>ERZ772900.3-NODE-3-length-310312-cov-14.001370_pt1 | contig 310312 bp, 259 predicted proteins | sample MGYA00512124_ERZ772900 | MGnify/ENA primary metagenome ERZ772900 (study PRJEB29015, sample SAMEA2737716) | human gut metagenome | biome: human gut; feature: human-associated habitat; material: faeces | place: China | collected 2012 ... | reverse complement strand
GCTGCGAGTTTGCGAGCAGACGGAGGGATTACACGGCGGGAGCAAGCCCCCGCCCCACGAATTACCCAATAAACACAAGCCCCCGCATTTTCACAAATGCGGGGGCTATTTTCTGTACTCAATAAGTTACACTAAATCTCGATGAATTCGTTAAACACGGCGGCCATTTTTTTTGCTGATCTCCAGGTCAGTCCTTGGCTGCTGCGGCTTCTTCTTTGTCCAGCTGTTCGGAGGTCTTGTTGTAGATAAAGTCGATCAGCTGCTTTTTATTCTCCTCTTTATTGATGGCGATGATGGAGTTGCCGTTGATGGTGTCATACCACCAAGTGTCCGGGAAAGGTACCCGGGCCTGGTGGGTGCTGGTGGCGCAGCTGCCGGCCTTGGCCACAAAACTGCACAGTTCGCTTTTGGTCATATCCGTTTCAATATACGGGGCGGCGTTGCTGGCCATTTTATACAGGGTAAAGGGGTTGCTGGACTTCATTTTCTTAATAATGGCGTTCATCACCGTTCGCTGGCGCTTGGTGCGCACAAAGTCCGTGTCGATCTTGCGAATGCGGCAGTAGGCCAGGGCCTGCTTGCCGGTCAGGTTGTGCTTGCCGGCCTTTAACTTCACATTGCCGTAGCGCTTGGGGTGGCCGGTGACCTCCTTGGCCTCCGCCTTGGTAACCTTCACTTCTACGCCGCCGATGGCGTCCACCAGTACCTGGAACATCTCAAAATCTGCTACCACATAGTTGTCGATCTTTACGCCGAAGTTGTATTCAATGGTGTCTACCACGCCGCTGTAACCGCCGTACTGGCAGGCGGCGTTCAGCCGTTGACTCATATCCTTGCAGGGAATATACACCCAGGTGTCTCGCAAAAAGGAGGTCATCTTAATGGTGTGGTGCACAGAGTCCACGGAAATCAGCATCATGGTGTCACTGCGGGAGGCGCTGGCCTTGTCTTTGGGTCTGGCGTCTACGCCCAGCAGCAGCACATTCTTTACCCGCGGGTCACTCTTCAGATTCGATGCTGTTACATATTCATTTTCTTTGTGCGCATGATAGGTGATCTTGCCCAGCACGCCGGTGGCGCAGCCCACAAGAATGAAAATCAGCGCCAGCAGCACGCAAAAGATACTTAGCCCCACTTTTGCCTTTTTGCTGCCCTTGCCTTTTTTTGGCGGCTTGCCGTGTTTGTCGGTGGGGGTATGGCTGCGGCCCACGGTGCGGGGATCACGGCTTGTCCGCTCCCGGTGGTGGGCACGCGTGGGCGTAGGCGTGTTGCTCCGGTCCGTATAAAAATCTGCCGGGCGCTCGCTCTCAAACCGGCGGGGCGGCGCCGGTGGCTCTATGTAACCGTTTGGGTCGTAGTCGTTATTTTGGTTGTACGGTGCCGAGGGGGCGTAGGGGTCCCGATAGTCGCAAGGGTTGATCCCGCTTTCGTCCTGCCGGTCGATCACATCCCGCTGCCGACGGTTAAAATCCAGGTCCACTCCCGGGTCCAAATGCCGGTCTTCCTCCGGCACCGTGCGGTCCAGGGCGTCGTTCTCCCGCCGACGGCGGGGGTCAAAGCCTTCCTGTTCAAATCTGGGCATTCCGATTACCTGCCTTTCTTTGCTCCATAGTATTACAAAAAGAACAGAAATGCAAGACCTGTTCTGTAAATTCTTGCCCGGCAGAAAAACAGTTGACATTCCCCGGTGCTATGGATTAAAATGGAGAGGATGAGCCGGGCAGGCAGTTGCGCGCAGGTTACTGCGTGAGGAAAGTCCGAGCAGCACAGAGCAGGATAACGGCTAACGGCCGCCGGGGGCGACCCTAGGGAAAGTGCAACAGAAATAAACCGCCGCTTTTGCGGTAAGGATGGAAAGGCGAGGTAAGAGCTCACCGAGGGGGTGGAGACATTCCCTGCCATGTAAACCCTATCCGCTGCAACATCGACTGAAGGGTTGTTTGCTCGACACAAAACTTCGAAGGATGGCTGGAGCGCACGGGCAACCGTGCGTCGAGATAGATAATTGCCCAAGACAGAACTCGGCTTACGCCCGACTCATCGCATTTTTTGATTTGTATTTGAGGTGTGCCTATGCTGGTGAATATGCGTGATCTGCTGGCGGATGCCCGTGTCGGCGGCTATGCCGTTGGCTCCTTCTCCGTTGCCAATATGGAGATGGTGCTGGGTGTGCTGCAGGCGGCAGAGGAACTGCGTGCCCCGGTGATCCTCCAGATTGCGGAGGTGCGGCTGCGCCAGTCGCCGCTGGAGCTGATCGGTCCCTTGATGGTGGCCGCTGCCCGGCAGGCAAGCGTGCCGGTGGCGGTGCACTTTGACCACGGCAAAACGGAGCAGAAGATTGGCCAGGCGCTGGAGCTGGGCTTTACCTCCGTGATGTTTGACGGCTCTCATCTGCCGCTGGATGAGAATATAGCGGAGACCTGCCGTATTATAGAGATGGCGCGCCCTTACGGTGCTGCCGTGGAGGCGGAGATCGGCTGTGTAGGCGGTTCGGAGGATGGCTCTGAGGAGATCGCTATGCATTGCACGGACCCGGCGGACGCGGTGCGCTTTGAGCAGGAAACCGGGGTGGACGCTCTGGCCATCGCCATCGGTAACGCCCACGGTAATTATAAGGCCACGCCCAAGCTACGGTTTGATATTTTGGCGCAGGTGGCCGAGGATACCCACACGCCCTTGGTGCTCCACGGCGGCACCGGCATTTCGCCGGAGGATTTCCGCCGCTGTGCGCAGACAGGGATCCAAAAAATCAACATTGCCACGGCCACTTTTGACAGCGTGGAGCAGACGGTGCGGGGCGCTTACGACGCCGGTGCTATCGGCGGTTACTACGATCTGCAAGGGGCAGAGGTGCAGGGGGCGTATAAGAACGCCCACCGCCACATTTTGATTTTCGGCACAGACGGCAAGGCATAAACCTGTCGCCTGCGCATAAATTTATGGAGAGGGAACTATGAAGTACATTGAATTTGACAGAACCAAACCGCTGGATTTTATCCCCATCGGCCGCATTGCCATTGATTTTAACCCCACGGATATGTATAAGCCGTTGTCCCAGTCGTCTAACTTTAACAAGTATGTAGGCGGCTCTCCGGCCAATATTGCCGTAGGTCTGGCCCGGCTGGGCTGCAAGGTGGGCTTTTGCGGCTGTGTGTCTGCCGATCAGTTTGGGGACTATGTGGTGGAGTATTTCCAAAATGAGGGGATCGACACCTCCCATGTGACCCGAGCCAAAAACGGCGAGTGCATTGGTCTGACTTTTACGGAAATTCTGTCTAAAGAGCAGTCCTCCATCTTAATGTACCGGGATAATGTGGCGGATTTTTGTCTGGCGCCGGAGGATATTGACGAGGCGTATATTGCTTCTGCTAAGGCCATTGTGATCAGCGGTACGGCGCTGGCCAAGTCTCCGTCCAGAGAGGCCTGCTTAAAGGCCATGATGCTGGCCCAGAAAAACAATGTGCGTATTATCTTTGACATCGACTATCGGGCGTACACCTGGCAGTCCAAGGACGAGATTGCTGTGTATTACAGCTTAGTGGCTCGCGGTGCGGATATTATTATGGGCTCTCGTGAGGAATTTGATCTGATGGAGGGCATTGTGGGCGTAAAAGGCTCCGACCCGGAGAGCGCCCGCTACTGGCAGTCCTTTGGTGCGACGATTTGCGTCATTAAGCACGGCAAAGACGGTTCCACCGCCTACACCAACGACGGCAATTATTACTCCATTAAGCCCTTCCCGGCGGTGGTGCTCAAGGGCTTTGGCGGCGGCGACGGCTACGGCTCCGCTTTTCTGTACAGCCTGCTGCAAGGCAAAGAGATGATCGAGTGCCTGGAGTTCGGCTCCGCCTCGGCCTCTATGCTCATCTCCGCCCACAGCTGCTCGGACGCTATGCCCACCGCAGAGGCAGTGGCGGCCTTTATTAAGAAAAGCAAGGAAGAATACGGCGAAATGGTGGCTCGCGCCTGACGAACCGCCACCCGGAATCAAAAACAGACTCGTATGTAGTGATCCTATATACGGGTCTTTTTATTTTCAAATGGGAGGTTCTGCAATGCAGGCATACAGATGGACGGCAGAGCGGGTGATGCGGGAGCTGAACAGCGCCCCCGGCGGGCTGAGCCGCAAACAGGCGGCTGCCCGGCTGGCGAAACATGGCGAAAACCGGCTGGCGCGGAAAAAGGGCGACAGCCTGTGGCGGCGGTTTATGCTGCAACTATCCGACCCGATGATCCTGGTGCTGCTGGCGGCGGCCGCCGTGTCTGCGGTGCTGTGTGTAGTGCACCGGGAATTCCCGGCGGATGTGCTGATCATTATGACCGTGGTGACGGTGAATGCCGTCTTAGGTGTGGTGCAGGAGAGCAAGGCGGAAAAGGCCATTGCCGCCTTGCAGGAGATGACCCCGGCCACCTCTCGGGTGCTGCGGGGCGGGGCAGAGTGTACCGTGCCCAGCCGCACTCTGGTGCCCGGCGATGTGGTGCTGCTGTCTGCCGGTGACCGTATTCCCGCAGACTGCCGGGTGCTGGAGAGCATTGGCCTGCGGGTGGAGGAATCCGCTCTTACCGGCGAGTCCCAGCCGGTGGAAAAATCCGCGGCCCCTTTGCCGGACGATGGGCAGGCGCTGCCGCCCTCCGCTTGCAGCAATTTGGTATTTATGGGTGCCAATGTGGTGTACGGCCGCGGGCGTGCTGTGGTGATTGCCACCGGTATGGACACGCAAATGGGACGCATTGCCCACGCCCTGAACACCGCCGGACAGAACGCCACGCCTCTGCAAAAGAAATTGACCCAGCTGTCTAAAATTTTGTCCCTGCTGGTGCTGGCCATCTGTGCCGGGATCTTTGCGTTAGATGTAGGGCGCAGCTTACTGGCAGGCGGGCTGACCTTTAGCGGCGCGCTGTCCACCTTTATGGTGGCGGTGTCTCTGGCGGTGGCTGCCATTCCGGAGGGACTGGCAGCGGTGGTGACTATTGTGCTGTCCATCGGCGTGACCAAAATGAGCCGTCGCCACGCAGTGATCCGGCGACTGACGGCGGTGGAGACTCTGGGCTGTACGCAGGTGATCTGCTCGGACAAAACCGGCACGCTGACTCAAAATAAAATGACCGTTACCGCCCGCACCGGTGTGCCGCCGGAGCAGCTCATGAGCGCTATGGCGCTGTGTTCGGACGCCCACCGGGCCGGGGATCGCATAGAGGGTGAACCCACTGAGGTGGCGCTGGTGCAGGACGCAGCAGACCTAGGGTTGGAAAAGGCGGCGCTGGAGCGGCAGTACCCCCGGGTGGGGGAACTGCCCTTTGATTCTGCCCGCAAGATGATGACGACGCTCCACCGCACTCCGGAAGGCGTGGTGCAGTACACCAAGGGTGCGCCGGATGTGGTACTGAAGCGGTGCACCCACACCTGGCAGCAGGGGAGAGTAGTACCCTTGACTGCGGATCTGCGCCGCCGGATCCTGGACGAAAATCGGCGTATGGCAGACCGGGCGCTACGGGTGCTTTGCGCTGCAACCAGGCAGTATCCGTCCCTGCCGTCTGCCCGGTCGCCGGAGGCACTGGAACAGGGGCTTTGCTACCTGGGACTGGTGGGTATGATGGATCCGGTGCGCCCGGAGGCGGTGGAGGCCATTGCTGCTTGTCGCCAAGCGGGCATTCGTCCGGTGATGATCACCGGCGATCATCGGGATACTGCCGCGGCCATTGCCCGGCAGCTGGGGATCTTGGAGCCGGAGGGGGAGGTGCTCACCGGCGCCCAGCTGAGCCAAATGGACGATCGGGCGTTGGACGATGCTGTTGCCCGGTGCAGCGTGTTTGCCCGGGTGCAGCCGGAGCATAAGGTGCGCATTGTAGAGGCCTTTCACCGGCAGGGGGCTGTGACTGCCATGACCGGCGACGGGGTCAACGACGCCCCGGCCATTCAGGCGGCGGATATTGGCGTAGGCATGGGCATGACCGGCACGGATGTGACCAAGAATGTGGCGGATATGGTACTGGCGGACGACAACTTTGCCACCATTGTGGCGGCCGTGGAGGAGGGCCGCCGGGTGTATGACAATATCCGCAAGTCTATTCAGTTTTTGCTGTCCTCCAACTTGGCAGAGGTGCTCACCATTTTGGTGGCCACTCTGCTGGGCTTTACCATTTTGGAGCCGGTACACCTTCTGTGGATCAATTTGATCACCGATTGCTTCCCGGCGCTGGCACTGGGTATGGAGCGGGGCGAGCCGGAGATCATGCGCCGCCGCCCTCGAGATCCAAAGGACGGCATTTTTGCAGGGGGTATGGGCTTCGATGTGGCCTGGCAGGGACTGCTGGTAACGGCGGTGACCCTGCTGGCTTACTTCAGCGGTCTGCTGCTTACCTGCCCGGTACAAATGGACTGGGCGGCACTGGTACGCATTACGGACCCGCTGGCCCATAAAACCGGCATGACCATGGCGTTTTTTACCCTGTCTATGGCGGAGATCTTCCATAGCTTTAATATGCGCTCGCGTCGGGCCAGTTTGTTCTCTATGGGGCAAAACGGCTATTTGTGGGGTGCCATGGTGCTGTCTTTGGTGCTGTCCACGGTGGTGCTGTATGTGCCGGCGTTGGCTGCGGCCTTTGATTTTGTTCCTCTGTCCGGTACAGCCTACGGAGCGTCGATGGCGCTGGCCCTGGCAGTGATCCCGGTGGTGGAGCTGGTCAAGGCAGTGCAGCGGGCCGTCCATCGTTAAATCTGCAAAAAAAGTGCGGCAGGCAAGGAAATTTGCCCGCCGCCTTTTTCATTTTAACACTTCCTTTTCCCGCGGTTTTATGCTATGATAAAGGACGGTGATTTGGGTGCAACTCAAAAAGAATGACGAGATTCAACTGAATATAACCGCCCTGACTTCCGAGGGCAGCGCCATCGGGCGCAAGGACGGCGTGCCGGTGTTTGTGCGTGGCGGCGTGCCCGGTGATGTGGTTACGGCGCATATCATTAAAGCCAAAAAGAACTATGCTGTTGCCCGGCTGCAGCAGGTGCTGGAGCCATCGTCTCATCGGGTGGAGAGCGACTGCCCGGTGTCCGCCCAGTGCGGCGGCTGTGCCTTTCGCACGGTGGATTACGCGGAGGAACTGCGCTTTAAGCAGCAGCGGATTGACGATGCTTTTCAGCGAATCGGCCACCTGGATTTGCAGGTGGAGGGCGTGCTGGCAGCACCCGATACCGTGCGCTATCGCAATAAAGCCCAGTACCCGGTGCAGCTGCAAGACGGCCGGCCGGTAGCCGGTTTTTATGCCTATAAGAGCCACCGTGTGGTGCCCACCGAGGATTGTCTGCTCCAGTGCACGGATTTTTCCGCCGGTGTGGCGGCTTGCCTGCAATGGGCGGAAGAACATCAAATTTCCGTATATAATGAGGAGACCGGCACCGGCCTGCTGCGCCACTTGTATTTCCGCAAGGGCCAGGCTACCGGCCAGGTGCTGGCTTGTATTGTGATCAACGGCACGGATCTGCCCGGCGGGGACGCACTTTGCGACGCCTTGCGTGCCGCTGTGCCCGGTTTGGTGGGCGTGGTGCTAAACAGCAACACCCGGCGCACCAATGTGATTTTGGGTGACCGGGATCGGGTGCTTTGGGGCAAGGGCGAACTGCTGGACAAGCTGTGCGGTAAGACCTTTGCCATCGGCCCCCATGCTTTTTATCAAGTCAATCACGACCAATGTGAACGCTTGTATGCGCTGGCCGGTGATTTTGCCGGCTTGACCGGCGACCAGGTGCTGCTGGATCTGTACTGCGGCGTGGGCACCATCGGCCTGACTTTAGCGGATCGCTGCCGCCGGTTGATCGGCGTGGAGGTGGTTCCCCAGGCGGTGGAGAACGCCCGTGAGAATGCCCGGCGCAACGGTATTGAGAACGCAGAATTTTTGTGTGCGGACGCAGCCGGTGCGGCAACGCAGCTGGCGTCCCAGGGCGTGCGCCCGGATGTGGCCATCGTAGACCCGCCACGCAAGGGCTGCGCGCCGGAGGTGTTCGCCGCTATTGATAAAATGGGTATTGAGCGGCTGGTGTATGTGTCCTGCGACCCGGCAACCTTGGCACGGGATTTGGCGCTTTTGGCCACCATGGGCTACACCGCCCGCCGCGCCTGCGGCGTGGACCTGTTCCCCCGCACCCCCCATGTGGAGACCGTGGCGCTGGTGGAGAGGGACGATTGATATGTCAAGAAAGATAGAAAACGGTTTAATGACTAATGATAGCGTTGATGATAACATCGCCGTATCCTCAGTGTCTATGCTTAAGAAAAGTGTGAATAGTCTGGTTACCGCTTGCGAACATTCAATGACAATGATGAATGGAATATGTGGTACGGATTATGTATGCGAAGTACCCATTTACTATATTTCGGATATACATTTGGAGGAGCAGGGCGATTTAAAGGATAAATCATTTCCGCAGATTTATGATTGGCTGTTGTTAAAATGTAGGAATTTAGTGAAATGTTTGCCGGGACAGAAAGGGATTATCTTAATAGGCGGTGATATTGCCAATGATCGCAGATTAGTACATGCGTTTTTGTATGTACTGCATGAATTGATGATTGAAATAACGACGACTATGCCGATTTTTTATGTGCTTGGCAATCACGAATTGTGGTGCGGAGAGGACGAGCACATTCCGTGTCAGGAGATTTTCAAGTTGTATGAAGAGGACAATAGCTCTTTGGCTACTTTGCTTGAGAATGCGCTGTACTATCGATATAAAGGTTTGAGCTGGTCACATAGAGTATTAAAAGAGGAAGAACTCATTTCCATGAGCGAAGCCGATTTGAAAGAACTGTGCGATAGTTCAAGTTGCTTAATATTTGGCGGGTTAGGATTTACAGGTAACAATCCTTGGTATAATGCGAGAGGTGGTGTGTACCAGAGCGTAGTTAGCGAAAGCGAAGATGTGGCTCGTACAGAAAGGTTTAGAGATACCTATAATAAATTGCTGCGATGCGCAGGAGATAAGTGTGTTCTTGTGCTTACCCATACGCCCATTCAAGATTGGAGTGATGACCAGTATAGCACAAACTGGATTTACATAAACGGACACACACATCAGAATCGGATTTCAAAAACGCATAATGGAGCTCGCGTTCTTTCTGACGCACAAATCGGTTATAATCCAAAACCATGGAAGTTTAAGTGTTTGTCCATAGAGGGCGAATACGATCCGTTTGAAAAATGGAGCGATGGCATTTACAAAATTAGTAACGAACAATATGTTGAATTTTATCGCGGCCGAAATGTTCATATAATTTGTAATCGGCCTGACCAAATATATATGTTGAAACGCAATAATAAGTATATGTTCTTGCAGCAAGGAAAAAGGCTTTATGTTTTGTCCGGTGGGAAACAGTGTGTTGCTGATTTTGAAATATCATATTATTTTGAAAATATGTTGGAATATGCAAACCGGCTTGCACAATTATACTTGCCGCTGAAAAATATATTGGATCAAATCTCACGAGAAGTGCGTTTGTTCGGTGGGCATGGCACGATACACGGTTGCATTGTTGATATTGATCACTATATGCATATTTATCTAAATCCTTTTGATGGTAGCTTGGTCCCTTACTATGCGTTGAATCCTGATTTCAAAACAGCATATAAGAGTACAGAAAAGCTGTTAGAAGCTTATTCAGGGCGATACGGATTGGCTGCAAAGTCATATACAAAAATGTTAAAACAATATACAGCTCTCAAAAAGAAGAAAAAGCTGCCCTTGATTAGCGGCAGGAAAAAATGCTCGGGAAGCGGTTCATCGTCTACCCAACTGGTTACGAGTCGGGCAATGTATTCTCCGTCTGCAAAAATTTATGAATTGCAGTATTTGATAGATAAGAATGTCATTCGCCATTGGCAAGACGATATAATACGGCACAATTTAAATATCAATTGTGCTTTAAGTCGTAACACGAAAAATTGACGAAAGGACGAGGTAAATGAAACTGAAAGACGGTATGGTGCTGGGGCATGTGGATGGCGAGGATTTTGCCATTGCTACCGGCAAGGCCATGAAGCACTTTAACGGTGTGATCCACAACAATCCCACGGCGGCATTTTTGTTTGAGCTGCTCCAGACGGAGCAGACGGAGGACAGCCTGGTGGCGGCGCTCACGGAGAAATACGATGTAGACGCAGATACAGCTCGGGCGGATGTGCGTGAAATGCTGGATACCCTGCGGGCTGCCGGGGTGCTGGACTGAGTATGCAGACGATCACCGGAGATCTTTTGCAGGACAGTCTGCTGCACCTGCTCTATTGTGCTTTAAAAGAGGAAAAACCGGCGCTGCCTACGGATTTGAACTGGGAGGCGCTGTTGCAGTTGGCCAATCGCCAGCAGGTTTACAACACCGTGCTGCCGGTGCTGGAAAAGGCGGCGGTGCTGCCGCCGGAGCAGCTGCAGCGTTGGAACGACTATCGCTTAACGGAGCTGCAGCGTACCCTGTATGTGAACAGCCAGCGACAAGCCGTTTGTGCGGATTTGGAGGCGCAGAACATTCGTTATATGTTCTTAAAGGGCTTGGTTCTGCGGACGCTTTATCCCCAGACCATGATGCGCCAAATGAGCGATAATGATATTCTGTTCGATCCCGATCGGCGCGGCGATCTGGCCAAGATCATGCGTGTGCATCAGTTTACCTTAACGGTGGCTACGGACAAGTCAGATGATTACTACAAAGAACCCAACTGCCTGATCGAGTTCCATCGGGAGTTGTTTAACCACGCCGATTTGCAAACTGCCTTTCCGGCGGCGCTGGTGTGGCAACATGCGGTGCCGGACCCGGATCATCCCTGCTGCTACCGTATGTCCCCGGAGGATAATTATCTGTTCACTCTGGGCCATATGTACAAGCACTATATTATGGAGGGCTGCGGCGTTCGATTCCTTTGCGATATGTATTTGCTGCGCGCCAAGCAGCCGCAGATGAATATGAAATATGTGGAGTCTATGGTGGCGAAGATGGGAATCTCCTCCTTTCACCAAACGGTGATCGGTTTGGCGGAGGCTGTGTTTGCCGGCGGCGAACTGACTGACGACGGCCGGCAACTGTTGAACGATATGTTTTCCGGTACCGTTTACGGCAAGGGCAAGACCATGGCGGAGAAAGTGGACGAGCACGGCGGCAAAGGATGCTATATTCTCTCTCGCCTGTTTCCCAAAGTATCCATTATGAAAAACACCTACCCGGTGCTGGAAAAATGCCCCGTTTTGCTGCCTTTCTATTATCTTGTGCGGTTGTTCAGCCGCCTGCGGCATCGAAAAAAAGAAATTCGCAGCGAGGTTCGCCAGCTAAAGAACAGCAAAGGGGATCGGCCGTGATAAACGTACTTTTTGTAGGTCTGGGCGGCTTTGTGGGTGCAATACTGCGCTATCTGCTTGGACTGATCCCGGTGCGCCAAACGCCTTTTCCCATTATCACCCTGTGCATCAATGTGCTGGGTGCCTTTGGAATTGGGCTGCTGGCCGCATTGTGTGAAAGGCATAAAATCAATTCCCAGCCGCTGCTGCTGTTTTTGAAGGTGGGGCTTTGCGGCGGGTTTACCACATTTTCCACCTTCTCGTTGGAGACCTATGACCTGCTGAGCAGCGGGCGCACGGCACCGGCGATCTTGTATGCGCTGCTGAGCGTAGGCTTGTGCCTGCTGGCCATCTTCGGAGCCCGGGCGCTGATTCATTGACTTTCGGAGGAAGACCATTGGCTGTAAAGAAAGAGAACATTCGCAATTTTTCCATCATTGCTCACATTGACCACGGCAAGTCCACTTTGGCGGACCGACTGTTGGAGCTGACCAGCTCTGTGCAGCAGCGGGATATGCAGGAGCAAATTCTCGATGATATGGACCTGGAGCGGGAGCGGGGCATTACCATTAAGGCGCATGCAGTGACGCTGGGCTATGACGCCAAAAACGGCGAGCACTACGAGTTTAACTTGATCGACACCCCTGGCCACGTAGACTTTAACTACGAGGTCAGCCGCTCGCTGGCGGCTTGCGAGGGCGCTATCTTGATTGTGGATGCCTCTCAGGGCGTAGAGGCGCAGACCCTTGCCAACACCTACCTGGCTTTAGATCACGACCTGGACATTATGCCGGTGATCAACAAGATTGACCTGCCGGCAGCGGACCCGGAGCGGGTGGCCCAGGAGGTAGAAGAAGTGGTGGGCATTCCCTGTATGGACGCCCCCCGCGTGTCTGCCAAGACCGGGCAGAATGTGGAGGAGGTGCTGGAGCGGATTGTGACGGAGATCCGCCCGCCGGTTGCCAACGACAATGCACCTCTGCGTGCGCTGATCTTTGACTCGGTTTATGACAGCTACCGTGGCGTGATCGTGTATGTGCGCGTAATGGACGGCAAAATCAAGGCCGGCGATACCATGCGTATGATGGCCACCGGTGCCCAGTTTACCGTGGTGGAGGTGGGTCGTATGCGGGCCACTTCCATGGAGAATACCGGCGTGCTCTCCTCTGGCGAGGTAGGCTATATTACCGCGTCCATCAAAACCGTTTCCGACGCCCGGGTGGGCGATACCATCACTTTGGCAAATGCGCCGGCAGCGGAGCCGCTGCCCGGTTACCGCAAGGTGAACCCAATGGTGTTCTGCGGTGTGTACCCGGCAGACGGTGCGGATTATGAGGCCCTGCGAGACGCGCTGGAGAAGCTGCAGCTTAATGACGCGTCCCTAAGCTATGAGCCGGAGACGTCCGGCGCTCTGGGCTTTGGCTTTCGCTGCGGCTTTTTGGGTCTCCTGCATTTGGAGATCATTGAGGAGCGCCTGGAGCGAGAGTACAACCTGGATCTGATTACCACCGTGCCCTCGGTGATCTACAAGATCCACATGACCGACGGCACCATGGTGGAGATCGACAATCCCACCAATTACCCGGATCCGTCCCTGATTGACTACTGCGAGGAGCCGTTTGCGGACTGTAATATTTATGTACCCAGCGAGTTTGTGGGCACCATTATGGATATGTGCCAGGATCGGCGGGGGATCTTTAAGAATATGAGCTATATCACCCCGGATCGGGTAGATATTCATTACGAGCTGCCGCTAAATGAAATTATCTATGATTTCTTTGACGCACTCAAATCCCGCACCCGTGGCTACGCTTCTTTCGATTATGAGATCAAGGAATACCGCCGCTCGGATTTGGTGAAGGTGGATGTGCTGCTCAATGGCGATACCATCGACGCGCTGAGCTTTATTATCCACCGGGACAAGGCTTACCAGCGGGGGCGCCGCATTGCGGAGAAGCTCAAGGAGCATATCCCGCGGCATTTGTTTGAGATACCGGTGCAGGTGGCTATCGGTGGCAAGGTTATTGCCCGCGAGACGGTAAAGGCCCTGCGCAAGGATGTGTTGGCCAAGTGCTACGGCGGCGATGTGACCCGTAAGAAAAAGCTGCTGGAAAAGCAGAAAGAGGGCAAAAAGCGTATGCGTCAGTTCGGTCAGGTGGAGGTGCCCCAGGAGGCCTTCCTGGCAGTGCTCAAACTCTCCTCCGACGACGAGTAAAGCAGAAATATAAAAAAATCCCACCCGATACAGGTGTTGCCTGCTCGGGCGGGATTTTTTGCTATTTAATCCGGGTTATGCGGTTGCGGCGGACTTTGTAGGCGGTGCGGGAGAGATGGATCATGGGTAGGTCGGCGGCGTTGTCGGTATAGAATGCGTCCGGTACGGCGCTTGCTCCAAAGCATTTGCGAAAAGCGGACACCTTATTGGCGCTGAAGTTGATATACTCCACCGTCAGGGTTTGGCGGTCCACCACGGAGCAGATACAGTGCTGCACCCCAAGGCGGCGGCACACCTCGTCCATAATCAAATTCAGCGAGGCGGTGACGATCACATCATTCTTTTCCGGGTGATACCAGGCTTTGATCTTGCGCATATACCCGTCCCAAAAGTCTCGGACCAGCCCCTCTGGGTCATCAAAGCTGCTGAGGTATTGGGCGGCGTACTTGCGTCCGGCCTGCTCCAAGTCTGCCATGGTGGTGCGCCCCAACTTATAGCGCAGCAGGTGATACAGCACCACCGGCACATAGCGTGCTACCTTTGGATTGCGGCGCAGGCTGAACAGGTAAAAGTCAATGACGCTCTCACCGTCATAAATGGTATTGTCAAAATCAAATACGCGCATAAAAATCCCCCTTGGTACTTTCAGTATAACACAAAGCGCCAAAGGGGGACAGTTTTTTATTTTTTGCCGCCCAAGTGGCGGCCCAGGTAGCCCAGCAGCAGAATGTCCTCGTCCGTTAAGGCGCTGCCGTCGCTGGGTTCCGGTTGTTCTTCTTCCTCCGGCTCCAGAGTCAGGGTCAATTCCCATTTCTCCGGCGGGTTGTTTATGTCCTGTTGCTTTTTCATACCATGACCTCCCTTGCACTCTTACTGTAACACAAAAAGCCACCGGGTGCAAATGACAGGGAGAATTATAGGACAGAGAAATGGCGCTGCCCGGTACAGCCGACATTTACTTTTAGTTGTTTTTCTCGCTTTTTGGCATGACACGCAGGGCCTTACGGAATTCAAAGAAGAAAAGAACGCCGGTGAAGGCCACGGCCAGCACATCGGCCACCGGCTCCGCCATAAAGACAGCCTTGGTTAGGTCAGCAGTGTACAGGTGGGGCATCATGTAGATCAGCGGTAGCAGCAGAATAAACTTGCGCATCACCGCCACGATGATGGACGCCTTGGCGTTGCCCAGGGCGGTAAATGTCATTTGACAGGCGATTTGAATACCAAACAGCCCCAGCGCCAGAGTGTAAATGCGCAACATCGGCTTGGTAAAGGCCAGCAATTCTGCGTTAGAGGTGAAGATGGCGGCAAACACGCCGGGGAACAGCTGGATCAGCAGGCAAAAGAGCATGGCGTAGCAAACGCTACAAATGAGCAGCAGTCGGTACGCGCGGCGTACGCGGTTGCTATTTCCGGCACCGTAATTGTAGCTGATAATGGGTTGGGCACCTTGTGCCAGTCCTTGCAGCGGCAGCATGGCAAACTGCATGACACTGGTGAGAATGGTCATGGCACCCACTGCCAGATCGCCGCCGTATTTCAGCAGTGAGGTGTTAAAGCATACGGAGATCACGCTCTCGCTGGCCTGCATGACGAACAGGGCACTGCCCAGCGCCAGACAGGGGAGAATGACCTTGGCGTGCAGACGCAGATTGCACCGGCGAATGCGGATAAAAGTTTTTTTGCCAAGTAAAAAAGACAGCACCCACAGGCAGGACAGTCCCTGGGACAGCACGGTAGCCAGTGCGGCACCTTGCACACCCATGTGGAAGCCGAAGATGAACAGCGGATCCAGTGCTGTATTGGCAACGGCGCCGATGAGCACCGAGAGCATACCTACCTTAGCAAAGCCCTGGGCGGTGATAAAGGCGTTCATGCCAAGGGTCAGCTGCACGAATACGGTGCCCAAGGCGTAAAGGTTCATATAGGCCGCACTGTAATCAATGGTGTTGGAGCTGGCGCCAAATGCCAGTAGCAGCGGCCGGTTCCAGATGAGTACCACCGCTGTCAGCACCGCAGACACCAGCAGTTGCGTGACAAAGCAGTTGCCCAAAATCTGCTCAGCCTCTGCCGTTCGCTTCTTGCCTAAGGCGATGGAGGCCCGGGGTGCGCCGCCGTTGCCCACCAATGCCGCAAAGGCGGAGATGATTAGGATCAGCGGCATACACACGCCCACCCCGGTAAGCGCCAGCGCGCCCTCGCCGGGAATGTGGCCGATGTAAATGCGGTCCACCACATTGTAAAGCATATTGATCAGTTGGGCAGCTACTGTGGGCAGGGACAGCTGGAGCAGCAGTCGTCCGATGGGCCGGGTGGCTAAAAAATCTTTGCTTTGTTTCATAGTCGTCAACTCATTTCTGCAATCTAAGCGTACTTAATTATAACGCGATGAACGGCGGTGTCAAGGCGCGGATTTTGAACAAGGGTCACTTATGCGGCGAATGCAGCAATGTGTCGAACATACAAAATTCACAATTTGCGCGGTTCAAAGCGTTTACATTATGGTGAAAATATGGTAAAATAGACGGCGTGAAAACGCACATATTTTTATTTCACTCTTTACCCGATCCGACGCGCTGTGCCCGGTCGGAATTTCAGAAATGGAGAATGAGTATGCATTTGATTCCCAATCCCCGCGCATATCAGGCGTTGGACGGCGCCTTCACCTTGCAGGACGGCGAGAAGGTGAAGAGCGAACTGCGTATTCCTTTGGTACGCACCACCACCCGGGAGGCACGGATTATTGTCACCCGCAACCCGGCGTTGCAAAAGGAAGCCTATACCTTGAATGTGACCCCGGAGAAGGTGCACATCACTGCCGCTACGCCTATCGGTGCTTACTATGCGCTGCAATCCCTGCGTATTTTGGCGGATTATGATATCGGCGGGCGTACGGTGCCCTGCTGCAGCATTCACGATGCTCCCCGTTGGGGTTGGCGCGGTATGAGCCTGGACGAGAGCCGCCACTTCTTTGGCAAAGAAGAAGTCAAGCGACTGCTGGATATGCTCTTTATGATGAAACTCAATGTGTTCCACTGGCACCTGACGGACGATCAGGGTTGGCGCATTGAGATCAAAAAATATCCGCGCTTAACGGAGATCGGCTCTAAGCGCACTTGCACCCAGGTGGACGGCTGGCATACTTCTCACATGGTCAACGAGCCTCATGAGGGCTTTTATACCCAGGAGGATATTCGGGAGATCGTGGCCTATGCCAACGCCCGGGGCATTATGGTTGTGCCGGAGATTGACATGCCTGCCCATTTTGCGGCGGCGCAGGCAGCTTATCCCTGGTTGGCTTGTCGGGAACTGGAACGCGAGGTGCCCGGCTACTTTGGCGGTCGTGTGCCTACATTGCACGGCGTAATGGACTGGAACCGCTCTGCCTGCCTGGGCAAGGAGAGTACCTTCCAGTTTATCTTTGATGTGATTGATGAAGTGTGCGAACTGTTTGACGCGCCTTACTTCCATATTGGCGGCGATGAGGCGCCCAAGGACGAATGGAAGAAGTGTCCCCACTGCCAGGCGAAGATGAAAGAGATGCACCTAAACGATGTGGAAGAGCTGCAAGGCTGGTTCAACAACCGAGTGCTGGAATATGTAAAGCAGAAGGGTAAGCGCCTGATCGGCTGGAATGAGATTTTGGCCGCCGGCAATCTGGACCCCTCTGTGATCGGTCAATACTGGACCCCCAAGCGGGATAAGAATGTGGAGCGGCATATTGCCCGCGGCGGCGATGTGATCCTGAGCAATCACCGCAGTTTTTACTTTGATATGACCTACGGGCAGTACCCGTTGAGCTATACATACGATTTCGACCCGGGTCGTTATCATATTCCGCCTCGTTCCTATGACCATGTGTTGGGCGTAGAGGCTGAGGTATGGACCGAGTGGATCGACAAGCGTCCAAAACTGGATCTGAATGTGTACCCCCGTATGCAGGCTCTGGCAGAGGTGGCCTGGTCGGCCGAAGAGAGAAAAAAATACGCGGACTTCAAAGAGCGACTGGAGGCCTTTAAGCCTACGCTGGACGCCTTGGGGATCGGTTATGCTGTAACCAGCGTGGCGGAGCCGGGCACCTTCCAGCGGCAAAAGCCCCGCCGTTTGTTCTACTGCGGCGACACCCATTATGAGTTGAAGCTCAACGAAGAACGCAAAGCAAAAGGAGAAAAATAAGTATGAAATTTAGCCAATTTCCCCAGCAGGTGATCGACGAAAATGTGGATTACACAGTCAAGGAGATCACCAACATCATTAAGAAGTACGGTCCCCGGGAGTCCGGCAACAGCAACTGCCTGGCTGCCGAGAAGCACATCAAAAAAGAGATGGACCCCTTCTGTGACGAGACCCACTTTGAAAGCTACAAAATGGCACCTAAGGCCTTTTTGCACTTTACAAAAATCGTCAGTGTAGCCATCATTCTGGCTGTAGTGGTGTGTGCCGCTCTGGTGTTTACCAGTGTGCTGCCTTGGTGGATCGCCCAGTGTATTGTTGGCGGTGTGACTTTTGTGGGGCTGTTTATCACCGTAATGGAGTTCCTGTTTTACAAGCAGTTTATGGACCCGCTTTATAAGAAGGTAGAGGGCCACAACTTTTGCGCCACCCGCAAGCCCACCGGTGAGGTGAAGCGCCGCATTGTAATCAGCGGCCATATTGACGCAGCCTATGAATGGCGTCATCTGTACTATGCGAAGGGCAAGCTGCCCTTGATGGGAATTTTTATGGGCGGTACCATTGTCTGCGCGATCATCTCCTTTATTATCGCAGTGATCTGCCTGATTGCTCACTTTGCGGATATGGGCGCTTTCGGCGATTTTATGCTGAATTACAGCTACTATTTCCACTTTGTCACCGCGCTGTTTATGATCACCCTGTTCTGCTTTGTGGACTTTAAAACCATTTCTCCCGGTGCCAATGACAACCTGACCGGTACTTATGCGGCGGTGTGTGCTTTGCGTATGCTGGATATGGCCGGCGTGGAATTTGAAAATACCGAGGTGTGCTGCATGATCACAGACGGCGAGGAGGCCGGTCTGCGTGGCTGCAAGCAGTGGGCCAAGGACCATAAAAAAGAGTGCGACGAGATTGAGACCGCTGTGCTGTGTGTAGATACCTTAACGGATCTGGAATACCTGAATGTGTATAGCAAGGATATGACCGGTACGGTGAAGAACTCTAAGCCCTTCAGCCAGCTGGTGATGGACAGTGCCATTGAGGCAGGTCATAAGGATTTGAAGTTCGCCAGCGTGTTCTTCGGTTCTTCCGACGCAGCGGCATTGTCCCAGGCGGGGATTCACGCCACCTGCCTGGCTGCTATGGACCCGACACCGGCCGACTATTACCATAATCGCCGGGATACGGCGGAGCGCCTGGTGCCGGAGGCTCTTAAGACCGGTTACGAGGTAGTGCTCAGTACCATTCTGAACTTTGACGAGAAAGGGCTGGGTGCAGCAAAATAAGCGTGTAAGTCCAATACAAATGTATAAGCGGTACCCGGGTTTGGGTGCCGCTTTGCAGATTAAGGCTGTTTTTTTACGGAAAGGGGAAAAGAAAATGACGGCTTTGTACATTATTTTAGGCTTGCTGGCTGCGTTTATCGTGATCACGCTGATCCGTGCAGCGTTCTTTACGGCGCCCAAGCCCCAGCGGGAGGAATTTCCGCCGGAGCAGGTGAACGGGCAGCGGGCGTGTGACCGGCTCAGTCAGGCAATTCAGATCAAGACCATCTCCTGCGAGGATGAGAGCCAAACGGATTGGGGTGCGTTTGACCGCTTCCATGCGTTTTTGGAACAGTCCTACCCGCTGATTCACAAAAATCTGAAACTGGATCATATTTCCACTGCCAGTCTGTTGTTTTACTGGGAGGGGACGGATCCCGACCTGGATCCTATTGCCTTTTTGGCCCATCAGGATGTGGTGCCCATCAGCGAGGGCACCGAGGGGGACTGGGAACACCCGGCCTTTGACGGCGTAAATGACGGCCAGTTTATTTGGGGTCGCGGTGCGCTGGACATGAAGAACCACCTGATCTGCCTGATGGAGAGCGTGGAGACGCTGCTGGAGGAGGGCTATACCCCAAAGCGCGGGGTGTACCTGTGCCTGGGGCATAATGAGGAGATCGTCAGCGGCGGCAATAACGGTGCCCGGGAATTGGCGCGGGAATTGGAACGCCGGGGCGTGCACCTGGACAGCGTGGTAGACGAGGGCGGCGCTATGCTGCCGGCGCATGTAAAGGGGCTGCTGGACGCCAACCTGACCGGCGTGGGCGTGGCAGAGAAAGGCTATGCGGACTTTAAGATTACTGTAAAGTCCAAAGGCGGCCATTCTTCTCAACCACCCAAACACACCGCCATCGGCCAGTTGGCAAAGAAGGTGGAGCGACTGGAGAACCACCAATTTAAGAGCACCATTTTGCCCTTTGTTTATAATATGTTTACGGACATCGGCCGCCACGCCACCTACCCGGGGCGGGTGGTACTGTGCAACCTGTGGCTGCTGCGCCCGGTGCTGAAGCTGGTGATGAAGCAGATCCCGCCGGCTGCATCCTTGATCCGCACCACGACCGGTGTGACCATGGCCAGCGGTTCGCCTGCCGCCAATGTACTGCCCCAAAAGGCCAGCGTAACGGTAAACTTCCGCATTATGCCGGGCCAGACCATTGCGGATGTGCAGCGGCATATTGAGAAATATATGGGCGGCGACAATGTGGAGATTGAATTCATCAAGGGCAAGGAGCCCAGCATTGTATCACCCACGGACACCCGGGCTTTTGATACCCTGCGTCGGCTGTCCGTCAATCTGGACGAAAAGAATATTGTAGCGCCCTATTTGGTGATGGGCGGCACAGACGCTTATAATTACGAGAATGTGTGCAGCAATATTTATCGCTTTGCGCCCTTTACGGTGGACACGGCGCTGCTGCTTACTACCCACTCCACCAATGAGCGCATTCCCGTGGGTCAGATGACCCAGGGCGTCACCTTCTTTAAGCGCTATATTCGGTTGATGACCGCAGAGTAAAGGGGGAAAGTGATATGGATTTTAAAGAAAGCGGATTTATGTATGCTCTGGGCGGCTTTATTGTGGTCTTTGTGCTGGCCCAGTCGCTGTTTTTTCTCATTCGTGCCTGGAAGCAGGGCAAAAAGCTGGGGCTGTCCACCGCCATCATGCGAGGCACGGTGACCCAGTCAGCGCTGTTCAGCCTGGCACCTGCCATCTCTATTGTGGCAACCATCCTTACCCTGTCCGGTGCGCTGGGCATTGTGCTGCCCTGGATCCGGCTGACAGTGATCGGCGCCATTTCTTATGAGGTGCCGGCAGCGGAGTCTGCCATGGAGGCACTGGGTTATACCGGCGGCCTGTCCGCGGAGATCACGGATCCCCTGGGCTTTTCTACCGCCGCGTGGGTGATGACTTTGGGCTCTGTGATGCCTCTTGTGATCATTCCCTTTGCCATGAAGAAAATTCAAAATAGTATCGGCAAGGCGGTGAGCAAGAATACTGCCTGGGCGGATGTAATGAGCGCCGCGGCGTTTATCGGTCTGATCAGTGCCTTTGTGGGCCGTGCTATTGTGGGCCAGGGCGACAAGGCGGTGCTGGGCGACGGCGCCGGGATCATGAGCATTACCGCTTTGGCGGTGTCTATGCTGTCTATGCTGCTGTTTATGCAGATTGAGAAAAAGAAAAAGATTGCCTGGCTGCAAAGTATGGCTATGCCGCTGGCGATGTTTATCGGTATGGGTGCGGTGATGCTGCTGGCCAAGGTGCTGCCCACCCACATTGCTTGGCTGGAATGGAGGGGCTAATATGAAAGATTATAATGAAAAGACCCACCTGTACGGTCGCTTTTGGGTGATCTCCGCCCTGTTTATTTTCTTAATGCTGCCGGTTGCGATCAGCGCCCATCTGCATGCTTTTCCCTCCGCCCAGGTGGTGTTTAAGGGGTTGGCGCCTATTGCCCTGCTGTTTTATCCCACCGCGGTGATTGAAGTGATGACCTACACGCCGCTCCTGGGTACCGGGGCAACCTATCTGGCTTTTGTAACCGGGAATATCAATAACTTAAAGCTGCCCTGTGTGCTCTCTGCCCTGGACTCTGCCCAGGTGCGCGCCCAGAGCAAGGAGGGCGAGGTACTCTCCACCATTGCCTGCGCCACATCCTCTATTGTGACCACCCTAGTGATTGCCGCAGGGGTGCTGCTGTTCAGTCCGGTGCTGCCGTACTTGACAAATGACGACTCTGTTTTTGCCCCTGCTTTTAAGCAGGTGGTGCCCGCACTGTTCGGCGCGTTGGGTATGAGCTATTTTGCCAAGCACTTTAAGCTGACTGTTGTGCCTGTTGCCGTCGTCTGCTTGATGTTGCTCTTTAAGGGCGACTTGGCGGTAGGCGTACTGATCCCTGTGGGCGTGGTGGTATCGCTGCTGTCTGCCCACCTGATGTTTAAGAAAGGCTGGGTCAAATAACAGACCGCATTCTTGCCAGTTAATCAGCAGATCGCCCAACTTGACTTTTATTGGTATGGTGGTGTATAATCATCATACGATCATTAGAGACGGGGGATATAAGCAATGAAAGAGACCGATCTGCGGTATGTGAAGACCGAGCGCGCCATTCGGGACGCCTTCTTTGAACTGCTGGAGGAGAGCGATTTTGACAAGGTATCCGTTACGGATATTACCCAGCGAGCCCAGATCAACCGAAACACGTTTTACCTGCATTACAGCGATAAATTCAATTTGGTCAATTCTATTTTAATTGACTTTGTGCAAGAGCTGTCCCAGCAGGCATTAAAGGTGATCGACCAGGCGGAGAAGCCGGACACAGCCACCTTTAACCAGTATTTCTTAACGATTTTTGTCAGCGCCAATCGGATCAAGAAAAAATATCGGATCTTGTTTCGCAGCCGAAATATTGAGCCGTATTTGGATATTGCTGCCATTACGGATGTGATTGCGGATCATATCGGCAAAAACAAATTTTTGGATTTTCGCAGTCAGCGCTCCTCCGTGAGCAAGAGCTTTTTGGCTTTTGGCTTTTTCGGTGCGCTCAACGATTATTGCAGCAATGATTATACCAAGGAAGAGACGGTGCGCATGATCTCCGCCATGTCTGCCGGCTTGGCCGAGATTGCCCAGCAGCTGCACGCTGCCGGGAACAAAGCCGGTAATGGAAACAAGAGCAATAAATAACAGACGATACAAAGCAAAAGGGACCTGAATCCAGGTCCCTTTTTGTATAGATATTTGTCATGCGCTCAGCAGACCATACCGCCTTCCACCCAGCGCATAACAGCCGGGTATTCCTCTTTATAGTTATCCAGCTGGTCCGCGTTGGAGTCCACAAAGGCCTGAAATTCGTCCGTGTCCTCAAACTCGTAGGTAAAGTCCTGCTCAAAGTCGTAAGTGGCGGTAAACAGGTAGTCAAACAGATCATCGGCAGAGAATTCCTCTAACAGCTTGTCCGCTGTGCGCTCCGTGATGGTGTCCAGCGCGTTCTTTACCGTTAACTCGAAATCCTCCGGTTCTACCAGAATTTCCGGGTCGTTCTCGCAGTATTGCAGAATATCGTCCTCGCCGATAGCCAGGGTGCCCAGGTACTCCAGTACATCCTCATATCCGGTTTCGTTGACTGTATCATACAACCGGTAGGCAAACTCGCCGACCAGATTTTGCAGTGCCACCGCCTTGAACACACTGTCGATCTCGTAGCCGCTTTCATCGGTGATTACATAGCCCACCTCCTGCAGGTTCTCCCACATCAGGTAGTAAAAAATGCGGTGCTGTTCTTTCTCGCCAAAAATGGCTTCGTGAATAAAGGTATCAATATCCATTGCCGTTCTCCTCTGTCTGTCGCATTTGCGCAAGGCTACTCATATTCTATACTATATGCAGGGGATTTGCAACATTTTGCAGGTAGATTTTGGCTTTTTTGTAAACTCTGAAAACCCCGCCTGTTTTTATTGCAATGCCGGTAGGGATAAGCTATAATAAAGGGGACTGGAGGGTTCTTATGGAACTGACATTAAAAAACGAACACTGTGCCGTCACCGTTACGGACGCAGGGGCGATGCTCCGCTCCCTGGTGCGGGACGGCCGAGAATATCTTTGGCAGGGGGACCCGGCTTACTGGGCTGGTCAGGCGCCGGTTTGCTTTCCCATTGTGGGGGTGCTGCCCAAGGGGGCATCTACCGCATTTGGCAAGCCCTGCCGTATGAAGCGCCACGGCGTGGCCCGCATTAATCCCTTTACACTGACGGAGCACCACTGCAACGGCGCCACCTTTACCCAAGTGGCAGATGACAACACCTTGGCGGCGTACCCCTTTGATTATCGGCTGGAGATCCGCTATGAGCTGGTGGACAGCACCGTTGCCGTGACTTATCATATTATTAACAGCGGCGGGGAGCCTATGCCCTTTGTGATCGGCGGCCATCCGGCCTTTAACTGCCCGCTGGAAGCAGGGGAGCGGTTTGAGGATTACAAGGTGCGCTTTGATCGCCCTGTGACGAAGGCGCCTTTGCGCCCGGATCACCAAACCGGGATCGTGGATCCGGCGCGTCGGTACAATGTGCTGGTGAATGGGCAGGAGCTGCCCCTGCGGCACGATCTGTTTTATGACGACGCATTGATTTTTGATCAGGTGGAAGCCAAAGCGGCTACCTTGCTGGGCCCGATGGGCTACGGCGTGCGGGTGGAGTACCAAGATATGGCCAACTTGCTGGTTTGGTCCGCAGAGAATGACGCCCCCTTTGTGGCATTGGAGCCATGGAGCGGTATTTCTCATTGTACGGACGAGGACGGCACCCTGGAACACCGTCGGGGCGTGACCGTTTTGCAGCCGGGGGAGACAGCCACCTTTGGTTATAAAATTACCATGCTGAGCGGAGAGATGAAATGAATTACGGATTTTTCAGAGTGGCGGCGGCAGCGCCCCGTTTGCGCGTGGCAGACCCGGATTATAACGCCGGGCAGTTGGAGACAGTAATCGACCGGGCTGTGGCGCAGCAGGTACGCCTGCTGGTGACCCCGGAGCTGTCCGTCACCGGCTACACCTGCGCCGATCTGTTCTTTACCGCTGCGCTCCAGCAGGCGGCGGATCGGGCGGTGCAGCGGCTGGCTGCCTATACGGCGGGCAAGGATATTGCGGTGCTGATCGGCACCCCGGTGCCCTATAAGAATAGCCTTTATAACTGTGCCCTATTGCTCCGGGACGGGCAGGTGCAGGGCATGGTGCCCAAGGTGCATCTGGCCAATTATAATGAGTTTTACGAAAAGCGCTGGTTCGCCTCCGGTGCGGATTTCGATACGGTACAGATGGTGAACGGCGTTCCCATGGGCAGTCAACTGTTTGACCTGGGCAGCGGCGTACTGCTGGGTGTGGAGCTGTGCGAGGACCTATGGGTGCCTCAGCCTCCCAGCGGTGCTTTGGCGCTGCAAGGCGCCAATTTGATTGCCAATCTGTCTGCCAGCGACGAGTATGTGTCCAAGGCGGCCTATCGTCGGGACCTGGTAGCCGGCCAGTCCGCCCGCTGCGTGGCCGGGTATGTGTATGCCGGTGCCGGGGTGCATGAGAGCACCACGGACCTGGTATTCAGCGGCGCCACCTTAGTGGCGGAGAACGGCGGCATTTTGGTAGAGGGGGAGCGGTTTGCCCGGGAAAGCGTGCTCACCGTTGCCGATGTGGATGTGGAGAAGTTGAATGCCCAGCGGCGGCAAAATATGTCCTTTGAGAACCGGCCCGGCGCGGCGGTACAGTCTTGCCCGGTGCCCAATGCAGAGAATGATTTGGCGTACCGCACTGTGGACCCTCACCCCTTTGTGCCGGCAGCGGACGCCCAGCGCCGAGAACGGTGCAAGGAGATCTTCCTGCTCCAGGCCAGCGGTTTGGCCGGGCGGCTGGAGCATGTAGGCTCCAAGGGTTGTGTGCTGGGAATCAGCGGCGGTTTGGACTCCACCTTGGCGCTGCTGGTGGCTGTGCGCGCCATGGAGCTGCTGGGTAAACCGGCCAGCGCCGTGCTGGGTGTGACTATGCCCGGGTTTGGCACCACGGACCGCACCTATCGCAATGCGCTGGATCTTATGGAAGCGCTGGGGGTCACCCGGCGAGAGATCTCCATTGCAGACGCCTGCGTGCAGCACATGGCGGACATTGGTCACGACCCGTCGGTGCATGACATTACTTATGAGAACACCCAGGCCAGAGAGCGCACCCAAATCCTCTTTGACCTGGCCAATAAAGAAGGCTGTTTGCTGGTGGGCACCGGCGATCTGAGCGAGCTGGCTATGGGCTGGTGTACTTACAACGGCGACCACATGAGTATGTACGGCGTGAATGCCTCTGTGCCCAAGACGCTGGTGCGATACCTGGTGGATTATGTGGCCGGGGAGTTGGGTGGCCGCACGGAAGAGATCTTGCGGGATGTGCTGGACACGCCGGTGTCGCCGGAGCTGCTGCCCCCGGACGCCAATGGCAAGATCGCCCAAAAAACGGAGGAGAAGATCGGCCCTTATGAATTGCATGACTTTTTCCTCTATCACTTTGTGCGCTTCGGCTTTGACCGAAAAAAGCTGGCCGTGCTGGCGGAGAAAGCCTTTGACGGGCAGTACGATCGCCCCACCATTGACCGGTGGCTGACGGAGTTTTTGCGCCGGTTTTTTATCAGTCAATTTAAGCGTTCCTGTATTCCGGATTCACCCAAGGTGGGTTCTGTGTCGCTGAGCCCCCGGGGCGACTGGCGTATGCCCAGCGACGCGGCGATGCAGGCGTTTTTACAACCGGATGAACGGATATAAAGGAGCTGTTATAATGAAAAAAGCAATGGCATTGCTGCTGGCTTGCAGTATGGTACTGGCATTCGCTGCTTGCAGCAAAAAACAATATACAGAACAGGAGGTCACAGCTGTGGTGGATGTGACCGATGAGAACGGCAAGACCGTTACGGATAAGGACGGCAAAGCCCAAACCCGGGTGGTTACCATACCCCAAACGGACGCCAAGGGCAACACCGTGGCGGCAGGGGAGAGCGCTGCCGACGGCAAATCCGCCGGCAACGGCGGTTCGGCTGCAAAGGACGGCAAGACCGGCACCACCGCCAAGTCCGGCAAGGACAAGACGGAAAAGGCAACCAAGAAGAACGAAACTACCACGAAAAAGACCACAACCACCGTGGCCGCCAATCGAAAAATTCACATTTCCGTTTCTCTGCCTGCCGGCACAGATACCCGCACGGACAAGCTGCGCATTACCATTAACGGCAAGCAGGTGGACGAGAAGAAAGTGACCTTGGAGATCGGCAACACCTTTACCTACACCACGGAGAAAAAGTACCGGGGGGATGTAAAGGTGCAGGTGGAACTGGAACATACGAAAAAAAGCGCCAAAGTCACAGTGAAGAAAGGCACGGACACCGCCAAATTCAATTTTGAAAATATTGAGAATCTGCTGGGTGACGACGACTAAGCGACAATTGGTGAAAAAAACGAAATAATCGACAAAAAAGCAGTGTCTATGCGCTGCTTTTTGTTATTATTATACAGAAACACTAAATTGTTGTGTTGAATTCCGCACGCCGGAGTGCTATAATTGGTATAGTTGTGGGCTTGCGCCCAAACTGAGGTTGTTATCTGTAAGATAGAATACAGGAGGAAATTCCATGAACAGAAAGAAAAAAACCATGGATGGTAACAGCGCCGCTGCCCATGTCAGCTACGCATTTACAGAAGTTGCCGCCATTTATCCCATCACCCCCTCATCTACCATGGCGGAGGAGACGGACGCCATGGCCGCTCGCGGGGTCAAGAACCTGTTTGGCCAAACGGTCAAGGTGGCGGAGATGGAGTCTGAGGCCGGTGCCGCCGGCGCCGTGCACGGTTCTTTGTCTGCCGGTGCGCTGACTACCACTTACACCGCGTCACAGGGTCTGCTGCTGATGATCCCCAATATGTACAAGATCGCCGGCGAACTGATTCCGTCCGTCATTCATGTGTCTGCCCGCTGCGTGTCTACCCACGCGCTGAATATCTTTGGCGACCATTCCGATGTGATGGCCTGCCGCCAGACCGGCTATGCCATGCTCTGCTCTGCCAATGTGCAGGAGGTAATGGATCTGGGCGCTGTGGCTCACCTGTCTACCTTAAAGAGCCGTGTGCCGTTCTTGCATTTCTTTGACGGCTTCCGTACCTCTCATGAGGTGCAGAAGATTGAGACCTGGGACTATGAGGACCTGCGGTCTATGGTGGATATGGACGATGTGCAGGCGTTCCGCGCCCGCGCCCTGAACCCGGAGAAGCCGGTGTTGCGCGGCTCTGCGGAGAACAGTGATGTGTTCTTCCAGCACAGAGAGGCATGCAACCGCTACTATAACGACGCGGTTGCCACTACTGAGATGTATATGAACACCATCAACGAGAAGCTGGGCACGGATTACCGGCTGTTTAACTACTACGGCGCGCCGGACGCAGACCGTGTGATTGTGGCTATGGGTTCTGTGTGCGACACCATTCAGGAAACCGTAGATTTTCTGAACGCCCGCGGCGAAAAAGTGGGCATGGTCAAGGTGCACTTGTATCGCCCCTTCAGCGCCAAGCATCTGCTGGCTGCCCTGCCGGAGACGGTGAAGCACATTTCCGTGTTAGATAGAACGAAGGAGCCAGGCTCCTTAGGTGAGCCGCTGTTCCTGGATGTGGTGGCTGCGCTGAAAGGCTCTGCCTTTAACGATGTGCCGGTGTACGGCGGTCGTTTCGGCTTAGGATCTAAGGACACCGTACCGGCGCATATTATCGCTGTGTACAACAATATGGCTGCGCCCCAGCCCAAGCCGGAGTTCACTCTGTCCATTGAGGACGATGTGACCCACTTGTCCCTGCCGGTGACCGAGAACCCGGATACCACCCCGGCAGGCACCACTTCTTGTAAGTTTTGGGGTCTGGGCTCCGACGGCACCGTTGGCGCCAACAAGGACTCTATTAAGATCATCGGCGACAATACGGATATGTTTGCCCAGGGTTACTTCTTCTATGACTCCAAGAAGTCCGGCGGCATTACCGTGTCCCACCTGCGCTTTGGCTCGTCACCCATTACCTCTACCTATTTGATCAACAAGGCCAACTTTGTGGCCTGCCACTGCCCGTCCTATGTGACCAAGTATGATATGGTACAGGATTTGGTGCCCGGCGGCACTTTCCTGCTCAACTGTATTTGGACCCCGGATCAGCTGGACAGCCAGCTGCCTGCGTCCATGAAGCGCTATATTGCAGAGAACAACATCCATTTCTATATCATTAACGGCATTAAGATCGCAGAGGAAGTGGGCTTGCCCGGTCGTGCTTCCACCATCTTGCAGTCTGCGTTCTTTGCCATCTCCGGTATTTTGCCGGTAGAGAAGGCCATTGAGCTGATGAAGGCCGCCGTGGTCAAGAAGTTCTCCAAGAAAGGCGAGGCGGTGGTGAATGCCAACTTTGCCGGCATTGACCGTGGCGCCCAGGAGATCGTGAAGGTGGATGTGCCGGACAGCTGGAAGACTGCAGAAGACGCACCCCGCCGGCTGGAAGTACCCACCGATCGTCCGGAGATGAAGAAGTTTGTCAAGGAAATTCTGGATCCGGTTGGCCGCCTGCACGGCGACGATCTGCCGGTATCTGCCTTTGCTGATCGGGCGGACGGCGTATATCCTGCCGGTTCTGCCGCCTTTGAGAAGCGGGGCATTGCCATTACCGTACCCCAGTGGGACGGCACCAAGTGCGCCCAGTGTAACCTGTGTGCCATGGTCTGCCCTCATGCAGTGATTCGTCCCATTGCTATGAATGCAGAGGAAGCGGCTGCCGCGCCGGAGGGTACCACCATGGTGAAGCACAAGAGAGCGGATTATCAGTACGCCCTGATTGTGTCCGTACTGGACTGCACCGGCTGCGCCTCCTGCGCCAATGTGTGTCCCACCAAGTCCCTGACTATGAAACCCATTGCCAGCGAGCTGGATCGGCAAAAGATCTATGATGCACTGGTGGACACCTCCGAAAAACCGGAGCTGCTTACCAACAATACCATCGGCGTGCAGTACAGAAAGCCGTATTTGGAGTTCTCCGGCGCTTGCGCAGGCTGCGGCGAGACTCCGTATGCCAAGCTGGCCACCCAGCTGTACGGCGACCGTATGTACATTGCCAACGCCACCGGCTGCTCCTCCATTTGGGGCGGTTCCGCACCCTCTACTCCTTACACGGTAGACAAGAACGGCCACGGCCCCGCTTGGTCCAACTCTCTGTTTGAGGACAACGCTGAGTTCGGCTACGGTATGCTATTGGCACAAAAGCAGATCCGTGAGCGGCTGGCTATGGACGCCCAGCAGCTGCTGGATACCCCGGTGGCGGACAAAGCCCAGGCTTGGCTGGACACCTATGAGGACGCTGCTACCAATACGGAGCCTGCCCAGGCACTGATCGCTGCATTGCAGACGGCAGCGCTGGAGGGTGACGCCAAGGCGGCGGCTGCCGATTTCCTGAAAGACGCAGATTATGCGGCCAAGAAGTACCAGTTTATCTTTGGCGGCGACGGTTGGGCCTACGACATTGGCTTTGGCGGCCTGGATCATGTGATCGCATCCAATGAGAATGTGAACATTGTTGTGTTTGATACGGAGGTGTACTCCAACACCGGCGGTCAGGCCTCTAAGGCCACCCAGACCGGCGCTGTGGCCAAGTTTGCTGCCTCCGGTAAGGTGGTCAAGAAGAAAGACCTGGCGCAGATTGCGATGAGCTACGGTTATGTGTATGTGGCTCAGGTGGCTATGGGCGCCAATGCCAATCAGTGCTTAAAGGCGTTCCAGGAGGCTGCGGCTTATGACGGCCCGTCCATCATCATCTGCTATGCCCCCTGTATTAACCACGGCATTAAGATGCCCTTTAACCAGGCGGAGCAGAAGAAGGCGGTTGCCGCCGGGTACTGGAACCTGTTCCGCTTTAACCCGGATCTGGCCAAGGCAGGGAAAAATCCCTTTACCCTGGACAGCAAGGCACCCAGCGCCGATTATGTACAGTTCATCGAGGGCGAGACCCGCTACTCTGCGCTGAAGCGTTCCTTCCCCGGCAAGGCGGAGAAGCTGTTTAGCATTGCGGCGGAGAACTCTATTGAAAAGTACAACAAGCTGGCTGCACTGGTAGACTTCTACGCACCCAAGGGCGAGTAAAGCCAAATAAAAAAACAAAGCGCTGCGGTTCGTCCGCGGCGCTTTTGCTTTGTGATAAAAAATAACCCCTGCACACCGGGTGCAGGGGTTGTTCCTTTATGTAAGGGCTTAGCCGTTGAGAATGGCAAAGTTCTCTTTGTTGGCCTTGTACAGGTTCTTAAACACTTTGAAGTTGCGGTCATAGACTGCCTTGTTGGCCGGGTTGGGCTTATAAGTGGTCTTTACCGGGATCAGCTTCTTTACATCAAAGATGGAGGGGATGGCACCCATACCTACGGCGATACAAGCGGCTGCACCCACGGCACCGATGTTTTGCGGGGACTCTACCACCACCACATCACGCTGGAGAATATCGGCCAAAATCTGGCAGGTGGTTTCGCCCAAAGCGCCGCCGCCGCAGAAGCGCACGGTCTTGGACTTCTGATACTTGGCGGTCTTTAACTCCTGGCGCTCCAGCATCCAGCGCATGTGGAAGCAGATGCCCTCCACAACGGCGCGGATCAGCTCTGTTTTGCCTACATTCAGCCGAATGTTAAAGAACATACCGGCGGCATTGGGATCCTCAAAGGGACAGCGGTTGCCGTGGAGCCAGGGGGTAAAGATCACGCCGTTGGAACCGGCGGGAATGGTGTCGATCACTTCTTCCAGGTAGTCGTACATATTGAATTCTACCTGTTCCAGGCTGTCGGTGGCGTTGCCGTAGCGCTTTAAGAACACGCCGATCTCGTCCAGCGCCAAATGATCCTTGACCCAGCCTACGCACTTGTTAGAGGTCTCCAGCTCGCCAAAGTAGTTAAAGGTCTCCGGATTGGCGCCTACAATGGCAGCCATCATCGCACCGGTATCAACCATCTGCTCCGGCACAACGGTGCCCACCCAGCCGGAGGTGCCGCTGTAAATGTGCGCGTCGCCAATCTCTACCGCCCCGGCGCCTACGCCGATCAAAGAGGCGTCGCCGCCGCCGCCATACACAGCGGTGCCCTGAGCCAGACCCAGCTCCTCGGCAGCCTTGGCAGTGACTTCGCCCACTTTATCGGTGCACTTTTTAATCTCCGGCAGGTGCTTCATATCTACGCCTACCATATCGCAAATGGGCTTGCACCAGCCCTCGTGGCCCTTGCGGGTGTCATACAGCAGGGTGCCGAATGCAGAATCCTGGGTCATCACGAATTCACCGGTCAGGCGGCAGATGAGATACTCTTTCACATCCAGCCACTTATAGACTTTTTTAAAGTTTTCCGGCTCGTGCTCCCGCACCCAGCGGTACTTCCAAATGGGGTCCTTAACAGAGGAGGATACGGCACCGGTATAGCGCAGGTACTTGAGCAGCTTGGTCACTTCCGCACCGGCGATTTGTACGCCGTGGGCAATGCCCTTCTTCAGCTCATCGCCGGCTCGCTGGTCCATATAGGTCATGGGGCGGCGAATGCAATTGCCCGCTTTGTCTACCAGGACCAAACCCTGCATGGCAGAGCAGAAGCTGATGCCCTCTACCTGGTCTTTGGTCACGCCTACGCACTTATTGAACACATTGCGGGTGGTGCTGCACATGGCGCTCCACCATTCATCGGCGTCCTGCTCGGCGCCGCCCTTTACGCCGGTCTCATCATCCACATACAGGCCGTAGCCTGCGGTGTCAGAAGCCAGGATGCGCATGGTGTCGCCGATCTCAATCAGACAGGTCTTGACCCCGGTGGTGCCCACATCGTAGGTGATTACATATTTGCTCATAAAATATCCTCCCATGGTGTTGTACGCGGTAAATACCGTCACTTCTTTTCAAATGTAAATGCGCTCTCCACAAATTTCAGCAGTTGACCGATCACCCGCTCCTCGTCCATTTCCTCCACATCTACGCCGGTGTAGAACTTGAACCGCTCCTTGTAGTAGTCGCAGGTGTAAGAGAATTGCAGGGACATCAGCAGATTGTCCAAAAAGAAGGCAAAGAGCCGGGGGTCCAGATCCGGGCGCACATCTCCCTTGGCCAGCGCCTGCGCAATGGCCGTGGTGTAGATGCCGCTGGTCTCGCTCTCAATCTCCCGCACCAGCATTTGGGTGCGTGCGCTGTCCTTCTCCGAGGCGATCTCATTATACAGCCGAATGTAATTGGCATTTCGCTTGGAATGGACGCAGGTGGCGCGAATGAGCTTTTCTGCCTTGACCAGCAGCTTGTCGTCGCTGGCCATAATCTCCTCGATCACCTGGGTCAGAATACGCATGCCCCGCTGAATGCAGGTGATGAACAGATCCTCTTTGGTCGCAAAGTACTTGTACATCAGCCCAATGCTGATCCCTGCGTTCTTGGCGATCACATTGATGTTGGCGTTTTCGTACCCTTTGGAGGAAAACTCCTCGGTGCCCACTTCCAGTATGCGCTCCCGTCGCTCCTCGGAAATGCGGTCAAATGCGTCCTTGTGATGTTTATTTACCATTTCAAAAAAATTTTGTAGCCTTGCACAAAGAACGGAAAAGCCCTTTGTGCAATCCGTACAAATACTCCCTCTCTGTAAAGCGTGAACCGCAATTCACTTTTCTTATATTATCATTATTTATCCATTATTGCAAGAAATCTGAATAAAAATGCGGGAAAATTGAACAAATTATTGCAAGTATCTATTTGACAAATCATTAAAAAGTGATATACTAAAGGTGTATTTTATGTGAGCGATGGCTCACGCCCCTTGGGGTGAGCGACGACTCATGAATTTTAAGGAGGAACGACCATTATGGATACCCGATTTGCAATTTCTGAGTATCTTGATGCAGCGCAGGTCACCGCTCAGCTGGACGCGCTCATCAAAAAGCCCATTTATTCCATCAGCCCGGCTGCACTGAAGAAGTATGAAGAAGAATACTTTGACAAGAAGTGCGCGAAGTCTAAGGCGATGATCACCGAGGCGAAAGAGATCATTCCCGGCGGTGTGCAGCACAACCTGGCGTTTAACTATCCCTTCCCCATCGTGATGACCAAGGCCAAGGGTGCTAAACTCTATGATATTGACGGCAACGAGTATTACGACTTCCTGCAGGCCGGCGGTCCCACCATCCTGGGCTCCAACGACGATGTGGTGAAGGAGAAGGTTAAGGAATTGCTGGACGATTGCGGTCCTTCCACCGGTCTGTTCCATGAATATGAGTACAAGCTGGCAAAGAAGATCTCCGACTGTGTTCCTTCCGTAGAGATGTTCCGTATGCTGGGTTCCGGTACAGAGGCCTGCATGTGCGCTGTGCGTGTGGCTCGTCTGGCTACCGGCCATAAGAACATCATCAAGATGGGCGGCGCTTATCACGGCTGGTCCGATCAGCTGGCATGGGGCATGCGTGTGCCCGGTACCCTGAATTTGCAGTCTCACGGCGTACCGCTGTTCGTATTCAAGCACACCCAGGAGTTCTTCCCCAATGATCTGAAGAGCCTGGAGCGCAAGCTGATCCTGAATAAGTTCCGCGGCGGCACCGCTGCCGTGTTCATTGAGGCCATTGGTCCGGAGTCCGGTACCCGTCCGGTAGACAAGGACTTCCCCAAGGGCGTACAGGCACTGTGCCGCAAGTACGGCGCTCTGCTGGTTTGCGACGAGGTTGTAACCGGCTTCCGTATCGGCGTGTCCGGTGCGCAGGGCTACTTTGGCATTGATCCCGACATTACCATCTTCGGTAAGGTGATTGCCGGCGGTTACCCGGGTGCAGGCGGCATCGGCGGCCACAGAGAGGTTATGAAATACTTAGGCGCCGGCCTGGATAAGGGCAACGGCTCCGGCAAGAAGATTCATAAGGCAATGTGCGGCGGCACCATGGCTGCCACCCCCATCTCCTGCTGTGCAGGTTACACTGCCATTTGCGAGATCGAGAAGCGTAACGCCTGCCAGGTAGCCGGTAAGATGGCGGATCGTTTGGTACACGGCTTGCAGGCGTTGATCAAGAAGTATGACCTGCCTTTCGTGTGCTTCAACCAGGGTTCTGTATGCCACTTGGATACCGTTGGCACCATGCACTTTAAGGTGGACTGGAAGCATCCGTGGACCATTCCGCACACCTTGAAGGAGACCGGCAAGCGTCAGTCCGAGATGGAGCACATGGGCGCTGCTTACATGGCAGAGGGCTTGGTAACTTTGGCCGGTTCTCGTCTGTACACTTCCGCCGCTTATACGGAAGAGATGATTGACGACTGCCTGAACAGATTTGAGAATGTGTTCAAGAACTGCGTTTGCATCGAGGCGTAAGATTTTTTACCAAGGGCGGTACCGGGCAGTGATGCCCGGCCGTCCTTTTGGTGCTTTTGCCCCCGGGGCAAAAATACGATTTTAAGGGGAAAACACATGGCTTACGAATTAGAAGAAGCAAAAAAGCTGGTCGTTGCGGCCGGCAAAAAGCTGGTGGAAAGCGGTCTGATCGCCCGTACCTGGGGCAATGTATCCGCCCGTATTTCTGACACCCAGTTTGTGATCACACCCTCCGGTCGGGCGTATGAAACGCTGACGCCGGAAGAAGTGGTTGTGGTTAATATTGAGGACTGCTCCTATGAGGGCGATATTAAGCCCTCTTCCGAGAAGGGTGTGCACGCTGCGGCGTATCGCCACCATCCCACTGTGGATTTTGTAATCCACACGCACCAGAAGGCGGCCACCATCGTCAGCATTACCGGCATGGAGATCCGCAATGTTTACAAGGAATTTCAGCCGGTCCTGGGCAATAAGGTGCCCTGCGCCGATTATGCTATGTCTACCACCAATTCTCTGCGCAAGAAGGTAGAGACGTGCATTATGATGAACCCGGGCTGCCGCGCCATTATGTTGATGCACCATGGCACTCTGTGCATGGGCGATACCTATGAGCAGGCCTTTGAGATTGCAGACGCACTGGAGAAGTGCTGCCAGCGGGTGATCAAGGACAACTATCTGCGTCATTCCTGGGCAGAGACATATTCTGACGAAGGTAAGCGCAACTTTTACCTGAAAAAGAATGGCGCTGTGGCTATGCCGGAGAGCATTTGTGATCTGGGATCCTCCGTTCGCAACGGCAAGACCTTTAGCTTGACCGTTGGCGGAGAGACCATTGATGTGGATTTGGAGACCGGGCTGGGCATTACCGGCATTGCACCCAAGTGCGCCAAGATCCATAAGGCCATTTATGACAGCCAGGATTGCTCCATCATCAAGCATGTGACCGATCCGGATGTGATCGCTGTGTCCTGCACAGGTGAAGATATGATTCCTATGATCGACGACTTTGCACAGATCGCCGGTGTGGATGTGAAAAACCGTCCGTGGATCGACGGTGATACAGACGCTTGTGCCAAAGATATTGCTAAGGCCATGGACAGCCGCAATGCAATCCTGATTCAGGGCAACGGCGCCATGATCACCGGTAATTCCGACGGGGATATGCAGGCGCTGGAGATCATTATGGATAAGGGCTGCGAGGCCGTGATTGACACGGATATTTTCAATCGCCCCCATTATGTGCCCAAGGTGGAGTGCTTCTTGATGCGCACCGTGTATTTGGCCAAGTATTCCAAAGAGATCAATAAAAAGTAAGGTGCTTTGCACCACCGCCACCCATTGCCTTGCAGTGGGTGGCTTTTTTATGGATTGCAGGCCACCCAAATGCCCATATCGGCCGCGGTGCGATGTGTATTGTATTCTGCATCGTTGTCACACAGGGCGGGCGGATGCTATCCGCCCCTACGGTCATCTGGTTATAATAACGCTTTCGTAGGGGCGGCAATCTGCCGCCCGCATCTCCATACGTACGCGCAAAAAAGGAGCCTCGCTGATGAAGCGAGGCTCCTTTTTGCTTTGCTTTTATTTTTCCAGCACCAGGGTGGTGACGGAGCGGGCAGGGAGGGCAAAGGCATCGGCGGCGGTGCCGCTGTCCGTCTTTGCCAAGTCGTTGTCCTTGTCGGTTACATAGGTGGTGTGGCGGGTGTAACCGTCCAGCGCCAGGGTGGTGCTGCGGGCCTTATCCGTGTTGTTGATGAACACGGCGGTAACGGTGCCGTTGGGGTTTTTGAATGCCACGGACTGCACATCGCTCAGTTCTTCCGGCAGGGTAATGGAAATGCGCACGCTGCCCTCGTCTGTGAATTTGGAGAAGTTGCCCAGTACCCACAGCCGCTTGGAGGTCTCGACTTGATGGCTGTCCTTGTCCAGGTACACCAGACCGTCGGTGTAGCCGCCAAAGGCGCAGGCGGTCCACCAGTCCCATTCTACCACATTTAGCACCGTCAGATCCTGATGAATGATCCCGGCCAGTGCCAGACCGTATTCCATGCCCAGGCCGCTGTCCATACCGTTCTTTTGGATCAGGTCGTACACGCCGCTGTTTTGGTCCTCAGTCATTTGGCAGTATTCCGTCAGCGCCAGCTTGTAATTGCTGCCGTAGGTGGTGGCTATGGCGTCAGCAAAGGCCTGCCTCTCCTCCGGGCTGGCCCAGTAGGAATGGAGTGCCAGCGTGGGCATACCCTTGCGAAGGGCGTTGTTTTTCAGTCCGTTGACACCGCTTTTGCCGAACATGGTCTGGAGGTATGCCATACAGGTGTCCGTGCCGATGTGACCGCTTTCCCAGCCTTCCAGCCGGCAGCCCTTTAGCGCGTCTTCCCGCGCCATTTGCTTCAAAAATACCTTGTACAGATCCCGACACTGGGTCTTGGAGTAGTAGCAGCCCTCCTGCTTGGCGGTGCCGTCTTCATAACCCCGCCAGCTCCATTCCGGCTCATTGATGGGAGACAGGCCGGTGACCCGATACCCGGCCTCCGTAAAGTGCTTGGCGCAGGCAATGCTGTACTTGGCAAAGTCTGCGTACCGCTCCGGCTCCAGGTTGGTTACATATTTTTCCTCGTCCGGCAGGTAGTCGCAGTAGGCTTTGCCGTTGGCGGTGTAAAACACCGGGGCACTGTTAGAGAACAGGGTCACCCGCAGGTCTTCGTTCATACTTTTTGCCAGGGCCAGGGCATTTTGCGCTGCTGCGTCCCGCTCCCAGTGGTAGCTGCCGTCCTTGTCTATAAAGGCTTCTGCCCGGCGGTCCGGGTCAGTGATGGTGGCGTCGTCCTTGGTTCCGGCGCCCAGGTTGTAGCGGTAAATATTCAGCCCAATGCCGCTGTTCTCGTCGTACAGCAGGGAGAGAATATCCTTGGCGTTCTCCCAATTGCCTACCTCCTGGCTCCACCAGCAGGCAGAAGCACCAAAGCCGTTCATTGTCTGATAGGCAGCGGTTGGTTCAATGGTGATGGCCTTGACCGGTGCGGTGGTGGCGGCAGGTTCTGTGTTGTCGGAGGTGCCGGCGGCGCACCCGGCCAGTAGAGCAGTGGTGCACAGAACAGCGGTCACTTTTTGTAAGCGTTTGGTGTATGCAGTCATTTTTTTCGTCCTTATGTGAATTTAGTCTGTAATGGTAATGCCTTTTTTCTCCCGCTGGGCAGCCAGCTCCGTTTCCATTTTCTCCCTAAAGTCGCCGGTCAGGTTGTAGAAGAACATGGGAATGGTGCATACCAGCAGACTGATGGCGGGGATCAGCGATACCACGCTGAATATACCGCTCCGCACCCCATGACTCATCAGCAGCGGGTTGGCGGTGACGGAGGCGTTAATGGAGCCTACATCCAGATCTACAATAATGTACATGAGAATGATAAAGGAGGTGGAGAGCGCCGCCCCCAGTTTGGTGACAAAGCTCTGAATGGCAGAGCCCATACCGGTGAGCCGGGTGCCGGTCTTCCACTCCATGTAGTCCAAACAGTCGCCGATCATGGCAAAGGCGCACACATTGATGGCGCCGCAGGGCACGCAGCTGAGTACCAAAAACGGCACGCAGGCCCAGAAATGCTGATACCCGATGCACCACATAATCAGACTGGATACGGCGCCCAGCAGGCTGGTGGCAATAATGATCTGTTTGTAGTTGAATTTCTTAAACAGCACCGGCATCAGCAGCATGGCGCCGAACATACCCACGGCGCTGGCCACGCTGAACACGGTGCTCACCAGCGAGATATTGCCTTGCAGCGCCGCCTCCTGCTCCGCGGCGGACAGACCGGTCAGGTCCTTGCCGATATAAAAACTGTAACGGGCGGCGTGTACTGCGCCGGCCTGGTACATATACCGGGCGGCGGAGAGAATACCCATCAGTGCTGTGAGCATTAAGGGCTTGCAGGTGAAGATCAGCTTCAGCGCAGAGGGCTGATTCTTGTCCTTCTTAGGCGGAATCGGAATGTTCACCCGTTCCTTGGTCTTAAAATATACCCGGATAAACAGCAGATTGCCCACAATGGCGCAAAACAGGGCAATGCACATATACTTCGTCTTTTCCAGTTCCGTGCCGGACAAATTGAACTTGGGCAGAATAAAGCCCAGTACCATAAAGAAAGCGGTAGGTACGGCAGAGCCCACGCCGTTGGCGGTGCGCGCCTTGCTGATAATGCCGCCCCGCTCGTCTGCGTTGGGCGTTAAGGCATTGGGCAGTGCCCAGAAGGGCACATCCGAGGCGGTGTAGATCATACCCCAGGCCACATAGGTAATGGCGGCGTAGATCATCTTGGCTGTGTCGCTGATATTGGGTGCGTAGAACAGCAGCACTGTCAGTATGGCGATGGGAATGGGTGTGTAAATGAGATACGGCTTCATTTTGCCGTTCTTTGGATTGGCGTGGTCCATAATATAGCCCATGATCGGGTCGTTAATGGCGTCCCACACCCGCGCCAGCAGCATCAGCAGCAGCACAAATAAAGGTGTGAGCTTTAGCACGCTAATGTAAAAGTCTGAGATATAGCTGCTCATAATGGCATAGACCATGCCTTGACCCAGTGCGCCGACGCAGTAGGCCATCCATTCTTTTTTCGGCACATGATTTGTATGATTCATGTGACCGTCCCCCCTCTGTATTTTATTTTTAGAACAGAATATTCCAATACTAAGATACCATAGCCACCTACCTGCCGTCAATGAAAATGTACAGAAATCTGCATAAAAATAACCGGATTTTTACATAGAATGGAAGTAGTCAACACTGCGCAAATATGCTACAATGGGTTTGATAAGATCATCAAAGGAAGGAATTTGTATGCAGATCAAACTCATTGCAATGGACCTGGACGGCACTTTAATGCTGCCGGACCATCAGCGGGTAGGCGAGACCACCCGCCGGGCATTGGCTGCCTGCCACCAACAGGGTGTGCGCCTGGCGTTGGCCACCGGTCGCACCTTGGCGCTGACGGAGCCGGTACAGGCCCAACTGCCTTTTTTAGATTATATTGTATTCAGCAACGGTGCCGGTGTGTGGGATGTGCAGAACAAAAAGCGGATTCACAGTGACCCGATGCAGCTGGCGGACGCCCGGCAGATCTGTGCTTATTTGGACAGCCGCCCGGTGTACTATGAATTCTATGCCGATGGGGTGCCGGTGGCGCCTGCCCGGCGCAAGGGCATGGCGCGGCTGGACGGAGTGCCGGACAGCTTTGTGGACGAACTGCTGGAGAAAGTGGTGTACCGGGACAGTGTGGCAGACGCACTGGTCGGTATGACGGTGGAAAAGCTCAATCTCTTTACTATACCGATGGAAGAAAACCGAGCCCTGCGCGCGTTTTTGCAGACCATGGGCCATGTGGAGATCACCTCCTCCATCGGGTGCAATGTGGAGGCCGGCAAGGTGGGCACCAGCAAGGCCACGGCCTTGGCTGCCTTGTGCAGGCAACTGGACTATGACCCGGCCCAGGTGATGTGCTTTGGTGACGGCGGTAACGATGTGGATATGCTGCGCTACTGCGGTTGGTCGTATGCCATGGAGAACGGTACGGACGCGGCCAAGGCGGCTGCCCGCTTTTTGGCGCCATCCAATGATCGGGAGGGTGTTGCCCGCGTGGTTCGGCAAGAGATACTGAAGGAGAATGCAGATGAATAACAAAAAAATCGCCGCCATCGTGCTGATATTTGTGATTCTGTTTTTGGTGCTGGTACTGGGGATCGGCTTTTTTGGTGCCATTCCGCTGATCGGCAAGTGGATCGCCTTTGTGCTGGCCTGTTTGCTGGTGGTGTTTTGCGTGGTGTTCTTTTGGCTGGCCGGGAGACGAAACCGATGAGTCGCAGATACACCCGGCGGGGCACGGCGCTGCTGCTGGTACTGGCGCTCCTGGTGAGTATGCTGGGGGCGGCTCTGCCTGTGATGCAAAAATCGGGTGCCGCTTCCGGCACCTTTGCGACTGCCTATACTGCTCTGTTGGAGAAAGCCCCGGTGGTGCAGGCGGATTTAGAGCGTGATCCTTATGGTCTGTGCCGCCTGGTGGTTACCGGCTACGGCGGCAAGGACTATGGCGCTGTGGCAGCGGCGGTGACGGACGGCTTGGCGATTTTGCAATATGACACACCGTTGGCTGCCCGCAAGGCGGCGGTACAGTTGGCGCAGGACGGCGCCACGGCGGAGCCGGACAGCCTGTGCCAATTAGAGACGGATACGAACCTGACCGGTAACCTTTGCCCCTGGGCGGGGGAGATGGTGGGTACCACCGCTTTTTGCGCCCGGCGGCAGATCCCGGGTCACCAGGTGGTAATCGCCCAAATTGATACAGGTTTTATGCTGGATCACCCGGCGCTGCACGGGCGGCTGGTGTCGGACGGCATAGATCTGTCCGGCGACGGTAGAGCCAATGCGGCCTATGACACCCGGCAGCGGGGCGCCACTTATTGGCACGCCACGGCGGTGGCCTCGGTGCTGGCCGGGAATACAGATGAGAATGTAAAAATATTGCCCTATAAAGTGGTGCGCTTCGGTACGGACACCTGTGCTGCCTCGGCGGTTTTGGCTGCCATGGAGGACGCTGTGGCGAAGGGCGCACGGGTGCTGAATATGAGCCTGAGCACCAGCCAAAATCGGGCGGGCTTTGCAGCCATGATGGACAAGGCTGCGGCACTGGGTGTGGCCGTGTGCTGCTCTGCCGGCAATGCGGGTGCACAGATCAGCAGTCGCTATCCCTCGGCATTGCCCCAGGCCATTACCGTCAGTGCAGTGACGGCGGACAAGACGGTGGCGGGTTTTTCCAATTACGGCGACCTGGTGGATTACTGCGCCCCCGGCAGCCACATTACCGTGGCCACCATGGACAGCAGCGGTGCACCTGCTGCTACAACTGCCTCCGGCACCTCTCTGTCCTGCCCCTATGGGGCGGCCTGTTGTGCGCTGCTGCTGAGTCTGCACCCGGATTTGACTCTGGACCAGCTGAATGCGCTGCTGCAAGGGAGTGCAGAGGATCTGGGTGACCCGGGCTTTGATCCCATTTACGGCAACGGTCTGCTGCGGCTGGACAACCTGACTCAAACCGGCACCACAGGCAACCTAACCTATACCCTGACCCTGCCGGAGGGTACGCTGGCTCTCACCGGCACCGGTGACGGCGCAGATTATGACCGTGCGGCAGCCACGCCCTGGGCGCTGTGGGCGGAAGAACTACAGCAGATTACGGTGGCAGATACGGTCACCGGGCTGGGCAATTTTACCTTTTCCGGCTGCCAAAACGCAGCGCTTACCTTGCCGGAGACTTTGCAGCGGCTGGGGGCCTATGTGTTTGAAAACTGCAAGGGCCTGCACTCCATCACATTGCCCCGCAATGTGGTGCAGGTGGGCACCGGCGCCTTTTCCGGTTGCAGCGATTTGACAGTGCGGGGCTGGCGCAACACCCCTGCGCCCCGGGCTGCGGCTGCGGCAGGGGCGGCGTTCTTACCCCTGGGGTGCGTGCATAACTATGTGTGTCAGATTCTGCGGCCCACCGATACGGACCCGGGCAGCCTGACCTACACCTGCGCCGTGTGCGGCGATACTTATACAGAGCCTTATGCGGAGCCGCAGGTGCTGGGCAGCGGCAGCTGCGGCCGCGGGGTTAACTGGACCTGCTATGCCACCGGACAACTGGAGATCACCGGCGCCGGGCGGCTGTCTGCTTACAGCAGCAGCGCTGCGCCCTGGGCCGCCTATGCGGATACGGTGAACAGCGTGTTCATCGGTCAGGGCGTCACCGGTGTAACCGGTTACGCCTTTGCGGATATGCGGCGGGTGACGGCGTTCTCTGTCACCGGCGATGATTATACGGTGGCAGAGGGCGTGCTGTACAGCGGGGACGGCACGGAGCTGATCTGTTACCCCGGTGGTCGGGTGGCTACGGACTTTACGATTCCCAATGGGGTGACTGCCGTGTATGCGGCGGCGTTTCTGTCTGCCTGGCAGCTGCAACAGGTGGAGAGCGCCTCTGCCGTTCTGACCGTTACGGCAGACGGCCTGTTGTACGGCAAAAATGGGCGCACTCTGTGGATGGCGCTGCCTCAGTTCCATCAAGATACCCTTGTGCTGCGTCGGGCGGTGCTGATCGCCGGCGGCGCGTTCTTACTGAATCATACCTTGCGTACGGTGTACGCCACGGCCGCCGTGTCCGTGGAGCCCCACGGACTGGGGACTGCCTTTTCTGACGGCTTTGTGCGCCGGGCGCTGACGGTGTACGGCTTGCCCGGCTCTGTGCTGGAGACCTACTGCGGCACGGCTATTCCTTTTTACCCGGTGAACAGCGGCGCCTGCGGTGCGGAAACTGCTTGGCAGTATGATTTGGACACAGCGGCGCTTACGATCAGCGGCAGCGGACCGGTGGCGGATTTTGCCGCCGATGTGGCGCCTTGGGCACTGTTTGGTGCAGAGATACGGCAAGTGACGGTGGAGGACGGCGTGACTGCCCTGCCGGAAAGCAGCTTTGCCAATTGCACCGGCCTGACCCGGGTGACCCTGGGCAGCGGTATAGAGAAAATGGATGCCAACTGGTTTGCCCATTGCCCGGATTTAACAGAACTGACGGTTACCGCTACGGACGCGGTATTCCCGGCTGCTGCCTTTGCAGGGGTGGGGGACGGTCTGACTCTGTACGGCTACTATGACACTTCGGTGATGGACTATGCCCGACAGCATGGACTGACCTTTGTGGCGCTGGGCTGCCTGCACCGAATCTATACGGACAGCGGACCGGCGCCCACCTGCACGGCAGGCGCCACCCGCAGCCGCACCTGCGCCCGCTGCGGCGCAGAGCTGGGCACGGTAGAGCTGCCCCCGAATGGTCATACTTATTCGGAGACGGTGCAAACGGCGCCTACCTGTACAGCAACCGGGTGTTCCAATTACACCTGCACCGTGTGCGGCGACAGCTACACCGCAGACACCCCGGCTTTGGGTCACAATTGGGTGCAGCGCGCCTATACGGCGCCCACTTGCTGTGAGGCAGGCCGTGTGCAGCGCTACTGTACCCGCTGCGGTACGGAGGAAACGAATATTTTGTCGCCCACCCAGCCGGAGGGGCATTTTGTCAAGGGCACGGTCACGGACAAGGCCGGTGCGCCGCTGGAAAACATCTCCGTATCGTTGGACGGCACGCCGGTGGCGGTGACCAACGAGAACGGCGTGTTTCTGTTTGAGGGCGTATCCTGCGGGGATTATACTTTGACTTTTTGCGGTGACGGCTGCGTGCCCCGCAGTGTGCCCCTGTCTGTCAGCGGCGGCAACACCACCGCACCGGCGGCTGTTTTGTTACTGGTGGGTGATTTGAACGGCGACGGTTATGTAAACGCACGGGATGATGTGCTGGCCCAGCGGCAAGCGGTCAGTCCAAGCGATGGTGCCAACTTGTCGGTGAACCGGGTACTGCCGAAGGTGACGCTGGATCGAATTTATGGCGTGCAGGCCAAGATCGGTGTGCTGTATATTCGCCAGTCGGCAGAGGAGGATGGTACCTACCGCCGCCAATTTGAGGTGAATGTGCGCGCCTTTAACGAGTACCGGGTCGTGGACTGCGGCTTCCTGTACGGTAAGAATATGGCTGAGACGGATTTGGTGCCGGAGCGGGTAGGTGCAACCAACGCCCAGGGCTATGCGGTTAAGCGAATGCCTGCGGCCTGTACCCCCGGGCGCAAGGTGCTGCTGTACGGCTCCTCCTCTGCCACCGGGCAGGTGAGCGCCCGGTTTTATATCACTTATACCAACGGCGTTATGACCAAGACTTATTTAAGCGAGGTATGTACCTATGACTATGACGAAGCCTAAGCTGCTGGTCTCCGCCTGCCTGCTGGGGGAGAACTGCAAGTACAGCGGCGGCAATAACAGGGATGAGCAGGTGCGGGCGCTGGAACGATATTTTCAGTTGATTCCGGTGTGCCCGGAGTGCTTTGGCGGACTGCCTATTCCCCGGGAGCCAAGTGAAATTCGGGACGGCTGCGTGGTGAGCAAAAGCGGTGTGGATGTGACCGCTGCCTTTGCGGACGGGGCGGAAAAAACCCTGTATATTGCTGAGGAGGAAAACTGCGGCCTGGCGCTTCTTAAGGAGCGCAGCCCCTCCTGCGGCAGCCACTTTGTTTATGATGGCACCTTTACCGGAACGGTGGTGCCGGGGCAGGGCGTGACGGCGGCGTTACTGGCTGGGCGTGGGGTAGAGCTGTTCAGCGAGGAGACCATTGCCCGCTTGCTTTTGCTGTACGGTCCGGACGAGATGTAAAAACTTGCCTTTTTTGTGTCTGCGGCGTTGACAACGCCCGGTGTCTAAAGTATAATGCAAATAAGGAAAGTGAGGGCTTTTTTCATGAAAAAATGGTTTACCCTTTGTATGGCTGTTTTGTTGCTGCTGGGCGTGTTTGCCGGCTGTACCAAAGGCGGATCCGGCGGCGAGGCCACCACGGCAGAGACCACCACATCTCCCTTAGAGACCAAGTCCGCAGCCATTACCGGCAATACGGCGATCCGTTTGCTGGAGAGCTATTCTAAAAAAGAACTGGGTCTGGACAATGTGGGCAAGAAAAAATATGAGTTTATGCTCAGCACCATTGGCTCGGAAATCAAGGGCAAGAAGTATATTCGCGCCGAGGCGGGCTATATGGACCAGACCGGCAAGGATGAGAACGGCAAGCCGGTGTACCAAATGAAGTCGTACAAGACTTTTTATATTGCTTATGACGGCAAGACGCTGCTTATCGACCAGGGCGACGGCAAGTACAAAACCCTGCAGATTGACAAGGCACGGCTGGATCAAGTGACCACCACCCAGGCCAGTACCCAGAAGCACGAGAGCACTTCTAAGAAAAAATAATCGACAAATACGCAAATAACAGCCTTTTATCGGCGGCGGATTATGGGATTTTCCACAATTCTGCCGCCGAATTTTTGTGCTTTTTACCAGTATTTTTACTTCCAAACCCGGTTATTTTAAGATTATGTAAAAAACCGGTTGCCGGTGTTGCCTTTTGGCGGTTTTGTGGTAAAATGAATTTTGGAATCATAGAAACAAGGAGTCTTGATCAATGAAAAAAACAAAAATTATTTGCACCCTTGGTCCGGCAACGGATGACGATCAGGTGTTGGCGGATATGATTAAGGCCGGTATGGATGTGGCACGGTTCAACTTTAGTCACGGTGATTACGATGCCCAGTCCAAGCGGCTGGAGCAGTTGATACGTGTGCGTGAGACGCAGGGTGTGCCGGTGGCTACCTTGCTGGATACCAAGGGTCCGGAAATTCGCACCGGGGACTTTGAAGATCCAAACGGTGTTGTGATTCACAAAGGTGATACTTTTACGCTTACCACAAAAAAATGCCTGGGTGATGCCAAGCACTGCTATGTGAACTACCCCGGGCTGGTAGAAGATGTAGAAGTGGGCACCTCTATCCTCATTAACGACGGCCTGATCGCCATGGAGGTGACGGAGCTGCGCCGGGACGAGATCGTTTGCCGGGTAACGGACGGTGGTCTGCTTACCAACAAAAAGGGCGTGAATGTGCCGGACATCAGCCTGAATATGCCTTACCTGTCTCCGGCAGATATGCAGGATCTGGAATTCGGCGCGTCTCATGATTTCGATTTTATCGCTGCGTCCTTTGTGCGTACCGCAGGGGATGTGATCTATCTGCGCAACTTCTGCCAGGCGCTGGGCTGGAACGATGTGCGTATTATTGCTAAAATCGAGAATATGGAGGGCGTCAATAACATTGACGCGATTATTGAAGAAGCGGACGGCATTATGGTGGCCCGCGGCGACATGGGCGTAGAAATCCCCTTTGAGCGGATCCCTGCTATTCAGAAGATGATCATTCGCAAGGTGTATTCTGCCGGCAAAGTGGTGGTGACCGCTACCCAAATGCTGGAGTCTATGATCACCAATCCCCGCCCCACCCGGGCAGAGATCACCGATGTGGCGAACGCCATTTATGACGGCACCTCCGCCATTATGCTCAGTGGCGAGACCGCTATGGGCGCCCATCCGGTAGAGGCAGTGCAGACCATGGCAACCATTGCTGCTACCACGGAGGAGGACATTGACTACAAGGTGCGCTTTTCCAATGTGTATCCGGCGCCGCTGACGAAAAATATTACTTCTGCTATCGGTCACGCTACGGTGACCACCGCCCATGACCTGGGCGCTGCCGCCATCGTAACGGTTACGCAAAGCGGTACCACCGCCCGCATGATCTCCAAGTACCGCCCGGATGTACCTATTATCGGCGCCACTACGGAGGAGAAGGTGCTGCACCAGCTGATGCTCAGTTGGGGCGTGGTGCCGGTACGCTGCGTGCGCCAGGATAATACGGATGCTCTGTTTGACCACGCGGTGGAGGTGGGCCGTACGACCGGCCTGATCCACCCGGACGATATTGTGGTCATTACCGCCGGTATTCCTCTGGGTGCCAGCGGCACAACGAATATGCTGAAAGTGCAGACGGTGCGATGAGTCCCTTGCGCTTTTTTACCGCCGAGGATCCGGATATGGCCCGGGTGCGTGCCATTCGCCGACAGGTGTTTGTGCAGGACTTGGGCGTGCCGGAGCAGCAGGAGTTTGACGCGGCGGATCTGCCGGGGGCAGATACCGTTTATGCGCTGCTGACGGCAGAGGGCAGCCCTCTGGGCACCGGTCGCCTGCAAGGGGCGGCGGAGAACTATAAAATCGGGCGCATTGCCTTTTTACCCGCTGCCAGAGGGCAGGGGAGCGGCCGCCGACTGGTAACGGCGCTGGTGCGCCGTGCCGCCGAACAGGGCGCGCACCGTGTGCCGGTGGACGCTCGGCTGGAGGCTGTGGGCTTTTATGAGAAGTTGGGGTTTGTGCCCTGCGGCCAGCCGTTTGAGCAGCGGGGTATGCGCCATTTGCCAATGGAATTGACCGGGGCGGCACTGCGCCGCCTGTTGGGAGAGAACGACCATGACGAAGAAGAAAAATAAATCCCTGCGAATCTTGTTGCCGGTGCTGCTGATCGTGGCGCTGGTGGCTGCCGGGCTGTATGCCTACAATCTGGTGCGCACGGATGTGGCCGGGGAGCGGGGCAGCAGCGCCAAGTACACTCTGGTGATTGAGGACAACGACTTTGCTTACGAAATCGGCGCCAAGCTGAAAAACGCCGGTATGATCAAAAGCGATACGGTGTGGACCTGGTGGATGGACCGCAATTACCCGGATTTTACATACTATAACGGCGAGTATTACCTAAACGCCGGCATGAGCTATCAGGATCTGGCGGAGAAGCTGCAAAACCCGGACATTAGCCATAAGAAGGTGAAGGTCACCATTCCCGAGGGCTACACGGTGTTTGATATTGCCTCTACGCTGGAAAAAAAGAATGTGTGCAGCGCCAAGGATTTCTTAAAGGCGTGCAGCACCACCGAGGGCTACGATTATGACTGGCTGGCGGACTTTCCCAAGAATGACCCCCATGTGGGCTATATTTTGGAGGGCTTTTTGTTCCCGGCTACTTATGACTTTGGGGAGAATTCCAAGGCTACGGATATTGCAGATGCGATGTTAGAGGCCTTTGACCAGCGGATTACCGATGAGGTGAAAACCTATTGCAAGCAGCGGGGCTACACGCTGTACCAGTTTGTGACCCTGTGCTCTATTGTGCAAAAGGAGGCACTGAGCAAATCCAGTCAAGGCAATATTGCCTCTACTTTGGAGAACCGGCTGGACAAGGGCATGAAGATCGAGTGCGATGTGACCTATTACTATTCCAAGGCGCTGCGGGACCATGGCTTTTCCCAGTCGGTGTATGACGCTTATTACACCTACCGTTGCCCCGGCCTGCCTGCCGGTCCCATTGCCAACCCGGGTACGGAAATTATGACTGCCACCGTGGAGCACCCCAGTACCGATTATTTGTATTTCTTCTCGGACCTGAAAGGGGACTTCCACTTTGCCGCTACTTATGGTGAATTTGAAAGCTTAAAGGCCAAGTACCCCTGGAAATAATGGACTTTTGGCGATTATCGCCAAAGAACGGAGCAAAAGTTTGGAGAAAGTGCCAAAGGCCTTTTCGTTGACGGCAAAATTGAAAATATGGTAAAATAAGTGTGTCCCTTGTGGGGCGCACTTATTTTTTTACCTTACATACAAAGAAACAAAAAAAGCGAGGATTTTTATGAAAAAATTACTTTCCACCCTGCTGGCTGTGATGCTGGCTGTGACCATGCTCACCGGCATGGCGATCCCTGCCCAGGCAGCGGAGAACGACATTTTTAACCCCGGCGTGCTGGAGCTGGACGGCAGTGCTGCCGTTACCTGTAGTCAGACGATGAATGCAGCTTACTTTACCTTTACTCCGGCCACCGAGGGTATGTATGAGTTCAAAATACAGGACAAAAAGCTGAGAGATTTGATGCCGAATATTCTGATTTATGACAACTACCTGAATGTTGTGGAAGAGTCAGACGATATGGCAGGCGATGGGTCAGGGACTGCAACGGCCGTAGCCGCAACATTAGACGCTGGTGTGGCTTATATTATTGGCGTTTATGCAGATACGTATGATACAGAAGATCTGGCTCGTCCGATTACGCTCAATCTCAACGCCTTGGTGCATAAGCACGATATTAAGGCGGAAAATTGCAAGGCGACCAAGACAGTAATGGGCTACAGCATCAAGTATTGCACGACCTGCGCGCTGGATGATGAGAACTTTGTGATATACGCCCCTTATAAGACGGTGAAGTTGAGCAAGACTTCTTATACCTATGATGGCAAAGAGAAGCGGCCCGGCGTAACTGTGCTGGATGAGGACGGCAAGCCCATCGCCAGAGGCGAATATGACCTGGTGTACCCCAAGAGCGCCAAGAATGTAGGCAAATACACCGTGACCATCAAGTTTAAGAACCACTATGCCGGCACGGAAAAGCGCACCTTTACCATCAATCCCAAGGGCACTTCTGTGAGCAAGGTGACCAGCCCCAAAAAAGCCCAGCTGAAAGTGACTTGGAAGAAGCAGGCCACCCAGACCACCGGCTACCAGGTGCAGTACAGCACGGACAAGAACTTCAAAAAGGGCAACAAGACTGTGACTGTAAAGGGCGCCAAGACCACCGCCAAGACCATTTCCAAGCTCACCAAGGGCAAGAAATACTATGTGCGGGTGCGTACCTATAAGACGGTGAACAAGACCAATTTCTACTCCGGCTGGAGCAAGAGCAGCTCTGTCACCGTGAAAAAATAAGAAAACCGTTGACAAATCCGCGCGGGTGTGGTAAACTATTGCCACAACAAAGCAGAACGACCCTGTTCTCCCCTCCCGCTGCGGCAAAGAGGGCAATCTTCAATTCCTAAGATTTGAGAGAAGTGCGGGCGTTTTGCGTCCGCACTTTTTGGCTTTTCAGCCGGTGCAACTTTATCAAAGAGGTGTTATTTATCAGCAGAGAAAAGGACACAGTCCAACTCAACGAACAAATTCGGGATAAAGAGCTTCGTATCGTCTCCGCCGACGGCGAGCAGTTGGGGATCATGAGCGCCCGTGACGCGCAAAAGATTGCCGATGATCGCGGTCTGGATTTGGTGAAGATCGCTCCCCAGGCCAAGCCCCCGGTCTGCAAGATCATGGATTACAGCAAGTACCGTTACGAGCAGGCTAAGCGGGAGAAAGAGAACCGCAAGAATCAAAAGACGGTGGAAACGAAAGAGATTCGTCTGTCCCTGAAGATCGACATCGGTGACTTCAACACCAAGCTCAACCATGCCAAGAAGTTCTTAGAGGCCGGCAACAAGCTGAAGATATCTATCCGCCTGCGCGGGCGGGAGATGGCCCACTCTGACCTGGGCGTTGCCACCATGCAGCGCTTTGCCGAGGGGATCGGCGAGCTGGGCTCTGTTGACAAGCAACCCAAACTGGAGGGCAGACAGATCTTGATGTTTATGTCCCCCAAGGCAGCAAAGTAAATTCACAAAACGGAGGAATAGATTATGCCTAAAATCAAAACGCACAGCGGCGCAAAAAAGCGCTTCAAGACCACCAAAAGCGGCAAGGTAAAGCGTGCTCACGCTTACACCTCCCACATTTTGACCAAGAAGTCCACCAAGCGTAAGAGAAACCTGCGCAAGACTGCCGTTGCAGATGTGACCAACCAGAAGCAGTGCAAGCGCCTGGTGCCCTACAAATAAGAGACAACGCGTTTTATCAGAATATCGGAGGTAAGAAAGAATGGCTAGAATTAAAGGCGCTATGGCGACCCGCAAGAGAAGAAAGAAAGTATTAAAGGCTGCGAAGGGTTATTACGGCGGCAAGCACCGTCTGTTTAAGACTGCTAAGCAGGCTGTGATGAAGAGCGGCCAGTATGCTTACATCGGCCGTAAGCAGAAGAAGAGAGATTTCCGCAGAATGTGGATCACCCGTATCTCTGCTGCCTGCAAGGCAAACGGTATGAATTACTCCACCTTCATGAACGGTCTGAAGAAGGCCGGCGTGGACCTGAACAGAAAGATGCTGTCTGAGATCGCCATTGCCGATCCGGCGGGCTTCACCGCTCTGACCGAGACCGCTAAGGCTGCTCTGTAAGATTTGCCAATGACGGACTGTACCCTTTTGGGTGCGGTCCGTTTTGTTTTTTTCAAAAAGTCAAAATTTTTTGTCTTTGGGTGTTGCACTTTTTTGCGATATAATGTAATATAAGACTTAATTTAATAAATAAAGCCAGTGGTTTGGTTAAACAGATAGGGGTCGGCTCGGTGCCGACTGCATAGTAGCACGCCAAAACGGAGATGTGTATGGATAAAATCACGGGAAAACAGAATCAACTGATCAAGGACACCAAAAAATTGTTGGCCTCCGCAAAGGCACGCCGGGACGCTCGCTCCTTTGTGCTGGAGGGGGCACGGCTTTGTTTTGATGTCCTTCATTCGTTTTACACCGTTGCGCTGGTGTTGGTCACCGCCGACTGTATGGCGCGCTACCCGGCGGAATGTGCCCGGTTGTGTGATCGGGCCGATCGGGCGGTGGAGATCAGCAGCGAGGTGGCGGACAAACTGGCGGAGACGGAGCACACCCAAGGCATCTTCTGTGTGTGCAAAATGCCGGCGGAGAACCCTACCATTGAGACCGGGCGCTTTATCGCTTTGGACGGGGTGCAGGATCCCAGCAATCTGGGCGCCATCGCCCGCAGCGCAGAGGCGTTGGGCATAGCCGGTTTGCTGGCGTATAACTGCTGCGATGTGTATAATCCCAAGGCGCTGCGCGCCTCTATGGGCAGCCTGCTGCGGCTGCCGGTGACCGTTAGTCACGATTTGCGGGAGGATTTGCTGCTGTATAAGGCAGAGGGGTTCCAGGTGCTTGGCACCGTGCCGGTGGATACGGCAGCCAAAATTACAGAGACCCACTTTACCAAGTCCTCCATCTGTGTGATCGGTAATGAGGGCAACGGAATCAGCCAGGGGGTCAAGCAGGTGTGCGACGATCTGGTGACCATTCCCATGAAAGGGCGGGCCGAGAGCCTGAATGCCTCCGTTGCGGCGGCCATTACCATGTGGGAGATGATGCGATGAGCGAGACGGCCTACTGGGTATGGCTCCAATGTGCCCTGGGAGAGGGTGCGGCGGTACAGCCTTTGTTAGAAGAATTCGGCAGCGCCAAGGCGGTGTACGACGCCAACATTATGGAGTGGCGCATGACCTCGGCGCTGACAAAATATCAGGTGCAGCACTTGGAGAGCACGCCTCTGTCCGCTGCGGACAAAGTGCTTTCCACCTGCAAGCAGCAGGGCTGGCAGATGCTCCCCTATGACCATCCGGATTATCCCCGCCTGCTGCGGGATCTGCCGGACCCGCCGCTGGTGCTGTATGTGGACGGCACTGTGCCAGACTGGAACCGGCAGTTGACCCTGGGCATTGTGGGTACCCGCCAGGCGTCCGCTTATGCGGTGCAGGTGTGCGACATTATGGCTAAGGGCGTGGCAGGCGCCGGAGCCCTTGTGGTCAGCGGCGGCGCACTGGGAATCGACAGTACCGCCCATAAGGGCGCGATGTTGGCCGGCGGCACCACCGTTGCGGTGCTGGGCTGCGGCCTGGGTACCCGATATTTGATGCAAAATGAGCCGCTGCGGGCAGAAATTCGCAGCCACGGTGCGCTGGTAACGGAATTTCGACCCTTTACCCCGGCAGGGAAGCACACCTTCCCTTTGCGTAACCGCTTGATCAGCGGTATGAGCGAGGGCTTGCTGGTGGTAGAAGCCGGCAGCCACAGCGGCTCTTTGATCACCGCCCGTTGCGCGCTGGAACAGGGGCGCGATGTGTACGCGGTGCCCGGCTCCGTGTTGTCTACGGACTTTGCCGGCACAAACGATCTAATCAACGACGGTGCTTATGTGGTGACCCAGCCGGTCCAGCTACTTTCCGGTTATGCGGAGCGCTACCACCTGGATCTGAACCGGGTGCCCAGCGTGCAGCAGCTGCTGGCGGCGGAGCAGGACCCGGGCGCCAATTTGCCCCAAACCTCTAAGGAGTACGATTTTGAACGGCTGGAGGAGGGGCGGCAGCGGCTGAAAAAGCGACGAGAAAATCAGGCGCTGCTCACAGCTGCGGAAAGTGCGGTGCTTGCTGCACTGCCGGAGGTATTCACCCCGGTAGATCAGGTGGCAGCCAAGGCAGCTATGCCACAGGGGCAGCTGCTGGCGGCACTGACCAAGCTGGAACTGCTGGATCTGGCGGAGAGCGCCCCCGGCAGCCGCTTTCGGAAGAAATAACAGCTCGAGAGAGAAAGGATATAGAACAAATGTCAAAACTGGTTATTGTGGAGTCGCCGGCCAAGGCGAAAAACATTAAGGGCTATTTGGGCAAGGGGTACGATGTGGTGGCCTCTATGGGCCATGTGCGGGATCTGCCCGCCGCCCGGCTGTCTGTGGACATTGCCCATGACTTTGCCCCTAAGTATGCGGTAATCGCCGGCAAGGAGAACTTTGTAAAGGACCTGAAAAAAAAGGCCCAGGCCGCCGATTATGTGTACCTGGCAACGGACCCTGATCGGGAGGGCGAGGCCATCAGCTGGCACCTGGCCACGCTGCTGGGGCTGGATATGAACGAGAAAAACCGGGTCACCTTTAACGAGATCACCAAGCACGGCGTGCTTACCGGTATGGAGCACCCCCGCGCCATTGATATTGACTTTGTAAATGCCCAGCAGGCCCGGCGGATTTTGGATCGGCTCATCGGCTACAAGCTGTCGCCCTTTATCAGCCAAAAAATCCGACGGGGTCTGTCTGCCGGTCGTGTGCAGTCCGTGGCGCTGCGGCTGGTGGTGGACCGGGAAGAGGAGATTCGTGCTTTTAAGCCGGAGGAATACTGGTCCATTGACGCTAAGTTTACCAATCCGCCGGAGCGCAAGAGCTTTGCCGCCGCCCTGGCCGGCAAGGTGGATGATAAGGCAAAGATCAAGATCACTTCCAAGGAGGAGAGCGATAAGATTCTCTCCGATCTGGAGGGCGCTGAGTACATTGTGCAGTCGGTGAAGAAGGGCACCCGCAAGAAGAGCCCCACCCCGCCGTTTATCACCTCCACCTTGCAGCAGGAGGCTTCCCGCCGCCTATCCTTCCAGGCCAAGCGGACCATGAAAGCCGCCCAGGAGCTGTATGAGGGCGTGGAAGTAGCCGGTCACGGCACACTGGGTCTGATCACTTATATGCGTACGGACTCCCTGCGTATCTCCGAGGAGGCACGGGCTGCCGGCAATGCGTTTATTACAGAGACTTACGGCGAGAAGTACCTGCCCAAGAAGCCCCGGTATTTTAAGTCCAAGAGCAATATTCAGGACGGCCACGAGGCCATCCGCCCCACCACCCCCTCCATTACCCCGGAGATGGTGAAGGGCAGCGTTACCACCGACCAGTACAAAATCTACAAGCTGGTGTGGGAGCGGTTTATTGCCTCCCTGATGGAGAACTGCCTGCAAGAGACCATGAAAATTGAGATCGTTGCCAACGGCTATGTGTTCAACGCCACCGGCTACACGGTGAAGTTTGACGGCTTTACCGTGCTGTATGAGGAGAAGGGCGACGACGGCAAAACCGAGGGCGCAGCGCCCCTGCCGCCGGTAAAGGCCGGCGACAAGCTGCGGCTCAAGAGTATTCTTGGCAATCAGCACTTCACCCAGCCCCCCGCCCGGTACACGGAGGCATCCCTGACCAAGGCACTGGAGGAGAACGGCGTGGGTCGTCCCTCCACCTATGTGACCATCACCTCCACCATTGTGGGTCGGGAATATGTGAAGCGCGAGGGCAAGCAGTTCGTGCCCACGGAGCTGGGTGAGGCAGTGACCAAGCTGCTGGAGGAGCGTATGCCCAACATTGTGGATGTAAAGTACACCTCCAAGATGGAGGCGGATCTGGATAAGATCGACTCGGGTGATCGGGATTATATTGATATGATTCGCCACTATTACGAGGATTTTGAGGCCCCGCTGGAAAAGGCAAAGAAGGAAATGCAGGGCGTGAAGATCAAGCTGAAAGAGGAAGAGACGGATGTGGTCTGCGAAAAGTGCGGGCGCAACATGGTCATCAAAGTAGGCCGCTACGGCAAGTTCCTGGCCTGCCCCGGCTACCCGGAGTGTAAGAATACCAAGCCCCTGGTGTTTAAGACCAAGGCCAAGTGCCCGGTGTGCGGCGCCGATGTGATTGAGAAAAAGACCCGCCGGGGCACTTCTTTCTACGGCTGCTCCGCTTATCCCAACTGCAACTTTATGACCTGGGATGTGCCCACCGACGAGGTGTGCCCCCAGTGCGGCAAGTCCCTGTTTAAGAAGCGGGGCAATGTGCTGGTATGCCTGGACGAGAAGTGTGGCTTTAGCAAACCGGCACCTAAGAAGAAAAAAGAACAGGCAGAGGAATAAATGAGATTTACAGTAATCGGTGCAGGCTTAGCCGGTACGGAGGCGGCGTGGCAGATTGCCAATGCCGGCCACCCGGTCACCCTGCTGGAGATGAAACCGGTGCAGTATTCGCCGGCCCATACATCGCCATTGTTTGCAGAGCTGGTGTGCTCCAACTCCTTAAAGGCCGCCCGGCTGGAAAGTGCGGCGGGGCTGCTCAAGGAGGAGATGGCTCGGCTTGGCTCTCTGACGGTGCCCATTGCTCGGCAGTGCGCTGTGCCTGCCGGCGGTGCCCTGGCCGTGGATCGGGAGCAGTTCGCCTCTCGGGTGACGGCGGCGGTGGAGGCGCACCCCAATATCACCGTAGAGCATCAGGTGGTGATGGAAGTACCCCGCGGGGCAGATCAGATCACCGTGGTGGCCAGCGGTCCGCTGACGGCGGACGATCTGGCGTCGGATATTGAGCGGCTTTGCCCCGGTCGGCTTTCCTTTTATGACGCGGCGGCGCCCATTATCACAGCGGAGAGCGTGGACTATACCAAGGTGTTCGGTGCCTCCCGCTACGACCGTGGCGGCGACAGCGACTATTTGAACTGTCCCTTCAATCGGGCGGAATATGAGGCGTTTATAAACGCGCTGGTGCATGCCGAGGGTGCAGTGACCCACGATTTTGATGTGTACGAGGGCTGTATGCCCATTGAGAAGTTGGCAAAGCGTGGTACGGACGCACCCCGGTTCGGCCCCATGAAGCCGGTTGGACTTATTGACCCGGCTACCGGACACCGCCCTTGGGCCTGTGTGCAGCTGCGTCGGGAGAACGCCGGCGGCACCCTGTTCAACCTGGTGGGCTTTCAGACCAACCTGAAGTTTCCGGAGCAGCGGCGGGTGTTCCGTATGGTCCCCGGACTGGAGCAGGCGGAGATTGTGCGCTACGGCGTGATGCACCGCAATTCCTTTATTGACTCGCCCCGGCTGCTGGGTGCGGATTACGCGCTGCGCAGCCACCCAAACATTTTCTTTGCCGGTCAGATCACCGGCGTGGAGGGGTATATGGAGTCCGCCATGAGCGGCATTTTGGCCGGGCGCAATGCAGTGCGCCGGGCAGAGGGCAAGCCCACCGGCTGCCCGAATGGCGAGACGATGAGCGGTGCTTTGACCCGCTACATCAGCGACGAGAGTGTGAAGCATTTTCAGCCCATGGGCGCCAATTTTGGCATTTTGCCCCCCATGGAGCCGAAAATTCGAGATAAAAAAGAGCGCTATGCGGCTTTGTCTAACCGGGCGCTGGCGGCACTGGACCGCTTTTTGGAGAAATGAGCATGAAGATCATTGTAGACGCATTCGGCGGCGACCACGCTCCCTTGGAGATTCTAAAGGGTGCCATGCAGGCGGTGGACGCCTATGATGTGGACATTATCCTCACCGGCAAAGAGGCAGAAATTCGCCGCTGCGCAGCGGAGAACCGCTTGCAGCTGCGACGCACCCGCATTGTGGACGCTCCCCAGGTGATCACCATGGAGGATGACGCCAAGAGCGTGCTGCGCAGCAAGAAAGACTCATCCCTGGGCGTGGCGTTTCAGCTGCTGAAAGCCGGGGAGGGGGACGCGTTGGTCAGCGCCGGCAATACCGGTGCCGTGACCGTCGGCGCTACGCTGATCACCGGGCGGATAAAAGGGGTTAAGCGACCGGCGATTGCCTCGGTTATGCCCTCTGCAAGCAAGCCTTTTTTGATGATGGACTGCGGTGCCAATGCAGAATGCAAGCCGGAGTTCCTGTACCAATTTGGGCTGCTTGGTTCCCTGTATATGCAGCATGTGCTCCATGTGAAGAATCCGCGGGTGGCTCTGGCCAATAACGGAACAGAACCCACCAAAGGCACCCCCACCGTGCGGGCGGCCTATGACCTGATGACTGCCGCACCGTACAATTTTGTGGGCAATATCGAGGGTCGCCAAATTCCCTTTGGGGACGCGGATGTGGTGGTGGCCGACGGCTTTACCGGCAACCTGATCTTAAAGACCTACGAGGGTGTGGCCAAGGTGCTGATGAACGAGATGAAGGGCCTGTTCAAGAAGAATGCTTTTACGCTGCTGTCTGCCCTGGGTGTGTCCGGCGGGCTAAAGAATATGAAAGCCAAGTTTGACTATAAAGAATACGGCGGCGCCGTAATGCTGGGGGTACAAAAGCCGGTGGTCAAGGCCCACGGCTCCGCAGACGCCCGCACCTTTAAGAATGCCATCAAACAGGCGGTCTGGTTTTTGCAAAACGACCTGATCGGCCATATAGAAACCGCCCTGGCAGCGCCTACTGCCTCGGCAGAATAAAATAAGAGGAAGTTCGGTTATGGAATCTTTGGAACATAAGATTGGATATACCTTTCAGGATCGCAGCCTGTTGCAGGAGGCACTGACCCATTCCAGCTACGCCAACGAGCGCCACGGCCGCGTGCGCTGCAACGAGCGTATGGAGTTCCTGGGGGATGCGGTGCTGTCCATTGTGTCTGCAGAGCTGCTGTACACTCGGTTCCCGGATATGCCGGAGGGTCAGCTGTCCAAGTTGCGCTCGGCACTGGTGTGCACCCAAAGCTTGGCCGGGTTTGCCGCCCAGATCGACCTGGGCAGCTATCTACGCATGGGCAAGGGCGAGATCCACACCAAGGGCTGGGAGCGCCCCTCCACGCTGGAAAATACCTTTGAGGCGTTGATCGCCGCCATTTATTTGGACGGCGGTATGGAACCGGCCAAGCGGCACATTCTCCGCTTTTTAGTACCGGCGTTGGAGAATCACACCACCGCCTTTAAGGACTACAAGACCACCCTGCAAGAGGTGGTACAGCAGAACCCGGGGGAGAATGTAACCTATGTGCTGGTGGGAGAGAGCGGCCCGGACCACGACAAGCGCTTTCAGGTGCAGGTGCGGCTCAATTCCAATGTGATCGGCTCCGGTGTGGGTCGCAGCAAAAAGGAAGCGGAGCAGGAGGCGGCCAAAGAGGCGCTGCACCTGATGGGCCTATGAGAAAGGGCAATATCAGCATTTTTGTGCCCCATATCGGCTGCCCGTGCCGGTGCACTTTTTGCGATCAGCGCACCATCAGCGGCCAAACGGCGCCGCCTACGCCGGCAGATGTGCGCGCCGCTTGTGAGAAAGCCTTTGAAAAAGACGGTTTCAGCTATGAAATTGCGTTTTTTGGAGGCTCCTTTACCGCCATTGACCCGGCGTATATGCAGTCCCTGCTGGCTGCCGCCGCACCGTATGTGCAGGCCGGCAAGGCCACAGGCATTCGGGTGTCTACCCGGCCGGATTGCGTAGACGACGCGGTGCTGGCACTGCTAAAATCCTACGGCGTGACTGCTGTGGAACTGGGGTGCCAGAGTATGGATGACCGGGTGCTGACCCGGTGCCGCCGGGGCCACAAGGCAGCGGACAGTATTGCCGCCGCCCAGTGCGTGCACCGAGCGGGGCTGGAACTGGGCGTGCAGATGATGACCGGCCTGCCCGGCGATACGGACGATACCGCCTTGGAAACGGCCCGGCAGCTGATCGCCTTGCGCCCGGCCACCGTGCGGATTTACCCAACGGTGGTGCTGGCGGGCACGGAGCTGGAACGCCAATACCGCAGCGGGGACTATGTGCCCCAAACGGTGGAGCAAGCGGTGGACCTGTGCAGCCGGCTGGTGCCGCTGTTTACTAAGGCAGGGGTGCGGATCATTCGCCTGGGACTGCACAGTAGCCCGGAGGTGAAGGAAAAAATGGTGGCCGGTGCCTTTCATGACAGCTTTGGCGAGCTGGTGTATTCCCGTATGCTGCTGCGCCGGGTGTTGGCGTATCCGCCGGGCGCGTACACCGTGACGGTGCACCCCCGGTACTACTCTCGCTTTGTGGGAAATAAAAAACAAAATCTGGATGAACTGGCCGCAAGGCAGTATCAAATCCGGTTACAAACAGATACCGCCCTGGCGGGCGAAATGAGGATCGAATATGGTATTAAGAACACTTGAAATGCAGGGGTTTAAGTCCTTCCCGGACAAAACGGTGCTGAACTTTGGCAAGGGCATCACCGCCGTGGTGGGACCCAACGGCTCCGGCAAGAGCAATATCTCCGACGCGGTGCGTTGGGTACTGGGCGAGACTAGCACCAAGTCCCTGCGCGGCTCTAAGATGGAGGATGTGATCTTTGGCGGCACCTCTGCCCGTAAGGCACTGGGCTTTGCCCAGGTGCAGCTGACCCTGGACAACAGCGACGGCACCTTAAAGGATCGGGGCGAGATTGTCACCGTCACCCGCCGCTATTACCGCAGCGGCGAGAGCGAGTACAAGATCGACGGCGAGCAGGTGCGGCGCAAGGACATTCGCGAGCTGTTTATGGATACGGGCTTGGGCGCCGACGGCTATTCTCTGGTGGGTCAGGGCAAGATCGATTCGATTATTTCTGCCAAGAATGAGGACCGTCGGGAACTGTTTGAAGAGGCGGCGGGAATCTCTCGCTTCCGCCACAAGCGCACAGATGCCCAGCGGCGACTGGAGCAGGCTCAGGAGAATTTGGTGCGCCTGCTGGATATTTTGGGCGAGTTGGAGAGCCGGGTAGGCCCCTTGAAAGTCCAAAGCGAAAAGGCGGCTGCCTTTTTAGACCTGAGTGCGGAAAAGAAAGAACTGGAGATCGGCGTTTGGCTGCAAAAGCTGGACCGCTTTACAGATGAATTGCGGGAGCAGGAGCACCGCATTGACGCCGCCGGTGCCTCTTACCAAATTTGTGAGGCGGATCTGGCAGAGATTGAGAAGAAGATCGAAGAAGCTGCCGCCGGTGCTGCGCAGCTGAATGTGGAGATTGAGGAGCAACGCCTGGCCTCCCAAAAGCTGGAGGAGGAGGCGCTGCGCAAGGACGCAGAGATCCGGGTACTGGAGACCAATTTGCAGCACCAAACCGAGACCGTGGAGCGCCTGGAACAGGAGATCCATGATGCGGACCAGACCGGCGCCACCTTAGAGGAACGGCTGGCGCGGCTGCGCCAAACCATTGGGGATAACGATGCTGCAGGAGCGGACAAGCGCCGCCAACTGGAGGAGATCACCCGCCAGAGCCAGGCACTGCTGGACTCCGGCGATAGCAATACAAAAGAGACTACGGAACTGAACCGCAAGCTCAGCGACCTGACCTTGCAGCTGTCTGACGCCAAGGTGCAGGCCTCCGCCGCCGCTTCTTCTATGGAGGAGATCGGGCAGCGCTCCGGCTCCGTGGACGACTTGCTGGCTGCCTGCGGCAAGGAGACCCAGCGAATCCTTGCCCAGCAGCAGGAGAGCCGGGAGAATCTGGCGTTCTTGCAGCAGCGCATTGATGAGAACAGCAACGCGCTGTCCGGCTATCAAATGAAGCTGCAGGGCAAAACCGCCGCAGCGGAGAAAATCAAGTCCAAACTGGACGAACTGGCCGCCGCCGTGCAGCAAAAGCGGCAGCGAGCCAATCTGCTGTCGGATTTAGAGAAGAATATGGAGGGCTTTTCCGGTGCGGTAAAGGCGGTGATCCGCCAATCCAGAGCCGGTGCGCTGCGGGGGATCCACGGGGTGCTGTCCCAGCTGATCACCGTAGAGGACGCCCATTCCACGGCCATTGAGGTGGCGCTGGGCGCCGCCATGCAGAATATTGTGACGGATAACGAGGCAGATGCCAAGCGCGCCATGCAGTACCTCAAGCAGAACAACGCCGGGCGAGCCACATTCCTGCCCATCAGCAACATTCAGGGCCGCCGGTTAGAGGAGCGGGGTCTGGAGGACTGCTTTGGCTATGTGGCGCTGGCGCCGGAGCTGGTAGACTGCGACCGCCGGTACAGCCAGATCATCTCTAACCTGCTGGGTCGCACGGTGATTGTGGAGGACTTGGACTCTGCCATCGGTATGGCCAAGCAGTACCACAACCGTTTTCGCATTGTGACCTTGGACGGCCAGGTGATGAACCCGGGCGGCTCCATGAGCGGTGGTTCCCGTGCCAAGGGCGCCGGGGTGCTGTCCCGTGCCAATCAGATCGAAGCGCTGCACAGCGAGGTCAAGACCCTGGAGGGGCAGATGCATGATGTGCAAGCAGAGTATAAAACCGCCGTGGAGGAGGCCAACTTTGCCGCTGCCAAGCTGCAAGGTGCCCAGGCGGATATGAAACAGGCCCAGGAGGATCTGATCCGCGCCCAAGGCGACGACAAGTTAATTTGCGAGAAATTGTCTGCCGCCGAGAGCCAGCAGCAGGCGTTGCAGCAAGAAAAGGACAATGCTGCCGATCGTGTGCAGGCATTGCAGCAGGACCTGGACGCTGCCAACGCCAAGGCCGCCGGGTTTGAAAGTGCCATTGCAGACACCCGCGCCGCCTTGGAGCAGGCAGGCAGCCAGGCAGCCGCTATTACCGCACAGCGAGAAGAGACCCGCCGTCAAACAGAGCAGCTGAACCTGGATCTGGTAACTTTGGCCAAGGACAGCGCCGCTGCCAAAATGAGCATTGAAGATCTGCTTGCTCGGAAGAACAGCGCAGCGGATCGGGTGGCTGCCACCCGGCGAGAGATTGACCAAATCCGCGCCGCCCAAACCGGCTTTGCCGCCCAAACGGAGCAGTTGCAGGCAGAGGCTGGGGAACTGCGGGAGCGTGCAGCCCGAGCGGAAGAGGCGGTACAGCAAAAGATCGCTGCCCGAACGGATGGTGAAAAGACCACCGGCGACCTGCGCGCCGCCGAGCGGGCCAAGAGCCAGGAGCGCCAGCAGCTGTCTGCCGAGTTGGTACGGTTGGAAGAGCGCAAGAACGCTATGCAAAAGGAATATGACGAGCTGGGCGATATGCTCTTTGAGCAGTACGAGCTGACCCGCCGAGAGGCCCAGGCACTGAACATTCAAATTGACAATATGGCCGAGGCCAAAAAGCGCCTGCATGAGATCAAAGTGGCGATCAAAAAGCTGGGCTCCATCAATGTGGGTGCCATTGAGGAATACAAAGAGGTTTCCGAGCGCTACACATTCCTGAAAGAACAAATCGACGATGTGGAGCGCTCCAAGTCAGAGCTGAACAAGATCATTGAGGACCTGACCGCCTCCATGAGCGAGAAGTTCCTGACCCAGTTTCAGAAGATCAACACCGAGTTTGCCGCCTGCTTTACAGACTTTTTCGGCGGGGGCAAGGGCGAGTTGATTTTGGAAGAACCGGACAACTGTTTGGAGTCTGCCATTGAAATTAAAATTCAGCCCCCGGGCAAGTCGGTGCAGAACATTAACCTGTTCTCCGGCGGCGAAAAGTCGCTGGCGGCGCTGGCACTGCTCTTTAGTGTGCTGAAGGTGACTCCCTCTCCGTTTTGTATTTATGACGAGGTGGAGGCGGCGCTGGACGATGTGAATGTGGAGCGTTTTGCTAAGTATATGCGCCGTATGACGGACAAGACCCAGTTTATCAGCATTACCCACCGCCGGGGCACCATGGAAGAGGCGGATGTGCTCTACGGCGTGACCATGCAGGAGAAGGGCGTGTCCAAGCTGCTGGAGCTGCAAACGGCGGAACTGGCAGCCAAAATGGGATTGGAGGAATAAAGAATGGGTATTTTTTCTAAATTCAGAAAGGGTCTGAAAAAGACCCGCACCGAGGGCATAACCGCCCAGCTGGACGATGTGATGGAGAGCCATCAGGAGATCACGGACGATCTGTACGACGAGCTGGAAGAAGTGCTCATTATGGGCGATGTGGGTATTCCCACTGCCCAGCGAGTGATCCGGGATCTGAAAGCGAAAATTGAGAACGACAAGATCACCAGCGTGCCCCAGGTGCGGGAGACGATGAAGGACATTGTGTCCGGTATCGTGTGGGGCGGCAGCTATCTGTCCCTGCGCACCAAGCCCTCTGTGATTTTGGTCATCGGCGTGAACGGTGTAGGCAAGACCACCACCATCGGCAAGCTGGCTCTGCGGCTGAAAAATCAGGGCCGTAAGGTGATCCTGGGCGCGGCAGACACCTTCCGTGCCGCTGCCATTGAGCAGCTGGAAGTGTGGGCCAAGCGGGCAGATGTGGAGCTGATCAAGCACGCCGAGGGGGCGGACCCGGCCTCCGTGGTATTTGACACCATTGCCGCCGGTAAGGCCAGAAGTGCGGATGTGATTATTATTGATACCGCCGGCCGACTGCACAATAAAAAGAACCTGATGGATGAGCTGAATAAAATCAGCCGAGTCATTGAGCGGGAGTTGCCGGGGGCCTCTAAGGAGGTGCTGCTGGTGCTGGACGCCACCACCGGCCAAAATGCCGTGAACCAGGCCAAGGACTTTAAGGACGCAGCGGGCATTACCGGTATTGTGCTTACCAAGTTGGACGGCACCGCCCGTGGCGGCGTGGTGCTGGCCATCAATAATGAGTTGGATGTGCCGGTGAAGTTTGTAGGCGTAGGCGAGCAGATCGACGATTTACAGCCCTTTGACGCAGACGCCTTTGCCGCCGGGCTGTTTGACAAGGCACCCACAGAGGTGGACGAGGAGGAAATCGCTTCCTTTATCGGCAGCGCCGAAGCAGCAGCGGACGAAAAAGCGGAGAAAGGGTCGCAAAATTAAAATGGAATTTATCTTAGCAAGTAATAATCAAAAGAAGCTGGCAGAGATGCAGCGCATTCTCTCGCCCCTGGGCATCGAGGTGAAAACCGCCGCCATGCTGGGGTTGGAACTGCCGGATGTGGTGGAGGACGGCGACACCTTTGAGGCCAACGCCGCCTTAAAGGCACGCAGTGCCTGCCAGGTTACCGGTCTGCCGGCCATTGCAGACGATAGCGGTTTGTGCGTGGATTATCTGGACGGCGCGCCGGGCATTTACAGCGCCCGGTTCTCCGGCGGTCACGGGAACGATGAGGCCAACAACGACCTGCTGCTGCAAAAGCTGGAGGGCGTGCCTATGGCGCAGCGCACCGCCTATTATGTGTGCGCCATTTGCTGCGTGTTCCCGGATGGGGAAGAACTGACGGTGCGTGGCGAATGCCACGGACACATTGGTTTTGAGCGGGACGGAAACGCCGGGTTCGGCTATGACCCGCTGTTTTTGGTAGAGGGCCGCAGCTTTGGCCGCTATACCGCAGAAGAAAAGGATAAAATCAGCCACAGAGGGCGCGCGCTGCGTACCCTGGCGGCAGAATTGGAGAAACGGATATGACAAGTAAAGAACGGGCCGCGTGGCGTGCCAAGGCCAACGGACTGGAGGCCATCTTCCAAATCGGCAAAGAGGGGATCTCTGACAACCTGATCGCTCAGCTGGACGACGCACTGGATGTGCGGGAGCTGATCAAGGTGCGAGTGCACCTGGAGTCTGCCCCCCAGCCGCCCAAGGAGTTGGCGCAGGCGCTGGGTGAGGCGCTGAGTGCCAATGTGATCCAGGTGATCGGCGGCATGATCGTGCTGCAACGCCCCATTGATGAAGAAAAGGTGCGCGCAAAGAAGGCTGCCCGCGCCGGTGACAAGAAAGTGAAAAAGAAAAAGGTGCACATTAAAGGTATGCGCCAGCGGCAGCGGGAGAAAGAAGAAAAAAATCCCTACGCCAAGTATGACCGACCCAAGTATTATGGCAGATAAAATGCGCATTGGCATTTACGGCGGGGCGTTTAATCCCATCCATAACGGCCACCTGCATTTGTTGGACACGCTCTATCGTGCGGAAATGCCTTTCGGCGGCCTGGACAAGTTGCTGATTGTGCCCACGGCCAATCCGCCGCACAAGAGCGCCGGGGATTTGATCCCGGCGACACACCGGATCGCTATGATTCGCTTGGCGGTAGAATCGCTGCCCTGCGCGGACAAAATTGAAATCTCCACCATTGAACTGGAAAGCAGGGAAAAAAGCTATACTTATACCACGCTGGTAAAATTAAAAGAGATCTATCCAAATGGGGAATTCGTTTTGTTCATTGGCTCCGATCAGCTTTTTGACTTCCAAAAGTGGTATAGGTATCAGGATATTCTAAAGCTGGCCCAGGTGCGAGCCATTACCCGGCAGGCATGCCAGCGGCAGGCGGTGGCGGATTTTTTGACCCGGAACAAGGACTTGGCCGGGATCAGCGTACTGGTAGCCAAGCCGGTGGTGGTGTCGTCCACCCAAATTCGGCAGCGGGTGGCACAGGGCGAGCGCATTGCCGATCTGGTGCCCGCAGCCGTGGCAGATTATATTCAGGAAAAGGGGCTTTACCGTGGATAAGGCAAAATACAAGCAATATGTGGAGCTGATCCGCAGTCGACTGTCCGATTATCGCTTTTACCACTCTGTCTGTGTGGCAGAGGCGGCGGTGCAGCTGGCAGAGCGCTTTGGCGCCGATGTGGAGCAGGCGTATGTGGCCGGTATTCTGCACGATGTGATGAAAGAGGAGGAACCGTCTGTGCAGCGGGCATATATAGAAAAAGCCGGCGAACGGATGTCAGACCTTGAAATTCGCATTGGAAAGGTGTATCATCAAATGAGCGGCGCCGCTTATGCGCGCCTGGAGCTGGGCATTACGGACCCGGATATTCTGAATGCTATTCGGTATCACACCACCGCGCGCCGGGGTATGAGCCTGCTGGAGCAGATTATTTACTTGGCAGATTTCATCTCTGCCGATCGGCATTATAAAGATGTGGAGACCATGCGCGCCAAGGTGGACGAAGGGCTGGAGCCGGGTATGTTCTACGCCCTGACTTATACCATTACGGACCTGGCCCGGCAGGGTCGGCCCATTCACCCGGACACGGTAGACGCCTACAACTGGGTGCTGGAGCGCCGGGGATAATGCAGGCAGCGGCAAGATCGTCTGCTTTTGCCGGTACCTGTATCAAATAGCGAGAAAGGATCTTTTAATGGAAATTTTAGATATTGTAAAAACTGCCGTGCGCGCCATAGACAGCAAGCAGGGGCTGGACACAGAGGTGATCCGCATTACGGATCTGACGGTGCTGGCGGATTATTTCGTCATTGCCACTGCCACTTCTTCCACCCAGCTGCGGGCCATGGGCGACGAGGTAGAGTATAAGCTGAGCCAGGCGGGCGTAGAGCCCCACCACGTGGAGGGCAAGGCCACCGGCTGGTTGTGCCTGGACTACGGCACGGTAGTCATTCACCTGCTGGAGCGTAAGCAGCGGGATTACTACCAGCTGGAGCGTCTGTGGGGCGACGGCGAAAAACAGGATATTACAAGTTTATTGGAGGCAGAATAATGGAGTATAATTTTAAGCAGATCGAAAAGAAGTGGCAAGACTATTGGTATGCCAACAACACCTTTGCAGCCAAGCAGGATTTTTCCCTGCCCAAGTATTACTGCCTGGTGGAGTTCCCGTACCCCTCCGGCCAGGGCCTGCATGTGGGTCATCCCCGCTCTTACACGGCGCTGGATATTGTGGCCCGCAAAAAGCGTTTGCAGGGCTACAATGTGTTGTACCCCATGGGCTGGGATGCCTTTGGCCTGCCTACCGAGAACTACGCCATTAAGAACCACATTCACCCGGAGATTGTGACCAAGAACAACATTGCACACTTTAAGCAGCAGCTCCAGTCTTTGGGCTTTAGCTTTGACTGGACCCGGGAGATCAATACCACCGATCCGGAATACTACAAGTGGACCCAGTGGATCTTCCTCCAAATGTTCAAAAAGGGTCTGGCTTACAAGAAGGAAATGGCCGTGAACTGGTGCACCTCCTGTAAGTGCGTGCTGGCCAACGAAGAAGTGGTCAACGGCGTATGCGAGCGCTGCGGCAGCGAGGTAATCCGCAAGAACCAGAGCCAATGGATGCTGAAGATCACTGCCTATGCCCAGCGGCTGGTGGATGATTTGGACGACCTGGACTTTATTGATCGGGTCAAGGTGCAGCAGAAGAATTGGATCGGCCGTTCCACCGGTGCAGAGGTGGACTTTGGCACCACGATGGGCGACACCCTGACCGTGTACACCACCCGGCCGGACACCTTGTTCGGCGCCACTTATATGGTTATTTCTCCTGAGCACCCGCTGATTGAAAAGTGGGCGGACAAGCTGGAGAACCTGGACGCAGTGCGTGCCTATCAGCAGGAGGCGGCGCATAAGTCCGACTTTGAGCGCACCGAGATGAATAAGGATAAGACCGGCGTGCGCCTGCAAGGTGTGATGGGCATCAACCCGGTCAACGATACGGAAATCCCGATCTTTATTTCCGACTATGTGCTGACCTCTTACGGCACCGGCGCCATTATGGCTGTGCCGGCTCACGATACCCGCGACTGGGAATTCGCCAAGAAGTTTGACCTGCCCATTATTGAAGTGGTTGCAGGCGGCGATGTGGAGAAAGAGGCGTTCACCGACTGTGCCACCGGCACCATGGTCAACTCCGACTTCCTCACCGGCCTAAGCGTGGAAGAAGCCAAGAAGAAGATCGTTGAATGGCTGACCGCAGAGGGTAAAGGCCATGAGAAAGTGAACTTCAAGCTGCGTGACTGGGTGTTCAGCCGCCAGCGTTACTGGGGCGAGCCTATCCCCATCGTCAAGTGCGACAAGTGCGGCTATGTGCCGCTGCCGGAGAGCGAGCTGCCTTTGCGCCTGCCTATGGTAGACAGCTATGAGCCTACGGACACCGGCGAAAGCCCCTTGGCTAAAATGACCGACTGGGTGAACACCACCTGTCCCTGCTGTGGCGGTCCGGCTAAGCGAGAGACGGATACCATGCCCCAGTGGGCCGGCTCCAGCTGGTACTTCCTGCGCTATATGGATCCCCACAATCCGGACGCTCTGGCCTCGCCGGAAGCCCTGAATTACTGGGCACCGGTGGACTGGTACAACGGCGGTATGGAGCACACCACCCTGCATTTGCTGTACTCCCGCTTCTGGCACAAGTTTCTGTATGACATTGGCGTGGTGCCCACCAAGGAGCCGTACCAAAAGCGTACCTCCCACGGCATGATTCTGGGCCAAAACGGCGAGAAGATGAGCAAGTCCCGCGGCAATGTGGTCAACCCGGACGAGATCGTGGATCAGTACGGTGCAGACACCATGCGCCTTTATGAGATGTTCATTGGCGATTTTGAAAAGGCTGCTCCCTGGAACAGTGACTCCATTAAGGGCTGCAAGCGCTTCTTGGAGCGGTACTGGAACCTGCAAACCATGGTCACTCCGGAGGAGACTTACAGCAATGATCTGGAGACCCTGATGCACCAGACCATTCAAAAGGTGACGGAGGATATTGACCAGCTGAAGTGCAATACCGCCATTGCGGCGCTGATGACGCTCCTGAACAAAGTGTACGACAAGGGCAGCATCACCCGCGGCGAGCTGCGCACGCTGACCGTTTTGCTGAACCCCTTTGCCCCCCATGTAACGGAAGAAATGTGGGAAGTGGAGCAGTTCGGCGGTATGGTGCACGAGGCACAGTGGCCTGCATTTGACCCGGCCAAGACCAAGGAGGACACGGTGGAGATCGTGCTTCAGGTATTGGGCAAGGTGCGCTCCCGTATGACCATCAGCGCGGATACGCCCAAGGAGGAAGTGCTGGCCGCCGCCAAGGCAGACAGCAAGATCGCCGCACTGCTGGAGGGCAAGACCATTAAAAAAGAGATCTATGTGCCCGGCAAGCTGGTGAACTTTGTTGCCATCTAACGGCAATTACACATTGTAATAAATCACAGACTTTGGACGGCCTCGGCAGTGCAGAACTGCCCCGGTCGTCCTGTATTTTTTGCCGAATTTGACCGAAAAGGGGATTTGTGCTATACTATTCTGCAGATTTTTACAGGATGTGAGTGTGTGAAGAAAATACTAAGCGTATTTTTGGCCGCTTTATTTGTGATCTGTACTGCGTTTGCCGTGCCTGTGACCGCCTCTGCCGCCGCCCGGCAGCATGTGGAGAACGCGCTGGAGACCTTGCAGACCAAGAACGGCTATATTCCCGGCAAGTCTGCCAAGGTGGTGGGTAACTGCTTTGGCTTTGTGTCCGCCGTGTGCAAAGAGTTGTACGGCGTGACCTACTATAATGAGCAAATGCGCGGCTCCTATCGCTATAATCATACGGGAAATTATTATACTGTGGCCAGCAAGACCTTTTCTGCCGCCACTACTGCTGCCAAGCAAAAGACGGTGGCGCGGCAAGTGATGGATTTTATTGTGGACAATGCGGCCGCCGGTGACGTGATCTCTTACGGTTGTGCCAACGACAGCACCCGCCACATGCATACCGCCATGGTACAGCATGTAGACACAGAGAAAATTCTCCTTTACCATTCCAACTACGCTAGTGGCAATTACACCCCTGCCGCCTGCCATGTGGACACCGTGTACTGGGACAGCTTTTTGGACAGTCCCAACACCAATATCAAGGATAAAGACGGCGATGTGACCTCGCTGAATAAATTCTTCGGTGCGCCCATGAGTTGCGGCAACGGTATGGGCCTGTCCTTAAACCGTTACAGCAAGCTGACCGGCAAGTATTATTTGGACGAGTGCACCTTGTCGGCGCCGACCATTTCCACCGAGCGGAAAAGCTGTACTTCCATTCGCTACACCTGGGGCGTAGTGGACGGTGCGGAGAGCTATACATATTCCGTAACGGACACCAAGGGCAAGAAGGTGGTTAAATCCCGCACCACCAGCGAAACGGCTGCCACGGTTACCGGCCTGACCACCGGAGAGAAGTACACCTTTACTCTGGCTGCCAATGCCACAGACCGCAGCGGTCAAAGCGCCAGCAAAACCATCACCTGCCTGCCGCCGGCTCCGTCTAAGCCACGGGTCAGCGCCGGAGACGAGGGCGTGGCTGTCAGCTGGACCACCCGTGCCGATGTGGACGGTTATCAGGTGTTTCGCAGCACTGCGAAGAACGGCACCTTTGACCTGATTGCCACGGTGACGGATCCTGCACAGAATACTTATGTAGACGATGAGATACAGGTGAATACCACCTATTATTATAAGGTGCGTCGTTATGTGTATATCAAGGACGGCAACGCTGCTTATTCCAATCGCTCAACTGTAACGGATGGCGTAGGCTTGCAGCTGGGTGCGCCCGGCAATATCACCACCACCCGCACCGGCACCACTGCCATTCGGATGAACTGGAAGCCAACGGAGCACGCGGTGCGCTACACTGTTGCCTATCGGTTAAAGGGCGGCAAAAAGTGGACTTATTTCAGCACCACTGCCTGCAACTATACCTTTAAGAATTTGAAGGTCAAGAGCACCTATCAGTTCCGGGTACAGGCCGTCAGTCCCTTTGGCGCCGGCGCATACAGTGCCACGGTGTCCAAGCAAGCGTTGCCCCCAACCCCCGGCAGTGTGAAAGTGCAGCGGATTAGTGCCAAGTCCGCCAAGGTCAGCTGGAGCAAGTCCCAGGGCTTTACCGGCTATTACATTCTTCGTTCCACGGACAAGAAATTTAAGAAGAATGTAAAGAAGATCACTGTGAAGAGCAACAAGACTCTGAGCTATACAGACAAATCCGTGAAAAAGGGTGCCCGCTATTATTACAAGGTCTGTCGCTATACCGGCAAGACCGGCGGCAGCTATTCCAAGGCAGTCAGCGTAAAAATCTGATTTTGCGGCAAAAAAGGCGGTGAGACATTGCCTTTTTGTAAGTATTTAGACATTTTTTGATATTATGCTTGACAATCCGTCGGTTATTGTTTATAATCTTTGCGGATATGAAAAGAGTATTCAAATACCCCTGCCAAACAGGTCGGAGGGAGGGAATTTAATGAGCCAGGTTAGAGTTAAAGAGAACGAATCTCTTGACAGCGCACTGCGTCGCTTTAAGCGTCAGACTTCTCGTGACGGTATCATCCAGGAAGTCCGCAAAAGAGAGCATTATGAGAAGCCCTCTGTTGCCCGCAAAAAGAAGAGCGAGGCTGCTCGTAAAAGAAAGTACAAATAAGATACATATTATTTGTGGGAGCGTGTCGTTACGCTCCCGTTTCTTTTTTACGGAGGTAGGTAAATGAAAAAAATTCTTGTGATGAACGGCCCTAATTTGGACTTGACCGGTATTCGCAAAAAGAATGTGTACGGCGACGAGACCCTGGAGGATATTAACCGGGAGCTGGCCGCTTATGGCGAGGGCAAGGGCGTGCAGGTGGATTTTTACCAGAGCAACCACGAGGGCGCGCTGATTGACAAGATCCATGCCAGCCGCACCGACTATGACGGCGTGGTGCTCAATGCAGGCGCTTACACCCATTATTCTTATGCCATGCGGGACGCGATTGAGGCAGTGCAGGATTTTACCCCCTATGTGGAGGTACACATGAGCGATATTCACCAGCGAGAGGATTTTCGCCGGATTTCCGTGCTGACCCCGGTGTGCGTGAAGCAAATTTGCGGTTTTGGCAAAGACAGTTACAAAATGGGTATTGATTTATTATTGGAAATACTGTAAAATATCTTTGTTATGTATTACAGATTACTTTTGGAGGTAAACTTATATGGTATCAGCAGGTGATTTCAGAAACGGCGTAACCTTTGAAGAGGACGGCAATGTGCTCCAGGTTGTGGAGTTCCAGCATGTAAAGCCCGGTAAAGGCGCCGCTTTTGTTCGTACAAAGGTAAAGAATGTGATTACCGGTTCCGTGGTGGAGAAGAGCTACAACCCCACCGCCAAGTTCCCCACCGCTTACATTGAGCGCAAGGAAATGGTGTATTCTTACAACGACGACGGCCTGTATTATTTTATGGACCAGGAGACTTTTGATATGGTGCCGGTGAACGGTTCCGATCTGTCCGATAACTTCAAGTTCGTAAAGGAGAACGACATTTGCCGTATCCTGTCCTACAAGGGCAAGGTGTTCGGTGTGGAGCCGCCCACCTTTGTGGTGCTGGAGGTTACCAAGACCGAGCCGGGCATTAAGGGCAACACCGCCACCAACACTTTGAAGCCCGCCACCGTTGAGACCGGCGCGGAGATCCGCGTGCCGCTGTTTATTAACGAGGGCGACAAAATCCGCGTAGATACCCGCACCTGCGAGTATATGGAAAGAGCATAAACCCCAATAACAATATTTTGTAAAGGAGATCGCACGATGGATACAACGGAGAGCCTGGGCTACCTGAAGGGCCTGCTGGACGGCATGGACTTGGATGAGTCCAAAAAAGAGACCAAGATTTACAGAGCCATGATCGGCGTACTGGAGAACTTGGCAGAAGATGTGAACGACCTGACCGACGGCGTAGAGATGATGGCAGATCAGCTGGACGCTGTGGACGAGGACCTGGGCGATGTGGAGGAGTACCTCTACGGTGACGAGGACGACGATGACTGCGACTGCGGTTGCTGCGATGACGACGAGGACGAGTGCCAGGAGTTTGAGATCGAGTGCCCCGCTTGCCACGAGACCTTTGTGGTAGATGAGGACACCGTGCTGGACGGCTCTATGGAGTGCCCCGCCTGCGGCGAGACCCTGGAGTTTGAGGTCAGCTGTGAGGACGACGAAGACGAGGACGAGGACGCCGATCAGGACTGATCTAAGCAGAAAAAACGGACCCGAAGCGGTTTTGCCGCCTTGGGTCCTTGTTCTTTGGTATCATTTTGTGAAAATAAGCCCTGCCGCTTGGCAGGGCTTTTGTTTTATCCGTGTACATGCACGGTAAAATTCTTATGGCAATGGGGGCAGTTGACGGTGTGCTTGCCTTTCTTGCGGGGCAAGCGCAGCACCGCTTTGCAACCGGGACATTTCTTAAACACATGGGTTTTGCGAAACGCCCATTTGTCTCGCAGCAGACGACCCTCTCGCCGTATGGGGGCGGTCAGTGCCAGCCAGCGGGCGTTCTCGCGCTGCCGAGCGGCAATGTTGCGTGAGAAGGAACGGAAAATGGCATAGATCAGCACCGCCAGGGAGAGCACCCACAGTACGGTATAGACCGGGCGGGACACCCGGGCCAAGGCACTGCCCGTTACCACCAAAATCAGGTAGATGACCAAGAGGGCTTTATACAGGGCGTCTATGCCGTAGCGACCGATCATGCTCTGCTGCATTTTATAGCCCATTTGCTTGAGTTTTTCTTTCATAAACCGGATTGTCCTTTCAAACTTTTTACAGTTATGCGCCGGCAGCGGAACCGTGGGCCTGACCAAAGGCGCTGTTGCCGTTTTGACCGTTGCTGTAACCATATTGACCGTTTCCGCTTTGGTCGTCGCTTTGGTCGTCGTTTTGGTCATTGCTTTGGTTGCCGTCAGCGCTTTGGCTGTAACTGTACGCATTGCCCGGCGATACATCGTAGTGCTGGTATTGAGTGCTCCAACTCACCAAAGAGGTGATTCCCAAAATCACCAGGCGGATGATAAAGATTGCCAGCGCTACCCGCAGAATGGTCAGCAGACAGCCCCCTTGCCGGCGCACTGGGCGGCGTTGCTGCCGATGGGTGCCGGTGTTGCCTGCACCGGCGGTGTAGGCGGAGAAGTCAATGAACGAGAATGGGTCAAAACCGAAGCCCATAGGGTTGATCCCCTGGCGAATGCTGTTGTAGGCGCTTTGGTAATTGGCGTTATTTGGCTCTCGGTTCACGGCAATGCGAATGTTTGCCATAGCCTTTTCCTGATCGCCGTAGCCCATATAGGCCAAAGCGGCCAGATAGTACCAGCGGGTATCGCTCTTGTCCATATTGCCCAGCAGGTTAATGGCCTGTGCATATTGACCGTGGTTGATAAAGTTCACCACGGCGGTATAGTAATCGCTGCCGGTGTCTGCACTGCGGCGACTGCCGGTAGAGGTACTGTCGGCGGTGTTGCCGTTCTTAATGGCGTCAAAGGCGGCGTTTACCTCTGCCATCTTGGCCTCGGCCACACGATCCCCCGGGTTTAGATCCGGGTGGTACTTTTTGGCCAGGCGCTTGTAGGCTTGGGTGCATTCCGCCAAATCGGCACCGTTGGGCACGCCCAGCACCTGATAAGGATTTTGTGTCATACTGCCTCGCTTATTTTTTTAGATTGCTTCTACTATACCACGGATTTTTGACGAATTTGTGACCAAATGAAGAAGAAAATCCCCCCACTTGTAAAGGATTTGTAAACCCGTATGGAAAAAGGGATTGTTTTTGCCCGGTTTGTCTTGTATTTGGAACCAAAATTTGGTAAACTGGGGGTGTAAATTACAGAAAAGGGGTTTTTCTATGTTCAGTCCGATTTTGTTGACCATCGGTGACAACATAGACAAGGCGTTTTATGCCTTCGATCTGTGGGTGTTTCGGTTCTTCGGCTCCATGCAGTGCGGGTTTTTGACCGGCGTTGCCAAGTTCTTTACCGCCTTTGGGGATGAGAATTTTACCATTCCCATTGTGGTGCTGTCTGTGGTACTGTGCTTTTTTAAGCGCACCCGCAAGTATGGCTTTTCCATTTTATTTGCCGTGATCATCGGTACGCTGATTACCAATGTGATCGCCAAGCCAATGGTGCTGCGGATCAGACCGTACAACACTTTGCAGCAGAACGCGGATTACTGGTCCTGGTATATCGGTGCCGGGGCGCTGAGCGAGAGCGATTACAGCTTTCCCTCCGGCCACACCACCTCTGCCGTAGAGGTAGCTACCGCGCTGTTCCTGTGCTTTAAGAGCGATAAAAAGAAAATTGCCTGGTTGTTCCCCTGTGTGGCTCTGTGCACCATGGGCTCCCGTGTGTACTTGATGGTGCATTACGCCACCGATGTGCTGGGCGGTCTGCTGGTGGGCGTGATCGCCGCCGTTTTGGGCTACCTGCTGATGAAGCTGGTGATGAAGAGCAAGGGCCTGGAGAAGGTGGATGCTGCCAAGCTGTTCAAAAAGGTGCCCGGCAAGGTGGGCTTTGCCTGCATCGGTGTGGCGGTTCTTGGTATTTTCCTGTATGCGTTTATTCCCTCCCTCAGCGAAGGAGGCGCAGACACCCAGCGATGCGCCTATGTAGGGGACTACAAGTGCTACAACGCCGCCAAGGTGGACGATGAGAAATATCCGCCTATTGACGGCAAGGAATACTGTAAGATTCACTGGAAAGCGCTGTCCGGCGTAAAGGAGTAAAGCCATGCCTTTTATTGAAGTAAAGACCACAGAGGATTTGTCCGCCGTGGCAGCGGAGCTGAAAAGCGCATTGGGCGACGCCATTACCGCCATTCCCGGCAAAAGCGAAAGTTGGCTGATGGTGAACCTGGTAGGCGAACAAAAAATGTATTTTCAGGGCAGTGACGCGCCCTGCGCCCTGTTCTCTGTGTCTATTTTCGGTACGGCAACGGACGACGCCTACGATGACCTGACCTGCCGGCTGTGCGCCATTGCCCAGCAGTATTTGCAGGTGCCGCCGGAGCGCACCTATGTGCGCTACCGAGAGGTGGATCACTGGGGCTACAACAACTTTAATTTCTGAGCATGAAGCGCTGCGGGCAACTGCGGCGCTTTTGTTAGGATAAATTTGTGTTAAATCTCATAAGATTTCTGTACAAGAAGCTGCGGGTCTGTTACAATAGAACAAACGATAGGGGAGGCAATACAGTATATGAATTTGATTATTGAAATACTCAAGGCCATTGTGCTGGGCGTTGTAGAGGGCATTACCGAGTGGTTGCCTATCAGTTCCACCGGCCACATGATCCTGGTGGACGAATTTTTGCACCTGAATGTGACACCTCAGTTCAAGGAGATGTTCCTGGTGGTGATCCAGCTGGGCGCCATTTTGGCCGTAGTGGTGCTGTACTGGCACAAGCTGTGGCCTTTTGGTATAGAAAACAAGCGCATTGTGCCCAAGAAAGACATTTGGCAAATGTGGTTCAAGGTGCTGGTCAGCTGCGTACCGGCTGCCGTAGTGGGCGTGCTCTTTGACGATAAGCTGAACGCGCTGTTTTACAACTGGCAGACTGTGGCAATTATGCTCATTCTCTTTGGTATCTTCTTTTTGGTGGTGGAAACCTGGAACAAAGGCAAAACCGCCAAGATCCATTCCATTGGCGAGTTGACTTATACTTCTGCGCTGATCATTGGTGCTTTTCAGTTGATCGCAGCTGTGTTCCCGGGCACTTCCCGCAGCGGCGCTACCATTTTGGGCGCCATTCTCATTGGCGTGTCCCGCACGGTGGCGGCAGAGTACACCTTCTTTCTGGCGGTGCCGGTGATGTTCGGCGCCAGTGCGCTGAAGCTGGTCAAGTTTGGTTTCCACTTTACCTCTGCCGAGGCCATCTTGCTGGCCGTGGGTATGATTGTGGCTTTTGTAGTATCCATTTTGACTATTAAGTTCCTGATGGGGTATATTAAAAAGCACGACTTTAAGGCTTTTGGCTGGTATCGAATTGTTTTAGGTGCAGCTGTGATCTTATACTTTGTGCTGGCGCGGTAATTACGCTCTTCGCCGCAGGTGAAAATCTGCGGCTCAGACCGTCGATAAAGCGGCTAAACCGCGCCGGTTATAAAGAATGAAGCAGAAGTTTCGTAGGGCAGGGGCTTGCTCCTGAGTGAATTGCACGCAGTGCAAGAGACACGAGGCTCCAAATGCGTCAGCATTTGGGAGAAACAGTCCGGGGGACTGTTTCGTAGCGAGTGCATCAATTTCTCCGTCTGCTCATAAACTCGCAGCCACCGCCTAACTGGCGCCCGTCCCCTCTGTCGCTATGCGACATTTCCCCGCACTGCGGGAAGTCACCCTTTACAAGGGAGGCAAAATCGGTTGTAAAATTCAAGCCCCTTGCAAAGGGGAAGCGGCATAGCCGCAGGTGAAAACCTGCGGCTTTTTTGTGCTCTGCGGTGGCAATTCCTGCGGAAATATGCTATACTGAAAGATGAAATTCAGAGACTTTGGAGCAAGGTATGGCAGAAGCGTATGAGAATTTGGCCGGTCGGGTAGAGGAGATCGTTTACCGCAACCCGGACAACGGCTATACCGTACTGCAACTGAATACAGGCGAGGCCAACGGGGACGGCGAGACCGTGGCCGGTGAAATGCCCCCCATCAGCGAGGGGGAGGAGGCGGTGTTTCGCGGTCAGTGGACCATGCACCCTCGCTTTGGCCGCCAATTTAAGGCGGTACAGGTAACGGTAACCCTGCCGAAGGATGCCTCCGGCATTTTGCAATACCTGTCCGGCGGGATCATTAAGGGCATCGGACCCTCTACGGCCACTAAGATTGTAGAGGCTTTTGGTGCCGAGAGTTTGCAGGTGATCGAGAAGGAGCCGGAGCGACTGGCAGAGCTAAAGGGCATCAGCCGCAGTATGGCCAAGAAGATCAGCCGGGAGTACAAAAATCAGTTTGCCTCCCGCCAGGCGCTGGAAGCGCTGGCCGGGATGGGCTTTACACAGGGAGAGGCGTTTAAGGCTTTTTCCTTTTTTGGGCCGGAAGCACCGGAGATCCTGGCGGAGAACCCCTATGCCTTTGTGATCACCGGCAACGATCAGGGCATTCCCTTTGAGCGGGCCCAGGAGATCGCAGAGGAGCTGCCCCAGGCGCCGGACCCGTCCTATCGGGATCAGGCAGCGGTGATCTATGTGGTGCAGTATAATTTGAAGAACGGCCATACCTGCCTCCCCCGGCGCAAGGTGATCCAGACAGCGGTGACCGGGTTGGATATGACCGAGGACCGGGCAGAGATGGCGTTGGACAACGCCTTGGAGGCACGCCAATTGGTGCAAGAACAGATGGACGGACAGCCGTTTTTGTTTTTGCCCCATATTTATGAGGCGGAGCAGGGGATTGGGCAGCGGATCCGCGTGATGACCCAGTACCCGCCCCGGGAGTGCGAGATCTTTACTTCCGAAATCCTGGCCTATGAGGGCGCTAATGGCATTGAGCTGGACGAGAAGCAGCGCCGAGCCATTGAAATCGCTACCCAAAAGGGTCTGCTGATTTTGACCGGCGGCCCGGGTACCGGCAAGACCACAACCGTAAAAGGCATTATTGCCATGATGAAGAACCGGGGGCTGCGGGTGGCGCTGGCGGCGCCTACCGGTCGGGCTGCCCAGCGCATGACGGAGCTCACCGGCAGCGAGGCCAAGACCATTCATCGTCTGTTGGAGACCGAGCGACGGGATGGGGAGCCGGAGCCGACCTTTGTTCATAATCTGCGCAATCCGCTGGATTTGGACGCAGTGATTGTGGACGAGCTTTCCATGGTAGATGTGCTGCTCTTTTCCGCGCTTTTAGACGCGCTGCCGCTGCATTGCCGCCTGATTTTGGTAGGCGATGTGGATCAGCTGCCGCCGGTAGGGGCAGGCAATGTGCTGTCCGATTTGATCGCCGGTGGACGGATTGATGTGATCAGCCTGGATAAAGTGTTTCGCCAGGCGCAGAAAAGTCGTATCGTCACCAATGCCCACCGGGTGGTGGCCGGTAAAATGCCGGAGTTGGACTGCAATACCCCGGACTCGGACTTCTTTTTCTTAAATACAGCGTCCGTTTATGCGGTGCCTCGCAAGGTGGTGGAGCTGGTGACCCGGCGAATTCCTGCCGGTTACGGAATGGACAGCATAAAGGATATTCAGGTGCTGTGCCCCTCTCGCAAAGGGGCTGCCGGTACCGCATACCTAAATGCCCAATTGCAGGCGGCGTTGAACCCGCCGGACAAGCATAAGGCGGAGCTGGTGACGATGGGTCGCACGCTGCGGGAGGGCGACCGGATAATGCAGATCAAAAACAACTATGATGTGCCCTGGTTTAAGAAAAACGGCGATAGCGGTGCCGGGGTGTTTAACGGCGATATTGGTATTCTTACCCGCATAGATCGGGGGCAGGATATTCTGAATGTGCGGTTTGACGACCGGGAGGCCATGTATTCCCTGCAAAATGCGGACCAGCTGGATTTGGCCTACGCCATGACTGTGCATAAGAGCCAGGGCTCGGAGTTCTCCGCCGTGGTGATGCCCACCATCGGTGCATCGCCCAAACTGTGCTATCGCAATTTGTTTTATACCGCCTTGACCCGTGCCAAATCCCTGTTGATCCTGGTGGGTACGCGGGAGAGCATACAGGCCATGGTGGAGAATGATAAAAAAATGCTGCGGTACAGCGGGCTTGTTCATTTTTTATCTGTTGACAATGACGGTGGGATACAGTAGCATATAGAAAAGCGATTTTTGTTTAGGACGGATGTTTATGTTTGGATATGATTTGGGCATTGATCTGGGTACCACCAATATTGTCATTGGTGTGCCCGGCAAGGGCATACGGCTGGACGAGCCGGCCTATGTGGCCTATGATGAGGAAAAAGAGAAGGTATTGTACGCCGGTAAGCGTGCCTATTTCTTAGAGGGGCGCGAGCCAGAGGGCCTGCGTGTGGAGCGGCCCATTCTCTCCGGCGTGGTGGGTCACTATGAGCTGGCCCAGCAGATGATGCGCCATTTTATCAATAAAGTGATCGGCAACAGCCTGTTTAAGCCTCGTGTGGTGGTGTCTGTGCCGGCCATGCACACGGATGTGGAGAAGCGCACCATTGTGTCCGTGATGATTCACGCCGGTGCCCGTTCCGTGTGCCTGGTGGAGGAACCTTTGTGTGCTGCCTTTGGTGCCGGGATCGACCCCATGCAGCCCTCCGGCGCCTTTGTGATTGACCTGGGCGGCGGCACGGTGGACATGGCTGTGATCAGCCAGGGCGCCATGAGCCAGTCCGAGTCCCTGAAAGTCGGGGGCAACGACCTGGATGCGGAGATTGTCAAGTTCCTGCGAGAGGTGCACAATGTGGCTGTTGGCCTGCGCACTGCAGAGGAGATCAAGCGCACGGTGGCCTGTGCTCTGCCCAGAGAGGAAGATGTAACCACCTATGCGAAGGGGCAGGACCTGCTTACCGGTTTGCCTCGGGAGGTGGAGATCAGCGGCAACGCTCTGTATTTGGCGCTGCAACCGTATTTTGAGACGGTGGCGGAGCACGCCGGGGCGCTGTTTGAGCGCACCTCACCCCAGTTGGTAACAGACATCGGCAATACCGGCGTATTGCTGACCGGCGGCGGTGCCAATATTTGCAATATGGATCGTCTGTTTTCGGACGCACTGGGCGGCGTGCCGGTGCGTAAGGCCACGGACGAAATGCACTGCGTGGCCAAGGGCTGCGTGGTGGCGCTGGAAAAAATGCATCTTTTGGATCAGTGCGGCTATCGGTATCAGACCAAAGAAGATGCCCATATTCGCTGATGGTTCGGTTTGCCAAGTGGCACCCATTGGTGCAGTTCTGTTTCCTTTTGTGCGTATTGCTGCTCACTTGCCTGAGCCGACACCCGGTGCCGGTGGCGTTGTCTCTGCTGGGTGCGGCGGTGTACCTGCTGCTGACGGATGGCCGCCGCAGTCTGCGCAGCCTTTTGTGCGTGCCGGTGCTGGTGGCGCTGGTGGGCGGTTTTAACTTTTTGTTTGCCCACTGGGGCGTTACGGTCCTCTTTAGCCGGGGCGACACCCAGTTTACTTTGGAAAGCCTGATTTACGGCTGCTTCCAGGGGGGCATATTCGCCGGGGTGGTGCTGTGGCTGGCGGTGTTTGGCCGCGTGCTGGGCAGCGATCGGCTGCTGGCGGTTACCGGTCGAGCGGCGCCCCGCTTTTCTCTTTTGTTTTCTATGACTTTAGGGTGTATTGCCCGCTTTCGGGAGAATGCACGGCAAATCCGCCTGGCTCGTGCCGGTGCGGGACTGGCGAAAGAAAAGCCCCTGCATGAGGCACTGGATCAGTTTTCTACGCTGGTCACCTTGTCCCTGGAGGGGAGTATGACCACGGCGGACGCTATGCGCGCCCGGGGCTACGGCAAGGGGCGTCGTCGGGTGTACGATCCGTTTACATTCGGTGTGGCGGACGGCGTAGAGCTGGCCGTGGTGCTCCTGTTGAGTATCACGGTGCTGGCGGTGGCGCTCACCGGCGGCCTTACTTTTTATTTTGACCCGCAGCTGGAATGGGTCACTCTGTCTCCCTTAGGGGCGGCGGCAGCGGGCTTGCTTTGTTTTTGCCCGACGATCTCAAATGTAGGGGAGGCACTGCAATGGCGGCGATTGAAGCGGAAAAACTGAATTTCACTTACCCGGACGCCGACAGAGCGGCACTTTCCGATGTAACCTTTTCCATTCCGTCCGGCGGCTTTTATTTGCTGATGGGACCATCAGGCAGCGGCAAGAGCACTTTACTGCGGCTGCTGCAAGGAGAGATCGCACCTCATGGTGCTTTGAGCGGGCAGCTCCACTGTGACAGCCCGGCAGGTTTTGTTTTTCAAAATCCACAGGACAGTTTAGTTACGGACAGTGTGCAGCGGGAGCTGGCGTTCTCACCGGAGCACGCCGGGCTGGACGGTGCTGCCGTAGCGCGGCGGGTGGGGGAGTGTGCCGCATTCTTCCATTTGGAGCCGCTGATGGAGCGCTCCACTGCCTCTTTGTCCGGTGGAGAACAGCAACTGCTGTCCCTGGCGGCAGCTATGACCGGCTCGCCTCGGGTGCTTTTGCTGGACGAGCCTTGTGCGGCGCTGGATCCGGCGGCGGAAGAAAAATTTTTGCAGGTGCTGCTGCGGCTGAACCGAGAACTGGGCGTAACGGTGCTGATGAGTACCCATACCCCCGGCGCAGCTTTGGCACAGGCGGACGGCGTGCTGTTGCTTAACGCCGGGCGCTGCACCTGTTATGATGATCCCCATGCCTTTGCCCGTGCCTTGCGGCAAAGCGGTGACCCCATGTTGCAGGCACTGCCGGTGGGGGCAATCCTGTTTGACGAAGTACCGCTGACGGTGCGGGAGGCCCAGCCTTTGGCCGCCCATCTGCGGTGCAAGCCGGCACCTGCACCCCAACCTGCAGGTAAGTCGGTATTGACCTTAAAAGAGATTTGCTTTGCTTATGAGAAAAAGAGCGCTGATGTACTCTTTCGCCTGTCCCTGACCTTAACGGCAGGCAAGTGCTATGGTATTGTAGGCGCCAACGGCAGCGGCAAGAGCACCCTGCTGGGGGTGATGGCCGGTGTGTTGAAGCCCTACGCAGGCAAGGTGCAGCGCCCGGTGCCCACGGCCTTGCTACCCCAAACGGTGCAGTATCTGTTTACCCGGGACCGGGTAGATCAGTTGGTGCAGGCGGAAACATTGCAGCACCTGGGCATTGCGCACCTGGCCGCCCGGCACCCGCTGGATCTGTCCGGTGGCGAAAGCCGACTGGTGGGGCTGGGCATGGTGCTGGATACCGGCGCCGATACGCTGCTGCTGGATGAGCCTACCGCCGGGTTGGACGCCGGTGCAAAAGCGCAGCTGGGCGCCCGGTTACGCCACTTGTGCGCTGCCGGTAAAACGGTGGTGTTGGTGACGCACGATCTGGATTTTGCCGGTACTTACAGTGATGAAGCGGCCTTCCTGTGCAACCGGGTGGTGACCCCGCCTCGGCCTCGGCGGGCATTCTTTGCCGGCATGGAACTGTACACCACTGGTGTGCGCCGGGTGACCTGCCGTGCACTGCCGGATGCCGTATCGCCGGAGGACCTGGTTCTATGAAGCGGGTATTGCTGACCTTGTTGTTTTTGGTTTTGCCGGTACTGCTGGTGGTGTGGCAGGTGTGCTTTGCAGACACGACCTCTTGGTACTTGGTGGCGGCGGTTTTGCTGCTGCTCAGTGCGCTGCCGTTCTTTTTGCATCTGGAGCGGAAGCCGATCTCTGCCCGAGAGATGGCGCTGCTGTCCGTCTTAACGGCGCTGGCGGTGGTCAGCCGGGCCGTGTTTTATCTGATCCCTCAGGTGAAGCCCATTGCCGCGGTGGTGATCGTGGCCGGTATGTGTCTTGGTCCCTTTTCCGGTTATATGGTGGGGGCGCTGTCCGCCTTTTTGTCTAACTTCCTGTTTGGGCAAGGCATATGGACCCCCTTTCAAATGGTGGCGCTGGGATTGGTGGGGCTGCTGGCCGGCATGCTGCTGCGCCCCGGACGGGTGAACCGCTGGGTGCTGGCGCTGGTGGGCTTCTTTTTAGCCACAGTGGTGTACGGCCTGGTGGTGGATTTGAGCACGGTTTTAATGACGGTGACGGACTTTACTTGGCCTGCGGTGCTGGCAGTGTATGCCTCCGGCGCACCTTTTGATTTGGTGTTTGGCGGGTCTACTGCAGTCTTTCTGGTGCTGTTTGGTACGCCGTTGGAGCAAAAGATTACCCGTCTGCAACGAAAATATGGCCTGTTGGAGCGTAAAGCCACCGCAGGAGATAAGGAGAATTGCCATGAATAAAACGATTATTGATAAGCTGGCACGCTTTGCCCAGACCAGTGCGATTATCGGTCTGTGCCTTTTGGGCATTTGTCCCGCTTTTGGCATTATGGCTATGGTAGTGCCGGCGGTGTTTAAGCAAAAGGGCGCGAAGCTGACAGAGGAAAATCAACAGCTGTGCCACAGAGCGCAAATCATGGGTGTGGTATCTTTGGTGCTGTTTGTGATTGATGTGATCCTGGCTTCAATCTTGTATGCCAAGTTCAAGTGATCTAAGGCATTAAGAAAAGCGGAGGTGCGTTTTGCACCTCCGCTTCTTCTATATACACTTATTATAAAATCAGTCCGGGTAACCGTTGGGGTTCTGTTTTTGCCAGCGCCAGGAGTCCTCGCACATTTCTTCCAGCGAGCGGGTAGCCTGCCAGCCCAGTTCACGCTTCGCCTTGGAGGGGTCGCAGTAGCAGGTGGCAATATCGCCGTCCCGGCGGGGTTTGATTTCATAGGGAATCTCCACGCCGTTGGCCTTTTCAAAGGCCTTGACCACATCCAGCACACTGTAACCGATGCCGGTGCCCAAATTGTAGATAAACAGGCCTTGATCCTTTTCCAGCTTTTCCACTGCCTTTACATGACCCAGTGCCAGATCTACCACATGAATATAGTCCCGTACGCCGGTGCCGTCCGGGGTGGGGTAGTCGTTACCAAACACGCCCAGCTTCTTCAGCTTACCCACAGCCACTTGGGTAATGTAGGGCATCAGGTTGTTGGGAATGCCGTTGGGATCCTCGCCCATGGTGCCGCTCTTGTGGGCGCCGATGGGGTTAAAGTACCGCAGCAGGCAAATGCTCCAGCTGGGATCGCTCACATACAGATCCTGGAGAATGCACTCGATCATATACTTGGTGCGCCCGTAGGGGTTGGTGACCCCACCGATCTCCATATCCTCAGTAAAGGGGGCAATGTTGTTCATGCCGTACACTGTGGCAGAGGAGCTAAAGATGATCTTTTTGCAGCCGTGGTGGCGCATTACATCCAGCAGTACCAGGGTACCGTTTACATTGTTATCAAAGTATTCCAGAGGCTTGTGTACGCTCTCGCCCACGGCCTTCAGCCCGGCAAAGTGAATGACGCAGTCAATGTCCTCTGTCTCAAAGACTTTGTTCAGACCCTCTCGGTCTCGAATGTCGCATTCGTAGAACTTAAAGTCCCGATCCACCAGCGCGCGGATCCGATCCAGCGACGAGTGCTTGCAGTTGTAAAAATTATCCAGGATTACCACATCCTGGCCTGCGTTGATTAACTCCACGCAGGTGTGAGAGCCGATATAACCGGCACCGCCTGTTACAAGTACAGCCATCTTTTTTCCTCCTTGGTTGTGGGATTCTTTCTTGAAACTTCATTATATACCCCTTTGCCGCCAAAGTAAATAAGAAAGTTCAGTTTTCTCTGTGGGCATGGACGGTTTTTGTTCGGCTTTGATCTTGTCAAGTTAACTATACAGCCTGTACACCGGCGAAAATGCGTAAAAAGCCCGACACCACGCCAAAAAGTATAAGCGCATTTTACAAAGAGTAATAAATGTACGGAAATTTTAACCAAATTCCTTGCGCTTTTTAGACGATTTTTTTACATTTTGGTCTTCAAATTCGCCGGAACCCTGTTTACTTTTGAGAAACGGGGGTGTAAAATGAGCAATGGAAATAAGGATTGATTGGAGGTGACGGCGTTGCTGCTGAAAACCGATGTGGCAAGTAAATTGATCGAAGAACTGAATACGGAAACGGTGTTCAGTCTGTTTGGCGGCAAGCTCAAGATCGACGAGGGCACAGTCGTCAGCTGGATCATTATGGCGGTGTTCCTGATCGCCGGTATTTTGCTCACCCGTGGACTGAAGGTGGAGGGCAAGCTCTCCAAGCGCCAGCTGTTTATTGAAATGTGCGTAGACAAAATGCGTACATTCTTCCACAATGTTATGGGCCCGGATGGGGATCGTTACATTCCTTGGATGATGACGGTAGCTGTTTATATCGGTGCCTGCAATATGTGCGGCATCTTCGGCTTTAAGTCTCCTACCAAGGAACTGAATGTAACCGTAGGTCTGGCGCTGACCAGCATTATCCTGGTTCAGTACGCCGGTATTCATAAAAAGGGTACGAAGGGATGGCTTAAGTCCTTTGCTAAGCCGGTACCCATCGTACTGCCCATCAATTTGCTGGAGCTGGTCATCAAGCCCATGTCTCTTTGCTTCCGACTTTTCGGCAACATCATCGGCGCTTTCATTATTATGAAGCTGATTGAATCGGTGGTGCCGGTAGCAATTCCGGTGGCATTGAGCCTTTACTTTGATATTTTCGATGGTTTTATCCAGGCGTATGTGTTCGTCTTTTTGACCTCACTGTACATTCAGGAAGCCATTGAAGATTAAATAGAACTTTTACAGAAAAGGAGAAATTTATCATGACAGTAGCAATCGCAGCGGCAATCGCCGTACTTACAGGTGTAGCAGCAGGTCTCGGCATCGGCCTTGCAACCGGTAAGGCAGTAGACGCCATCGCTCGTCAGCCCGAGGCTGCCGGTGACATTCGTACCGCTCTGATCCTGGGCTGCGCCCTGGCAGAGGCAACGGCTGTTTACGGTCTGGTTATCGGTATTTTGATCATCTTCATTATGAAATAACCGAGAAAATCCACAAGCAGAAAGGAAGCAGTGTCTATGCTGTCATTAGACTGGAATCTGCTCTTTACCGTGATCAACCTGGTGATCTTCTATATCCTGATGAAGAAATTTGTCTGGAACAAGGTGCTGGGTGCCATGGATAAACGGCAGTCCAAGATAGACCAACAATTCAAAGACGCCGACGAGGATCGTCGAGCCGCAGGCGCTCTGAAAACAGAATATGAGGGTCGCTTAGCCGGTGCAGACGAGGAGTCGGCACGCTTGATTGCAGACGCAAAGGTCACTGCCAAAGCCAAAGCTGACAAGATCGTAGACCAGGCCAAGCTCACCTCCGACAAGATGGTACGCGACGCGCACCAGACCATCGAGCATGAGCGCAATGAGGCACTCCAGTCCGTTAAGCATGACATTGCTGCACTGGCAATGGACGCTGCGGCCAAGGTGGTGTCTAAAGAGGCGTCTGAGCTGGATAACAGCGCGATCTATGACGATTTTCTGGCGGGGCAGGACGGCGGTGATCCGGTATGACCGTAACCGCACAGAATTATGCGCTGGTGCTGGGAGAACTGAATCTGGACGAACAGCAGATCAAAGCAGCAGAAACCTTGCTGCGTGAAAATCCGCTGCTCATCCAGGTGCTCTCTGATCCCAGAGTGCGCTTTGCAGAGAAGGAAAAGTGCCTGGACCGTATTTTTACGCCGCCCTTTTCCTCCTTTATGAAGGTGCTTTGCAAACATGAGCGCGTGTATGCACTGACAGAGATTTTTGAGGCCTATCAGGATCTGTGCCGCCAAAAAGCGGGCACGGTTCAGGCGCAGTTGCTCTGCGTGGAGCCGCCCAGTGCGGAACAGACAGAGAAAATGCGCGCGTTTGTGAAAAAGAAATTCGGTGCCGCCAATGTGGAGCTGGACATTGCGGTACAGCCGGACTTGCTGGGCGGGTTTATTCTGCGCTGCGGCGACTGTGAATATGACCGCTCCGTAAAGGGCAAGTTAGATAAATTACAGCAAAAACTGACTGGGGAAGTGAAGTAATGGCAGCAATCAGTTCGGATCAGATCGTATCCATTCTCCGCGAGGAGATCACCAATTACGACTTTAACCAAAATGACGAGGAAGTGGGCAAGGTCGTTCGCGTAGGCGACGGCATTGCCACCATTTACGGTATGAACCACGCCATGTACGGCGAGATCGTGGTGTTTGACTCCGGGGTCAAGGGTATGGTCCAGGATATTAAGGAGAACCAAATCGGTTGCATCCTGTTTGGCCAGGATAGCGAGATCCACGAGGGCTCTACCGCTGTGCGTACCCATAAGCGTGCCGGCGTGCCGGTAGGCGAGGGCTTTATTGGCCGTATTGTCAACGCTTTGGGCGAGCCCATCGACGGCAAGGGCGAGATCCAGTCCGACGACTACCGCCCGGTTGAAGAACCGGCACCCTCCATTGTGGATCGGCAGTCGGTAGATACCCCTTTGGCTACCGGTATTCTGTCCATTGACTCTATGTTCCCCATTGGGCGTGGCCAGCGTGAGCTGATCATCGGCGATCGCCAGACCGGTAAGACCTCTATTGCCATTGACACCATCCTGAACCAAAAGGGCAAGGATGTGATCTGCGTTTATAACGCCATCGGTCAAAAGGCGTCTACCGTGGCAAAGCTGGTGCATACGCTGGATAAGTACGGTGCCTTGGATTATACCATCGTGGTGTGCTCCACTGCTTCCGACCCGTCCTCTCTACAATATATTTCTCCCTATTCCGCCACCGCAATGGCAGAATACTTTATGTACAAGGGCAAGGACTGCTTGATCGTGTACGATGATCTGAGCAAGCACGCGGTGGCTTACCGTGCGCTGTCCCTGCTGCTGGAAAGAAGTCCCGGCCGTGAGGCTTATCCCGGCGATGTGTTCTATTTGCACTCCCGGTTGCTGGAGCGTTCCAGCCGACTGTCCGACAAGTTGGGCGGCGGCTCTCTTACCGCTCTGCCTATTATTGAAACCCAGGCAGGCGACCTTTCCGCCTACATTCCCACGAATGTGATTTCCATTACAGACGGCCAGATTTTCTTGGAGAGCGACCTGTTCTTCAGCGGTCAGCGCCCGGCTGTAAATGTAGGTCTGTCCGTATCCCGTGTAGGTGGCGCAGCCCAGACCAAGGCTATGAAGAAGGCCGCCGGTTCTCTGCGTATCGACCTGGCTCAGTTCCGTGAGATGGAAGTGTTTACCCAGTTTTCCTCAGATCTGGACGACGAAACCAAGGCCAGCCTGACCTACGGCAAGGGCTTGATGGAGCTGTTAAAGCAGCCACTGTGTCACCCGCTGTCCCTGTCGGATATGGTGGTGTCTTTGGTGGCAGCCATCGGCCATAAGTTTATGGATGTGGAACCGAAAAAGATTAAGGCGTTCCAGTCCGGACTGCTGGAGTTCGTAAACGCCAAGTACCCGGAGCTGGTGGCGACCATTGAAAAGGATCAGGTGCTCACCGACGAGTTGCGGGAGGAGATCCTGGCCGCAACCGATGAATATAAGAAGGTAAACCATGGCTAATGCAAGAGAGATCCAAAGCCGGATGAAGAGCATTAAGGACACCATGAAGATCACCAACGCCATGTATATGATCTCGTCCTCCAAGCTCTCAAAGGCCAGAACGGACCTGAAGAATACGGAGCCGTACTTCTTCACCATGCAGGACGCTTTGGCTAAGATCCTGATGGAATCGCCGGATGCCGGTAACCGCTTTTTTGACCAGCGGCCCGATTTGGCGCCGGAGGATCGAAAAAAAGGCTATATTGTGGTCACCGCCGACAAGGGCATGGCCGGTGCCTACAACCACAATGTGATCAAGATCGCTGAGGAGGCCACCCACACCGGAGAGAACGAGAACCATAACAAACTCTTTGTGGTGGGCGAAGTGGGCCGCCGGTATTTTGAGACCAAGAACATTCCTGTTGACATAGACTTTAAGTACACGGCCCAGAACCCGAATATGAACCGGGCACGGTATATTGCGGAGCAAGTGACGGAACTGTTTGTCAGCGGTGAGCTGGACGAGGTGTATATCATCTATACCAAGATGATCAACTCCCTGAATGTGCAGGCCGAGTGCCACCAACTGCTGCCTTTGGAGCAGGAACAGATCTCTGTGCACCGGGATCGGAAATATTACGATCAGGTGGCGTTTTTGCCGTCGCCGGATGAAGTGTTTGAGCACATTGTGCCCAACTATGTGGCCGGGTTTGTGTATGGCGCGCTGGTGGAGTCCTATTGCTCCGAGCATAATGCTCGTATGACCGCCATGCAGACGGCGACCAACGCGGCCAAGGATATGCTCAATCAGCTGACCATTGATTATAACCGGGCAAGGCAGTCTGCCATTACCCAGGAGATCACGGAAGTGATCGCCGGCGCCAAGGCGCAAAAGAAGAAAACTGACTAACAATCGGAGGCAATCCTATGAATAAGGGCAAAATCATTCAGATCATGGGCCCCGTTGTGGATGTGGCGTTCCCGGACGAACTGCCCGCCATTAAGGAGGCGCTGGAGGTGCAGCTGGACGGCAAGCGCCTGGTGATGGAAGTGAGCCAGCACATCGGCAACAACTGTGTGCGCTGCATTATGCTGGCAACATCTGACGGTCTGTGCAAGGATATGGAAGTGGTTGCCACCGGCAGCTCCATCTCCGTGCCTGTGGGCCAAAAGACCTTGGGCCGCCTGTTCAATGTGGTAGGCGATACCCTGGACGGTCTGGAGGACCTAAGCGGCGAGAAGCACTGGGGCATTCACCGGCAGCCCCCCAGCTTTGAGGACCAGTCCCCGAATGTGGAGATTTTGGAGACCGGTATCAAGGTTATCGACTTGTTGACCCCCTATCAAAAGGGCGGTAAGATCGGTCTGTTCGGCGGCGCCGGCGTAGGTAAAACGGTGCTGATCCAGGAGCTGATCACCAATGTAGCCACCCAGCACGGCGGTTACTCCATCTTTACTGGCGTAGGCGAGCGTTCCCGTGAGGGTAACGATCTGTGGAACGAAATGCGCGAGAGCGGCGTGCTGCAAAAGACAGCTCTGGTCTTTGGCCAGATGAACGAGCCGCCCGGCGCCCGTATGCGTGTGGCAGAAACCGGGCTGACCATGGCGGAGTACTTCCGTGATGTGGAGCACCAGGATGTGCTGCTGTTTATTGATAACATCTTTCGTTTTGTACAGGCAGGTTCCGAGGTTTCCTCTCTGCTGGGTCGTATGCCCTCCGCAGTAGGTTACCAGCCCACGCTGGCAACGGATGTTGGCGAGGTGCAGGAGCGTATCGCTTCCACCAAGAACGGGTCTATCACCTCCGTACAGGCTGTGTATGTGCCTGCGGATGACCTGACCGACCCGGCACCGGCCACCACCTTTGCCCACTTGGACGCCACTACGGTACTGTCCAGAAAGATCGTGGAGCAGGGTATTTACCCGGCTGTGGACCCGCTGGAGTCCAGCTCTCGTATTCTGGAGGCTGATGTAGTGGGCGAGGAGCACTATGAGGTGGCTCGTAAGGTACAGGAGTACCTGCAAAAATACAAAGAGCTGCAAGATATTATTGCTATTCTGGGTATGGAGGAGCTGTCCGACGAGGATAAGGTCACTGTTTACCGTGCAAGAAAGATCCAGAAGTTCCTGTCCCAGCCTTTCCATGTGGCCGAGCAGTTCTCCGGTATTCCCGGTGTGTTTGTACCGCTGAAGGAGTCTATTCGCGGCTTTAAGGCCATCATCAACGGCGAGGTAGACGATGTGCCGGAGATGGCATTCTTCAATGTAGGCACCCTGGACGATGTGCTGGAGAAAGCCAAGCAAATGCAAAAGTGATCCTTGTAGCAAGGAGGTGCCCGTATGGGTGCAGACAATACATTCAAATTGAAAATTGTGGCGTCCAACCGTGTGTTCTATGACGGCCGGGCGCAGACCCTGGTGATCCCGGCTATCGACGGCGGCGAGGTGGGCTTCCTGGCCCAGCACGAGAACTGCGTAACCCCGGTGGAAGTGGGCGAAATGCGCATTAAGGATACCCAGGGCAAGATCATTCACGCCTTTGTTGGCAGCGGCTTTTTGGAGTTTGTTAACAATGAGGCCACCTTGGTGTGCGTGTCTGCGGAGTTGCCCAATGAGATCGACGCCCGCCGTGCTAAGGAAGCCAAGGAGCGCGCAGAGGAAGAAATGCGCCAGCACCACAGCCAAATGGAGTACCACCACTCCCAGGCCAACCTGGCTCGCGCCATGGAGCGTCTGCGTGTTGTCAAGCGCTATCCCAGATAATTTTTCCGAATATAAAAGTAAAGGACCTGTTCACATGAACAGGTCCTTTTTTTAGCTTTATGGCAAAAAATGCGGCGGGAGCAAGCTCCCGCCATGCGAATTGTCTATTTGATTTTATGGATGCTGGGGTAGTAGCAAAAGACGACTTTGCCTACGATCTTCTTTTTCTTTACAAACTTGTGGTCCCAAAAGCGGGAGTCCTCGCTGTCGTTGCGGTTGTCACCCATCATAAAGTAGCTGTCCTCCGGCACCTTGTAGGGGCCATAATCGCCCACCGGGGTGCAGTAAGTGACAAAGTCGTCGCGCAGCTGAATGGTTTTGCCGTTTGTTTGGGTCACATAGACGGTGCCGTCCTTGATCTCCACCGTTTCGCCTGGCAGCCCGATAATGCGCTTTACATAATTTTGGCGCTCATCGTCCGGGTATTTGAAGATCACCACATCGTACCGCTGGGGGTCGTTGGTGATATAGGCCAGTCGGCTGGCCACGATCCGGTCGCCGATCTCTATGGTGCTGAGCATGGAGCCGGAGGGCACTACCGCATTGGCAAACACAAGTGTTTTTAGCAGCAGGGCCAGGATCACGGCAATCACAATGGGCAGCATAAAGTCCACAATATCCTTGACCGGGTTCTTTTCCTCCGCCTTGTCCGCGGCAGCCTTGGCTTTGCGCCGGGACTTGCGCTTTTTCTCCGGGCGGGTGCGGCGCAGAGGCGGTGCCTCTTCCTGTGCCGCAGCGGCTTCCATCTGCTCCAGCAGCTTGGTGGGGCTGATCTCTGCCGCCGTCTCTTCCGGGCGGCGGGTGTCAAACATCACATTGCCGCAGTTTAGACAGGTGAGCCAGTCGCCGTCTTTCATTACGGCATCGCTGCCGCATTTGGTGCACTTCATTGCATTCTTTCCTTATCAGTCAATGGTGGAGAACTTGGGATAGTAGCGGAACTCCACCTTGCCAACGATCTTATTCTTCTTGACAAATTTGTTTTGCCAAAAGCGGGAGTCCTCGCTGTGGTTGCGGTTGTCGCCCATCATAAAGTAGCTGTCTGCCGGTACGGTGTAGGGCCCATAGTTGCCGGTTGGTGTCTCTTTGGTCACAAAGCTGTCGTCCAGCTGAACGGTCTTGCCATCCGTCTTGGTCACATAGACTACGCCGTTGACCACCTCCACCGTCTCGCCGGGCAGGCCGACAATGCGCTTTACATAATACTGCTTCTCATCGTCCGGGTACTTAAAAATGACAATATCGTACCGCTGGGGGTCGTCCTTTACATAGGCCAGGCGGCTGGCAATCACCCGGTCGCCCTCTTGAATGGTGTTCAGCATAGAGCCGGTGGGCACCACGGCATTGGCAATGACGCAATATTTTAACACCAGTGCCACCGCTACCGCAATGAGAATGGGCAGCAGAAAGTCTATGACCTCCCGCAGCTTGCTTTTTTGCTTTTTATTTTCTTCGTTTGCCATGTTATTTACGCTTTCGTTTGAATTTGCGGGAACCGGACAGAACCGCCTTTAAGTCCATCAGCTCCTCAAAGGGGGTGGAGCCGTCAGCCACGCTAAAGTTCGCTGCGCTGGAGGCTAGGTCATCGGTGGCAATCTGTGGGGCTGCCTCCGGTGCGTACGCGCTGTCCACCAACTGCCGGTCCATAAAGAGTCTGACCATTTTGTTTTTGTACCGTACAAAGGTAATGTGGTGGGCACCGTCCACAAGGGACGCTTGGATTTTACAGCCGCCGAACGTGCCGTATAGGACGCCGTTTGCGATCCAAATTGCCGCGTCCTTGCCCCTGCAAATATTGGCGTCTGCGTTACTGCTCACCGTAAAGGATAAAGTAAAGTCGTTTGTATTCTCCGGTGCCAGGCAGCGGTTGTCCCGGTCGCCGAACTGGAAGATCTTCATTTCAAAGGGTGCCAGGGTGATCTGCATTTTATCCCCATAAGAGAACAGATCCAGGCTGTCCGCCCCGGTGGTGTTGTACACATTGTAGCACTTTACCGCCCGCAGATTCTCCGGGCAGCCCATCAGCTTGTTCAGGGTCAGGGTCAGATCCGTTTTTTCGTCTGTGGGATTGCGCAGGGCAATGATTCCTTCGCCCGCCTTTGTCCAGGCGGCATAGGCATAAATGTTGTTCTCTGCCGGGTCGCCGCCCAGCAGCATGGCGTTCTTTAAGATATGGTGGTTGGCCTTTTGCCAGCGGAGCATACGGGCGAGAATGCGCCACTTGGCGCTGTTCATCTTATTGTAGCTCAGGTACAGCTCGTTAAAGGCCTGGCCCCGACAAGCATTCCAAAACAGGAACTTTTCAAATTCTTCGTCGGTATACTCCACCTTAGCAGTGTTGCCGTAGATCGGTTCGTGATTGTAAATATTCTTGGCCGGGAATTGCAGTGCGCGGGTGCACATAAAGTCGTAGTACATGGAGTCCCGGTATGTGATCTCCGCGTCCACCTGAGCCTGCTGCTCCAGGTTCTTGGCAAAGCCGATGTCCATGGAGTTTTGCAGCCACACGCTGTTCACATATTGCAGCCACCAGGGAGAGGGGTTTACATAGCAGGTCATATTGATCCACAGGGGCTTGTTGTCCTTGGCTCTGCTCTCCCGCAGGCGGGTGAACAGGTTGATCCACCGCTGCCACATTTCCGTAACAAAATACATATCGTTCTCGCCGCCGGTAATGTGGTCATGCTTTGGGTTGGTGCAGGGCTTTAGGCAAAAGCCGTCCAGCTTCAGGTACTGAATGTCAAATTCCGTGCAGGTGTCCGTGAGAAATTTTTCCAGATTTTGCAGGTATTTCTCCGAGCCGACGCAAATGTCCATACTGTCATTGTTCAGGTAGCCGTTGCCGCCTTTTTCAATCTTTTTGGCAAAGCGGGGAGTGGCTGCCGTGTAGCCGCCGCGAGGACCCAGCCAAAGGCCAAAGGTGGAGCCCAGCTTGTGGCACTGGTCGGTGGCGTCCGTCAGCTTGTTGGGAAACTTTTTGTTAAAGCTCCAAAACGGTGCTTTGTAGTTGTTCCAGCCGTCGTCGATCACATAGGCGTCCAGTGGGGGCACGCCGTGATCGCTAAGCCCCTGCTCGATCTCATAAAAAGAGCGCTCAATATTGTCCGCGTCAATGTCCAGCATGTGGTCGTACCAGCTGTTGTACTGCACGCGGAAGTCGCTTTTGGTGCTGATGTATTCAATGTAGTCAAAGAACGCGCCCTGCACCTCTGCCATGGTGTTGCCGGTGGCGCCGCCCATGACAGTAGCTGGGCAGGTAAAGCGGCCGTGTACCGGGTGACCTACATAGTATTTGACTTGACCGATACCGTACTGAATACGGTTGTCCGTGGCCGGAAACTCACAGCCGAAGAACAGGCTGTCAATGTAAAAGGGTTGACCCAGGATCGCCATAGCGTCCGGGATCTGCATGCTGGTCTCCACGTCGTCCGGAATAGAGAAGTGCGTCTGTGAGTTGATCACACCGATGTGTTCCAGGGCAATGTAGTCGATTACCTTGTCCTCGGTGGCTTGGATAAATTGCAGTTGCTTTTTCAGCGTGTTGCCATCCCGGCCCACCCAGTAGCGCATGGTCACGGTGATGCCCTCAAATTCTTCAAAGGTAAACACCAGCTTACCGTCCCGCTCGGCAGAGTCCGTCACCTTCAGTCCCTTGGAGGAGAACTCGGTGCCGTCCGTAAAGTGAAAGGTGAATTCCGTGCTGTTGCCGTCCGGCACCAGGTCCATACCGGAGCGGGTGTTGCGAATGCGGGAGGCGTACAGATACCCCTCGTTGACCTTAAATTCCCGTTGCAGGGCGTTGCTCTTCAATCTGAACATATACTTGCTCCTTTTGCAGGATTTTACAGAACTTCGTCAATGGCTTTTGCCAACTGATCCGGGCAGGAGGTGCCCTTGCCGTTGCAGTTGATGCCACGCAGCTTTTGGATCACATCTTCTGCCGGCTGACCCTCTACCAGTGCGGCGATACCTTGCAGGTTGCCGTTGCAGCCACCAAGGAATTTTACATTGCGTACCTTGCCTTCCTCGTCCAAATCAAAGGTGATCTGTCGGGAGCAGGTACCATGGGTATTATAAGTGTAGCTCATTTGGTTTCTCCTGTATTTTAAGATATTATTTTACTTTAATTATATCTGCACTCTCTATTATACATACTCTTGCTCGGGATTGCAATATAGGGTCTGTGACATTTCTGTAAATCCCGCCGGAGGCACAGGACAGTTTTGCCCCGAATGTCCAATAATCGGCACATTGCCTAAAAACATGCCCTTATCTTTGTCAGTTTTGTTCTATTGCATAAAAATCAGCCCTGTGTTAAACTAAAATTTGATATAGGGTACGCTCGTGCGGGCACCCGGAATTGCTTTTAAGAGAGGTACTGTTTATGCAAAAACTGCGCGTTGGCATCATCGGCGCCGGTCGGATCGGCCAGGTGCACGCCAAATCCATTACTTACCACATTCCCCAGGCGGAGATCGTGGCCATTAGCGACCTGTTCCCGGAGAACGCCCAAAAGGTGGCGGACGACCTGGGTATTCCCAAAGCGGTGCAGGATTATCACGAAATTCTCAATGATCCTACGGTGGATGCAGTGCTGATCTGCTCCTCTACCGATACCCACGCGGATATTGCCGTGGAGGCAGCCAAGGCCGGCAAGCATATCTTTTGCGAAAAGCCGGTGGATCTGACCGTTGCTAAGATCAAGGCAGTGGAAGCGGCTGTAAAAGAGGCGGGGGTAAAGCTGCAGATCGGCTTTAACCGCCGGTACGACCACAACTTTGCCGCCATTAAAGATTTGGCAAACGCCGGCAAGATCGGACAGCTCCAGACCATTAAGATCACTTCACGCGACCCGGAGCCGCCCCCGGTTTCTTATGTAAAGGTCAGCGGCGGCATCTTCCTGGATATGACCGTCCATGACTTTGATATGGCTCGCTTTATCGGCGGTGAGGTTGAGGAAGTGTTCGTCAACGCTGCCGTGCTGGTAGACCCGGCCATCGGTGAAGCAGGAGATGTGGACACGGCGCTGGTCAGCCTGAAATTCAAGAACGGCGCCATTGGTGTTATTGACAACTGCCGCAAGGCCTCTTACGGCTACGACCAGCGGCTGGAGGTGTTTGGATCCAAGGCCCAGGCTTCCGCTGCCAACGACACCCCCACCCATGTGGCGTTTATTGATGAGAACGGCAAGGTGACGGATAAGCCGCTGTATTTCTTCCTGGAGCGGTATATGCAGTCCTTTACCGACGAGATGACCGAATTTATCGACTGTGTGCTCCACGATAAGCCCACCAAGACCACGGTGGAGGACGGCTTGCAGGCGCTGCGTATGGGCCTGGCTGCCAAAAAGTCGCTGGCCGAGCACCGCCCGGTAAAGCTAAGCGAGATCAAAGCATAATTTCAATCTAAAGGACTTTGAGTATATGAAGCGAGTTAGACTGACCATGTCCCAGGCGCTGGTACAGTTCCTGGACAATCAATATATCGAATGTGACGGCGTAGAAAGCAAGTTCGTCAGCGGCATCTTTGGCATTTTTGGCCACGGGTGCGTGGTGGGCGTGGGTCAGGCGCTGGAGCAGGGGGGCCATAACCTGAAATTTTATCAGGGCAAGAATGAGCAGAATATGGCGCTGGCTGCTGTGGCTTATGCCAAGCAGATGGATCGCAAGGCCATTATTCCCTGCGTGTCCTCTATCGGCCCGGGCGCGACCAATATGGTTACCGCTTGCGGCTGCGCTACCGCCAACCGCATTCCGCTGTTGGTGCTGCCCGGCGACACCTTTGCCTGCCGCCAGCCGGACCCGGTGCTCCAGCAGGCCGAGTTTTTTGACAACTACGGCCGCACGGTAACAGATGCTTTTAAAGGCGTGTGCCATTATTTTGACCGGATCAATCGGCCGGAGCAGTTGATGACCGCCTGCCTGAATGCCATGCGGGTGCTGACAGACCCGGCGGATACCGGCGCCGTTTGTCTGGCCATGCCCCAGGATGTGGAGGGCGAGGCCTACGACTATCCGGTGCACTTCCTGCAAAAGCGGGTGTGGCACCTGGATCGCCGCCCGGTGGCGGAGAGCCAGCTGCAGCGGGCAGTGGCTGCGATCAAGCAGGCCAAAAAGCCCATTCTTATTTGCGGCGGCGGTGTGCGTTACAGCGGGGCAGAGGTTGCCCTGCAAAAGTTGGCGGAGACCTATAATATTCCCATTGCGGAGACCCAGGCCGGGCGCAGCTTGGTGCCTTGGCAGCACCCGCTGAACCTGGGCGGTATCGGCGTCACCGGCGGCAAGGCTGCCAATGTGATCGGCCGGGACGCTGATCTGATCATCGGCGTGGGCACGCGGTTCTCCGACTTTACCACTTCTTCCAAGTGGCTGTTTAACGAGGACCGGAAGGTGCTGGGAATCAATATTTGTCCCTTTGACGCGTATAAAATGGATGCCGAGGCCATTGTGGCAGATGCGAAGGTGACCTTAGAGGCACTGCTGCCTGCTTTGGCAGGGTACAAGACTGCCTATACCGGTGAGATTGCAGCCGCCAAGGCCGAGTGGGAAGCCATTGTAGACGATTACTATACCAAAGAGCTGCCCGGTGGGCTGAACCAAACTTTGGCGCTGGGCATTATCAACGAGTTTATGCCCAACGACGCCATTGCTCTTGGCTCTGCCGGTTCTCTGCCCGGGGATATGCAGCGTCTGTTCCGTCCCAAGGACCGGGGCACCTACCACATGGAGTACGGCTACTCCAATATGGGCTATGAGGTCAACGGCGCGCTGGGCGCTAAGCTGGCGTGCCCGGACAAAGAAGTGTACACCTTCTGCGGGGACGGCTCTTTTTTGATGGGTCACAGCGAGTTGTATACCGCTTTGCAAGAGGGATTGAAGATCAATGTGTGCCTGTTTGACAATATGGGTTGGGGCTGCATTGAGAATTTGCAAAACAACCAGGGCACCGATACCTTTGGCACCGTGTTCCGCGCCCGCAACCCTAAGACGGGTATGCTGGACGGGGCGGAGATCGCCGTGGACTTTGCCAAGATTGCAGAGGGCTACGGTGCAAAGGGCTACACCTGCCGCACCGCAGAGGAGCTGCGCGCCGCACTGGCAGATGCAGCTACCCAGGACCGGGCGTGCCTGTTTGATATTAAGGTACTGCCCAAGACCATGACCCCCGGCTTTGAGAGCTGGTGGCGCGTGGGCGTGGCGGAGGTGTCGAAGAGCGAGACCGTGGCCGCCGCCTATGCGGATATGCAGGCGAATATCGCCAAGACTTTTGATTATTAAGGAGCACAGCCTATGCTAAACCCGGATAAAGTAAAATTGGCCATTGCCCCCATCGGCTGGACCAATGACGATATGCCCGACCTGGGCGCAGAAAATACCTTTGAGCAGTGCATCAGCGAGATGGCGCTGGCCGGTTTTTCCGGCTCGGAGATCGGCAACAAGTATCCGTCCGATCCGGCGGTGCTTAAGCCGTATTTGGACATTCGCGGGCTGCAAATTTGCAACGCTTGGTTCTCGTCTTACCTGACTTCCAAGCCTTATGAGGAGACCATCGCCGCCTTTAAGCAGCACTGCGACAAGCTGCACGCCTTGGGTGCCAAGGTAATCGGCGCTTCCGAGCAGGGCAATTCCATTCAAGGCTGCCTGGACAAATCCATTTTGGACGAAAAGCCGGTGTATACCGAAGAGCAGTGGCAGACGGTGGCGCGGGGCTTTAACGAGATGGGCGCTTACGCCCGGTCCAAGGGTATGTACTTTACCGTGCACCACCACATGGGTACCGGCGTGCAGACGGCGGAGGAGATCGACCGCTTGATGGAACTGACGGATCTGGAACTGGTGTACCTGCTGTTTGACAGCGGTCACCTGACCTTTGCCGGGATCGACCCGGTACCGGTACTGGAGAAGTACGCCCATCGGGTCAAGCATGTGCACCTGAAGGATGTGCGCCTGGATGTGTACAATAACCGGGTGGTGCCGGAGCACATGAGCTTTTTGGATGCCGTGCGAGCCGGTGTGTTTACTGTACCCGGCGACGGCGATGTGGACTTTAAGCCCATCTTTGATATTTTGGACCGTACCGGCTACGAGGGCTGGGTGGTGGTCGAGGCCGAGCAGGACCCGGCCAAGGCCAATCCCTTTGCCTACGCGGTCAAGGCCCGCAAGTACATTAAAGAGGTCGCCGGTCTGTAAAATAACGACAATGGGGGAGTGGTTCATCGCCACCCCCCCTATTTTTGTCTATTATCTTTTTCCGTTGTGGATTTTATTGCTTTTCGCAGTAGAATTTGATATAGTTAAGTTAAAGTTAGGGAAAGAATTTTGAAAGGAGTTCTTCTTATGAAAAAGATTTTATCCACCACCTTGGCGCTGCTGCTGGTGCTTACCACCGTGTTCAGCGTCAGCCTGTCCGCCCAGGCGGCTACGGCTACCGACCAAGTTTATGAGCTGCATTATGGCGACAAGTTGACTGTGACTTTTCAGCCCGGCGAAGATCATCGGCTGATGTTCGCAACCATGACCGCTACGGAGACAAAATTCTATGAATTCCGTATGACCAACTGCGTTGACGGTGGAATTTTGATTGCAGACAATCCGAATTATAAAAACGGCTATGAGCAGGACAAGGAGAGCGGTACGGCTGTATTGGGCGCATATATGGAAAAAGGCAAGACCTACTATTTGGCCTTTATGAGCTGCCCGGTCAAGGATACGGACTGCGTGATCACCGTGAAGGATCATACCCATAGCTATAAGTATTACCTGAAAAAGGCCACGACGAAGGCCAACGGTTATGAAGCAACCGGCTGCATTGCTTGCGGCTACTTAAAAGCCGGTACCAAGGAGACCGTTCTTTATGCGGCAAAGAGCATGACCTTGTCTGCTACCTCTTATACCTATGACGGAAAGGTAAAAAAACCTACGGTAACAGTAAAAGACAGCAAAGGCAAGAAAATCAGTGCATCGAATTACAACATTTCTTATTCCGGCGGTCGTAAGAATGTGGGGCAGTATACAGTGACCGTGAAGTTTAAGAACCGATACAGCGGCTCTATGCGCAAGACCTTTACCATCAAGCCCAAGGGCACCGGCGTGTCTAAAGTGAAAGCTGCCAAGAAAGGCTTTAAGGTCACTTGGAAAAAGCAGGCGACCCAAACCTCCGGGTATCAGGTGCAGTATAGTACCAGCAGCAAGTTTAAGAAAGCCAAGACGGTGACAGTAAGCAAAAATAAGACCACTTCTAAGTCTGTCAGCAAGCTGTCCGCCAAGAAAAAGTATTATGTGCGGGTGCGCACCTACAAGACCGTGAAAGTGAACGGCAAAAATGTAAAACTTTATTCCGGGTGGAGCAAGGCCAAGAGCGTGACCACCAAGAAATAAGTTTTGTTTCGGTTCCTCAATACCCGTAGGGGCGGCAACCTGCCGCCCGCGGGCTGATGCGGGCATTTTCTGCATTACAAACAAAAAGGCACCCCATCTCATTAGGAGATGGGGTGCCTTCCTATTCTTATTGCATTATTCTCGGTTGGCGTCAAAATCTAATTCTGTATGCGTGGCGCAGGCGCGCTTGAGCGCATCAAAACTCTCGGCGCTGATTACATGCTCAATGCGGCAGGCGTCCTCCACAGCGGTTTTTGGGTCTACCCCCAGGCCGGTAAGCCAGCGGGAAAGAAAGGTGTGGCGCTCATACATACGCTGGGCAATCTCCTCCCCGGGGGGCAGCAGCGTGATGTGCCCATTGTCGTCCATCTCAATATAGCCGTTCTCCCGCAGGTTCTTCATGGCAATGCTCACGCTGGGCTTGGAAAAATCCAACTCATTGGCAATATCGATGGAACGCACGTCCGTGCCCCGCTGGCTGAGCATTAAAATCGTCTCTAAATAGTTCTCTGCGGATTCTTGAATTTTCATAAAATCACCGTTATTTTTTGTGTAATTTGTTTAGACGAATTGAACATATTATACAACATTCTGTGCAAATCTGCAAGAGTGGATTTCGCTTTCCAAAAAATAGGCGGAAAGGCTTGACAAATGAGTTAGCCGGTGCTAACATATAGACGGTTAGAAAGAACTAACCCCGGCAGCTTGCCGGGGAGGAAAAGAGGATTTAGCATTATGATGCCTTTAACTTTAGCAGATACCGGCGCGACCTACACCATCTTAAAGGTAGGCGGCAAGCCGGAGGTGCGTGCCCATCTGAACGACCTGGGTTTTGTGGCCGGGGGCGATGTGCAGGTGATCACGGATATGATGGGCAACCTGATCGTCAATGTGAAGGAGACCCGTGTGGCCATCAGCAAAGAAATGGCTGCCAAGATCATGGTATAAGGAGCAGAGCCATCTGCTTTGTATATAATTTTTTGTATAGGTGAGGAGGAAACAGCAATGAAAACACTCAGAGATGTTCCGGTAGGCGGCAACGCCAAAGTGGTTAAGCTCCACGGTGAGGGCGCAGTGAAGCGCCGCATCATGGATATGGGCGTCACCAAGGGCGTGGATGTGCATGTGCGCAAAGTCGCTCCCCTGGGCGATCCCATTGAGGTAAGTGTGCGCGGCTACGAGCTCTCCATTCGCAAGGCGGATGCAGAGATGATTGAGGTGGAATAAGAGGGCGGCGGCTCTTTTATTTCACCCAATGCGTTAGTCAACACTAATTAGTTATAACTAATTGTCAAGCACAGAAAGGAATGTGACCGATGAAAATAACAATCGCACTTGCCGGTAACCCGAACTGCGGCAAGACCACACTGTTTAATGCGCTGACCGGTTCTAACCAGTTCGTAGGTAACTGGCCCGGCGTAACGGTGGAGAAAAAAGAAGGCAAATTGAAGAAGCACAACGATGTTGTGATTACCGACCTGCCGGGTATTTATTCCCTGTCTCCGTACACCTTGGAGGAAGTGGTTGCCCGTGACTACCTGATCGGTGAGCGCCCCAATGCCATTTTGAACATCATCGATGGTACCAACCTGGAGCGTAACCTGTACCTGACCACCCAACTGGTGGAACTTGGTATCCCGGTGGTGGTTGCCATCAACATGATGGATGTGGTCAAGAAGAACGGCGACAAAATCAACACCCAGGAGCTGTCCCGGGAGTTGGGCTGCCCGGTGGTAGAGATCTCCGCGCTGAAAGGCACCGGCATTCAAGAGGCTGCCGAAGCTGCGGTACAGGCTGCACAGAACGGCCACACCGTTCCCCAGCACACCTTTACCGGCGTGGTAGAGCACGCGCTGGCTCATATTGAAGAGGCTGCCGTACATAACTTGCCGGAGGAGCAGCAGCGCTGGTACGCCATCAAGATCTTTGAGCGGGACGACAAGGTGCTGGCAAAGATGAATTTGGACGCCCAGGTGGCTGCTCATATTGAAGAGGACATCAAGGCTGCCGAGGAGGAACTGGACGACGATGCGGAGAGCATCATCACCAATGAGCGTTATGTGTATATCGCCTCCATCATCAAGGGCTGCTACAAGAAAAAGCAGGCCGGTAAGCTGTCCACCTCCGATAAGATCGATAAGATTGTGACGAACCGTTGGCTGGGCTTGCCCATCTTTGCAGTGGTCATGTTCCTGGTGTATTATATCTCCATGGTCACCGTGGGCTCCTCCGCAACGGATTGGGCCAACGACGGCGTGTTCGGCGACGGCTGGCACCTGTTTTGGATCGGCACCAGCCAGGCTGCGGACGCTGAGAAGACCTATGGCGACACAGACGATATTCTGGCCGGCTTTATTGATGCCTACGGCACAGAAGATATGGCAGACGCCATTGATACGGAGAACGAGAATTACAGCGACGCCAATGCAAAGGCCGCTTTGGCTCAGCTGGTTGCCGCTACCCCTGCGGATGCAAGCGTGACCTACACCACCGAGGATGAGGAAACGCTGAAAAAAACGGACCACACCGGCACCAAGAAGGCTGCCCTGGAAGAGGCCGTTGCCAACTATGAGAACACCGATTATAAAGAGGGCTATGGTGCGCCGGACGCTGCTGAATACGGCGTTTGGGTGCCCGGTATCCCGGTTCTGCTGGGTAACCTGCTGGAGAAGGCCAATTCTCCCGATTGGCTGTCCGGTTTGCTGCTGGACGGTATTGTGGCCGGTGTTGGCGCCGTGCTGGGCTTTGTACCTCAAATGCTGGTGCTGTTCTTCCTGCTGGCAATCCTGGAAGGCTGCGGTTATATGAGCCGTATCGCTTTCGTACTGGACCGTATCTTCCGGAAGTTCGGTTTGTCCGGTAAGTCCTTTATCCCCATGCTGATCGGTACCGGTTGCGGTATCCCCGGCGTTATGGCATCCCGTACCATTGAGAATGAGCGCGATCGCCGTATGACCATTATGACCACCACCTTTATCCCCTGCGGTGCAAAGGTGCCCTTTATCGCCATGATCGCAGGCGCCATCTTCGGCGGCTCTGCTATCGTATCCACCTCCGCTTACTTCATTGGTATGGCCGCCATTATTATGTCCGGTATTATGCTGAAGAAAACCAAAATGTTCTCCGGCGATCCGGCGCCCTTCGTTATGGAGCTGCCGGCTTACCATGTGCCCACCTTGGGCAATGTGCTTCGCTCCACTTGGGAGCGCGGCTGGTCCTTCATCAAGAAGGCCGGTACCATCATCACCCTGTCCACCATCTTTGTATGGTTCACCACTTACTTCGGTGTGGTTGACGGCCAGTTCCGTATGCTGTCTGAGGAAGAGATTAACTTCTCCATCTTGGCTGCCATCGGCGGCGCCATCAAGTGGATCTTTGCTCCCCTTGGCTGGGGCAATTGGCAGGCCGTTGTAGCCTCCATTACCGGCCTGGTGGCAAAGGAGAACATCGTAGGTACTTTGGGTATCCTGTACGGTGGCGGCGGTTCCGATGTGTACACTGCCATTGCTGACGCATTCAACGGCGTTCAAGGCTATTCCTTCCTGATCTTCAACCTGCTGTGCGCACCTTGCTTTGCAGCCATCGGTGCCATCCGCAGAGAGATGAACAATGCCAAGTGGACTTGGTTTGCCATCGGTTACCAGTGCGGCTTCGCTTATGTGATTGCTCTGATTGTAAACCAGATCGGTGCTATGTTCATGGGCAACGGCAACATTTTCGGCCTGATCGTTGCGATCCTGCTGATTGCCGCTATCGTGTATATGCTGTTCCGTAAGAACAAGTATGACAATAACACCTTGACCGTGACCGCAAAGAAAGCGAAGAGCAAGGCAACCAAATAATAAAACAAGAAGGTGTGTTTATGCTTGCCTTTCTGAAAGCGAATTATTTAACCATTCTGATCATTCTTGTGCTGGTGGCTATCGTAGTGGGGATCATCTGCTCCATTGTGAAAGACAAAAAAGCCGGGCGCAACACCTGCGGCGCCAACTGCGCCCATTGCGCCAACGCCGGCTGCTGCCACCAGCAGCCTAAGAAGAAAAAGAGATAGGAGGTATGCTTTATGACAAGAACCGTTGTTGGCATTGACGGAATGGCTTGCAGTATGTGCGAAAGCCATGTAAACGATACCGTGCGCCGCAACTTTCATGTAAAGAGCGTAAAGGCCTCCCATAAAAAGAAACAGGCTGAGATCATTTCGGCAGAGCCTTTAAATGAGGCGGCCCTGCGTAAGACCATCGGTGACACCGGCTACACGGTGACGGATGTGCACACGGAGCCGTACAAGAAAAAGAGCCTGTTTGGTCACTAAGCCTCCCTACACAAATAAATCCCCTGTGGATTTTGTTTGACCCGCAGTGGGAGCCTACACAATACACAGTAGGCGGGCAAAACCCCGCCTGCACGGATAACACCCCTCCCTGTACTTTCTCCTTCCGGCTCCCTGCGGTAACGCTCTTTTCCGTGCCCTTTGGGCGCAAAAGAGTCTTCTCCTTTCTCGGCAGACGTGCCATTGTCTGCCACCCGCACTCTAAGTGAGCGCGGTCCAAGCGGCGCAGTTTCTGCGCCGCTTGTTTTATGTGCCTTTTCTTAATTATGGCAAAGGAGGCAGCTGTGCGGCAAAAGACAGCAAAGCAGCTGTTCAATGCCATAAAGAAAAAACCGACGGTGCCCCTTATGGACGCCGTCGGTTTCTGTTCCTATTGCAAATTATTTCTTTTTCTTAAAGGGATTGGACAGTGGCTTTTTCGGCTGGTCAGCGGCACGCAGCGTCGCTTCTGCTGCGGCCCGTTCCCGTGCCGGCGGGTTATACAGATGAATACGCCCGGTGTCGTTAAAGGCCTTAACGGTCATCACCGCCAACGGTACTAAGAACATACCGATAAATCCAAAGATCTTCAGACCAAAGTACAGACCCATTAGGGTCACCAGCGGGTTGACTCCCAAGGTCTGACCCACGATCTTTGGCTCAATGTACTGGCGGATCACGGTGATCACCACATAAAGCACCAGCAGCCCGATGCCCTGCTTGGTGTTGCCGAGCAGCAGGCTAATCAGTGCCCATGGAATGAGAATACCGCCGGAACCTGCCACCGGCAAAATGTCAAAGATGGCAATGCCTATGGCAATTACCACCGCATAGGCATTGTGCATAACGCCTATGGTGTTCATAACGGTAAAGCCCAAAAACAGCTCGCAGAAGGTAATAAACATGATCAGCGCGTAGGCCCGCAGCATTTTGACAATGGTCTTGGAGAACAGCTGCTTGGTCTCGCTCAGCAGGTTTTTATGCTTTGCCGGCAGCTGCAACTTGATAAAGTGTACCACCTTATCATAGTCCTTGGTAAACAGGATCCAGGCGATAATGCCGATGACGACGGCCAAAAGGGCAGAGGGTAGGCTCTTGACCACACTGACCACGCCGCTGACGCCGTTGGAGATCCCGGATTTGACTGTTTCCAAATCCAGTCCGATCTTGCTCAAATCAAAATCCTGAATCAGGTTGTTAAAGAAATCCGTAACCGAGGTGGAGACAGAGGCGTAAATGCCGTCCGGCAAAAACTGCAAAAAGTGAAGCACATTCTTTTGCAGGGTGGTCAAAAAGCCGGGCAGATCGTTCATTTGGTCTCCCAAATAGGAGATGAAACTGCCGATCTCCTGAAACAGCTTTTGAATCAGCAGACCCACCGGAACTAGGATAATGAGAATGGTAAGGAGAACCAAAAGCACGCTCCACAGGCCGTGGCACTTGTGGTGTGTCTTTTTGTCCAGCCAGCGCAGTGGGCGCTGATTGATTACCGCAAAAAGAAAGGTGAGCAAAAAGGGAGCCGCCACCCAAAAGCAGTAGCGGAAAAACAGAAACAGCAGTCCGAAGATCACTGCTGCATAGGCCAGATTGATCAGCGCGTCGCGTCGCTTTGCTACTTTTTCGTTCATAGAGCCATCCTTATATATTATTATAAAACAATACCCATTACTAAGCATTTTATAGTATTTTGCCCTTTCTTGCAAGGGATTTTTGTAAATATTGCAAAAATCTGAATTTAGGTCTTGATTATGGACGGAAATCGTGCTACTATATTCAAAATGTTTTTGACAAGCGTACATTTGTGCACGGGTGGTGAACACATCAAATGAGTAAAGCAGGTTATGTGCTGGTGGACGCCGGGATCTTGCCGGAGGTTTACCGCAAGGTTTTAACGGCCAAAAAGTACCTGGCTACCGGCAAGGCAGCTTCTGTCAAGGAGGCGGCGCAGCTGGCAGGGATTTCTCGCAGCGCATATTATAAATACAAGGATGCCATCTTTGAGTACGGTACCTCTGCGTCAGACGAGGTGGCCACCGTCAAGGCCCGTTTGCAGGACAGCGCCGGCGTGCTCTCCAGCTTTATCGGCGCCATCTCTCGGGTGGGGGGCAATGTGCTCTCCGTGAACCAGAGCCTGCCCCAGGACGGGGCGGCGGATGTGACCGTGACCGTGCGCATTGCCGATCTGTCTGTGGAGCCTGCCCGTTTACCGGCGCTTTTGGAGCAGTTGAACGGTGTTGTTGGCGCCGCATTTATTCAGTAAATTTATAGGATTGCTGCCCGGCAGCAAAATTTCTCTTTCAGGAGGTTCAAATGAAAGTAGCAGTTATGGGGTACGGAACTGTCGGTTCCGGCGTGTGTGAAGTGATTGAAACCCACCAGGACACCTTAGCCAAGCGCACCGGCGGTAAGGCGCTGGAGCTGGCGCGGATCCTGGATTTGCGGGAGTTCCCCGGTGACAAGCACGAGGCGCTCTTTACCAAGGATTTTAACGATATTCTGAATGATCCGGAGATCAAGATCGTGGCAGAGACCATGGGCGGGGTGAACCCGGCTTTTGACTTTACCATGAAGCTGCTCGCCAGCGGCAAGAGCGTGGTCACCTCCAACAAGGAGCTGGTGGCACAAAAGGGACCGGAGCTGCTGGCCTGTGCCAAAGCCCACAATGTAAATTATCTGATTGAGGCGTCCGTGGGCGGCGGTATTCCCATTATTCGTCCTATGGCTCAGTGCCTGGCGGCCAATCATATTGAGGGCATTGCCGGTATTCTCAATGGCACCACTAACTTTATTTTGACCCAGATGATCGAGGAGGATATGTCCTTTGCGGATGCACTGGCGCTGGCCCAGGCCAACGGTTTTGCAGAGAAGGACCCCACCGCCGATGTGGAGGGCCATGACGCCTGCCGCAAGGTGTGCATTTTGGCTTCCCTGGCCTTTGGCAAGCATGTGTATCCCTCTCAGGTGGAGACGGAAGGTATCTCCAAGATCACCCTGGAAGATGTGGCCTATGTGGCCTCTGCCGGCGGCGTGATTAAGCTGCTGGGTCAGATCAAGGATCTGGGAGGCGGTAAGATCGCTGCTTTTGTTGGCCCGGCTGTGGTGTATAACGGCTCTCAGCTGGCTTCCGTTAAAGGCGTGTTCAACGCTGTTTTGGTGCGGGGCGACGCCGTGGGCGATGTATGCTTCTACGGACAGGGCGCCGGTAAGCTGCCCACTGCTTCTGCCGTGGTGGCAGATATGGCGGATTGCGCCGCACACACCGAGCAGCGCCGCATCTTTGGCTGGGGCGCCGGTGAGGAGGACTATGTGGTGGACTACAAAACCGCCATCAAAATGCCCTTCTATGTACGGGTACAGGGCGATGAGACCCACATTAAGCAGGCTTTTGATAATGTAAAGTTCCTCTCTCGCAGAGGGCAGCCTGCTGACGAAAAAGCCTTTATCACCGACGAGATGACAGAGGAGGAGCTGGAGCGCCGCCTGGCCGGGTTCCAGGTAGAGGCTGTCATCAAGGTGGCAAGTTACTAATTCGGAGGATAGATAGACTATGGGACTGATTGTACAGAAGTTCGGCGGCTCCTCAGTAGCCAATGCCGAGCGTGTAAACAATGTGGCACGCATCGTGACGGACACTTATAAGGCCGGCAATGATGTGGTTGTCGTGGTGTCCGCGCAGGGCGATACCACGGATGATTTGATTGAAAAGGCCAAAGAGATCAACCCCCACGCAGCAGCCAGAGAAATGGATCAGCTGCTGACCGCCGGGGAGCAGATCTCCATTTCGCTGCTGGCCATGGCCATTGAGCGTATGGGCTTTCCGGTGATCAGCCTGCTGGGCTGGCAGGCCGGATTTAACACCAACGCGGTGTACGGCGCGGCGCGGATCAAGAATATTAAGCCCAACCGCTTGCAGGCGGAGCTGGCTAAGCGCAATATTGTGGTGGTAGCCGGATTCCAAGGATTGAACCGTTATGATGACCTAACCACATTGGGGCGCGGCGGGTCCGATACCTCTGCGGTGGCTATCGCTGCTGCACTGAATGCAGACAAGTGCCAGATCTTTACCGATGTGGAGGGCGTATACACTGCCGATCCCCGCAAGGTGGAGAATGCGCAGAAGCTGAAAGAAATCACTTATGACGAAATGCTGGAGCTGGCCACCTTGGGTGCTCAGGTGCTCAACAACCGCTCCGTAGAGATGGCAAAGAAGTACGGCGTGGAGCTGGAGGTGCTCTCCTCGCTGAATCCCATTCCCGGCACCATTGTTAAGGAGGTAGCAAAAATGGAAAAAATGCTCATTCGCGGCGTAACCAAGGATAAAGATGTGGCTCGTATCTCTGTGATCGGCCTGAAGGACACCCCCGGTGTTGCCTTTAAGATTTTCTCCAAGCTGAGCCAGCGCAACATTAATGTGGATATTATTTTGCAGTCTGTCGGCCGCGACGGCACCAAGGACATTACCTTTACCGTCAGCAAGGACAACGGCCCCTTGGCTGTGGAGATCCTGAACGACGAAGTGGGCGGTTTCCAGGATGTTGTGTGCGATACCCATGTGGCCAAGGTTTCCATTGTAGGCGCCGGTATGGAGTCTCACCCGGGCACGGCTTCCAAGATGTTTGAGGCTCTGTATGAGCGGGACATCAATATTCAGATGATCTCCACTTCTGAGATCAAGATCTCCGTTTTGGTTGCCGAGGAGGACGCCGACAAGGCGGTTTCTGCCGTGCACGCTAAGTTCATTCCTAACGACTGATTTTGTGCAAAACAGCAAAAGCAAACGCGCGTATCTGTTGCAGATGCGCGCGTTTTTGTGGTTTTTGCCTTATTTTTCTTTATAGTACAGACCGTATTGCAGTGCGCCGGTGGGCAAACGAAAGTTGGTCTTTCTGTGTTCATTTTTCGATCATCTCTCGCAGTAGGGATAGGGAAGCGGTTCGAGCCGTTTCAATTTTTTTGTGCACCGGTGCGTAGTTGATGGGCGTAGCGGTGAGTGCTATGTCTGTCGGGTCCGTGACCAGGCGGCTTTGCAGCCCGGTCAGGGTAAGCAAAGTATGATTGCGTGTGCCGGTACAGTTGGTGGGAAGTACCTCCGCAAAGGGCACCCCAAAGCGTAGAGAAAAGGCGGTGCCGTGAAAGCTGTCTGTGATCACACAGGCGGCATTTTTGATGTAGTGCAGGAATTGGCCGGGGGTGGGGGCGTAGATAAACTTGCCGCCCCAGGTGGCTTGGTGCACACTGGCAGAAAGGCGCAGCAGCGGCTTGCCTGCCGCCTTGGCCGCCGCCTTAGCGTAGGCGCACAGCGCCGGATCTTTGTGCATTTGATAAACCAAAAAGTAGCTGCCGGGCGCTGCGTTGATGGGTTCCAGCAGGCTCTGCCAAAAAGCGTCATCCGGCAAAAATACCGGGTCGATCACCTGCTTGCCCTCCAGTCCAAGTTGGTGCAGCAGCGCAATGGCGCTGTCCTCCTGTACGGTGATGGTGGCATATTGCCGCAGATCCCGGCAGAACTGCCCCCGCAGGGGCTTGGACAGCTCCGTACATCCAAAGCTGGCGGCGTAGGCCACCTTTTTCGCACCCTCCGGCGCAAAGGTCAGACGATAGACCGGGTCATAGCTGCCGTCCTCCATAGGACCCCACACTTGGTCGCTGCCGGTCATATACACATCGGCTTTGGGCCCGTTGGCAGTCAGTTCTTGCGCCGTGCTGTAAGGCGCTGTCAGGTGCAGCATCTGCCGCCGGGCGCTCTCAAATAGCCGGCCGGCCATCACATTCTCCGTATAGCACAGGGTGCTGTACACCCGACGGCGCAGGGGCGTGCGGTTCCACCGGGGCTTTTGTTGCAACTGGCATTTATGCAGCTGGGTACAGACCTCGCCCGGCCGCACATAGTCGATGATGCGGCAGTTGTGCCCCAGCGTCTCTAAGGCGTTTTGGGTAGCAGCGGCTTGCAACAGCGAGCCGTAATTGGCAATGGCGTGACGGGTGATAACAGCAACCTCCATGGGGTTCCCTCCTGTTCTTTCTGCCTATATTATACCTTGCCCCGGGGCGCGGGTCAACGATTTTGGCCTTTTGCAGGTATGACTTGACACTGCATAAATTATAATATATAATATAACGAATAAATTTTGATTTAAGGAGTCGTTCCAAATGGCAGAAAAAGTGTTTAAGATGACCGCAGAAGGCAAAGCCCAGCTGGAAGCGGAACTGGATTCCCTGAAAACCGAAGGCCGTATTGATATTGCTGAAAAATTGAAGGTTGCTCGCTCTTATGGCGACTTGTCCGAGAACAGCGAATATGATGAGGCCAAGAGTGAGCAGGCCAAGATTGAGGCACGCATCAACGAGCTGGAGTATCAGCTGGAGCACGCCGAGATTATCGGCACCACCGAGAAGGGCAGTGTGAGCATGGGCTCCAAGGTCACCGTGCTGCGCAAGTCTGACGATGTGCGCGCGACCTATGAGATTGTGGGCTTTTCCCAGTCTAACCCGGCAGAAGGCAAGATCTCTGATGAAAGCCCGGTTGGTCGTGCACTGATGGGCGCTAAGATCGGCGAGACCGTAACGGTAGAGGCTCCCATCGGCAACATTGATTATTTGATTGAAGAGATTGACTAAAGAAGAGGAATGACTATGGCAGGAAAGTTTGAGATCACCAAGGCCGGTGACGGTACTTTCAGTTTTGAATTTTTAATTGACGGCACCCCTGTGGCGCAAAGCCCTGTGTTTGAGAAAGAGGACGCTTGCCGCCGTGGCGTAAAGGCCGTAAAGAAGAATAGCCGCATGAAGGTGCAAAACGCCTTTGCCGGTGACGAAGAAAAAACCAATCCCAAGTATTTGGTGGAACCGGCGGAGAACGGCGCTCGCTTTACCCTGTTTTTGCAGACCGGGGAGCCTTGCCTGACCGGTACGGCTGCGGACGAGGCTGCCGCCCTGGCCGTGATCGAACAGATCGGCAATAATGCCAACGCCGCTCAGATGGCCATGGCAGAGGTGGTGCTCAGCGAGAATGAACTGCGCCAGATCCGCCTGAACAAGTTGCAGGCGCTGCAAGAGGCCGGGCAGGATCCGTTCCAGATCACCAAGGCAGAGCAGACCCACCACACCGCCGATGTGCGCGCCGATTTTGACGCGCTGGAGAATACGGATGTGACCCTGTGCGGGCGAATGATGTCTCGCCGGGATATGGGCAAGGCCAACTTTGTGGATCTCAGCGACCGCACCGGGCGTATGCAGATCTATGTGCGGATGAACGATGTGGGCGAGGATGTGTTCCGTGCCTTTAAGAAGTGGGACATTGGCGACCTTTTCCAGGTGACCGGCTTTGTGTTTAAGACCCGCACCGGTGAGATCTCTGTTCACGCCAAGGAGCTGAAGCTGCTCACCAAGAGCCTGCTGCCCCTGCCGGAGAAGTTCCACGGCCTGCAAGATACCGACACCCGGTACAGAAAGCGCTATTTGGACCTGATTATGAACCCGGATGTACGCGACACCTTTGAGAAGCGCTCCGCCATTATCCGTGAAATTCGCAAGTTCCTGGACGGCGAGGGCTTTATGGAGGTGGAGACCCCCATTCTGGTGAGCAACGCCGGTGGCGCTGCGGCTCGTCCCTTTGAGACCCATTTTAATGCGCTCAATGAGGATTTGAAAATGCGCATTTCTCTGGAGCTGTACTTAAAGCGGCTGATTGTTGGCGGCTTGGAGCGTGTGTATGAGATCGGGCGTGTGTTCCGTAACGAAGGTGTAGATACCCGCCATAACCCGGAATTCACCTTGATGGAGTTGTACCAGGCATATACCGATTATCACGGTATGATGGACCTGACCGAGCGGATGTATCGCCATGTGGCCGAGGCTGTGCTGGGCACCACCAAGATTACTTATAACGGCATTGAGATGGATCTGTCCAAGCCCTTTACCCGCATCACTATGGTAGACGCGGTCAAGCAGTACAGCGGCGTTGATTTTAAGGAGATACACACCCTGGAGGAGGCCCGCGCTGCGGCGGACGCCCACGAGATCGAGTATGAGGAGCGCCACAAGAAGGGCGATATTCTTAACCTGTTCTTTGAGGCGTATGTTGAGGAGCACCTGATCCAGCCCACCTTTGTGATGGATCACCCCATTGAGATCTCTCCCCTCACCAAGAAGAAGCCGGAGAATCCAGACTATGTGGAGCGCTTTGAGTTCTTTATGAACGGCTGGGAGATGGCAAACGCCTATTCCGAGCTGAACGACCCCATCGACCAGCGTGCCCGCTTTGCCGCCCAGGAGGAGATGTTTGCCCAGGGCGACGAGGAGGCCAACCATACGGACGAGGACTTCTTGCAGGCACTGGAGATCGGTATGCCCCCCACCGGCGGCATCGGCTTTGGCATCGACCGGATGTGCATGCTGCTGACAGATAGCCCCGCTATCCGCGATGTGCTGCTGTTCCCGACCATGAAGTCTTTGGACAAATAAATCACCACAAAACAGGGGCACCCTTTTAGGGCGCCCTTTTGTGTTACTTGACCATCATCTTAATGCGCGGTGGATTTAGGCGGCAAAGCAGATTCCATTGAATGACAAAAAGGAGCAGGTACTATGGCATCGGATCGTGGGTATTTGGAATTTATATTGGAGCAGCTGGCTGATCTGGACGGGGTGCGCGCCCGGGCGATGATGGGGGAGTACATTCTCTATTATCGGGACAGGGTGATCGGCGGGATCTATGACGACCGCCTGCTGGTAAAGTCCACCCCCGGCTATATGCCGTCGGCCACGGAAAAACTGCCGTATCCCGGCGCTAAGCCTATGCTGCTGGTGGACAATGTAGACGACCGCGCGTATCTTTGCGGCCTGTTTGACGCCATGGTGGACGACCTGCCCGCCCCTCGGACCAAGAAAAAATAGTACGTGGTCGAGAAATACCGATTGATCGAAATGCGGGATTGCCCATTTTCTAAAATGAATGGAAATACAAATCGGGATTTGTGGAGGTAAACGAAATATGGAACTGTGGGACGCTTATGATAGAGATTTCAAAAAGATTCAGGGTGTAACCTTGGTTCGAGGAGAGGTAATTCCAGAAGGCTTTTTTCATTTGGTCTGTGAAATAATTGTTAGACATATAGATGGGAGTTATCTCATCATGCAAAGGGATAAAAGAAAGCATTTGGGCGGAATGTGGGAGGCTACAGCGGGTGGTTCTGCATTACAAGGTGAAGAACCTGCAATCTGTGCCGCTAGAGAACTTTATGAAGAAACGGGAATTACCTCCAATAATTTGGTAGAAATAGGAAGGGTGCTCCACCACAGCCATAAATCGTTTTTTGTGGAGTATCTTTGCATTACGGATGTAGATAAGGATAGTGTCGTTTTGCAAGAAGGAGAAACATCTGATTATAAATGGATTGCGGCTGACGAATTGCTAAAACTGTCTAGGGATGTGTTGACAACGCAACGTATTCTAAATTTCGTTGAAGAACTTAATTGACAAATTCCAGTTTGCCAACTTGCCCTTTGAGAGAGAAAAGAATCCGCTCGCAAAGGGCTTTTATGATTTTACGGATATTCGCAAACTGCAAGATAAAGCGAAAGCTTCACATAGACTAAGCGCTGTGCTTTTATGAACATATTGGATTTTATCCAATCGGAACCCATCGTTTTTTATGGGATGGGACAACCGGACTGATTACTGAATACGCAAGGATTTACAATCGCCAGTTCTTGAAAAACAGCAAAAACGCAGTATAATAAAAGCGGTGAATCCCTCCGGGGTTTCTTAGCAGAAAGGAAGCGAAACAGGTATGGAGCAAGAGCGTTATTCTGTTCTATTCAGCAGTCAAACCGGCAACACAAAAATACTGGCGCAGGCCATTGCGCAAGCGCTGCCGGCAGCGGGCTGCGACTATTTTGGAGATTACCAAGGCCGTGTGCCGTCGTCGCCGGTATTGTTTGTCGGCTTTTGGACCGATAAGGGTACGGCAGATGCCGCCACCTTGGAATTGTTGAAAACCGTAAAGAACAAAAAGATTTTTTTGTTTGGTACCGCCGGATTTGGCGGAAGTGCTGCGTATTTTCAAAAAATTCTGTTGCGCGTGCAGGAAAATTTGGATGCCGGCAATCAAGTGATTGGCACATTTATGTGCCAAGGCAAAATGCCCTTGTCCGTGCGGCAAAGGTATGAGAAAATGAAAGAACAACCGAATCCGGCTCCTAATTTGGATATGCTGATTGCCAATTTCGACCGTGCATTGACCCATCCGGATGAGCAGGATCTGCAACGGTTGCAAGAGGCTGTCTGCGCTGTACAAATGTAAATGGCCATAATAAAAACCGCTTACTGTGTATCACAACAGCAAGCGGTTTTTTGTGCGGTGAAAAGACTTCAGAAAAGCAGTTCCAGACCCATTGCAATCATCCAAATATAGGCGCAGGTTTTGGGAATCATCAACAGACCAACCTTAGGGTGTTTCTTACTCATCAAGGTAACCGGAAGATAGCAGCCGAAGGAAACGAGAATGGCAGCTACCATACGGGTCAGGTGATAATCGTGGGCATTGCCGGACAGGGCGTACAGAAGGATGACGCCGATACCAGTTACGGCAAATACCGTGTTGCGGATAATGGACAGCTTTTGGTTGCCGTTATCCGAGCACCAACGATTTTGGGGCAGCAGGCATACGATAATACGCACCAATGCGGATGCCCAAATGATGATTTCCAATGCGGCGGGAATTTGCATTTCCGGGAATGTATTTTTCCAAATATACATCAGCAGAATGTAAAAAACGGTCATCGTGACAGAGGAAATCTGCAACCCCATACCCAGCTGTTTTTTTATTTTGTCGCTGCTGCCACGGAATGCACGAATCACACGAGGGACCAAGTGGAATGCGTCGCCGCCGCATAAGGTCAAGGTGAGAATGCCGTACAACACAAATAAGCTGTTTCCCTTAGAAAAAACAAAGAACAAAACGGCTGCAATCAAGTCAAACAGCAGATAGCCGATGTCAAAAACAGCCTCCATAATGTCCGGCACACGAGGTTTATACCCATTATTTTTCATTCTATTAAAACTCCTTTTTAATCAGCTTATGGTAGATGATGTGATTTTTCAAAAACAGGATGCCGGCAGACGCCAGTGCACACCCGAGATCGGTATAAAAGAATGCAATAAATGTGTCCGGGAATATGCCGGCTGCACGCAAACCGATGCCGCCGCCCATCATAAAGGCCATCATCAAATACGCTTTTAAGTCAAAAAAGTGCCAAAAGGGGCGGTCGCCCTCATAGCCTAAAATTCGCTTGGTATGCTTTTTGCTCATTCTATTTATTTTGTTGTAAATACGCTTCTGCGTTGTTACATATTTGGTCAAATACGCTTTTAAATACAGCGATTTCTTCTTGTGAAATGCCTGCCAGTGCATGCTTTGCAAATTCCTTTTGAATGGCAATGCCGTCGGCAAGAATCGGCTGCGCGTCAGCCGTTAAATGCAGTTCAATATGCTTTTTATTGGTTGCGCTTTGCTGCCGTTCTACCAATCCCCGTTGCTCCAGCCTCTTTAGCGAGGTGGATACATGGGACTTGGTGTACTTGCAGATCCGTACCAAGCTTGCAGCGGTATTGCATTCCGGATTGCTGTGCAAAAACATCAGAATGTCACATTCCATTTGTGTTAATTCATATTTGTTACAAATGGTACGCATCAGGGATTCATAGCAGCAGGTGATGGTTTTGTGCTTATCTCGAAAATATATAGGAACAGCCCCTCTCGTATGTTCTATTTAGAACGATATCGGGAGAATTGTACCACGGTACAGACCGTTTGTCAACAAGAATATCCCAATTCGTTTGTTTGGCGTACCCGGAACCGGCATTGAAAATAGCAGCGGGCTGTGGTATACTGTGCATTGTAAACGATGTAAGATCGATAAGGTGGGCGTAAGCATGCAACCAAAGGAATTAGAGCAATGGATAGGTACACAGTACGGCGTTTCGGCAGAATATCCCTGGGCGGTCAGTCCGGAGAATGCTGTGTTTCGTCATCGCGAAAACAAGAAGTGGTTTGCGCTGCTGCTGCGTGTCGCCGGGGATAAATTAGGATGCTCGGGTACAGCGCCGGTATGGATACTGAATGTAAAATGCGACCCATTGATGATCGGCTCCTTGTGCAGTATGGAGGGTATTTATCCTGCGTACCATATGAATAAAACCCACTGGATCTCCATTGCGCTGGACGATCGTGTGCCGCGTGTGCTGGTGCAGGATTTGCTGGACCAAAGCTATGCTTCCACTGCTTCTGCGCCAAGACGGCAAAAAAGGCGGTAAAAAGGAACGCTTTTGCCACAGATTTTGGCACACAAGTACGGCAAGACCCCGGCACAGATTTTGCTGCGCTGGAATGTGCAGCAGGGGATCATTCCCATTTCCAAGTCCAAGAATCCGGCGCGCCTGGCGGAGAATATTGCCGTGTTTGATTTTGCGCCGGAGGGGGAGGATATGGCGGCGCTGGGCGGTATGCATCAAAACCGTCGCACCAGCCACGACCCGTTGACTTTTGATTTTTGATCAAGCTGAAAAAAGCGTGCTGCACCGGGGTGTGCGGCGCGCTTTTTGCTGCCTCGGCAGGGCTTGACTACCGGACGAAAAATGAGTATAATAAAGCGAATACCATATTAGTATTTTATATATAGCACATAGGAGTGAAATTATGCGTTCTGATTTGATCAAAGAGGGACCCAGCAGAGCCCCCCATCGTTCGTTACTGCGTGCACTGGGTATTGATGATCTGGAGATGAAGCGGCCGTTCGTTGCCGTGGTGAACTCCAAGAGCGACTACATTCCCGGCCACATGCACTTGGACAAGATCGCCGAGCAGGTGAAGGCGGGTATCCGCAACGCCGGCGGCGTGCCTTTTGAATTTAACACCATCGGCGTTTGCGATGGTATCGCCATGAATCACAAGGGTATGAAGTATTCTCTGTGCTCCCGTGAGCTGATCGCTGACAGCATTGAGGTGATGCTCACCGCACACCCGCTGGATGCCATTGTGTTTATCCCCAATTGTGACAAGATCGTGCCCGGTATGCTACTGGCTGCCTGCCGACTGAACCTGCCCTGTATCTTCATCAGCGGCGGCCCCATGCTGCCCGGCAAGAGCGCCGTCACCGGCGGGCGTATCGGCCTGTCCGAGCAGTTTGAGTATGTGGGCGCCAATGCAGTGGGCAAAATGAGCGACCAGATTTTGGAGAGCTGTGCCTATACCGCCTGCCCCACCTGCGGCAGCTGCTCCGGTATGTATACCGCCAATTCCATGAACTGCCTGACGGAGACCATCGGCATGTCCCTGCCTGGCTCCGGTACCATTCCGGCTGTAATGAGCGCTCGTCTGCGCCTGGCGAAAGAGGCCGGTGAGCGGGTAATGGATCTGCTGAAAGAGGACATTAAGCCCTCGGATATTATTACGGAGAAAGCCATTGAGAATGCCATGCGCACAGATATGGCCATCGGCTGCTCCACCAACACCATTTTGCATTTGACGGCCATTGCCCATGCGGCAGGCCATGATATTGACCTGGCCCGGCTGGACGCTTACGGCAGAAAGACCCCCCAGATCTGCAAGCTGAATCCGGCCTCCTCCGTGTTTATTACGGATCTGAACGATGTGGGCGGTATTCCCGCAGTGATGAAAGAGCTGGCCAAGGGCGGTATGATCAATACCGATTGCCTGACCGTCAGCGGCACGGTACAGGATCGACTGGACGCTGCGCCGGACGCCGACGGTGAGATTATTCACACCCTGGAGGCACCGTTCTCTGCAGACGGCGGTATCGCTGTGCTGACCGGCAACCTGGCAGAAGACGGCGCTGTGGTGAAGAAGGGCGCTGTTGCACCGGAGATGATGCAGCACAAAGGCCCGGCCAAGTGCTATAATTCCGAAGAAGAGGCCATTGCGGCCATTACCGGCGGCAAAGTGGTTGCCGGTGATGTGGTAGTCATTCGCTATGAAGGACCCAAGGGCGGCCCCGGTATGCGTGAGATGCTGTCTCCCACCTCTGCCATTATCGGCATGGGGCTTGGTTCCTCGGTTGCACTGCTGACGGATGGCCGGTTCTCCGGTGCCACCCGCGGCGCTTCCATTGGCCATGTGAGTCCGGAGGCGGCTATGGGCGGTACCATCGCTTTGGTACAGGACGGCGATATGATCGAGATTGATATTCCTGCGCGCGTGCTGCGGGTAGATGTGTCCGATGCGGAGTTGGAGCGGCGTAAGGCCACCTGGCAGCCGCCGGAGCAGCACCTGACCGGCTACCTGAAGCGGTATGCCCAGCATGTGACCAGCGGCGCCAAGGGCGCAGTGTTTGAGGACTGAGTATGAAAAAAGACGGGACGGCCGGTAAAGGGCGTGCGCTGCTGCGCCACCTGGCGGTGGTGCTGGTGTTTGTGCTGGCAGCCGCGCTGGTGTTTACGCCGATATGGGTGCTGGGTGGGCGCTATGCGGTGGCTGCCGTGCATGATGTGCAGGCCAAGTTGCCCCGGGCAGACAGCGATTTGCAGCTGACGGAGCAGTACGACCCCCAGCCCAATACCTTTGGAATCGTAGAGGGCGCCACGGTGACCGGCGGTATGCACTTCGGTCGGCTGGAATGCAGCCAAATTGGGCTGGATTGCCCGGTGTATTATGGCGCCAATCGGGTGTGCCTGCGTGCCGGTGCGGCCGCGTCTACGGCTTATGGTTTGCCGGGTTACGGCAAGTCTACCGTTGTCACCGGGTACAATACAACGGTGTTCCGGAACTTGGCACAGCTGAAAAAAGGCGATCTCATAGACTTTTCCACCAACTGGGGGCACTTCTCCTACCGGGTGACGGACCGCCAGGTGCTCACCTCGGACGAATCCGTAGATGTGTCTGTGGTGGACAAGGAGAAGCTGATCCTCTTTTGTACCTATCCCCAGTCGCCCTTTGGCAACTTGGCAGATCAGCGGCTGTATGTGTTTTGTGAAAAGGCCTCCGGCCCGGCTGTGGAGGTGAGCACCGATGATTAAGATCAAAAAGCACGATCGACGCGCTTGTTGCAGTGCGTTTTTGCTGTTTGTTTTTACCGGCGTGCTGACCCTGTCTGTGTTGGTGGGTGCGCTTTTTGGCAACCCGGCGCGTATGGTGCGCAGCCTTGGCGGCGATACTTATGTGGACGGCCTTTATACGGAGGTCCACCAATATGCGGCGGATCTTTGCCTGGAGTACGGGCTGGACACGGCTGTGGCAGACGCAGTCACTAAGGACGGCGTGCGCACGGCGGTGCAGACCTATGCGGGGGTTATGTTAAAAAGCAAGGATCGCTCGGCCAAGCTGGCGCCGGTGCTCCAAGAGGTGCGTACCGCATTAGAAACGGCGGCAGCCAAGGCAGCTCCCGGCGCCACTACGGCGCAGGTGCAGGACTTTGGCAAGGCATTTGCAGATTATATGGCTGGCCGTATGGCGCTGGTTTTTGCGGCGGATCTGCAAAGCTTTGTAAATCTTAGCATGCGAGCCTCTGTGGCAGGGGGTGTGATCGCCTGCTGCGGCGTGGCACTGGCGGTATGGCTGTTGAGGCGCAGCGGCGCTGCCAAGAGGCTCCAGCGCCTGCTGGCGGCAGACGGTATCTGTGCCGCCGGACTGGTGACGGTGCTATGCGCTGTGATCATGCTGGTGCTGCTGCACCAAAAAAACCTGTATATTTTTCCCGCGTATCTTTGTGCGGCTGCTACTCGGTATATGATCGACTGGCTGTATATGTGCCTGGGTGCCGGCGGACTGCTGCTGGCGATTTCCGGGATTGTGGCCTTTGCACGCAAGGGCAAGAACTGTAAAGGATGAACCGTATGGACAACGATGTAGTCATTTCTGTTGAAAATGTGACCATGGCCTTTAACCTGAATAAGGAAAAGGTGGACAACTTAAAGGAATATGTGATCAAGCTGTTAAGGCGTCAGCTGGAATTCAAGAAGTTTTATGCCTTGCAGGACATTAACTTCCAGGTGCGCCGGGGCCAGCATTTGGGCATTTTGGGCCTGAACGGTGCCGGTAAATCCACACTGCTCAAGACCATTGTAGGCGTATACAAGCCTACGGAGGGTACTGTGAAAAAGAAGGGCGTGATTGCGCCTTTGCTGGAGCTGGGCGCCGGCTTTGACCCCAACTACACCGGTAAGGAAAATATTTTCCTGTACGGTGCCATTCTGGGCTACAACCGAGAGTATTTGGAGAGAAAATATGACGAGATTGTGGCATTCTCCGAGCTGGGCAAGTTTATTGACGTGCCGCTGAAGAACTATTCTTCCGGTATGAAAGCCCGCTTGGGCTTTTCCATTGCCACGGCTGTGGAGCCGGATATTCTGATTTTGGATGAGGTGCTGTCCGTAGGCGACGCCCGTTTCCGCAAAAAGAGTTTGGCTAAGGTCCAGTCTATGTTTGATCAGGGCGTGACCGTGCTGTTTGTGTCTCATAATATTCAGCAGGTGAAGGCCATTTGCGACACGGCCATTTTGTTGGAGAAAGGGCATATTATTGCCTCCGGCGATGTGGATACCGTGGCTGCCGTGTATGAGGAAAAATCCGGCAAAAAGAAATAAGGATTAAAATGTTAAAGGCGGGTACTCCCCGCCTTTTTTATGTTCTAAAAAACGCTTGACAAATTATTTACAATGCGCTTAAATGTTATTGAAGATAGAAGTTTGGAAACAAATGCAGACAGAATGATAAATGATACATTAAAATCGAGATTGATAATTGCAAAGGCGCCGAATAATTGTCAAGTGCGTTAGCCAATCGATTACCCAATAAATAGGCAGGAGGTGTTTCCGATGTTCAAAGCATTCCTTTATTCGTAAGCAGACAAGAGCAATATAAAAAAGAAGGAGAATTATTATGAGTAAAAGAATGGTAAGCTTGTTTTTATCCGCTGTAATGTTCGTCGTTTGTTCTTTTGGTGCTATCGCCACCTACGCAGCCGAAAATATTGAAACTGCCATAATTGATGGCAAGGAATATAGATGCGAATCTAGGATTGTGGATGATAAAGAATATATGTACATTACTAACATCACGGATGAAATAACGGATGTTGTGTATTATGATGTTTGTTCTGGTATAATATTTCTCAACGGCAAACCGGTTGCTTATGTTGAGAATGCTGTGAGCTTTCCAGATGAAAAATCAATTGAGAGTGTATCGCCATTAGCTACCACTGGTTGGCGTTATCACGATACATCAAATCATCGTATTTCGTGGGCTCGAGGTGTGGCAGCTGCGACATTAGCGGGTATCATTGCTGCGGTTATCCCGAGTACAGGGTGGCTTTCAGTATTGACTAAAATCGGTGCGACAGCCTTGAGCGCTGTATCTGCGGCGTGCATTGGAGGAAATGTAAAATGTGTTGCATATACGCAGGTGTTAGCGAGCGGTAAGGTACAATGTCGATATGACTGGACATTTAGGCCAAGCTCCGGAGAAAGTTATGGTCCGTATAGTTCGTATAAATTATAGTAATGTTGGTACTGAATAGGAGAACAGAAGCAAATGAACAAAAAACAATTCTACATTCTAACCACTTGCTGTCTGGTGGCTTTGCTGGTCCTCTTTGAGGTCGTATTGTTCATTGCCTTTGGCGGAGAGCGGTTGGAGCAAAGCGGATGGGTCAAGTGGCTTTGTGCCGGTGCACCGGTTTTGATCGTCCTGCTGTCCTTTTTGCGGGACTATATCATAAAAGTGAAGTTTGGCGGCTCAAAAGAATAACACACAAAAGTACCCCGTGCGGTTTGGAACTGCACGGGGTGTTTTGTTATGTTTATTATTTCACTTTCACAGACTTGGTGGCGCTCCAGGCGGAGTAGACTCTTTTCTTGCCCTCGGTGCGGTAGGAACGCATACGCACATAGTAGGTGGTCTTGGCTCGGTAGGTGGAGAAGGTCTTGGAGGTGGCGCTATTCTTTACCGTAAAGTCCAGAAAATTCTGCTTAAAGTTCTTGGTGGTGGAGTATTGCACCTGGTAGCCGCTGCACGCGACTTTGCCCCACTTAATCGTGATCTTCTTAGACTTAGGCGAGGTGGCGGAGCTGATCTTTGGGGTGGCGGTCAGTGTTTTGGTGCTGACCTTGCTGCTTTTGGCGCCGGTCTTGGTGCTGCTGTCTGTGGTGTACGCTGCCACCTGGAAGGTGTAGGCGGTGTTGGCTTTCAGCTTGCTGACGGTGCCGGTAGTTTTGTTACCTTTGATCGTAGCTGCCTTGGTTGTTTTTTTGGATTTGGTGTCGTAGCGATAGACATAGTAGCCGTCGGCACCGGCCTTTTTGCTCCACTGGAGAGCCACAGAGGCCGCAGAACGGCTTTTTACCTTAGCACCGCTGACTTTACCGGGTAGGCAGTGTTTGGTGTTGTAGGCGCTGTAAGGGCCGTATTTGCCTTTTACATAGGCTCGCACCCGCACGGCGTACTCCTCGGTATCTGTCAGGTTGTGCAGGGTGGCGCTGGTGCCGGTGACGGTTTTGGAGAAGTTGGTACCCTTGGTTTTGTTGGTAATGTCGATATAGTATTTGGTGGCGCCGGATACCTTGTTCCACTTGTATGTTAAGTTGGTCTGGGTGCGCCCGGTCAGAGTCAGCCCGGTGACCCGGTTCTTGGCTGCTGCGGTGGTGGAGGGCCTTGTGGTGGTCGTGGTGCTGCCGGAGGTAGAAGTGGAAATGTGGTTCACATTTGCGGTGGAAGCGGGCATACCGCTGTACACGGGAATAATAAAGGTCTTGGCCGTGTTCAGAATTTTAGCCGATTTATAGGCGTTATAGGTGGTAACAGACTCAGAAGCCGCCGCCTGTACATTGGCCATATATTCGTGGCTGTGCTTCTCTGCCGTGCCGGGGGCTACATTGAACTTTTGCAGATAGCCGGTGTTTTGGGTTTTGGAGAAGCCGTTTGCTATGTATGTTGCGCCGTTGTAAATGGACTTGTAGGGGTTGCTCCAGGGACGGCCGTAGTTAAAGTACTTGGTGCGGCAGACACTTTTGGGCACATAACCGGAGGTGCCGGTGGCGTAGCTGCCACCGTTATCTGTGTACAGGCGCACCCGGTAGTATTTGCCTGCATTGGCGCGCCATACCATATACTGACCCTTTTTAGCCTTGGTCTTGGTGCCGCTGACCTTGCCGTTTTTATAGTCAGAGTAAATGGTGGCGTCCTTCTCCAGGCGCAGATACCCGGCAGCCCATTCCAGCCCGTCCATTGCGCCGCTGTAAGCGCCGATATTGTAGTAGTTGTAAATGCCGATAAACGGCGCACGGTTGCCGCTGGCGCCGCCGGTGGTGGCTTTGGTACTGCCCACCTCCTGTACGATTTTGGAGGCCAGATAATAGGCGCTCATACCGCTGTTTTTTGCGGCGGCCAAAATCGCGTCGGAATACTTGGTCTTGCTGTCGTAGTTCTTGCGGGTCTTGCCGTCGGTGGTCAGGTAGTTGATCCGGGAATTGTGCATCCAGGTGGGGGAGAGAATGGTCTCCACCCCGGCTTTGGTCTGCTTGGAATTATATGCGGTGGATTCAAACTGGAAAATATGCTTCTCATCAAAGAAGTTGCGGGGATCCATATAGTGCATCACCGCGTTTTGAGAGGCAGAGTACCAACTGGAGCCTTCCTGGGGCTTGTTCTTGCAGGAGGCGCAGCTGCAGTAATAGGCGGCAGACAGAGAAGACTGACGCTCAATCAGTTGCTTAGAGTGGGGGGAGCGCTCTGCTTTAACGGCAGCGGTGAAATTCAGCCCGGTCTTCAGCGGCTGAAAATCCCATTTGGGGTACTTATTGTGCAGGCTTACCAGCTTGCTGATATAGCTTTCCGGGAAGCCTTTGTCCCGTAACTGGTCGGCATAACTCTTGGCAAAGGCAGTTGTCGGTAATATTGTTAAAGTGGTCATTAACAGACAAATTGCCAAAAAAAGGCTAATCGTTTTTTTTGTCATTCTGGTCGTCACCGTTCCTTAAATTTTTGGCGGTATTATGCGCTTTTTCGCTTTATTTTGCTTTATAATATCATTTCAACACGGCTTTGTCAATTTTTTGTAACCGGAAAATGTTGGCGAAACCCTTGACAAATTCGGAAAATTTGTGTAAACTTGTCACGCTGTGAAAAAAGAACACGGCCCATATCGAATAACAATCAAAATAATCAACCAATGACCAAGACCGTGAGAGAGGAGAGCGGGAAGCGATTATGAACAACGCAACAAAACAACAAAATTCCAGCAATGCGAGAGAGGGCAACGGCCTGCCGGCCATGCTGACTCGTCTGCGTGAGAACGCAGGTATGACCCAAGAGGAGGCCTCTAAGCTATTTGAAGTAAATCGCAGCACTTATGCGTATTATGAGACTGGAAAGAGCCACCCCAAATACCCCCTGCTGTGTAAGATGGCCCATGCCTACGAGGTGAGCACGGACTACCTGCTGGGCATGAAAAGCGCTGCAAGCAACACTGCAGATACGCTGCATGATGCAGGCGTGGCTTACGATGCCAATAACGAGCAGCCCTCCAGCTATTTGAAGGGCCAGATCAATGACGGTATTGCCGAGCTTAGTAATGTAGAGCGTATGGTACTGTTTCGTCTGCGGATTATGGACAAAGAGGATCAGAATGGCATCCTCAACTTTATCAACTGCTTGGGCGAGTTGAACAAAGAGGAGTGGGAGACCCTGTTCCGCCTGTGCGTGATCGACAAAGAGAATCAGAAGAAAGTCCTTGACTTTATCAAGAGTCTGTAAGCAGGCGATCCAACACAAAGAGAGAGCCACAGAGACCGGCAACGGTTTTTGTGGCTCTCTCTTTGTTTAGACTTGCAGACCGTACAGTGCGCGGGCGTTCTCTGCCGTTTGGCGCAGCACAGCCTGGGCAGACAGTCCCAGCACCTGCCCAATGCGTGCGGCAATGTGAGGGATCAGAGCAGAGTTATTGCGCTGCCCGCGGCAAGGCTCCGGCGCCAGGTAAGGACAGTCCGTTTCCAACACCAGGCGTTCTAAGGGGATCGTTTCCACCACCTCCAGCGCTTTGCGGGCGTTCTTAAAGGTGGCCACACCGTTCAGGCCGATGTACATGCCCAGTTTGATGATTTCCTTTGCCATTTCCTTGCTGCCGGAGAAACAGTGCACCACGCCTTTGGGCTGCAAGGCTTGCAGCAGCTCCAGCGTGTCACCATGGGCTTCCCGGTCGTGTACGATAATGGGTTTGTCCACTTCCTTTGCCAGCTGGATCTGACGGCGGAAAAAGGCCGTTTGCGTGTCTTTGTCGCTGGCCATCCAGTGGTAGTCCAAGCCGATCTCGCCAACCGCCACGCACTTGGGGTCCGCCAGCAGCGTGCGTAGGCGCTCTATGTCCTCTAAATCGGCACCTTCCAAATTCTCCGGGTGGAACCCGGCGGCAAAGTAAAACCAGGGATATTGGCGGCTCAGCGCCTGATTTTGCAGAGAAGAGGGCAGATCACAACCGCAGCTGACCACACCCACCACGCCTAGGTCGGGCAGCCGGCGGAGCAGCTGCTCCCGATCCGGGTCAAATTGAGGATCGTCATAATGGGCGTGGGTGTCAAAAATCGGAGCGTTTTCCATAAATCGAATTCCTTTATAAAAAAGAGCGACCGGTCCGCAGACTGCTCGCTCTTTTGTGTTTGTTTAGCGAATCTGGGTGCCGGCGGGCATACCGTCCACAAACAGCACCTGCACATCATGATCGCCTACATCGCCGGCCAGAAGCATACCGTTGCTCATCTCGCCGCACAGCTTGGCAGGTTTTAAGTTGGCTACGATCACCACTTTTTTACCGATCAGGTCCTCCGGCTTGTACCAGGGGGCAATGCCGCTGACGATCTGACGGCTGCCGTCGCCGTCATTCACTTGCAGTTTTAGCAACTTCTTTGCCCGCTTAATGGGTTCGCAGTCGGTGATCTCTGCCACGCGCAGCTCTACCTTGCTAAAGTCGTCAAAGGCAATCTGCGCCACACCGGGCACCTCTGACTTAGGCTGCAGGGCAGCGGTGGCCTTCTCCATTTGGGCTTTAATTAAGGCGTTCAGTTCGTCGATCTCCTTGTCTGTGTCAATGCGGGGGAACAGAGCGTCGCCCTTGTGCACCGTTACATTGGCAGGCAGCACGCCGAATTTGGCAGCGTTCTCATAGGTGATCAGGTCCTCGGTAGCGCCGATCTGCGCCCAGGCCTTGGGCATAGAAGTGGGCATAAAGCAGGACAGCAGGGTGGTGGTGATCCGGATCACCTCCAGCAGGTTGTACAGCACGCTGGCCAGCCGGGCCTTGCGGCTCTCGTCCTTGCCCAGGATCCAGGGGGTGGTTTCGTCAATATACTTGTTGGCTCTGGAGATCACTTTGAAGATCTCTGCCAAGGCGTTGTTCAGCTGGGTCTGGTCCATGTAGGCAGCCACTTTATCTCGCAGCTCCAGTGCCGGGTCAATGAGAGAGGCGTCCAGTTCTTCGTCTGCTTCTCTGCATTCCGGCAAGGTGCCGCCAAAGTATTTCTCTGCCATAGCCACGGTGCGGGACACCAGGTTGCCCAGATCGTTCGCTAAGTCCGCGTTAATGCGGTTGATCATAATTTCGTTAGAAAAAGAGCTGTCTGCGCCCAGCGCCATCTCTCGCAGAATGTGGTAGCGAATGGCGTCTGCGCCGTAGCGCTCGCCCAGCACCAGCGGGTCTACCACATTGCCGATGGATTTGCTCATTTTTTGGCCGTTAAAGGTGATCCAGCCGTGTACTGCCAGGTGTTTGGGCAGCGGCAGATCCAACGCCATCAGCATGGCGGGCCAAATGATGGCGTGAAAGCGCATAATATCTTTCGCCACCATGTGCACATCGGCGGGCCAATAGCGGTCAAAGTCGTCATACTTGTCATTCAGGTAGCCCAGGGCGCTGATGTAGTTGGATAGGGCGTCTACCCACACATAAACCACATGACCCGGGTCAAAGGTGACGGGAATGCCCCAGGTGAAGGAAGTGCGGGACACGCACAGATCTTCCAAACCGGGCTTGATAAAGTTGTTGACCAGCTCTACCGCGCGGCTCTTAGGCTGTAAATAATCCGTCTCCAACAGTAGCTTTTCGATCCGGTCGGCAAAGGGGGACAGCTTAAAGAAATAGGCTTCCTCAGCGGCCTCGGTGACCGCACGGCCGCATTCCGGGCACTTGCCGTCCACCAGCTGGCTTTCCGTCCAAAAGCTCTCGCAGGGGGTGCAGTATTTGCCTTTGTACTCGCCCTTGTAAATATAGCCCCGGTCGTACAGCTCCTTAAAGATCTTTTGAACCGTCTCTATATGGTAATCGTCGGTGGTGCGAATGTATCGGTCATAGCTGATGTTCATGTAGGACCACAGCTTCTTAAAGATGGCTACGATCTCGTCCACATACGCCTTGGGGGTCACGCCTTTCTCGGCGGCCTTTTGCTCAATTTTCAGACCGTGCTCGTCCGTACCGGTGAGAAAGAGCACATCATACCCCTGCATGCGCCGAAAGCGGGCGATGGAGTCGCAGGCCACGGTGGTGTAGCAGTGCCCGATGTGGGGATTGCCGGAGGGGTAATAAATGGGCGTGGTGATATAAAACTTTTCCTTATCCATAGGAGCCTCCTTATACAAATACATTGAAGTTGGCCGTCGCGCCGTCCTTGGTGCGGGTTTCTACCGCATCGCCGGTCTGCATATTGACTTTGACGGAGGCGTACTTCTTTTTGTTTTTATAAACGGCAAAATAGTAGTTGTTGCCCTCAGACACGGTGCCGTCCACATCGTAGCCCTTGCCGTAGTAGTTGGTCAGGGCGTCCAGTGCCTGGTTGACGGTGTAGGCGTTGCCGCTGTCCTCTTTTGCCTTTTTAGTGGTGGTGTCTGCCGGTTTTGTAGTGGTGTCGGTAGAAGCATTTGTGGTGCGCTCCGGCACCGTTGTGTCTGCCGTTGTGGCAGCGGGCTGGGTTGCGACCGTGGCGGGCTGTGTGGTCTCCTCTGGGGCAGCCTTGGTGCAGCCAAACAGCCCGGCGGCAGTGACGCAGCACAGACCCAGCGCCAGCGCTGCTTTGATCCCTTTATTCATACTTGATCACCTGATTTCAAAATGTTACAGCAGGGAAGCGGCGCCCCGATCCAGCATCAGCGTTACATCCGTATGGAACTGCAACACAGAGGCGGGGCATTCCGGGGTTACATTGCCGGAGATCACCTGCTTAATGGCTTTGGCCTTGTGCTCGCCCAGGGCGATGATCAGAATGCGCTTGGCCTGCATAATGGAGCCAATGCCCATAGTCAGTGCTTGGGTGGGCACCTCCTCAATGGTGTTAAAGAAGCGGCTGTTATCCTGAATGGTGCTCTCCTTAAGGGACACCACATGGGTCCACCGCTGGAAGGAGTCGCTGGGCTCGTTAAAGGCAATGTGGCCGTTGGAGCCGATACCCAGCAGCTGAATATCAATGCCGCCGGCAGCGCGAATGCTCTCCTCGTACTGCTTGCACTCGGCCTCTAAGTCCGCTGCGTTGCCGTCCAAAAAGTGAATGCGCTCCTTCGGGATATTGATGTGGTCAAACAGATTTTCGTGCATAAAGGAGTGGTAGGAATTTTTGTCTTCCACATCCAGCTTGCAGTATTCGTCCAGGTTAAAAGTGGTCACTTTGGAGAAGTCCACGGCACCCTGCTCATACAGGCGGATCATGTGGTTGTAGGGCTTCAGCGGGGTGGAGCCGGTGGCCAGACCCAGTACGGAGTTGGGCTTTGCCAGCACCTGGCCGCACATATAGTTACCGGCTGCAATGCCGATCTGTTCTTCCGTGTCGTAAATCAATACATTCATGTTGTTTCCTCGCTCTTAATTTTAAGAATATGTCCTATATTATATACGATTTGGCGGCAATGTCAATTCTTGTCGTGCTTTTTGGTACGATAGCGCAGCCAAAGCCACAGCAGCACCCCGGCACACAGCAGTCCGAGGACCGCACCGGCGGTGTCAATCGCCCAGTCTGCCGCCTGGCAGGAACGCCCGGGCACAAAGCGCTGGTGCACTTCGTCGGTGATTGCATACAGACTGGCAATGGGCAGGCTGACGGCCGTGTACCGGCGTCCCCAGGTGGCTGCGCAGGCAAAGCTCAGCAGCAGGCACAGCCCGGTGTATTCCAAAAAGTGTGCGGATTTGCGCACCAAAAAGTCTGTGAGCCGACCATCGCCCAGCAGGCGGGTGAGCCAGGCCAGTACAGCGCCGCTCTCGCGGCTGGATTGGTCCGCTGTGCGGGAGGACAGGTAGAAGATTACACCCATACACACCACGCTGAGCACCCAAAAGACCGTAGCGTACCGCTTATTATGCTCTGACCGCTTCAACAAAGGAGACCCTCCCACTGCCCGGGTGAAACTGAACGCCGCTGACGCCTCCAGCCATCACATAGTAGGCAGACTCATAGAATACCGGTAGAACGGTGCCGGTTTGGATCAGCGCCTGCTCGCAGGCCCGGCAGGCGGCGGTGGCCGTGCCGGCCGTGGCGTTCTTGGCTACTGTCAGCGCCCGTTCGATTTTATCGCTTTGCAGCTTCATATAGTTGGTGGAGAGCAGGTTGGACAGAAAGGTCACCGGGCTTTGGCTGGCGGCCTCCATAGGGTACAAGGCAATGTCGTAGGTGCCTGCGGCCATCTGGCTCTCCATCTCCGCTTTGGTCATGGTTTCAATCTTTAAGGAAAAAGCAATGCCGGTGCCGCTGCCGTAGGTGGTCACGGTGCCCAAACTGCTTTGCACCCCCTGTACCAGCGCCTTGGCGTAAGCGTCCATCTCCGGGGTGGTAATGACTGTCAGCGCTACGGTGGTCAGCCCGGTCTCCTCCAACCCGGCTTTCCACAGGGCTTGGGCGCGGGCAGCATCCCTGGCAGGCACCAGGCTGTTTTTAGCGGTGGTCACATTCCCGCCGTCCACCGTGGTACTCGGCGGGGTAATGCCGGTGGACGCCTGCAGATACTTGCTGTTTTTTGTATCTGCCGGGGACAGGCTCAGGCAAATGGCTCGGCGCATTTTTTCATTGGATAGGCTGCCTTGGTTGGTGTTAAGCAAAAACGCCCAGGTGGTGTTGGCATAGGGGATAGCGGTCAGGTCGTCCTTCTTTTTCAGGGCGCCGTACTCACTGCCGGTGAGAAAGGCGGCGTCGTAGTAGCCGCTTTCCAACTTCTCCGGTACCTTGCTGTTTTCGTCCTTGATATTCAGGGTGATATTGTCCACCTTCGTGGGGTTGGCTCCCTTGTATTCCTGATTTTTGTTCAGGGTATAAGAGGTGTCCAGTTGATTCTTTACATAAAATTGGCCGTTAAAGAGAGAATACTCCGTGCCCAGGCCGTAGCGGCCCTTGGTGGCGGTAAAGAATTCTTTATTGCAGGGCATGGCTGCTGCGCCGGACAGGGTAGAAAAGAACCCGGCGTCCGGGGTGCGTAAGGTGATCACCAAGGTATAATCGTCCGTGGCCTTTACTTGCAGCGCAGAGGCGCTCTTCTGTTTGGTGTACACCTGCTGTGCACCGGCAATGCCGGACAGGGCAGGGTACAGGGGACAGGCGGTCTGGGGCGATACGGCGCGCTGAAGCGCAAAAACAAAATCATGGGCGGTAATGTCCGGATCCCAGTTTTTGCCCATACGCTCGGTTACCGCGTCCGTCAGGTGCCACTTCAGTCCCTGGCGCAGATGGAAGGTGTAGGTCTTTTGGTCGGTGCTCACTGTCCAGTCCACAGCCACAGCCGGTTTGACCGTGCCGTCGTCCTCCACACGCACCAGCCCCTCATAGCAATTCTCCGCGATCAGGTATTCATCCTGGGTGGCAGCCACCTGAGGGTCAAAGCTGGTGATATTGCCGGTGATGGGGTAGATAATATCCAGCTGCTTATTCCGTCCGCCGCAACCGGCAAACAGGGCGCACACCAAAGCGGCGCACAGCAGCAGAGAGAAGATACGCTTACAGTTTTGTTTCATGGTTCGCTCCAGTTGATTTTCTTGCCGTCTATTATACCATAAGGGGAGAGAAGAAATCAATTTTTAGCGCTCCGATTTGTAGAATTTTTTGAAAAATTCTTGTGCAAAGTGACGAAAAACAAGAAGCACACGGTGGCGTGTATCAAAAAGTTTTTCTTTTTGTGGAATTTATATAAAAATAATTGTTGACTTTCCGGGCTTGTTCGTCTATATTATATGCACGATTAAAATGGAAATTTATGCGCACGAGTATATGCGCGCCCCTGCCGGGCCGTGCGAAAAACTTTAGGCCCGCGGCAGCGGATCGGCGCAGGATTTCGACTTTTTTCTGAGAAAAAAAGATTGGAGTGACCCCTTTTATGTTGAACGTGAAAGACGTGCAGCTCGGCACCACAACACGAAAGAGTTTTGCAAAGATCAATGAAGTGATGCAAATGCCCAACCTCATTGAAGTGCAGAAGAAATCGTACCAGTGGTTCCTGGATGAAGGTTTGGAAGAGGTGTTCCGCGACATTGGTTCCATCACGGATTATACAGGCAATCTGGTGCTGGACTTTATCGACTACACCATGGACGAGGACCCCAAGTACACCATTGCCCAGTGTAAGGCAAGGGATGTGACTTACGCCAAACCGCTGAAGGTCCGTGCCCGCTTGCAGAACAAAGAGACCGGTGAGGTGAAGGAGAACATCATCTTCATGGGCGACTTCCCGCTGATGACGGATGCCGGCACTTTTGTAATCAACGGTGCAGAGCGCTGCATTGTGTCTCAGTTGGTGCGTTCCCCCGGCGTATATTACCACATGGACCATGACAAGACCGGTAAGGAATTGTATACCAACACCGTGATCCCCAACCGGGGCGCATGGCTGGAGTATGAGACAGACGCCAACGATCTGTTCTATGTGCGCATTGATAAAAACCGCAAGATCTTTATCACCACTTTCCTGCGTGCGTTGGGTCTGGGTCTCGATCATGAGATCATTGACTATTTCGGTGAGGATGAGCGCCTGGTGGCCACCATTGAGAAGGACACCACCAAGAACCAGGAGGAGGCACTCCTGGAGGTGTACAAGCGCCTGCGTCCCGGCGAGCCGCCCACTTTGGAGACGGCACAGGCGCACTTGGACGGCCTGTTCTTTGACCCGCACCGGTACGATCTGTCCCGAGTGGGTCGCTACAAGTATAACAAAAAGCTGGGTATGGCTGACCGCCTGAACGGCCAGATCCTGGCAGAACCGGTGATCTCTCCCCAAGGTGAATTCCTGGCAGACGCCGGTGAGAAGATCGACAAGATCAAGGCCATGGAGATCGAGGATGCAGGTGTTATGTTTGCATTTGTCGATGTGGACGGCAACAAGGTGAAAGTTGTGTCCAACGGCATGGTCGATATCAAGAAATATGTGGACTTTGACTGCACCCCTCTGGGTATCCGCGAAAAGGTCAGCTATGCTGTGCTGGCAGAGATCCTGGAGAAGTGCGGCGATGATGAAGAGGCACTGAAAGAGGAGATCCGCATTAAGCAGGACGACCTGGTGCCCAAGCACATTACCACAGACGATATTTTTGCTACCGTGTCTTATCTCTGCAACCTGGCTTGCGGTGTAGGCACCACAGACGACATTGACCACCTGGGCAATCGTCGTATCCGCGCGGTAGGCGAGTTGCTGCAAAACCAGTTCCGTATCGGCTTTACCCGTATGGAGCGCGTGATTCGTGAGCGTATGACCTTGCAGGCACAGGACGACGAGGACGCCATTACCCCCCAGGCACTGATTAACATTCGCCCGGTGGTGGCTGCCATTCGTGAGTTCTTCGGCTCCTCTCCGTTGTCCCAGTTTATGGACCAGAACAACCCCTTGGCGGAGCTGACCCATAAGCGCCGTCTGTCCGCACTGGGCCCCGGCGGTCTGTCCCGTGACCGCGCCGGGTTTGAGGTGCGAGATGTACACTATACCCATTACGGCAGAATGTGCCCCATTGAGACTCCCGAAGGTCCCAACATCGGCCTGATCTCTTATTTGGCTTGCTATAGCCGGCTGAATGAGTACGGCTTCATTGAGGCACCGTACCGTAAGGTGGACAAAGAGACCGGTGTGGTCACCGATGAGGTGGTCTACATGACCGCCGATGTGGAGGACGAGTTCGTGGTGGCTCAGGCCAATGAGCCCCTGGACGAGGAAGGTCACTTCACCAACCGCCGTGTTACCTGCCGCCATCGGGACGAGTTCCTGACTCTGCCCCCGGAGCGGGTGGATTACATGGATGTATCCCCCAAGATGGTTGTATCCGTAGCTACGGCTATGATCCCGTTTTTGGAGAACGACGACGCCAACCGCGCACTGATGGGCGCCAACATGCAGCGCCAGGCTGTGCCGCTGCTGAAGACCGAGGCCCCGGTGGTGGGTACCGGTATGGAGTATAAGGCAGCTTACGACTCCGGCGTGGTGGTCATTGCCAAGCGTGGCGGTACCGTGTGCGCCGTAGACGCGCGTACCATTGATATTAAGACCGCTTCCGGTGAGATCGACCATTACGAGTTGGTAAAGTTCTGCGGCTCCAACCAGGGCACCTGTATCAACCAGCGGCCCATCGTCTCCCTGCACCAGCAGGTAGAGGACGGCCAGGTGATCGCCGACGGTCCCGCCACCTGCAATGGTGAGGTTTCTCTGGGTAAGAACGCCCTGATCGGCTTTATGACCTGGGAAGGCTACAACTACGAGGACGCCGTATTGATCAACGAGAAGATCGTGCGGGACGATGTTTATACTTCCATTCACATTGAGGAGCACGAGGTGGAGTCCAGAGACACCAAGCTGGGTCCGGAGGAAATCACCCGCGATATTCCCAATGTGGGCGAGGACGCGCTGAAGGATCTGGACGAGGACGGTATTATTCGCATCGGCGCCGAGGTACACAGCGGCGATATTTTGGTGGGTAAAGTGACCCCCAAGGGCGAGACGGAGCTGACCGCAGAGGAGCGGCTGCTGCGTGCCATCTTCGGTGAGAAGGCCCGCGAGGTGCGTGACACCTCCATGCGTGTGCCCCATGGCGAGTATGGTATTGTGGTGGATGTTAAGGTGTTCACCCGTGCCAACAGCGACGAAATGAGCCCCGGCGTGAATAAAGTGGTTCGCGTTTATATCGCCCAGAAGCGTAAGATCCAGGCCGGTGATAAGATGGCCGGTCGTCACGGTAACAAGGGCGTTGTGTCCCGGGTACTGCCCCAGGAAGATATGCCGTTCCTGCCGGACGGTCGCCCGTTGGATATTGTATTGAACCCCTTGGGCGTACCTTCTCGTATGAACATCGGGCAGGTGCTGGAGGTGCATCTGGGCTATGCCGCTATGGCACTGGGCTGGAAGATGATGACCCCCGTATTTGACGGTGCCCATGAGGATGACATTCGTGAGTGCCTGAAATTGGCCGGCCTGCGTGAGGACGGTAAGACGACCCTGACCGACGGCCGTACAGGCGAAAAGTTTGATAACCCGGTGACCGTGGGCTACATGTATTACCTGAAGCTCCATCACCTGGTGGATGATAAGATCCATGCCCGTTCCACCGGCCCTTACAGCCTGGTCACCCAGCAGCCTTTGGGTGGTAAAGCCCAGTTCGGCGGCCAGCGTTTCGGTGAGATGGAGGTTTGGGCACTGGAGGCATACGGCGCTGCTTACACCCTGCAAGAGATCATGACGGTGAAGTCCGATGATGTTGTGGGCCGTGTGAAGGCTTATGAGGCCATTGTTAAGGGCGAGAATATCCCCAAGGCAGGCACGCCGGAATCCTTCAAGGTTCTGTTTAAGGAGCTGCAGGCACTGGGTCTGGATACTCGTGTGTATGACGCCAACGGCGAGGAAGTAGAGCTCAAGCAGGATCTGGACGATGGCACCGGTATTCAGCCTATTGATGACAAGGCGTTCACCACCGTCAACGACTTTGACGAGGGCAGCGAGGGCTTTGGCATTGAGAATGCGGAAGAAGCCGGCGAGGAAGCAGGCGCAGACGCAGCGGATTCGTTTGCAGATTTGTTTGCAAACGCCCTGGACGACGATTCGGACGACGGGGCCGACGCGTAAACGCCATTCCGACACTACATTATATATAAAGGAGTGCTTCCATGATGGAGAATAAAGAAAACGAATTCAGCTCGATCAAAATCGGTCTGGCGTCTCCCGAGCAGATTCGGGAGTGGTCCTACGGCGAGGTCACCAAGCCGGAGACCATTAATTACAGAACGCTGAAGCCGGAGCGGGACGGTTTGTTCTGCGAGCGCATTTTCGGCCCCATGAAGGACTGGGAGTGCCACTGCGGCAAATATAAGAGAGTACGCTATAAGGGCAAGGTCTGCGAGCGCTGCGGCGTAGAGATCACCCGGGCCAAGGTACGCCGTGAGCGTATGGGTCATATTGAACTTGCGGCTCCCGTGTCTCATATTTGGTATTTTAAGGGCATTCCCAGCCGCCTTGGGCTGGTACTGGATCTGAGCCCCCGTTATTTGGAGAAGGTGCTGTACTTTGCACTGTATATCGTAACGGATCCCGGCGACACCCCGCTGGAGAAAATGCAGATCCTGAACGAAAAAGAATATGCAGAAATGCGCGAGCGCTATGAGGACGACTTTGAGGCCGGCATGGGCGCCGAGGCCATCAAAAAGCTGCTGCAAGACATTGATGTGAAAGCCCTGCGGGATGAGCTGACCGAGGAGCTGGAGACTGCTACCGGTCAAAAGCGTGTGCGTCTGCTCAAGCGCCTGGATGTGGTCAATGCATTCTATCAGAGCGGCAATAAGCTGGAGTGGATGATCCTGGATGCCATCCCGGTAATCCCCCCGGATATTCGCCCCATGGTTCAGCTGGACGGCGGCCGTTTTGCCACCTCTGATCTGAACGACCTGTATCGCCGCGTTATCAACCGAAACAACCGTTTGAAGAAGCTGCTGGAGCTGGGCGCACCGGATATTATCGTGCGCAACGAAAAGCGTATGCTCCAGGAGTCTGTGGACGCCCTGATCGACAACGGCCGCCGCGGCCGTCCGGTCACCGGCCCCAACAACCGTCCGCTGAAGTCCCTGTCCGATATGCTGAAAGGTAAGCAGGGTCGCTTCCGTCAGAACCTGCTGGGTAAGCGTGTCGACTACTCCGGCCGTTCCGTAATCGTGGTTGGCCCGGAATTGAAGATGCACCAGTGCGGTCTGCCGAAGGAAATGGCGATCGAGCTGTTTAAGCCCTTTGTGATGAAGCGGCTGGTAGAGACCGGCGTGGCCTCTAACATTAAATCTGCCCGTAAGATGGTGGAGCGTGCCAACAACCCGGCCGTTTGGGACTCTCTGGAAGTGGTCATTAAGGATCACCCGGTGATGCTTAACCGTGCACCTACCCTGCACCGTTTGGGTATTCAGGCCTTTGAGCCGGTGCTGGTAGAGGGTCGTGCAATTAAGCTGCACCCGCTGGCTTGTACCGCATTTAACGCAGACTTCGACGGCGACCAGATGGCTGTGCACGTGCCCCTTTCTGCAGAGGCGCAGGCAGAGGCCAGAATGTTGATGCTGGCTGCCAACAACCTGCTGAAGCCCTCTGACGGTAAGCCGGTGACCGTGCCTACCCAGGATATGGTGATCGGTTCCTATTACCTGACCATGATTAAGGGCGGCGAGCCGGGCTGCCCCACGGTGGAGAAAGACGCCCAGGGCAACGAATATACCCGCTATAACATTTACAGAGATAAGGACGAGGCCATGATGGCCTACCAGGAAGGCTCTTTGGGCCTGCACTCCGAGTGCCTGATTCGCTTCTCCAAGGAAGTGGACGGGGAAGTGCATGAGCGCCTGGTTAAGACGACCATCGGTCGTGTGATCTTTAACGCCCCGGTGCCTCAGGACCTGGGTTTTGTGGATCGTTCCGATCCGGAGAATGAGTTTGTACCGGAGATCAGCTTTGTTGTAAAGAAGAAGCAGCTGGGCCAAATCGCCGAGAAGTGCATTCGCGTGCACGGCGTGGCCGTGGCATCCAAGGTGCTGGACGCTTTGAAGGCGCAGGGCTATAAGTATTCCACCATTTCCGGCACCACCGTAGCCGTTGTGGACGCCCTGATCCCGGAGAAGAAGAAGGAGTACCTGGACGAGGCCGAGAAGCGGGTGGACGAGATTACCACCAACTATAACTACGGCCTGATTACCAACGAGGAGCGTTCGTCCGCCGTTATCAAGGCTTGGGAGGACTGCACCAACAAGGTATCCCACGAGCTGACCAGTAACTTTGACGGCGCCCATAACCCCATTCACATGATGGTAGACTCCGGTGCCCGTGGTAGTACCTCTCAGCTGCGTCAGCTGGCCGGTATGCGTGGTTTGATCGCCAATACCGCCGGTAAGACCATTGAGGTTCCCATTCGTGCCAACTACCGTGAGGGTCTGAATATTCTGGAATACTTCATTTCCTCCCGTGGTGCCCGTAAAGGTTTGGCCGATACCGCACTGCGTACCGCAGACTCCGGTTACTTGACCCGCCGTCTGGTAGATGTATCCCAGGATGTAATCATTCGCGACCAGGATTGCGGCTGCCACGATGGTATTATCGTAAGCAAGATCATGGACGGCAACCGTGTACTGGAGCCGTTGGAGGAGCGCCTCACCGGTCGTTTCGTTGTAGACCCGGTGATTGATCCTAACTCCGGCGAAGTGCTGATGGAGCCGGATCGTATGATGACAGAGGAAGACGCCAAGCGTATTGTGGACGCCGGTATCGAGTCCGTAAAGATCCGTTCTCTGATCACCTGTAAGTCCCACCACGGCGTGTGCTGCAAGTGCTACGGTGCCAACCTGGCCTTTAACGAGCCGGTTCAGGTAGGTGAGGCCGTGGGTATCATCGCCGCCCAGTCCATCGGTGAGCCGGGTACACAGCTGACCATGCGTACCTTCCATACCGGCGGTGTTGCCGGTGGTGCCGATATTACACAGGGTCTGCCCCGTGTAGAGGAGCTGTTCGAGGCCAGAAAACCCAAGCAGCTGGCCATTCTGTCTGAGATCGACGGTGTGGTTCATTTTGAGGAGATCAAGAAGAGCCGTCACGCCATTGTGACCGGCGAGGACGGGGAAGAGAAGAAGTATCTGATCCCTTACGGTGCCCGCCTGTGCGAGCACATTGTTGAGGGTGCCCATGTGAAGAAGGGCGAGGAGCTGACGCTCGGCGCCGTGAACCCCCACGATGTTTTGGCTATCTTGGGTGAAGAGGCTGTTTATAACTACCTAATTAAGGAAGTACAGTTCGCTTACCGTACCCAGGGTGTTGATATTAACGACAAGCACATTGAGGTTATCGTTCGTCAGATGCTTAAGAAGTGCACCGTGGACGATGCCGGTGATACCGATCTGGTGTCCGGCACCATGGTGGATGTGGCTCAGGTAGACGAGGCCAATGAGGCCATTGACAAGCGGATCGCTTTGGGCGAGACCACTTTGAAGCACGCCACTTATATCCCGATCCTGATGGGTATTACCAAGGCGTCCTTGGCCACCGACTCCTTCCTGTCCGCCGCCTCCTTCCAGGAGACCACCCGCGTGCTCACCGATGCTGCCATCAAGGGCAAGGTGGATCCGCTGATCGGTCTGAAGGAAAATGTAATCATCGGTAAGCTGGTGCCCGCCGGTACCGGTATGCAGGTGTTTGATAAGGTGGATGTGGTGCCCAGCTATTTCTCTGCTGAGGGCAGCGAGGAAATTTTGAACCTGGAACAGTTGCAAGAGCTCTTGACAAACAGTATGTCCGAGTGATATAATGCTAAATTGTCGGTGTGCGATTTGCGCTAAATCGGCCCAAATCCCATCGAATTTAGCCGAAAATTGACCATTTACCGGGGCAGAACCGTAAAGTTCTGCCCCAGTAGGTGCGTTTTTGAGCAGAAAATGCAAATTTGATTTGCCAAATTTGTGTTTTGTGCGCAAAAGCGTACAAAATAATTTGAAAGGAGATAAACGATTGCCTACCTTTAACCAACTTGTAAGAACAGGTCGTAAGACGCTGGAGAAAAAGTCCAAAACACCGGCTCTGCTGAAGGGGCTGAACACCAAGAAGAATGTTATGACCGATAACAATTCTCCCCAGAAGCGCGGCGTTTGCACCGCAGTCAAGACTGCAACTCCGAAAAAGCCGAACTCTGCACTGCGTAAGATTGCCAGAGTGCGTCTGTCTAATGGCATTGAAGTATCCGCTTACATTCCCGGCGTAGGTCACAACCTGCAGGAGCACTCTGTAGTTATGATCCGCGGCGGCCGTGTAAAGGATCTTCCCGGTGTGCGTTACCACATCATTCGCGGTACTCTTGATACCCAGGGCGTGAACGGCAGAATGCAGGGCCGCTCTAAGTACGGCGCCAAGAGACCGAAGGCTGCTAAGAAATAAGAGCAGCGCCGATCCGTTAAGGATCCACCAAGCTCAGCCCAGCTGAGTTTGATCTTCTTGTTTGGAAATCCGGCAAAAGTTTATATACTTTATATAGCTATACAGTGTATGACCTTTTTGTTGGCTCCACGGGAAAACTCGAGTACCTATGAACTCATCAATGATAATGAAGGAGGGAAGCGAAGATGCCAAGAAGAGGCCAGATCGCTAAGCGTGACGTTCTGCCTGATCCGCTGTACAACTCTAAGCTTGTTACACGCCTGATCAACAACGTTATGTACGATGGTAAAAAAGGTGTCGCACAGAAGATCGTGTACGACGCTTTCGACATCATCAAAGAAAAGACGGGTAATGATCCCCTGGAAACTTTTGAAGCTGCCATGGAGAATGTTATGCCCGTACTGGAGGTTAAGGCTCGCCGTGTAGGCGGTGCGACCTACCAGGTACCGCTTGAGGTTCGTCCGGAACGGCGCCAGACCCTGGGTCTGCGCTGGATCACTCTCTATGCGCGTCAGCGTTCTGAGAGAACCATGAAGGAGCGCCTGGCAGCCGAGATTATGGATGCTACCAATAAGACCGGCGGCGCTGCCAAAAAGTGCGACGATACCCATAAGATGGCTGAGGCAAACAAGGCGTTTGCTCATTTCAGATATTAAGCCATTCAGTTTGTTAGGAGGATATTATGCCGAGAAAAGTATCTCTTGAAATGACAAGAAATATTGGTATCATGGCGCATATTGATGCTGGTAAAACCACCACCACCGAGCGTATCCTGTATTACACGGGTATTAACCATAAGATCGGTGAGACCCATGATGGTACAGCAACCATGGACTGGATGGCGCAGGAGCAGGAGCGCGGTATCACCATTACTTCCGCTGCTACCACTTGCTTCTGGAAGAAGCACAGAATCAATATCATCGATACCCCCGGGCATGTGGACTTCACCGTAGAGGTGCAGCGTTCCCTGCGTGTGCTGGACGGTTCCGTTACCGTTCTGTGCGCCAAGGGTGGCGTTGAGCCCCAGTCTGAGACCGTATGGCGTCAGGCTGACGAGTACCATGTACCGAGAATGATCTATGTCAATAAGATGGACATTATGGGCGCAGATTTCTACAATGTACTGGATATGGTCAATGACCGTTTCAAGTGCAATGCACTGCCCATTCAGTTGCCCATCGGCGCGGAGGACACTTTCCGCGGGATTGTGGACCTGGTGAATATGGACGCCGAGATCTATTATGACGATCTGGGTAACGATGTTCGCCGTGAGCCCATTCCTGAGGATATGATGGAATTGGCGCAGAAGTACCGCGAGCAGCTCATCGAGCATGTCGCCGAGATGGACGACGCGCTGATGGAGAAGTATTTCGCCGGTGAAGAGTTGACTGTTGACGAGATCAAAAAGACCATCAGAAAATCTACTATTGCCAACAAGATGGTGCCCATCACCTGCGGTACTTCCTACCGTAACAAGGGTGTACAACCCCTGCTGGACGCAATCGTAGATTATATGCCCGCCCCCACGGATGTTGAGTCCATTAAGGGCGTAAATCCGGACACGGACGAGGAGGAGTATCGTCACTCTTCCGACACAGAGCCTTTTGCTGCTCTGGCGTTCAAGATCGCTACCGACCCCTTCGTTGGTAAGATCTGCTTCTTCCGTGTATATTCCGGTACCATTGACGCAGGCTCTCCCTGCTACAACTCTGTAAAGGGTCATAAGGAGAGAATGGGTCGTATTCTGCAAATGCACTCCAATCACCGTGAGGATATTCCCACCTGCTACGCCGGCGACATCGCTGCTGCCGTAGGTCTGAAGAACACCACCACCGGTGATACCCTGTGTGACGAGGATCATCCCATTATTCTGGAGTCCATGAACTTCCCGGATCCCGTGATCCGTGTTGCCATTGAGCCTAAGACGAAAGCCGGTCAGGAAAAGATGGGCCTGGGTCTTGCTAAGTTGGCAGAAGAGGACCCCACCTTTAAGGCTTACACCGATGAAGAGACAGGTCAGACCATCATCGCCGGCATGGGCGAACTGCACCTGGAGATCATCGTTGACCGTCTGATGCGTGAGTTCAAGGTAGAGGCCAATGTTGGCGCTCCCCAGGTGGCTTACAAAGAGACCATCACCAAGGAAGCGGCTTCCGATACCAAGTATAAGCGTCAGTCCGGCGGTAGCGGCCAGTACGGTCACTGTAAGATCCGCATTATGCCCAACATTGATCCGGAGACCGGTGTCGGCAAGGGCTATGAATTCGTGAACCAGATCGTCGGCGGTTCCATCCCCAAGGAGTATATCCCTGCGGTAGACGCCGGTATCCAGGGCGCTATGAAGAGCGGTATTCTGGCAGGCTATAATGTGGTAGATGTTCGCGTAGAGCTGTACGACGGTTCTTACCACGAGGTTGACTCCTCTGAGATGGCCTTTAAGATCGCCGGTTCTATGGCATTTAAGGACGCTGCCAAGAAGGCCGGTCCCATCATTCTGGAGCCGATGATGAAGGTTGTTGTTATCGTTCCTGAGGAATACATGGGCGATGTAATCGGCGACCTGAACTCCCGCCGTGGCCAGATCCAGGGCATGGAGGACCGCAACGGTGCAAAGCAGATTAATGCTCGCGTACCGCTATCTGAGATGTTTGGCTATGTAAACGACCTGCGTTCCAAGACCCAGGGCCGTGGCCAGTACACCATGGAGCCGGACGGCTATGAGCCTGTTCCCAAGTCCATTTCTGAGAGCATTATCAGCGAGCGCGCCAAAAAAGACTGATAATTCGATAAATCAATAAAAAATGCTTGCTATTTTTATTCGATTTTGATAGAATAGCAATGACAATTGACTATTGTAAATTCTTAAGGAGGAAATTCCAATGGCAAAAGAACATTTTAACAGAACCAAACCCCATGTTAACATTGGTACGATCGGCCATGTTGACCATGGTAAGACCACTCTGACCGCAGCTATCACCAAGTACCTTGCAAACAAGGGCTATGCAAAGTTCGAGGACTATGCAGATATCGATAAGGCTCCGGAAGAGAGAGAGCGTGGTATCACAATCAACACCGCTCACGTTGAGTATGAGACCGACAAGCGCCACTATGCACACGTGGACTGCCCCGGCCATGCTGACTACATTAAGAACATGATCACCGGTGCTGCGCAGATGGATGGCGCTATCCTGGTTATCGCTGCTACCGATGGCCCCATGGCGCAGACCAAGGAGCATCTGTTGCTGGCTCGTCAGGTAGGCGTGCCCGCAATCATCGTTTTCCTGAACAAGACCGACCAAGTGGACGATCCTGAGCTGCTTGAGCTGGTTGAGATGGAAGTTCGTGAGACCCTGGCTGAGTATGGCTTTGATGAGGATTGCCCCATCATCAAGGGTTCCGCACTGAAGGCTCTGGAAGCATCTTCCAACGATGATCCTGCTTGCGAGTGCATCAAAGAGCTGATGGACGCTGTTGACGAGTATATCCCCACTCCGGACCGTAAGGCTGACCTGCCTTTCCTGATGCCCGTAGAGGATGTGTTCACCATCACCGGTCGTGGTACCGTTGCTACCGGCCGTGTGGAGAGAGGCCAGCTGAAGACCGGCGAGGAAGTTGAGATCGTTGGTCTGAAGGACGAGAGCTCCAAGACCGTTTGCACCGGTATTGAGATGTTCCGTAAGATTCTGGACTATGCTGAGGCCGGCGACAACATCGGCTGCCTGCTGCGTGGTGTTCAGAGATCCGACATCGAGCGTGGTCAGGTTCTGGCTAAGCCCGGTTCCATTCATCCCCACACTGAGTTCACCGGTCAGGTGTATGTACTGACCAAGGAAGAGGGCGGTCGTCATACTCCCTTCTTCAACAACTATCGTCCCCAGTTCTATTTCAGAACCACTGATGTTACCGGCGTGATCACCCTGCCCGAGGGCACCGAGATGTGCATGCCTGGCGATAACGTAAACATGGATGTTAAGCTGATCACCCCCATCGCTATTGAAGAGGGTCTGCGCTTCGCTATCCGTGAGGGCGGCCGTACCGTTGGTTCCGGCGTTGTTACCGCTATCAAGGAGTAATTCCCGGAATTACAGAATCTATAAAAGAGCAAGTCTTCGGACTTGCTCTTTTTGCATTGATAGCTATAGGAAAGTAGGGTTCAGATTTGTCCTTTTATTAGCAAACTCGGATTCGAACCCATGTCAACGGCTAACCGATTGCGCGGCGTTTGTTGGTACTATCATTTATTGTCCGCTATTTGGTACACAAGACGGATCCGCTTGCGCTGAGCGTTGACAGTCGCGGCGGCAAGACTGTATAATGGTTCTAAGGTTAAAAAGATGCCGTCAGCGAGATGATCTTTGACTTCATCAGTGGTGAAGCCAGCACGCAGGAGGGCGGCGAGAAGTTCGCCAAGTGCCTGGCGGAAGATGCGGACCTGGCCCAAAAAGAAAAGAAGTCCGTTGTGGAAAAGATCAAGGACTTCTTTACAAAGCGGTTGGACGAGATGAACATTACCCTGCGTCAGGTGTTTGACAGTCAAGAGCTGGAGACCGGGCACCATACTTCTCAAACCCAGGTACAGCGTGTGGCTCGACAGCTGAAGAAGTCTACCGGCAGCAAGATGGACACTCCCCGCCTGATGGTGCAGCTGAAAGGGCTGTTTGACTATATCGGCAACAACGATGATGTGACCTTTTCGTCTGTCATGGACCAGGCAAAAGAAATTGCCCATGAGCTGCTGGATAGCACCCCGGAACACACGGTGCGTGACGAGTACGCCCAGGAGGTTTTGGACACACTGCGGGGTATGGCAATCACGCTGTCCGATGAGCAAAAGGCGGAGACGGCCTACCACTATAATCGGTACGGGAGTGACCTGCTTTTTCTGTATTTTGCATCAAAAAGTACTGCAATAAGTGCTGTAACGCCAAAAGGTTTCTGTTTTCTCTTGCTTTTTGTGTAAGCGGAAATTTGGCTTAACTAAGCCAAAAATAAAAAGCAAAATAAAAAAGGACAGCCGAAAAGCTGTCCTTATGGTCGGAGTGACAAGACTTGAACTTGCGGCCCCTAGACCCCCAGTCTAGTGCGCTACCAACTGCGCCACACCCCGATTGCTTAAACACTATACCATAAAATGCGCTATATTGCAAGCCTTTTTTGCGAATGGTTGCATTTTTTTTGTAAAAGGACTATACTAATTACAGATTGAACAAGAGGTGATGAAATGGCGTTGGAAGAACAGGTGGTGGATCGGTTGATCCACTTGGGGTACACCGTTTCATTTGCAGAGTCTTGCACCGGCGGGCTGTGCTGCGGCACGCTGGTTAATGTGGCCAATGCGTCCAAGGTGCTGAATGCCAGCTTTGTAACCTATGCCAATGCGGCGAAAATTCGTTTTTTGGGCGTGGAGGCGGACACGATCTTGAATTATGGCGTAGTCAGCGAGCAGGTGGCGGCGCAAATGGCACGGGGCGTGGCTAAGACGGCAGAGAGCAGTGTGGGCGTTGGCATCACCGGTATTGCCGGTCCCGGTGGCGGTACGGCCAAAAAGCCGGTGGGCATGGTCTGTTTTGGCTTTTGCGTGCAGGATCAAGTGCAGACCTATACTTGCCAATTTGGCAATTTGGGTCGCAACCGGGTGCGCGAGTCTGCTGTGAAATTCGTTTTTTCCAAATTGCTGGAGATTTTGTAAGACCGGCAGTGCGGTTTTGTTTTTGCGTGGGAGTTGTGATTTTTCTCTTGATTTTCTCCGCGAGATATAGTATAATCTTAGCCGTGCTGCAACGCAGCACGTTATGCTGATATGGCTCAGTTGGTAGAGCAGCGCATTCGTAATGCGCAGGTCGTCGGTTCGAGTCCGACTATCAGCTCCAAAACCTGCGTAAACACGGCGTTTTCGCAGGTTTTTTCTTTTTCTGAAATGCATTCCAAAATTCAATACGCAACAAAAAATCTCACTCTTTTTTACGGAGTGAGATTTTGTTCGTTTATCCGATTTCTCGTCCAAGACCATCTATTGACCATTTATGAAATTTAGGATAAAAGCATTTGCCCAATAGATTAGAAATTTATCAACAAGGCTGTTATTTCGGAATCCGCATGAATAAATGCGCTTCATCTTCGCCCGCAATATAAGCCCCATTATTCAACATGACCTTCTGCGAAGCGATATTATCCTTATTTACACGAAGGTATATCTCTTCTTCCAAGATAATGCTTTTTGCTTTATCAATAGTAAGTTTCAATCCCTCCGTTCCATATCCTTTCCCTCGCTTATCTTTTTTGATGCTGTAGCCGATATGTCCAGCTCCTTCCCGAAGCGTTTCCGTTAAATAATGTCTTATTCTGAATTCTCCGATTAGACAATCTTGGTCCCACAAATAATAGTATGTTTCGGGAACAAACCAATTCGGCATGTTAACTGGATGCTCATACGAAATCAAGGTTGGCAGGACAGTTTCAATATAGTTCTCGTATGAAACACCATTATACTGATTTGTTAAGCCGTTTTCAACAACAGGCAATGCTGTTGTGTATTCCCATTGAGCAATAGCGTCCTGTATATTTATTTTTCGCAGTTCCATCACATTATTATCTCCGCAAATCATAATTTATCAAATTTATTATACCATGCCGTAAAGCATAAACTCAACCGCCGATTATTCGGCGGTTGAGTTTATGTTGGAAATAGAATTTTCTTCGTATCCTTGCCTGCGCTTTCTATCAGATTACCCATTGTGTTTGCAACATTCTCTTGCATGGAATCCGTTACATGCATATAGGTGTTCATTGTAAATCCTGCGTCTGTGTGACCGAGCATGTATGATACGGCTTTAACGTCCATTCCTTGTTCAAGGGATAAGGTGGCAAAGCTGTGCAGTAAATCGTGAAAGCGTATTCTCGGCACGCCTGCCCTGTCTTTCACTTGCGTTATATTTTTTGGCAATAGGATTAACTTTTTTATCCCAGCTGTAAAGAGAAGCAAACGGATCGCAGCCAATTTGCACCTAAAATAGATTACAGAGAAAATTGCATCTTGTTTTAGATCCTGCGTATTCTCTTTGATTCGGGAGAAGGGTGTGTGATTTTTCCTATTTCTATGGGGCAGTACAGTGTTGCAATCCCCTGAAAATAATGATACAATGACCACATAAGGGGGACTTCCAATGCAAAAAAAAATCTATACTGTGGCTACGGCCCACTTGGATACCATTTGGTCTTGGGACTTTGAGACCACCGTGTCCCGGTACATCTACAATACCTTGGTGGATAACTTTGCACTGTTCCAAAAATATCCCACCTATCACTTCAATTTTGAGGGCAGCTATCGTTACGAGCTGATGGAGGAATATTACCCGGAACTGTATGCCAAAATGCGGGACTATATTGCCCAGGGGCGGTGGAGCGTTTGCGGCTCCGCCTTTGAGAATGGCGATGTGAATGTGCCGTCGCCGGAGGCACTCTTTCGCAACATTCTTTACGGCAATCGCTATTTTGAGAAAAAATTTGGCAAGCGCTCAGTGGATATTTATCTGCCGGACTGCTTTGGTTTCGGTTGGGCGCTGCCCAGCATTATGGCCCACGCCAACCTGATGGGCTTTACGACCCAAAAGCTGGGTTGGGGCGGCGCCTACGGCATTCCTTTTGATATTGGCGTGTGGCAAGGGCCTGACGGCGCGCAGGTGCTGGCCAGTCTGAACCCCCACGATTATTACTTTACGCTGAAGAAGCTGCGGGATTGGGATTTTGTGCAGCAAAAGCTGAAAGAAAACGAAAAATACGATCTGAACAGCACTATGATTTTCCACGGGATCGGCGATCGGGGCGGTGCGCCCAAGGAAGCCTCTGTGGCCTTTGTAGAGCAGGAGATCAAGAAAAACAAAGACAGCGATGTGCAGGTGCTGGCGTCCGGTGCGGATGATCTGTTCCGTGACCTGAACGCCCAGCTGACCCCGGAGCAAAAAGCCAAGCTGCCCCGGTGGGAGACGGAACTGGTGATGCAAAATCACGGCGTTGGCGGCTACACTTCCCGGGCCGTGGGTAAGCGTTGGAACCGCCGCTGTCAGGAACTGGCGGATATGGCGGAGCGTTCCGGCGTAGTGGCGGATTATCTGGGCACCGCCCATTACAATAAAGAGGCTATGGAGCTGAACTGGAAGCGTACCATTGCCCATCAGTTCCACGATGATCTACCGGGCACCTCTGTGCAGCGCGCCTATCGCCGCAGCTGGAACGACTACGGTATGGCCATGAACGGCTTTGCCGGTGAGTTGGCCCAAGCTGCCGGGTCTGTGGGCAGTCTGCTGAAAACGGACTTCTGCGCCGGAACGCCGGTGACGGTATTTAACAGTCTGGAAGTGGCCCGCACGGATGCGGTGACTCTGGAGCTGCCCCACTGGCCCAAGGCCTGTGCGCGGGTATACGATCCCAAGGGCAGGGAAGTGAAAAGTCAGGTGAACCGCTACGAGAATGGCACGGCGGAGCTGGTATTTGCTGCCACGGTGCCCGCCTTGGGCTTTGCGGTCTATGATGTGCGGCCCTCCGATGTGCCCTGCCGTCTGCGGGGCAGCCTGTCCATCAGCAGCGAAAATCAGATGGAGAACCAAAAATACATTGTGCGCCTGAACAAAAAGGGCAACATCACCTCCATCCTGGACAAAGAAATGGACGAGCAGGAGCTGCTGTCGGAGCCCATCAGCCTGGGGCTGTTCAAGTACACCGGCTCTAAGCCCTGGCCTGCCTGGGAAATGAATTATAAAGAAGCCAACAAGGACCCGGACCGCCTGCCAAATCCGGTGACGGTGACCATTCAGGAGAAAGGCCCGGCGCGGGTGTCCTTCTGTGTAGAGCAAAAGGATGGGGACTCTACCTTTAAGAATATCATTGCTCTCACCGACGGCGGCAGCCGGGTAGAGGTGTATTCTGAGATCGAGTGGCGCAGTCTGCACACGATGGCAAAGAACAAATTTGCATTTGCCTGCACCAACCCGGAGGCTACCTTTGACCTGGGGCTGGGCACCATTCGCCGGGGAAATATGACGGAAAAGCTGTTTGAAGTGCCTGCTCAAAACTGGGTGGATCTGACGGATAAAAGCGGCGACTGGGGCGTGTCTGTGCTTAGCGAGTGCAAGTACGGCTGGGACAAGTATAAGGACAATACCCTGCGTATGACCGTGCTGCACAGCCCGGTACGCAATTACCGGATCGATTCCATGCAATCTATGATGGATCTGGGACTGAACCGATACAGCTATGCCCTGTTCTCCCATAAAGGGCAGGTGGGTGCCGATACGCAAAATCAAGCCCGTGCCTTTTTGCAGCCCCTGACCGGGTATGTGGAGCCAAAGCACCCGGGCGTGCTGGGTACCGCGTACAGTTTTGGAAATGCCTCTCACCCCCAGGTGGTGCTGCGGGCAATGAAGTTCGCGGAGGACGGCGACGAGATCGTGGTGCGCCTGAACGAGGGCGCCGGTACGCCGGTGGAACACTATTCCCTGCGCTTGGGTGCCGGTGTGGCAGAAGCCCGAGAGCTGTTTGCCTCTGAAGAAGAAAAAGGCCCGGCAACGGTAAAAGACGGCTGCCTGGTCACGGACTTTACACCGTATCAGATCAAGACCTTTGCCCTACGGCTGCAACCGGCGGCGCAGGTGGGTCACGCTGCCAAGGCAACGCCTCTCACACTGCCTATGAACGTGCAGTTGATCACCAAGCAAGGCGAGCAGGGCGAGCTGCCCCTGTCTATTCCTGCAGAGCGGATCGGCGATCAGGTCACGGCTGCCGGTATTCCTTTTGCTATTGCAAAGGACGGCAAGAACGCCTTGCGCCTTGCCGGTCAGACCCTGACCTTAAAGAAAGATACTCGCCGGCTGGCGTTGCTGTTGTCTGCGGACAGTAATCGAATTTTAGACTTTACCGTAGGTGGAAAAACGGTGCCTTGCTCGGTGCTGAGCCGTACCCGGCGTTTTGCAAGCTGGGATCTGTACGATCTGCACGAGACCGCCCATATTCAAGAGGGACAGCTGGGGTATGTAAGTACCCACAGCCATAACGCAGACGGTACGGACGCCATTGCCAAGGAGCTGTACTTCTATATTTTGATCTTAAATGTGCAGGGCGGCGACACGGTGGTATTGCCCCGGGATGAAGAAACACTGGTTTTGGCCGCAACAGAGCTGAATACAGTGGCTGTGCCTTGTGCAACCCCGCTGTATGACCGGGTCGAGGATCGTCCCTTTGACTACACCATGCGCCTGGGAGACAAACTGCGTTACCTGCGTATGAAACTGCCTTGGTATATGGGCGATAAAGGTCGCTATTTCAGTTGCTACAACCGAGGAAGAGAGAGGGAATAAGATGAAGCCAAATTTTGACCAGAACTGGACCACCACCAACGGCGGTGTGCCGCTGAATGACAGCGAAGTGGAGCGTTACATTCGCGTGGTGCCGCGCCCTAACCAGGTTCACTTGGCACAGCAGCCTTTTTACTGCTTTATGCACTTTGGCATGAATACTGCCACTCAGCGGGAGTGGGGCAGCGGCAAAGAAACGGTGCAGGACTTTACCATTAAGAAGATCAAGCCGGAGCAATGGGTGCGCACGGTGAAGGCTGCCGGTGCCAGCGGTATCATTCTTACCTGTAAGCACCACGACGGTTTTTGTCTGTGGCCCAGTGAATACACATCGTTCAGTGTAAAGAACACGGACTTTGATGGCGATATTGTGAAGCAGGTGTCTGACGCCTGCGCTGCCGGCGGACTGGATTTTGGCGTGTATCTTTCTCCTTGGGATATGCACGAGCCCACCTACGGTACCCCGGACTATAATGATTATTTTTGTAATCAGTTAACGGAGCTGCTTACCAATTACGGCCATATCAGTGAGGTTTGGTTTGACGGTGCGAAAGGCGCCGATGTGCCGAACTTTGAGTATGATTGGGCGCGGTATTATGCCCTGATCCGCAAACTGCAGCCGGACGCGCTGATTTCCATTTGCGGCCCGGATGTGCGCTGGGTGGGCAACGAGGGCGGCAAGACCCGCAAAAGCGAGTTCTGTGTGGTGCCTGCTCGCCTGGCAGACGCTGAAAAGACGCATGAGAAGAGCCAACACGGCGAGGGCGACGCTGCCGCGCTGAAAAAGCTGAACAATATGGACGAGGATCTGGGCAGCCGCAAGGTGCTGTCTATGGCGCGGGATCTGATTTGGTATCCGGCGGAGGTGGATGTGTCCATCCGTAAGGGTTGGTTCTGGTCCAAAGATGAGGATCGTACGGTTAAGAGTGCGCGTAGACTGTTTAAGCTGTATCTTGGCTCTGTGGGCAACAACTGCACCCTGCTGCTGAATGTGCCGCCTACCAATAAGGGCGTGATCCATCCGAGAGACGCCCACGCCTTGAAGGGGATGGGCCAGGCCATTCGCAAGATGACCGAGCAGCCGATCATCACATACCAGCTGGGCGAATTACAGCCGGAGCAGGGGTATATCGACTTTGACTTTGACAGTGTACATAAGTTGAAATATGTGATTTTGTCCGAGGAGATTCGCAAGAGCCAGCGGGTGGAGGCCTTTGAACTGTGGGCGAAGAAGCCAAACGGCAAGATGAAGCGCATTTACAAGGGCACGGTGATCGGTATGAAGAAAATTGTGCGGCTGCGCCGGGGATTGAATTGCTTAGGCGTGCGCTTGGTGATCCGCCAAAGCCGCAGCACCCCGGATATTGCCGAAATCGGATTTTACGAATGATGACGCCAAGGCTCCCGTTTATGCGGCGGCGCTTTCAGGTATAAAAAAAGGACTTGTTCTGATGAACAAGTCCTTTCCTTTTTCGTTTTATTCCAGGGCACGGGATACGGTCTCCCCGGCACGAGAGGCGGCCTCGCTAAGATCGGTGGCGCCTTCACGCACCTTGGAGCCGGCCTCCGATGCGCCCTCGCTCAGTGCCTCGCCGGGGCTTTTTGCTGTGGTTTCCTCTCGTGTGGTGGTTTCGCTGACGGTGGTGTCCGGTTCTGTGGTGGGATTTTCCTCCTGCTTGGCGCAGCCCAGCAGCACGGTTGCCAGCACGGTTACGGCCAGTGCTAAAATCATCAATCGGTTTTTCATGGTGTTGCCTTCCTTTCGGTTTTATTCTGCCCGGCGGTGCCGGGTTTATGCGTTTTATTTGGTTAAGGTGCCATGATCGCTGTACAGCAGCAGAAGAATGTCCTCTTCCGCACCGGTGGCGGCGTTCAGGTACACCAGCGCGTCCTCTCCGGTGTCTGCCGAATGCGCAAGCACCTCAATACAGGCTACCTCCCGGCCGTCCTCCTTGGGGATCAGGCACTTTTTGGTGCTTCTCACCTCCAAATAGGGGCTGATCTTGGCGGTGGCTGCCTTTTCCGATACGGTAAAGGTGGGCACATTCCGCCGGTGGTGGTTGGTGATATAGCCCCGGGCCTCCAGCGATACCACGCTGCCGTCCCGCAGGGACACGCCAACCTTGATTAGATCTGTATAGTAGAGTATGCCGTCTCGGCAGTAGGCAAAATTGACGGTGCAGATATTGCTGTCGGCGGCGTAATAGGTGGAGCGCATATCTTGGTAGCCTAGTTTCTTCAAATAGGCGGCTGCCTGCTTGATCGCTTCTTTTTCATCTATGGCCTTGGTACTGATTTTGCCGCCGAAGAGAATGGAACTTACATACCCGCCGCTTTTGGTCACATTTACCGTTTGTTGCCCTTTGGTGAACACATAGGCAGGCATACGCCCGGCTTCGTCCTCCAATCGGTTTAGATGGGTCTCATTGCACCCCAGTGCCTTGGCAGCGATCTTGGCGGCAGCGTCCTTGCTGATTTTGTCCTGCCCTTTGAGCAGCTGCGGCTCTTTGTGCAGTACCGCGTCTGCAAAGGGGCCGTCATACAGCAGGGTGGGGTAGTTCTCAAAGGCTTCCTCCGCGGTGGAAAAGTCTGTGCTAATGGCGGGCAGACGGGTGCCGTCCGCAGACTTTACATCGCGCTTGGTGATTTGGCCGCCGTTATTGCAAATTTCTACCATTTGGGTCACACTGTTTTTATATTTGGTGGCGTATTGCAGCAGCTGGAGCAGATTTTCGTGCTCTTTGGCGGTGACCACCTCGCCGGCATAGACTTTTTTGCTGAGATAAGTGGCGTAGTCCCCGGTCTGGCTTAGAAATTTATAGGTGCCTGCCAAGTTCATCTGCTCCACCGGCAGGCGGGACAGAGAGTCCTTGGCCTGATTGGCCTGTTGAGACAGATCTCGGCTTACATCAGACAGGGTGGCGGCGCCGTTTGCATAGACGCTTTTGGTCAGATCGGTCTCAATGCCCTCCAGGTCCTCCGCCAGGGCAGACAGGCTTTGGCGATAGGTGCTTTCCAGCCGCGCCCGGTACTGGGCAGCCTGTACGGTGCCGGTGATGGCATAGATAATCAAAATACCCGCCAGCAGCAAACCGAAGGACAGCAGTCGCACGGAGCTTCGCTTTGTCATAATCATTCCTCATTCCCTTGGGGCAGCGCTGTGCTGCCGCCGCATTTCTTTTTCTATTTTTGACGGAATTTTGAAAAACATACAAAAAAATCTTAACTCCAGGCCTAAAGTATGGTATACTGTAACTGATTATGTAACCTGGAGCAGTGTATAATGAAGTTGACGGAGAAAAAACGCATTGTGGTCAAAGTAGGCACCTCCACTTTGACCCACGACACAGGCAAGACCAATATTGCCCGGATGGCCAAGCTGGTATCTGTGCTGGCAGATCTGAAGAACGCCGGTCATCAGGTGGTGCTGGTGTCCAGCGGCGCCGTGGGTATCGGTGCCGGTAAGCTGGGCATGCATGAGCGACCGGATCATACCAGCGGGCTGCAAGCCTGCGCGGCGGTGGGGCAGTGTGAGCTGATGTTCCTCTACGACAAGCTGTTTTCCGAGTACGGCGTGGTGGTGAGCCAGTTGCTGTTTACCGGCTACACCTTAAATCACCCGGAGGAAAAGGCACATTTGGTGGACACCTTTAATCAGCTGCTGGAATATGACGCCCTGCCCATAGTGAATGAGAACGACAGCGTGTCCGTTGAGGAGCTGCTCCACGGTGACAACGACTGCCTGTCTGCCACGGTGGCTCAACTGATCGGGGCGGATCTGCTGATCCTGCTTACCGATACGGACGGCCTATTTGACGCCAACCCGGCAGAGAATGAGGACGCGCGCCTGATCGGCCGTGTGGCAGAGATCAACGACGATGTGTACGCCGTAGCCGGGGGCGCCGGCAGCAAGGGCACCGGCGGCTTTACAACGAAAATTCGGGCGGCGGAGATCGCCACCGGCGCCGGTATTCCGGTGATTATTATGAATGGAGAGCGCCCCACGGCTATTTATAAGGTGCTGGACGGGCAGCCCATCGGCACCTATTTTGAAGCGAACAGCAGGTGAATGCAATGGATGAAAAGATGAGAGAAATGGGGATCCGTGCGAAGCATGCAGCCGGTGTGCTGGCTACCCTGACAACAGAGGAAAAGAATGCAGGGCTGCTGGCGATTGCTGATGCGCTGCGGGCGCGGCAGACAGAGATTATGGCTGCCAATGCACTGGATTTGGAAGCCGGTCAGGCAAACGGTATGTCCCCGGCACTGCTGGATCGGCTGGCGCTAAACGGCGACCGAATCGAGGGTATGGCCCAGGGTTGTCAGGATGTGGCGGACCTGCCGGACCCCTGCGGTCGCGTGCTGGAAAGCCAGACCCGACCCAACGGCCTGTATATGGAAAAGGTTAGCGTGCCTATCGGGGTCATCGGCATTGTGTATGAGGCTCGGCCCAATGTAACGGTGGACGGCGCCGCTCTATGCTTAAAAAGCGGTAACGCCGTGATTCTGCGAGGTGGCAAAGAGGCCATTCACTCCAATCGCATGCTGGCTCAGGTGATGCGGGATGCCCTGTTTAACGCAGGCATTGTGCAGGACGCTGTGGCGCTGGTGCAGGACACCTCCCGGGCTTCTGCTACCGAGATGATGCATATGAAGGGCTATATCGACTGCCTGATCCCCCGGGGGGGCAAGGGACTGATCGCTGCCGTGTGCGAGAATGCCACTGTGCCGGTGATTGAGACCGGCTCCGGCAACTGCCATATTTATGTGGACGCCACGGCGGATGTGGATATGGCGGCAGACATTATCTTTAACGCCAAGACCCAGCGGATCGGCGTATGCAACGCCTGTGAGAGCCTGGTGATCCACCGGGATATTATTGACCACGCCCTGCCGGCCATTAAGTTGCGGCTGGACGAAAAGAATGTGGAAATGCGGGGCGACGCCCGAGCCATGCAGGCCTGCGACGGCTTGGTGCCCGCCACGGAAGAAGATTTTTATACCGAGTATTTGGATTATATTATCAGCGTAAAGACGGTGAAGAGCGTGGACGAGGCCATTGACTTTATCAATGTGCACTCCACCGGCCACAGCGAGGCCATCATCACCCGGGACGAGGAGAGCGCGCGCCGCTTTTTACAGCGGGTGGACTCTGCGGCGGTGTATGTGAACGCCTCCACCCGATTTACCGACGGGGCGGAGTTTGGCCTGGGGGCGGAGATCGGAATCTCTACTCAAAAGCTGCACGCCCGCGGTCCCATGGGTCTGCGTGCCCTGACTACCACTAAATACTTGATCTTTGGCAACGGACAGGTGCGATAAAATGAACCAAACAGTAGAAAAAGAGCGGCTGCGCCGGCGGAAGCAAAATCAGCGCCGTGCCCGCACCAAGCGCTTTTTTATGGTGCTGGGTGTGCTGGTGGTGGCACTGGCGGCCTTTCTGATTACCGTTAAGATCTGCAAGCCGGATTTTGATTTTTCCCTTTTGGTGCCGGACAAGGCTGTGACCTTTGTGCAGGAGAATGTGCTGGGTCACACCACCACGGTGCCCACTACGCAGGCACCTACTGCGCCGCCCACTACGGAGAAACCTACTTACGCCGATTACAAGGATGCCTCCGCTTTTGCGTTTGACACTTCCAAGCAAGGCAGTCAGGTGGGCAATATTCTGAATAAAACCCATGGGGCAGTGACCTTTAATGGTGCGTATATCTATTTTGCCGCACCGGGTCAGGGTATTTACCGCTTTGCTCCGACAGAGGAGACCACCACCAAGGTGAAGGGCGTGAAAAATGCCTGCTGCCTGAATATTATGGGCGATTTCCTCTACTATATTGATAAAGGCAGCAAAAAGCTGCAAAAACTTTCCGTCTCCGGCGGCGATGCCGTGACTTTGCTCCCCGACGCGCGCCGGGCCTACGGCTACAACGATCGGCTGTTTTGCCTGACCGGCGACTCTCTGTACACCGTGACGGCGGCAGGGGACAAGACCTTGCTTTATACAGCGGGGGCAGACAAAAAGCTGGCGCTGGTGGGCATTTCGCTTACCGATGTGTATTTTACGGAGACGGACAACCTGACCGGCGAGGTGGAGTACCTGACCGTGGGGCAGACCGGCGGCAACAGCACCCACTTCCGTGCCGCAACGGAGAAGAACGAAGTGCGTTCTATGGCGCTGGAAAACGGCTATTTCTACTATTATCAGCGTCGGTCGGAGGACAAGTATGATCTGGTTCGCCAAAAGTTCGGCAGCCAAAAGACCGTGACCTTGCTGGAGCATGTGCGTTCCACCGATTATCCGGTGGTGTACGGCAACCGGCTGTATTATACCGATTATAAGAGCGGAGCCGCCCAGGCAATGGAGCTGAATATGAACTCCGGCGCCAAAAAGGTGATGCTCACCGCCTCCGGTGCGGACAAGTCCGGCACCGTAGCGGTGGCCTGCGGCTATCAGTATATCTTTTTGATCGGCAAAAAGACGGAGAGCGGCGGCAGTGTGTACCGCGCCTCCTGCATTTACACCTCTGCCTCGGCAGACAATACCATGGACTTCCGCAGCGGAAAATGGTCCTACTAATTCCTGGGAGTAAAGGAACGAAACACAGTGGATAAGTACAAAAAACTCGCTTCCAATACCATTATCTTTGCCATTGGCACCTTTTCGTCTAAAATTCTGTCGTTTTTGCTGATGCCCTTTGTCACCCGTATGATGACCACGGGCAGCTACGGCGCGGCGGATCTGATCCAGCAGACGGGCAATGTGATCATACCCATTGCCTTTTTGTGCGTCAACTCGGCAGCCCTGCGCTTTTCGATGGACAAGGCAGAGCGCAAGAGCGATGTGTTTACCGTAGGCGTGCGGGTGACTCTGGTGGGCTTTTTGGCCTTTCTGTTGTTTGCGTACCCGATCAGTTTAATTAAAATCAACGACTTTAAGCTGGGCGATTACCTGGTGCTCATTTATGTGTTTGTGCTCACTTCCGGCTTTCGCCAGCTGTGCCAGCAGTTTGTGCGCGGCTCCGGTCATGTAAAGCTGTTTGCCATTGACGGTATTTTGGCTACCGTGACCTATCTGCTGTTTACCATGCTGTTCTTGGGCGTGTTTAAGTGGGGAGTTACCGGCTATATTTTGGCCATCGTGGCGTCGGACTTCTGCTCCGTGCTGTTCTTTACCGTAACTGCCAAGCTGTACCGTTATGTGCGCTTTAAGGGCGTGCGCCGCCAGACCGGGCGGGATATGCTGCGTTACTGCGTGCCCATGATCCCTACCATTATCTTGTGGTGGATCATCAATGTGTCTGACCGCTATATGGTTACTTATTTTGTGGGCTCTTCTGCCAACGGTCTATATTCCGCCGCGTCTAAGATTCCTAATTTGGTGATTATGTGCGCGTCTGTATTTACAGACGCCTGGCAACTGTCTGCGGTGGATGAGTATAACAATAAAGATACCGCCCGGTTTTTCTCCAAGATCTTTCGGGTGTACTGTGGCGGCACCTTCTTTGTGGCGTCTTTCCTGATTTTGACTTGTAAGATGATTACAAAAGTTTTGGTGGCAGACGCATATTTTGATTCTTGGCAGTATGTGCCGGTGCTGATCATCTCCACCGTGTTCTCCTGTCTGGTGAACTTTTTGGCCTCTATCTATATGGCGGAGAAAAAGAATATTATGGCGATGGTAACTGCCCTCACCGGTGCAGTCACCAATGTGGTGCTGAACCTGATTTTGATTCCCCGTATGGGTGCCAACGGTGCGGCCGTTGCCACTGCCTGCGCCTTTGTGGTTGTGTTCCTGACCCGCAGTCGGGATACGCGCCGATTCATTAAGATCAACTACCAGCCGGTGGTGCTCACTTGCCAAACCGTGGTGCTGGTGGCCCAAACGGTGGCGGCGCTGTGCTTGCAGGGCGTGTGGTTCTATGTGGCAGAGGCACTGCTGTTTGCCCTGATGTTGGGAATGAACTGGTATCAGGTGGTAGAACTGTACAAACTGGTGACGACCAAGATGCTGTCCAAACTGAAAAAGCCGAAAACAGAGGAAGAATAAGAGAAATGTTTCGTGCATAGGCTCTTTTAGCGACTTGGTATTGAATTACAGACGATTTTAGTATATAATCTACAAATGGAACACGATTATTTGCGTGATTTATAATAATTTTTGGAGGATTTGTATGAAATCAACGATTTCTGTGGCGCAAGCAAAGCGACGGATCAACGACAAACTCAGTCACTTTTTCGGCGTTACGCCGGCAGACGCCACCAATGAACAATATTATAAGGCTGTGGCCATGATCCTGCGGGAGATGCTCAGCGAAAAAAACAGCCAGTTCCGCCATCAGGCTGAGGGTCAGGACTCTAAGCAGATCTATTATCTGTGTATGGAGTTTTTAATGGGGCGTTCCTTAAAGAACAACTTGTATAACCTGGGTCTGACTGAGACTTTTGAAAAGGCGCTGGCCGGCTTTGATGTAAAGCTGGAGCAGCTGTACGATGAGGAGCCGGATGCCGGTTTGGGCAACGGCGGCTTGGGCCGTCTGGCTGCCTGTTATCTGGACGGTTTGGCCTCTGACGGCTATCAGTCTATGGGCTATTCCATTCGGTATGAGGCCGGTATTTTTAAGCAGAAGCTGGTAGACGGCTGGCAGACGGAGCTGCCGGACTTTTGGCTGCCCGGCGGAGAGGTTTGGCTAGTGCCCCGTGAGGAGCGCGCCCAGACTGTCAGCTTTGAGGGCTGGGTCGATGAAAGCTGGGACGGTGAGTACCATACCGTCACTATGCGGGATTGCAACACCGTGATCGCTGTGCCCTATGATATGTATGTAAGTGGTCTGGGTGACGGTGTGGCTCGTTTGCGCCTGTGGGCGGCTCGCAAGCCTGCACTGGATATGAGTCTGTTTAATCAGGGCGAGTATATTAAGGCTATGGAGCAGTCTGCCATGGCAGAGACCATCAGCAAGGTGCTGTATCCGGCAGACAACACGCCGGAGGGCAAGTCCCTGCGCCTGCGCCAGCAGTATTTCCTGGTGTCCGCCTCTGTGCAGGATATTATTCATCGTCACCTGTCCAAGTACGGCACGCTGGATAATCTGCCGGAGAAGGTGGCAATCCATATTAACGATACCCACCCCACCTTGGCCATTCCGGAGCTGATGCGCATTATGCTGGACGAATGCGGCTATGATTGGGACTCTGCCTGGAAACTGGTAACCGACACGATGGCGTACACCAACCACACGGTGATGAAAGAGGCGCTGGAGTGCTGGAGCGAGGACCTGTACAAGCGCCTGCTGCCCCGTATTTATGAGATCACCAAGGAGATCGACAACCGCTTCCGTGCCTTTGTTTGGGGCGCTACCCATGATGCAGACAAGGTGGAGCGTATGGCTGTGATCTCTTGCGGCGCCGTGCGTATGGCCAACCTGTGTGTGGCCGGCTCTCACAGCGTCAACGGCGTGTCTGCTTTGCATAGCGAGATTTTGAAGGACACGGTGTTCCACGACTTCTACACCATCACCCCGGCCAAGTTTACCAATGTAACCAACGGCATTGCCTTCCGTCGCTGGCTGTGCCAGTCCAATCCGCAGCTGACCGATTATTTAACGGAGCTGATTGGTGACGACTTTATTAAGCACAGCGACCGCCTGCTGACCCTGCGGGATTACAAGGACGACCCGGCAGTGCTGGACCAGCTGCAAAAGATCAAGCGCGCCAACAAAGAGCGCTTTGCCAAGGTGGTGAAGAAGCAGAACGGCGTGGTGCTGGACCCGGATTCCATCTTTGATGTGCAGGTGAAGCGCCTGCACGAGTATAAGCGCCAGCAGCTGAATGTCCTGAACATTATTGCGCAGTACCAGGCGCTGAAAGAAAATCCGAATATGGACTTTACTCCCCGGACTTATATTTTTGCTTCCAAGGCAGCCCCGGGTTACTACATGGCTAAGAAAATCATTCAGCTGATTGACGCTTTGGCTCATGTGGTGAATAATGACCCGGACACCAAGGATAAGCTGAAAGTGGTGTTCATGGAGGACTACTCCGTGTCTTTAGCAGAGGTGCTGATGCCTGCTGCGGACATCAGTGAGCAGATTTCGCTGGCCGGCACGGAGGCATCCGGCACCGGCAATATGAAGTTGATGCTCAACGGCGCCGTTACTCTGGGCACCCTGGACGGCGCCAATGTGGAGATCTGCAACGCCGTAGGGGAGGACAATATCTTCCTGTTTGGTATGAAGACGCCGGATGTGGAGGCTCTGCGCCGCAGCGGCTATCACCCCATGAACTATGTGACCAATAACCCGGCGTTAAAGAACGCCATTGATATGATCCAGTATGGCGTGAACGGCAAGGACTTTAGTGAGATTACCTCCTCACTGATCAATGTGGACCCGTATATGGCGCTGGCAGATTTTGCCGATTATCAAAACGCCCAGCGGCGCTCGGCACAGGTGTATGCTGACAAGACCGCCTTCGCCAAGATGAGTCTGATGAACATCAGTGGTGCAGGCATTTTCAGCGCAGACCGTGCCGTGCAGGAATATGCGGAGAATATTTGGCACACCCACCCGGTGGTTGTAGCGCAGCCCCGACCTCAAAAGGTGGCGGCTGCTGCGGAGAAGCCCGCCGAGAAGCCGGCGAAGAAACCCGCAGCCCAAAAGCCTGCGGCCAAAAAGTCCGCTACAAAGAAAACCACCAAGAAGAAATAAATCTGCTTGCGGCAGGCGCAGGGCAATGCCTGTGTCTGCCGTTTTTTACTGTTTAAGAGAGGAAAAATATGCTGATCTTCAACGCCAGAGACCCACAGTACAAGTCGCCCATTCGCGCCGTGGCAACGGATGAGCCGGTGCATTTGCGGCTGGTGGCCTCGCGGGATATGCATTGCTCCGGCGCCCGGTTGGTGGTCACCAAGGACGGCGAAACGCCGGTGCCTTACGGTATGTTTTGGGCCGGTATGTGCGGCACGGAGGCAGAGTATTGGGAACTGCATTTTGCCGCTACCACCCCGGGACTGTATTTTTATCATTTTGAATTGGACACCCCCTGGGGACTGCACTTTGTGCGCAACGCCGGGGGCGGAAAAGGGGATTTTTTGCCGGACGGCGCAGATTTTCAGCAAACGGTGTATGATAAGGATTTTCAAACGCCGGCCTTTTTGCGGGGTGGACTGATCTATCAGATCTTTCCGGATCGGTTTTACAATTCCGGCGCGCCAAAGACCGGTGTGCCGGCCACCCGGGTGCGGCGTAACTGGGGGGAGGAGCCTTTTTGGGACGAGGCCCAGATGAACGGCCTTTGGAACAACGATTATTTCGGCGGCGACCTGAAAGGCATTGCGGAGAAGCTGCCGTATATTGCCAAGCTGGGCGTGACCGCGATTTATTTGAATCCGATTTTTGAGGCCCATTCCAACCATCGGTACGACACCGGGGATTATGAAAAGATCGACCCTATGTTAGGTGATGCAGAAGACTTAAAATATCTGTGCAGCCAGGCGAAAGAACTGGGGATCGGTGTGATTTTAGACGGCGTGTTCAGCCACACCGGGCGGGATTCCAAGTATTTTAATTACTATGGTCATTACCCCACGGTGGGCGCCTATAACAGCCCGGACAGCCCCTATTACAGTTGGTACCAATTTGGCAAGGATCGGGACGATTACAAGTCCTGGTGGGGCATTCGCCTGCTGCCGGAGATCCGTGAGGAGGAGCCATCTTATCGGGACTATATTTGCGGTGAGAACGGCATCCTTCGCCGTTGGATGCGCTGCGGCATCAGCGGCTGGCGGTTGGATGTGGCGGATGAACTGCCGGATGTGTTCCTGGACGACCTGCGCCGGGCTGTAAAAAGCGAGGACCCGGACGCCATCATTATCGGCGAGGTGTGGGAGGACGCCACCACCAAGTTTGCCTATGGGCAGCGGCGGCGTTATCTGCTGGGGAATCAGCTGGACAGTGTGATGAATTATCCCTTTGCCGCGGCGATCTTGCGCTTTGTGCGCTACGGCGGCGGTCAGGCGTTTTTGGACGCCATCTTGTCTATTACCGAGCATTATCCGCCCCAGGTGACGGCGGTGCTGATGAACCATATCGGCACCCACGATACTCTGCGGGCTATTACCGCATTGGCCGGACCGGATTGTACCGGCCAGGGGCGGGCTTGGCAGCATCGCAACAATACCCTGTCCGGGGCGGATTATGCCCGCGGGGCGCAGCTTTTGAAGCTGGCTTCTTTCCTGCAATATACTTTGCCCGGCGTACCCTCTCTATATTACGGAGATGAGGTGGGTGTGCAGGGCATGAAAGACCCCTTCAATCGGGGCTGTATGCCTTGGGCGCACCAGGATCGGGATTTACTGCATTGGTATCAGCGATTGGGCCAAATGCGTCGAGGCTGCAAAGCGTTGGCTGAGGGCACATTCGTGCCGGTACAGGGTGACCTGGGCGGCGTGTGCTATGAGCGCCAAAGCGACGGTGCCCGCCTGCTGGCGGCAGTGAACCGCACCTCTGAGCCTAAGACCTTTGCCGTGGATCCGGTGTGGGACAATGCTTATGCCTTTTTTGACGATACCTGCATGGACGGCCGGTTAACCGTTCCTCCCATGTCAGCCGCTTTGCGTACCAGACAATAAAACCTTGCCACTCGGTTTTGCCGGGTGGCTTTTTGCTGTTTTTGCCGGAAATGCTTATATTATATATAATAAATTATAAATTAGCGGTTGAATGTGGGCGGGTGTGTGTGTTATAATAGCAGAGTTAATGTGGGTCAGTAGATACTGTACCCAAATTCCGCGAAAGGAAGAATTAAGAATTATGGCTTACAGAACCCATAACTGTAATCAGCTGACCTTTGACCAGCTGAACCAAACTGTTTCTCTGGCCGGGTGGGTAGATACCATCCGCGATCACGGCGGCGTGATCTTTATTGATCTGCGCGACGAGTACGGCGTGACCCAGGTGGTGTTCCACGACGACGCGTTGCTGAAGGGCGTTCGTAAGGAGAGCGTAATCTCCGTGACCGGTAAGGTCGTAAAGCGTGACCCGGAGACGGTGAATAAAAAGATCGCCACCGGCGAGCTGGAAGTGCATGTGACGGAAGTGACCGTGCTGGGCGAATGTACCCGCACGCTGCCATTTGAGATCTCCGAGTCCAAGGACACCCGTGAGGATGTACGGCTTCAGTACCGCTTTTTGGATCTGCGTAATCCCCAGGTGCATGAGAGCATTCTCTTCCGCAGTAAGGTAGTCGCTTTCCTGCGGCAGAAAATGACGGAAATGGGCTTTACGGAAATCACCACCCCGATTTTGACCTGTTCCTCTCCGGAGGGTGCCCGGGACTATATCATTCCCTCCCGTAAGCACGAGGGCAAGTTTTATGCGCTGCCCCAGGCGCCTCAGCAGTTTAAACAGCTGCTGATGACCTCCGGCTTTGACCGGTATTTCCAAATCGCGCCCTGCTTCCGTGATGAGGACGCCAGAGCGGACCGCTCTCCCGGCGAGTTCTATCAGCTGGATTTTGAAATGGCCTTTGCCACCCAGGAAGATGTGTTTGCCGTGGCGGAAGAGGTGCTGTATGACACTTTCACCAAATTCTCTGATAAGAAAGTGACCCCGGCGCCCTTTGTGCGTATTCCTTACGCCGAGTCCATGCTGAAATACGGCACGGACAAGCCGGATTTGCGCAACCCGCTGATCATCCATGATCTGACTGAATATTTCAGTACCGTAGAGTTTAAGCCCTTTAAGGGTCGTCCGGTGCGAGGCATCGTGGTGCCGAACTGTGCAGGGCAGTCTAAGGGCTGGTACGAAAAAATGCTGGCTTTTGCCATGGACATTGGCATGAAGGGCTTGGGCTACATCACCGTTCAAGAGGACGGCAGCTATAAAGGTCCCATTGACAAGTTCCTGTCTCCCGAGAAGAAAGAGGAACTGCGCACCATGCTGGACCTGAAAACGGATGACACCCTGTTCTTTATTTGCGACAACATTCGGATCGTCAATGACCTTGCCGGTCAGATCCGTACCGAGTTAGGTCGTCGCCTGGATTTGATCGACAAGGATCGGTTCGACTTGTGCTTTATCACCGACTTCCCCATGTTTGAGCGGGACGATGACGGCAAGCTGATTTTCACCCACAATCCGTTCTCTATGCCCCAGGGCGAGATGGACGCGCTGCTGCACCAGGAGCCCACGGAGATCAAGGCTTATCAGTACGACATTGTGTGTAACGGCGTGGAGCTGTCCTCCGGCGCTGTGCGTAACCACCGCCCGGATGTGATGATCAAGGCCTTTGAGATGGCCGGTTATACTGCCCAGGATGTGGAAGAGAAGTTTGGTGCACTGTTTAACGCATTCCATTACGGCGCACCGCCCCATGCAGGAATGGCACCCGGCGTAGACCGGCTGATCATGTTGCTGCGGGATGAGGACAACATTCGCGAGGTAATCGCATTTCCTATGAACTCCAATGCCCAGGATATGCTGCTGGGCGCACCCAACACCGTTAGCGAAATGCAGCTGCGAGAGGCACACATTAAGCTGCGCCGTCCGGCACCGAAAGCGTAACGGAGCGTATAGAACGATAGATAGATCGAGGTTAGCGTATGAAGATCACACCGGAACTGATCCAGTATCTGGAGAGTTTGGCCAGAATTGAATTGACCCCTGCGGAGGAAGCCACCGTTGGCGACCAGTTGCAGGAACTGCTTACTTATATCGACACCTTGAGCCAGCTGGACACCGACGGGGTAGAGGCCAAGAGCCACTGCTTCCCGGTGACCAATGTGTTCCGCAAGGACCAGGTGGAGGTGCACATGACCCCGGAAGAAGTGGTGGCCAATGCACCGGAGAGCCAGGACGGCGCCTTTGTGGTGCCCAAGACGGTAGAGTAAGGAGGGCGCAGCATGAATGTTTTTGAATGGAGCGCAGCTGAGCTGGCGCAAAAGATAAAAGCAGGCGAGCTGTCTGCGCCGGAGGCGGTAGAGACTGTCATCGCTGCCATTGACAGCAAGGACGGCACTTATAACTGCTACACCTCACTGAATAAAGAGGCTGCTTTGCAGCAGGCTGAGACGGTACAGAGCCGGATCGACGCCGGGGAGGCATTGTCCCCGCTGGCCGGTGTGCCCATCGGTATCAAAGATAATATCTGTACCAAAGGTCAGCTGACCACCTGTGCGTCTAAGATCCTCACCGGCTTTAAGCCGCCTTATAACGCAACGGTGATTGAAAAGTTGCACGGTGCGGGCATGATCCCTCTGGGCAAGCTGAATATGGACGAGTTTGCCATGGGCTCCACCACGGAGACTTCCTTTTACGGTGCAACCAAAAATCCCTGGAACACGGACCGGGTGCCCGGCGGTTCCTCCGGCGGTGCAGCAGCGGCTGTGGCAGCCAAGGAGGCAGTTGTGGCTTTGGGTTCCGATACCGGCGGTTCTATTCGTCAGCCTTGTTCATTCTGCGGTGTGACCGGGCTAAAGCCCACTTACGGCGCAGTCAGTCGATATGGCCTGATCGCTTATGCTTCTTCTTTGGATCAGATTGGGCCCATTGCCCGTTCGGCTGCGGATGTGGCGGCGGTGTTTGATGTGATCCGGGGCAAGGATCCCAAGGACGGCACCTCTATGACCGGCGGCCGGTTGGATCTGAACGCTGTGTGGAGCGCCAAGGATGTGCAGGGCAAGAAGATCGGTATTCCGGAGGATTACTTCGGCGAGGGTATTGACCCGCAGGTGGCCGCCGCTGTGCGCGCCGCTGCCGACACACTCACCGATTTGGGCGCCACGGTAGAGATCTTTTCTCTCCCCATTGTGAAGTACGCCATTCCCACTTATTATATTATCGCCTGCGCCGAGGCCTGCTCCAATCTGTCCCGGTTTGACGGCATTAAATACGGCTACAAATCGCCGGAGGCGCACTCTCTGCGGGAAGTTTACTTTAAGTCCCGCTCCGAGGGCTTCGGTATGGAAGTGAAAAAGCGCATCATGCTGGGCAACTTTGTGCTTTCCAGCGGCTACTTTGACGCTTATTATAAGAAAGCCTTGCAGGCCAAGGGTCTGATCTGTCAGGCCTTTGACGACGCCTTTAAGGCCTATGACTTTTTGCTGGGGCCGGTGGCACCCACTACGGCGCTGCCTATGGGTCAGGGACTGTCCGACCCGCTGGCTATGTACCTGGGCGACATTTATACAGTTATGATCAACATTGCCGGTTTGCCCTCCCTGGCGCTGCCCTGCGGGTTTGACACCCAGGGTATGCCGGTAGGTATGCAGCTGATCGGTCGTCCTTTTGAGGAGGAGACCATTCTTTGCGCCGGTCATGCGTTCCAGAGCGTGACCGACTATCACAAGCAGTCCCCGGTAACGGAAAAGGAGGCGCTGTAATGGAATACAATACCGTTTGCGGTTTGGAGGTCCATACGGAACTCTCCACCAAGACCAAGATTTTTTGCAACTGCTCTACGGCGTTTGGCGGCGAACCCAACAGCCATGTTTGTGAGATTTGCGCCGGTATGCCGGGCACACTGCCGGTGGTGAATGAGCGCGTGGTGGAATATGCGGTGCGCACCGGTTTGGCTACCAACTGCACCATCACCCGGTACAATAAATTTGACCGTAAGAATTATTTTTATCCCGATTTGCCCAAAGCATACCAGATTAGCCAGCTGTATCTGCCCATTTGTCAAAATGGCTATGTGGAGATCACGGACCAAATCAACGGCGGCACCAAGAAAGTGCGGATCAAGGAGATCCACATGGAGGAGGACGCCGGCAAGCTGGTGCACGATGAGTGGAGCGACTGCACGCTTGTGAACTACAATCGCTGCGGTGTGCCGCTGCTGGAAATTGTGTCCGAGCCGGATATTGCCTGCGCCGATGAGGCGGTAGAGTATGTGGAAAAGCTGCGGGCCATCTTGCAGTTCTGCGGTGTGTCTGACTGCAAAATGCAGGAGGGTTCTCTGCGGGCGGATGTAAATGTGTCTGTGATGCCGGTGGGCGCTACTGAGTACGGCACCCGCACGGAGATGAAAAATATTAACTCCTTCCGCGCCATTCATAACGCCATTGAGAGCGAGGCCCAGCGCCAGATCGAGGTGATCGAGGACGGTGGCACCGTGACGCAGGAGACCCGCCGTTGGGACGACGCCAAGGGCACCAGCTACGCTATGCGCAGTAAGGAGGACGCCCAGGATTATAAGTATTTCCCGGAGCCGGATCTGCCGCCCATCGAATTGTCGGACGAATACATTGACACCATTCGCCAGCAGTTGCCGGAACTGCCGGAGGCCAAAAAGGCTCGATATAAGAGCGAGTATGGCTTGACGGATTATGATACGGATATGATCTGCTCTTCTGTATCTTATGTGCGGCTGTTTGAGCGCACGGTGGAGATCACCGGCAATCCCAAGGACAGCGCCCACTGGATTATGGGCGAGGTGATGAAGCTGCTTAACGACAGCCAAACCCTGCCGGAGGATATGCACTTTAACCCGGACGCTCTGGGTCGTATCATTCAGCTGCAAAATGGCAACAAGATCAGCCGGGACAGCGCTAAGAAAGTGCTGGCTGCCGTGTTTACAGACAATGTGGATCCGGACGAATATGTGAAGCAGAACCAAATGGAAATGGTCAGCGACACCGGCGCCATTCGCAAGGTGGTCGAGGATGTGCTGGCACAGAATGAAAAAGCCGTCAATGAGTACAAGGGCGGCAAGGCTGCTTCCTTCAACTTCCTGATCGGCCAGTGTATGCGCGCGTTACGCGGCAAGGCACCGGCGGCGGAGGTTACCAAGATCTTAAAAGAAATTCTTGGCTAAGCGATAAAGTACAACATCTCGGATATACTATATCCGAGGTGTTTTTTTATGCACAAAAAAGGAAAGACCGTCTCCTTTGCAGATCCGCCGGTGATCACCGGTCACGCCGGCGTGGCAGGTAAAAAAGAGGGGGAAGGCCCCTTGGGCGGAGACTTTGACGCGGTGTTTGCCGATACCACCATGGGGCAGCAGTCCTTTGAACTGGCCGAGTCCGCCATGCTACGGGATGCCATTTTGCGGGCGCTGTCGGCAGCGGGCAAAAGTCCGTCCGATGTGGATTTCATCCTAAGCGGCGACCTGCTGGATCAATGTATGGGCTCTGCTTTTGCCATTAAGGATTTGGACATTCCTGCCATTGGATTGTATGGCGCATGTTCCACCATGGCGTTGTCCTTGGGTGTGGGGGCTATGCTTATTGATGCCGGGGCCAAGTGCTGTGTGGCAGGAACCTCTAGCCATTTTTGCTCCAGTGAGCGGCAATTTCGCTTTCCTCTGGAGTATGGCGGGCAGCGTCCGCCCAGTGCCCAGTGGACGGTGACCGGCGCCGGCAGTGCAGTGCTGGAGAGCAAGGGCGAAGGCGTGCGTATACGGGCGGTGCATATTGGCACCATTACCGATTATGGCATTACGGATGCCGGCAATATGGGCGCAGCTATGGCGCCGGCGGCTGCCCGTACCATTCATGACCTGTTGGAGGACAGCGCCACTACCCCGGCAGACTACGATCGAATTGTCACCGGGGACTTGGGCGCAGTGGGCACCAAGCTGCTGTACCAGCTGATGGAGCAGGATTGGGGTATTCAACTGGCGGGTCACCACAAGGACTGTGGTATGATGATCTATGATCTCAAGAGTCAGGATGTGAATGCAGGCGGCTCCGGCTGTGGCTGCGGCGGCTCGGTGCTGTGCAGCCATATTTTGAAGAAAATGGAGCAGGGTGCGCTGCGCAAGGTGCTGTTTGTGGCCACCGGCGCGCTGATGTCACCCACCAGCACCAAGCAGGGCAACTCCATTCCCGGCGTGGCCCACGGCGTGGTATTGGAGGTGTAAGTATGAAGACCCATTATGTAAAGGATATTCGCGTGCTGTCTGCCTTTCAGCAGACCATTCGGGCTATGCAGATCCTCATTCTTGTACTGCGTGTGCTGGCGGTGGCCTTTTTGGTGCTGCAAAGTATTACCCTAATGCGGGATAACGCATAGGCGCTTTATATTATATAATAGGTATAGAAAAAGCGCACGGCTTTGGCCGTGCGCTTTCAACATTTTAGGCTTATTTCACAGTGTCGTCCTGCTGGTCTGCGGTTGTGGGGGCTTCTGCGGTGTCGGGCTGTTTCTCTGCTTTTTCCGTCTCGCCCCGCTTGCGCAGGGATTTGAATTCCAGCTTGGTCTTAACGGTAGGGGGCTGGTAATCCACGCCGCAGCGTTCGCATAGGGCTTTTTGCACAGCTTCCAAGGTGCGCTTTTGGCACAGCCCCAGATCCAGCAGCACTGTGGTGTCGTCCGTCAGGGTCAGGGTCAGCACTGCGTGCCGGTCAATAAAGTTCTTGACCAGACTGGGTGCTTCGTCCTTGTAGCCGGCAATGTCCTTGATCTGATTGTAGGCGTACACATTGTCTTTATCCATGCCGGTAAATTCAAAGTCTGTGGCACGTAGCAGCAGGCCGTTCTTTATCGTCTCCTTGGTGGTGAGCACGGCGATCACAATGGCTGCGATCTCAATGATAGCAAAGATTACGGTCATGCCGGTGCGCACCTGGGTCAGCCGATAGACGGCAAAGACACCATAGCCAATCACCGCCAGGTCCAGCAGGACTACAACCGCCAGGGTCATTGGGGACAGAATGCGAATAAACTTATCTTTCATTTGAATCATCTCCTGTAAAGATTTGTGTGATGGGTCGGGTGTCTGCGGTGAACACTTTGCCGTCCAAATGGGCAATGGTGTAGTCCGCCGGCACATGGAAGATCAGCTTGTAGCTGAGCAGCGCCTGGCGGTAGCGGCCGTGCGTGTTGCCGTACTTACCGTCCCCGGCCAGGGGACAGCCTATGCCTGCCAGTTGTGCACGAATTTGGTGGGTGCGCCCGGTGTACAGTTCTACCTCCAGCAGCGCCCGGTTCGCCTTGGTGTCCAGCACGCGGTAACCGGTTTTGCATGCCATGCGGTCGGGGGCGGGCGCGTCATACAAGGTGACCTTGTTCTTTTTCTCGTCCTTGTGCAGGTAAGCGGTGAGGGTGTCCGCTGCTTTGGGCGGGATCCCTTCCGTGACGGTCAGGTAGAATTTTTCAATCTTGCGCTCCCGTATCAGCGCCGTTATTTCCCGCAGTGCCGGGGCGGTCTTGGCTGCGATCACCAGCCCGCCGGTGTTGCGGTCAATACGGTTGGCCAGCGCCGGGGCAAAGCCGGAGTCCTCCGGCGACCACTGATTGCGCTCATATAAATAGCGTTTGACCCGGGCAATCAGCGTGTCTACATACTCCTTGCCGTTTGGGTGGCAAAGCAGCCCCTGGGGCTTGTTGAGGATCAATAGGTTCTCGTCTTCGTACACCACATCCAGCGCCTTGGAGGCGGAGAGAAAGTCATAATACACCGTCTTTTCCGCCAGCACATCGTCCGGTAGATACAGGGTCACCCGGTCACCGGCAGCCAGTACCTGCTCCGGGGTGCAGCGCTTTTTATTGACCTTAATATTCTTTTTGCGTATTTCCTTATACATCAGCGACCGGGGCAGAGAGGGAAAGGTGCGCCCCAGGTAGCGGTCCAGCCGCCGACCGGCATCGCCGGGGGTGATTTGCTTTTCTTTCATACGCTCATTATAACGGATTGAACGCCAAAAGTAAAGCCCGCGTACCGGGGGCGCAAAATTTGCCGAAATGGACAAAAAGCCAGGGGAACATTTGTTCAAAATTGGCAGGATAACCAGTTGTATTTGGCGGTATGACCGTGTATAATAAACACTGTATATACAGTTTTTGACAAAAGTGTTTGCACGCCTTCTATGCGGGCAGACGGGAGAGAGAATGGAACAGTTTAAGCTACACAGCAAGTTTAAGCCCACCGGCGATCAGCCGCAGGCAATTGAAAAGTTGGCTCGGGGCGTGCTGGACGGTATGAAGGAGCAGACCCTGATGGGGGTCACCGGCTCCGGCAAAACCTTTACCATGGCCAATATTATTGAGCGGGTAAACCGGCCCACTTTGGTGTTGGCACATAACAAGACCTTGGCCGCCCAGCTTTGCAGCGAGTTTCGGGAATTCTTCCCGGAAAATGCGGTGGAGTATTTTGTTTCCTACTACGACTACTATCAGCCGGAGGCTTACGTGCCCACAACGGACACTTATATTGAAAAGGACTCAGCCATTAACGACGAGATCGACAAGCTGCGCCACAGCGCCACGGCGGCACTGTCCGAGCGGCGGGATGTGATCATTGTGGCCTCCGTGTCCTGCATTTATTCCATCGGCGACCCTATTGATTACCGGAATATGGTGATCTCTCTGCGCACCGGTATGGAGTGGAGCCGGGACGCGCTGATTGAAAAGTTGGTGGCTATTCAGTACGAGCGTAACGACATTAACTTTGTGCGCAACAAGTTCCGGGTGCGGGGCGACACGCTGGAGATCTTTCCTGCCGGCAGCAGTGGCACCGCTTTGCGGGTGGAATTTTTTGGGGACGAGATTGACCGGATCTGCGAGATTGATCCGCTTACCGGCAAGATCAAGGGCGTGCTGTCCCACGCCTGTGTGTACCCGGCCTCCCACTATGTGGTGGGGCGGGAAAAGATGGAGCGCGCTTTGAACCAAATCTATCAGGAAATGGTGGAGCGGGTGGCCTACTTCGAAGAAAAGGGCAAGCTTTTAGAGGCCCAGCGGATCAAAGAGCGCACCATGAATGATATTGAAATGCTGCGGGAGACCGGCTTTTGCAAGGGCATTGAGAACTACTCTGCGGTGATGAGCGGGCGCAAGCCCGGCCAGCCGCCTTTTACCCTGCTGGATTATTTTCCGGAGGACTTTTTGCTGTTTTGCGACGAGAGCCACGTGATGCTGCCCCAGGTGCGGGGCATGTACGGCGGCGACCGCTCTCGCAAGGCCAGCCTGATCGACTATGGCTTTCGGCTGCCCTCCGCTTTTGACAACCGGCCGTTGCAGTTTGACGAATTCTACGGCAAGATCAATCAGGTGATCTTTACCTCTGCCACCCCCGGCGACTTTGAGCGGGAACGCAGCGCCCAGATCGTGGAACAGGTGATCCGCCCAACCGGTCTGCTGGATCCGAACATTACCGTCAAGCCCACCGAGGACCAAATGGACGACTTGGTGTCCGAGATCAACCTGCGCACCCAGCGGGGTGAGCGGGTGCTGGTGACTACCCTCACCAAGGCCATGGCCGAGGATCTTACCGAGTATTTGGAGGGATTTTCCATCAAGGTGCGGTATATGCACCACGATGTGGATACCATGGAGCGTATGGAGATCATTCGCGATCTGCGCCTGGGCGAATTCGATGTGCTGGTGGGGATTAACCTGCTGCGTGAGGGACTGGATATTCCGGAGGTGAGCCTGGTGGCGATCCTGGATGCGGACAAAGAGGGCTTCCTTCGGTCCGAGACCAGCCTGGTGCAGACCATCGGCCGTGCCGCCCGCAACGCCAACGGTGAGGTGATTATGTATGCGGACAGCGTGACCCCCTCCATGGAGCGGGCCATTCGAGAGACGCTGCGCCGTCGCACCATTCAGGAGGCGTATAACGCCGAGCACGGCATTGTGCCCCAGACCATTAAAAAGGATGTGCGGGATATTTTGGAGATCACCTCCAAAGCCCCCGCCGACGGCAAGCAAAAGAAACTTACTAAGAAAGAGCGGCAGCTGCTTATCGACCGTTTGCGGCGGGAAATGCAGGAGGCTGCCCGGCTGCTGGAATTCGAGCACGCGGCGTTCCTGCGTGATGAAATTCAAAAACTGGAGCAGGAGGGAGAGCGCAAGCTGAAATGATAAAGAACATTGTGGTAAAAGGTGCCCGCGAGCACAACTTGAAGAATATTGATGTAGAGATTCCCCGGGACAAGCTGGTGGTGTTTACCGGCCTGTCCGGTTCCGGCAAGTCCAGCCTGGCTTTTGACACCATTTATGCCGAAGGTCAGCGCCGGTATGTGGAGAGCCTGTCCTCTTACGCCCGCCAGTTCCTGGGTCAGATGGAGAAGCCGGATGTGGACTATATCGAGGGTCTGTCCCCGGCCATATCCATTGACCAAAAGACCACCTCCCGCAACCCTCGCTCCACTGTGGGCACGGTAACGGAGATCTATGACTACCTGCGACTGTTGTGGGCACGAATCGGTATTCCCCATTGCCCGGTATGCGGGCGCGAGATCACCCAGCAGACGGTGGATCAGATCGTGGATCAAATTCTCACACTGCCGGAGAAAACGAAAATTCAAATTATGGCGCCCATTGTGCGAGGGCACAAGGGCGAGTATGTTAAGGAACTGGACAACGCCCGCAAGTCCGGCTTTGTGCGTGCGCGCATTGACGGCTCCGTTTATGACCTGGCGGAAGAGATCAAGCTGGACAAGAACAAAAAGCATAATATTGAGATCGTGGTGGACCGCCTGGTGATGAAGCCGGATATTGCCGGCCGCTTGGCCGACAGCGTGGAGACCGCCACCCATATTGCAGACGGCGTGGTGCTGGTGGATATTGTAGGGGAGCGGGAGGAACTGTATTCCCTCAATTACGCCTGCCCGGAGCACGGTGCGGTGATCGCAGAGATGAGCCCCCGCATGTTCTCCTTTAACAATCCCTTTGGCGCCTGCAAAACCTGCGGCGGTATCGGGTCTTATAAAGAGATCGATCCGGCGCTGGTGATTCCCAACAAAAAGCTGTCCATCAACCAGGGAGCCATTAAGGCCAGCGGCTGGAATGTGGCAGACGGCGGCAGCATTGCCCGGATGTATTTTGAGGCCATTGCCCAGGCGTACAAATTCTCGCTGGATATTCCGGTAGAGATGATCCCCAAGAAGGGGCTGGACGCCATCTTATACGGCACCGGCACCAAAAAGCTGAAAATGCAGCGGAGCACCTCTTACGGCTCTTCCAATTACAACGGTACCTTTGAGGGCGTGATTCCCAACTTGCAGCGCCGGTATGCGGAGACCACCTCCGATTGGGCAAGGGCGGATATTGAGGCTGTGATGACCCAGTGCGTGTGCCCGGACTGCGGCGGCGCCCGTCTGTCTACGGAGAGCCTGTCTGTGACCGTTGGGGGCAAGAATATTTATGAGTTCTGCCAAATGCCCATTCATGAGGAACTGGATTTTATCCAGAACTTGCAGCTGACGGAAAAGGAACAGATGATCGGCGCCCTGATCGTGCGGGAAATCCGCGATCGACTGAATTTCCTGAACAGTGTGGGGCTGGATTATCTGTCTCTGGCGCGAGAAGCGGCCACCCTGTCCGGCGGCGAAAGCCAGCGCATTCGTCTGGCTACCCAGATCGGCTCCAGCCTGATGGGTGTGCTGTATATTTTGGATGAGCCGTCCATCGGTCTGCACCAGCGGGACAATGAAAAGCTGCTGGGCACCCTGCGCCACCTGCGGGACTTGGGCAACACCCTGATCGTGGTGGAACATGACGAGGACACCATGCGGGCGGCAGACTATGTGGTAGACATTGGTCCCGGTGCCGGTATCCACGGCGGCGAGCTGGTGGCAGCGGGCACGGTAGACGATATTATTGCCTGCGAGCGCTCCATCACCGGCCAGTACCTGAGCGGCAAGCGCAAGATCCCGGTACCGGCCAAGCGGCGGCCGGGCAACGGCAAAAAACTGACGATCTACGGTGCGGTACAAAACAACTTGAAGGGCATTGATGTGGAGATCCCGCTGGCTACTTTTACGGCCGTGACCGGCGTGTCCGGTTCCGGCAAATCCAGTCTGGTAAACGAGATCCTTTATAAGCACCTGGCCAATATGCTCAACGGCGCCAAAAAGCGCCCGGGCAAGTTTGACCGTATGACCGGCGTGGACAATCTGGACAAGGTCATCAACATTGACCAGTCACCCATTGGCCGCACCCCCCGGTCCAACCCGGCTACTTATACCGGTGTGTTTAACGACATTCGCGACCTGTTTGCTTCCACCCCGGATGCCAAAATGCGGGGCTACAAGGCCAATCGCTTTTCCTTTAATGTTAAGGGCGGTCGGTGCGAGGCCTGCCAGGGCGACGGTATTGTGAAGATCGAAATGCACTTTTTGGCCGATGTGTATGTACCCTGCGATGTGTGCGGCGGTCATCGGTACAACCGAGAGACCCTGGAAGTGAAGTTCAAGGGCAAGAATATTTATGAAGTGCTGGAGATGACCGTGGACGAGGGCGTGGCGTTCTTTGCCCAGCAGCCTAAGATCTTGCGCAAGCTGCAAACCCTGTCCGATGTGGGTTTGGGGTATGTAAAGATCGGCCAGCCGGCTACTACTTTGTCCGGCGGCGAGGCGCAGCGGGTGAAGCTGGCCACCGAGCTGATGAAGCGCCCCACCGGCAAGACGATTTATATTCTAGACGAGCCCACCACCGGGCTGCACACGGCAGATGTGCACCGGCTGGTGAATGTGCTGGAGCGGCTGGTGGCCAACGGCAACACCGTGGTGGTGATCGAGCACAACCTGGATGTGATCAAAACGGCGGATTATATTATTGATCTTGGCCCGGAGGGCGGTGTTGGCGGCGGCACGCTGGTGGCCTGCGGCACCCCGGAGGAGATCGCTGCTTGCCCGGCGTCCTACACCGGCCAGTACCTGAAGTCTGTGTTAGATAACGATTAAAACAAAAAACCGGCTTGATTGTTGCGTACAGTCAAGTCGGCTTTTTCTGTTCTATTTTTCGGCGGCGTAGAAAGTCATGGCGCCGAATTTTTCCCGCTGGGGAGCATAGTCAATAGGCGTTAGCCCGCCACCGGACAGGGCGGCGGTAATGAGTTTTTTGGACAGGTCCGGCACATCGGGGCGGGAGAGCGCTTCTTCGCAATCCATCCACACCACCCGGTCGTTTTCGTCCCCATCGCTGCGGGGTATGCCGCCGGTGTACGCTGCCAAAAAGGCGGCGTACCAGTCCTGCTCGCTAAAGCGCACCGCCAGCAGCTTCACCGGCTTGGCGGTAATGCCGGTTTCTTCCATCAGTTCCCGGCACATGGCCTGCTCCGGGCTTTCGCCGTTTTTCAGATACCCGCCGGGGGTGATAAACAGCCTCTTACCGGCGCCGTACGTGTGGCGAGCCAGCAGTACCTTGCCATGGCGCAGCACCACAGCGCAAACACTTTTTTGCCAATTTGTATTTTTTTCTTCCATATTTGGCTCCTGAATGCTATACTATAGTATAGTTATTATACGGCAATGAGGCGAATTGTCAATGTTTTTCGCCGGTTCCACGGTGCGTGGAGTGTTTCCACCGCCCGTGCCTTGCCTTTCTGCGGCGGCTCTGTTAGGCTGAAATGGCTGAAAGGAGCGCTGTGTTATGCTACATTTACGAAAGAAAGACAAAAAACAAAACGAACAGGTGATTTTTATTCAGGTTGCGTTTTTCGCCGTCGGCGCGGTACTGCTGCTGTGGTATTTGGCGCCTTGGGTGCTCAATCGAATTCTCAATGCCGGTAATGTGCTGGGCATTGCTTTTGCCGTGATGCTGTTGCTGTGCGGCATGTTTGCGCAGCCGGTGACCCATTTGCTGGCACCGGGCAATCACGCCCCGGGCGCGGTGGTGCTCAAGGCAGCGGTGGCACTGGTGTGCGCCGTGGCAGTGCTCACCAGCGGCTATATGCTCACTGGGCTGATTCAAACCGGCCACCGGGACGAGACTGTACTGGTGCTGGGCTGCTCGGTGAAGGGGGAGCGCCCCTCTCGTATGCTGCGCCAGCGGATCGAGGCAGCCACCGAGTATTTGGAGAAGAACCCGGACAGCAAGGCTGTGCTCAGCGGCGGCCAAGGCCCGGATGAGAAGATCAGCGAGGCGGAGTGTATGCGCCGGGAGCTGGTGCGCCGGGGGATCGCCGCCGATCGGTTGTATCTGGAGGATCGCTCCACTTCTACGGAGGAAAATGTGGCTTTTTCGGCCAAAATTATAGAACAAAACGGACTGAACCGCCATGTGACGGTGGTGACCTCTGATTTCCATTGCCGTCGGGGCATGCTGCTGTGTCAGCGGGCGGGTCTGACCGCCAGCTCCACACCGGCGGCCACTGATGTGTACCTGTTGGGCACCTACTGGATGCGGGAGATGCTGGCGGTGGTCAAGACCGTTTTGCACATTTAACACAAAGAAGGGATTTTTGTTGAAGGGACTTGCCATTTGCGATTTGCAGCCGGATGGGTATCGGGGCGTTTGCCGCTCCAACCAGTTGGCAGATTATATGACGGACGCCAAGATTGGCGGCCGGGTCACGGATTTTTTGGAGAATTTTGTGGACGATGAAAGCCAGGAGATCCGGTGTACTGTGGCGGCGGCCTGCGCTGCCCGGCAGATGGTGGATCTGCTTGGTAGCCGAGGCGCGGATTGCGAGTTGATCACCATTAACGACGAGCACGAGAGTGCGGGACTCTTGGGCGGCGCACTTTTGGGCTACGATGTGTGCGCCCAGGATCTGAGTGTATCACCCCTGGCAGACGGCCTAATCCGAGTGGGCGTTACCGAGTATGAGGAGGCGTTGTTTCCGGAATTTTTTGAAGAATTGAACGGCCAGGTGCTGCGGGAGTACGCCGAGGATCTGAACGACAATTTTCTTTTTGCTACGGAAAAAACCGCGCAGGAGGTGTGCGCCTTTATGAATTATCTGTCTGCCACCTATGATAATGAGTTTTATTGTTTGAGTGATTATGCCGTGTTTGCCGTTTTTGACGGCCGGGACCCGGCGTGATAGAAACACAATATTAGAATGTAAAAACGGCTCCCCTTGTTTTTTCAAGGGGAGCTGTCGCGTTTGTGCGACTGAGGGGATAAAACGATTGGCGCAGCGCCCACATGATACGGCAACCCGATCACCCGCCACACAAAAATCTTGCTTTGCCTGATATTTTTGCACCCAGCGGTCCATACTATTCATAAGCGTATTGTACATATCATAGAAAGGCGGACGCATGTGCAATACGGTAAAGTAGAAATCTGCGGGATCAACACCTCGGAGCTGAAAGTGCTGGGAGAGAAAGAAAAAATGGACCTGCTGCGCAAGGCCCAGGCCGGGGACAAGCAGGCCCGGGACGCCCTGATCTGCGGCAATCTGCGGCTGGTGCTGTCGGTGATCCAGCGGTTCTCCGGACGGGGCGAGAGTATGGACGATCTGTTCCAGGTGGGGGTCATTGGACTGATCAAAGCCATTGACCATTTTAATACGGAGTTGAATGTAAAGTTCTCCACCTACGCCGTGCCCATGTGCGTAGGGGAGGTGCGTCGCTTTTTGCGAGACGATAACCCGGTACGGGTCAGTCGCTCTATGCGGGATACCGCCTATAAAGCCATGCAGGTGAAGGAGCAGCTGATGGCCGCCAATGGCCGAGAGCCTACGGTGGACGAGATCGCCGCCAAGCTGGGTATGAAGACCGCCGATGTGGTGCTGGCGCTGGAAGCCATTGTGGACCCGGTGTCCCTATACGAGCCGGTGTATTCCGATGGGGGCGACACCATTTATGTGATGGACCAGGTGGGCGACGCCAATACGGACGCGGACTGGGTGGACGAGATGATGATCAAGGATCAGATCAGGCAGCTGGACGATCGGGAGCGCAACATTCTCTATAAGCGCTTTATGGAGGGCAAAACCCAAATGGAGGTGGCGTCTGAGATCGGCATCAGCCAGGCCCAGGTCAGCCGACTGGAAAAAACCGCCCTGCGCCGTATTAAGGGCAAATAGATAAAACAAAAGCCACAGTAACAACTACCCCTTGTTACCGTGGCTTAGTTTTTGTCGTTCTTGCGCCCTAAGATGTAGTCCACACTCACCCCGTAGAAGTTCGCCAGTGCAATGAGCACCTCCGGCGGCACGGTGCGCTGCCCGCTTTCGTAATAGGCGTATGTGCGCTGGGGCAGGTGCAGCGCCCGACCCATCTCGCTTTGGGTCAGGTCCGCGTCCTCCCGCAGGTCCCGGATTCTTTGAAATTTCATATCATCACCGGAACCATTATATCTTAGAACAAACTGTTCTATATAGGATTAGAACAATTTGTTCTATTGTGCGGCACATTGTGCGATTCGTCTTATAATAAATCTGTATACAAAATTATTGCAAAATATCAAAAGGAGGAGTATTTGTGAAAGCGATCATTTTGTGGGGACGAGCCAACACAGGCAAGACAACAACATTGAATTTAGTGATTCAAAATTTGTTAAGCCTGGGGGCAACAGTGGAACATGATTGCACCGGAAATCGCGTGGTGGATCGTTGCCTGGTGTTGAAATACAATGGGCACAGAATTGCCGTGTGTACAGACGGTGATTGCGAGTCCATTGTACAGAGGAACTTCAACGATTTGAAACAGGCAGGCGCGACTTACGATATTTTTGTGGGTGCTTCTCGCTCAAGGGGTGCCTCTTGTAAATGTATTGAAAGCCAATTTTCCGCGCCTAATGATCAGATCCTTTGGTACAGAATCAGTAATGTGTATGGTCCTAATTTTTCGGATCCGTTTTTGAAAACAAAGATATATCCACTGGCACAAAAGCACCAAGCCGATTGCATTATGGACTTGATCCATACAATATGATCCGGTGTAGGGTTAAACAAGAAGGAAGTGCTTGAAATGAAAAAAGTAATCAGTATTCTGCTATCTGTACTTATGCTATGCAGCGTAACGACCGGCTTGGACTTAACAGCGTATGCCGCAGAGGGTAAATGCGGCAAAAATGTTTCATATTGGTTTAACTACAGTACCGGCACACTAACTATTACCGGTACAGGGGATATGTATGATTATTCTTTCTATGGAAGAGAGTCTGTATTTGATAGTAACAAAGACATAAAAGTTGTCATTATAGAAGATGGCGTAACAAGCATAGGATCAAGTCTATTTTATTCATGCACAAGTTTGACTAGTGTTACTATACCCGATAGCATAACAAGTATTGGCGATTTTGCTTTTTGTGGTTGTTCGAGTTTAACAAGTATTACTATGCCAGATGGCGTAACTAATATAGGCGAAGCGGTGTTTGGGTGTTGTGAAATCTTAACAAATGTCAATATTCCTGAAGGTATAAAGAGTATTGATCGAGAGGCGTTTTACCGTTGTAGCAGTTTGGTCAATATCAATGTCAGCAAGGAGAATATGAATTATTCTTCAGTTAACGGAGTGCTGTTTAATCGGAGCAAAGATAAATTAATATGTTATCCGGCTGGTAAAGTTTCGTCTTATAAAATACCTGAAAGTGTAACGAGCATTGGCCCATTTGCATTTGAATATTGTACGAAATTAGCAAGTGTTACTATACCTGAAGGTGTGACGGAAATAGGTGATTCTGCATTTCTTGACTGCGCTGGTTTAACAAGCATTATATTACCTGATAGCGTAACGAGGATAGGCGATTCTGCATTTGAAGAATGTAAAAATTTAACAAGCGTCGATATACCTGAAGGCGTGACAAGTATTGGCGAAAGCGCATTTGGATCTTGCTCAAGATTAACGAGTGTTACTATACCAAACAGTGTAACCGAAATAAGATGTTTTACATTTGGTAGTTGCCGTAGCTTGACGAGTATTACTATCCCTGATAATGTAACAAGTATCGGTGACTCAGCATTTTCATACTGTTTAAGTCTAACAAATATCAATATTCCTGGAGGCGTGACGAGTATTGGTACATGGGCATTTTGGCGTTGCTCAAAATTAACGAGTATTACGATACCGAATGGTGTAACGAAAATAGATTATAATGTATTTAAAGATTGTGAAGATTTAACAAGCGTCAATATACCTGAAGGTGTAACGAGTATTTGTGACGGGGCATTTGAGTCTTGCTCAAAATTAACGAATATTACTATACCGAATGGCGTAACGAGTATAGGCAGTTCTGCGTTTCAAGACTGCTCAAGCTTAACGAGTATTATGTTACCCGATAGTGTAACAGAAATGGGTAATCGTGTGTTTTCCGGTTGCTCAAGTTTGACGAGTATTACTATACCGAACAGCGTAACGAGCATAGGCGATTCTGCATTTAAAAATTGTAAAAATATAACAAGCGCCCATATTCCGGAAGGTGTAACGAGTATTGGTTTAGAGGCATTTAGGTCTTGCTCAAAATTAATGAGTATTACTATACCGAACACTGTAACGGAAATAGGTGGTTCTGCATTTCGAGACTGCTCAGGTTTAACAAGTATTATGTTACCCGATAGTGTAACGGAAATTGGTGATAGTGTGTTTTCCGGCTGCTCAAGTTTGACAAGCATATCTTTACCTTATGGTGTAACGAGTATAGGTGATTCTGCATTTTCCGGATGGTCAAACTTGATAAGTATTACAATTCCAAATAGCGTAACAGAAATTGGCAATTCAGCATTCTCCGGTTGTTCCAGTTTAACGAGTATTACTATACCGGATGGCATAACTAAAATAGGCAATTCTGTATTCTCGGGTTGTTCAAAATTAACGAATATTACTATACCGAATGGCGTAACGAGTATAGGCAGTTCTGCATTTAAAGATTGTAAAAGTTTAACAAGCATTACTGTACCTGATAATGTAACAAGTATCGGCGATTCTGTGTTTTCCGGTTGTTCAAGTTTAACAAGCATCAATATACCTGGAGGCGTGACAAGTATTGGCGCAGGGGCATTTAAGTCTTGCTCAAAATTAACGAATATTACTATACCGAACAGTGTAACGAGTATAGGCAGTTCTGCATTTGTAAGTTGTGAAAGTTTAACAGGCATTACCGTACCTGATAATGTAACAAGTATCGGCGATTTTGTGTTTGCCGGTTGTTCAAGCTTAACGAGTATTACTATACCGAACAGCGTAACGAGTATAGGCAATTCTGCATTTAAAAATTGTGAAAGTTTAGCAAGTATCGACATACCGAACAGAGTAACGAGTATAGGCAATTCTGCATTTAAAAATTGTAAAAGTTTAGAAAGTATCAACATACCAGACGATGTAACAAAAATCGGTGACTCAGCATTTGAACAGTGCTCAAGCTTAACAGAGATCACTCTACCCCATGGTTTAACTAGTATTGGATCAAAGGCATTTTACGACTGTTCAAGTTTAACGAATATTACTATACCTGTCAATGTGAAAAGTATAGGCTATCGAGCATTTGGCAGTTGTTACAGTTTAGTGAGCATAAATGTTGAGAGACCTAACCCTAAGTATTTTTCTATTAATGGTGTTCTATTCAGTTTAAACCAAGATAGATTGATATGTTATCCAGCCGGCAAAAATGAAGAATACTATGGTATCCCCAACACTGTTGCGTTTGTGGAAGATTATGCATTTGAGGATTGCAGAAATCTAATGCACATAACGACCTCAAAAAAAGTAACAAGTATTGGCGATAGCGCATTTCTGAATTGTTCAAATTTAACGACCGTCAGTATCAACGAAAATGTAACAAGTATTGGTAGCCAAGTGTTTAGTCGGTGTCGTAGATTGGAAAATGTTGTTGTGTTGTCACTTACCTGTAAGTTCGAGTGGAGCGATTTGGATTCTCATGTGACAATATTTGGGTTCGCAAGTTCTGCAGCGAAGCAATATGCCCAATCGCATGGAAATACCTTTGTAGATTGCTATTGTACTGATTGTGACATGAAGCACACTTACAGTAAAACCGTGCTAAAAAAACCTACTTGTAAAGAAATTGGCGAAGTAAAATATACTTGTGAAAGATGTTACCAAAGTTATACCGAAACAATCCCGGCATTGGGCGGGCAACATGAATATAAAAGTAATATTGTAACACAGCCCACATGTACTGCTAAGGGTGTAACAAGATACACCTGCTCCCGGTGCGGTGATAGCTATGACGAAGAAAATATTGATGCTTTGGGACATTCATACGCAAAAACAATTATTGGCCCCACATGTACCACGCAAGGGTACACTGCCTATGTCTGTACTGTTTGTGGCGAAGAGGAGCACAGAGACAAAACGCCCGCTTTGGGTCATCAATATAAATCTCAACTAACCAAAGCCACCACTGCTAAGGATGGCCAAACCTACAAAAAGTGCACCGTTTGCGGCGCAGTCACCGGCAAGACGGTGATCGCCAAGGTGTCCAATATTAAGCTGAATAAGACCGCTTACACCTACAACGGTAAGGTGCAAAAACCGTCTGTGACCGTGAAAAACAGTAAGGGCAAGGCCCTGAAGTACGGTACGGATTATACCGTCAGCTACCCCAAGGGCATGAAGAATGTGGGCAAATACACCGTGAAAGTGACCCTAAAGGGCAATTACAGCGGCAGTAAGTCCATGACCTATAATATTAATCCCAAGGGCACCGGCGTATCTAAAGTCACCGCTGCCAAGAAAAGCTTTAAGGTGACCTGGAAAAAGCAGGCTACCCAAACCACAGGCTATGAAGTGCAGTACAGCACAGCCTCTAACTTCAAAAAGGGCACCAAGACCGTGACAGTAAGCAAAAACAAGACCACTTCTAAGTCTGTCAGCAAGCTGTCTGCCAAAAAGAAGTATTATGTGCGGGTACGCACCTATAAAACCGTAAAGGTGAACGGCAAAAATGTAAAACTCTATTCCGGCTGGAGTAAGGCAAAGAGCGTGACCACTAAGAAGTAATATAGGCTGCGGAAATGAACATTTGCGGGCCGATGAGGGCATCGACACTACATCTCACGTTTATTGAATTCATTTTGTAGGGTGCAGTGCTCTCATCGCACCGCAGCGTATAGTCCGTGTATTTATCCCTCCAACAACGCTGCTGGGGGGCATAATCGCAAAAATGCCTAATCGACAAAATGCGGGATGATGCTATATAAAACGGATGAGAATGTGAACTTTACAGGACGGTGTGTACTAAATTTACAAAAAACATTGACAATTATATCCACTTTGTGTCATAATCGACACAAAGGAGGATTGAAAATGATTGTAGAAGATACGAAAGATCTGGTAGAAACGGACGATTATGTAATCATTGAAGCGACTTTGTCAGAGGGCGATTTGTTATTTGTGCAAATTGCCGTGGGCATTCGCAACGAAGTGGGCGACATTGTTCGTATTATTCCCATTTCCACCAACCCAATCTAACGAAACGGCCGGGCAGTTATCCGCCCGGCTATTTCTATGCCCATTTCTGCTAATTTAGGGGTGTCGGTGGGGTTCTGCGGTAGGGGTGCGTGCATATATTGTACGGGGCACTTGGGTGCCTTGCGATGGAGTTTTGCAAATTATTTGTAAAAGGGCTGCAAAAAGCATTGACGGATGTTGAAAAATATTATACAATATGCACAAAAGCAATTCTTATTAAAGAGGGATGGACTTATGAAAACTTATGCACCTGATCAAATTCGGAACATTGCGCTTGCAGGTCACGCTTCCAAGGGCAAAACCACCCTGCTGGAGGCTATGCTGCATTTGGCAGGGGCGACGGAGCGCGCCGGCAAAGTGGCTGACGGCAACACGGTGACTGACTTTGACGCCGAGGAGAAAAAGCGCCACATCAGCATGGCCAGCGCCGTGGCTTCCATTGAATATAAGAGCAAAAAGTTGAACTTTATTGACACCCCTGGTTTGTTTGACTTTGAGCAGGGGGCCTTTGAGGGCCTGCGCGCCGCAGAGACGGCAGTGATCGTGGTGTCTGCCCGCAGCGGTCTGGCTGTGGGTGCGGAAAAGGCATTTAAGAACGCCGGCTCCCGCCGTATGGCGCGGGTACTGGTGACTACTAAAATGGACGACGATCGTGCAGATTTCTACAAGAGCTTTAACGGCATTGTGGCCAAGTTCGGCACGGCGGCCTGCCCGGTGGTCGTGCCCATCATCTCCGGCGGCAAGGTGGCTGCCTATTACAATATGATTGACGGCAAGGCCTATGCGTACGCGGACGGCAAGCGCACCGAGAGTGATGCCCAGCCTGACGACGCTCCCCGCTTTGCGGCGGTACAGGCCGTGTTTACGGAAGCTGTGGCCTCTGCTGATGAAGAGCTGATGGAAAAATATTTTGAGGGCGAGGAGTTGACCCCGGAGGAGAAAATCCGCGGGCTGAAATCCGGCGTGGCGGACGGCTCCATTATCCCGGTGTTTGCCCTGAGCGGTTTGGCAGAGACGGCCTGCGATCTGTTGCTGGATTTCCTGGCAGAGGTTTGTCCTGCGCCGAAGAGCGAGTATGCGGCAGATGCTGACGGTGAGCCTATCGAGCTGACCCCGGACCCCAACGGACCCTTGGCTGCGGTCTGCTTTAAGACGGTGGCGGATCCGTTTATCGGCAAGCTGTCTTACTTTAAGGTGATCAGCGGCAAAATCACTGCCGCTACCCCTGCTTACAACGCCCGCACCGGCAAAGAGGAGCGCATGGGCAAGTTGGTAAGCGTATTCGGCGCCAAGCAGACGGACATCAGCGAACTGTCCGCCGGGGATATTGGTGCAGTGACCAAGCTGGGCGGCTTTGCCACCGGCGATACCCTTTGCAGCGCCGGGCAAGTGGTGACCCTGGACGGTGTGCATATTCCGAGCGCCACCTATGCCATGGCTGTGGAAGTGGCCAAGAAAGGCGAGGAGGAGAAAGTGGCTTCCGGTCTCAGCCGTCTGTGCGAGGAGGATCCGTCCCTGCACTTTGGCGTCAACAATGAGACCCATCAGCAAATCCTCAGCGGCCTGGGCGAGCAGCACCTGGATGTGGCGATGGCCCGGCTGAAGAGCAAATTCGGTGTGGAGGCGACTCTGGTGCAGCCGCGCGTGGCGTACCGGGAGACCATTACTATGAAGGTCTCTGCCCAAGGGCGGCACAAGAAGCAGTCCGGCGGCCACGGCCAATTTGGTGATGTGTTTATTGAATTTGAGCCTTATGATACAGAAGAACTGGTGTTCGCCGAGCGTGTGGTAGGCGGCGCCGTGCCCAAGAATTTCTTCCCGGCAGTAGAAAAGGGTCTGCGGGAGAGTATGCAAAAGGGTGTGCTGGCCGGGTATCCTATGGTGGGCGTAAAGGCCACTCTGTTTGACGGCTCTTACCACCCGGTAGACTCTAGCGAAATGAGCTTTAAGACCGCTGCCTCCCTGGCCTATAAAGAGGGCATTCCCAAGGCGATGCCGGTGCTGCTGGAGCCGATCCTGACAGTGACCGCAACGGTGAACGATGAGGCTATGGGCGATGTGATCGGTGATATTAACAAGCGCCGCGGGCGCGTGCTGGGTATGACCCCTTCCGGGGACGGCAGCCAGGAGATCATGGCGGAGGTGCCGGAGTCGGAGATGTCTACCTTCTCTACCGCCATGCGCCAAATGACCCAGGGCCGTGGTTCCTTTACCACCGCCTTTGCCCGCTATGATCGGTGCCCGGAGCACATTGCACAAAAGATCAAGGCGGAGGCCAGTCAGTTATAATACATATTATATATGGGCAGCCCTCGGTACGCCGGGGGCTGTTTTGTATGATTTTCAGCTTCGATGGCATACTGAAAATGAGCGGCTTGTCTATGATTTGACAAAGGGGCCGTTTGGTGCTATAAATGAGGTGTGCCCGGTTTAGGGCAATCGTTTCTATTGGAGGGATCACGATGCGCGAATTGTTTGAGAAATTCCGTTCTTATTCCATTGTCAGTATCATTGTTTCCACGTTGTGCGGGCTAGCACTGCTGATTTTTCCGGAAGCCAGTATTCGCTATATCAGCCTGGCCTTTGGCGGCGCTTTGTTGATTATGGGCGCTGTTGGGGTGGTGCAGTATTTTCGCAAGACTGCCGGCCCGGTGGCGCTGTCTGCGGGATTGATTTCCATGGTGTGCGGCGTGATCGTCTGCGCCAAGTACCAGAGTATTCTCACATTGGTAGAATTCCTGTTCGGCGCAGCCATCTTTTGCGGTGGGATCATTGGTCTGGTGATCGCCCTGCGGCGGGAAATGCGGCTGCTGCCCGGCTGGGGCGTCAATCTGGCGCTGACGATGGTGTCCGTCATTTTAGGGATCGTGTGTATGGTCAATCCTTTTCATACCGCCCTGGCGCTGGCCAGAATGCTGGGCGTGGCGCTGCTGCTGTATGCAGTGATGGAAGCCGTTGGCTATGTGCAGCTGCGCAAGGTGGGCCGCGCTGTGGAGGACGCAGTGAATCGTACGGCGCCGATCATTGACGAAAACGCTCGCGTATTGGATGATCAGGACGAAAGTGTAAAATAATCGATAAATGCATACGATTTTCTGCTTTCCTGCTTGACAAGGATTTTGTTTTATAGTATATTTATAGGCGAGAAGAGGGTGAAGCAGAAAGGACTTCATTATGAGCAAAAAAATGACTGCATTCGGCAGCAAGTTCATTCAAACCTCCAAAGCTATTTCCAAAAAGCGCCAGAAGCTGGCTGAGGCCGTAGGCTTGGAGGCCGCACCCGCTGTGGCTGTAATGGGCGAAAAAAAGGCAAAAGTATCCAGATGTATGGTTGAGATCCTGCTGTGCCTGGATCAATCCAAGACCCCGCAGGCCGTGCGCGATGTGAGCTGTGATACGGAGTACTCCAAGGGTATGATTAGTCGCTGCGTAGAGAATCTGCGTCAGCAGGGCTATGTGACCGTTGAGCGTAATGTGCAGGATCGGCGCGCTGTTTGTATTGCCCTTACCGAGAAAGCAAAGCCTGTGATCGCTGATTTCCATGCCAAAGAGAAAGAAATGATCGAGACCCTGTATGCCGGCTTGAACGATGCGGATATTCAGGATCTGGATCGGATTCTGGAAATTGTGCAGGCAAACATTGCCGATATGTAATCTTATCATAAACTTGAACCGTCCTGTTTCGGCAGGGCGGTTTTTTCTGTCTGTTTTGAACCGTCATTGCAGGTGGTGCACCCGATTGATGAGCAAAAGTGGTGCACTGCCTATTTTTTGCGCCATTTTTCAGAAATCTATTGACATACGCTATTCGACTGAATATAATAATATATGAACAGATGAGAATATGAAACTCCGTTCAAAACAACAAAACAAACATTTTGCATAGGAGAATGGTTATGAAAAAGACTTATAATGTGGACGTGGATTGTGCCAATTGTGCTGCCAAGATGGAAGACGCTGTGAAAAAGACCCCCGGTGTGCAGAACGCTGCCCTGAGCTTTATGACCTTAAAGTTGAAAGTGGAATTTGAAGCAGGCGCGGATGTGGATGCAGTGATGGCAGCCGCCCGAAAAAATTGCAAGCGGGTGGAGAGTGATTGCGAGATCTTTTTGTAAACCTGCATTTGGGAGGGAAAGGTATGAGCAAGAAGCAAAAGAAAGTGCTGGTGCGCATTATTGTTGCGCTGGTGCTGCTGGCAGGGGTAATCCTGCTGGATAAGCTGGCCCTGTTGCCACAGTGGGCTATGATCGTTCTGTATTTGGTGCCGTATTTTGTGATCGGCTACGATATTCTTTGGAAAGCGCTTAAGGGAATCAAAAACCGCCAGGTGTTTGACGAGAATTTCTTAATGGCAGTGGCCACCGTTGGCGCCCTTTGCTTACAAGACTTCAAAGAGGGCGTGGCCGTTATGCTGTTTTATCAGATCGGCGAGCTGTTCCAGAGTGTGGCAGTGGGCAAGAGCCGTAAAAACATTGCCGCCCTGATGGATATTCGTCCGGACTATGCCAATTTGATGGTGGACGGCAAACTGGAACAGGTGGATCCGGACGATGTGGAAGTGGGTACAGAGATTGTGGTGGATCCCGGCGAAAAGGTGCCCATTGACGGTGTGATCGTAGAGGGCAATACAACCCTGAATACCGGTGCGCTTACCGGCGAGAGCGTGCCACGGGATGCCAAGCCGGGAGACGATGTGATTAGTGGCTGCATCAATATGAGCGGGCGCATTACGGTGCGCACCACCAAGCCATTCGGCGAGTCTACCGTGTCTAAAATCTTGGATTTGGTGGAGAATTCTGCCATGAAAAAGTCCAAGTCCGAGAACTTTATCACCAAGTTCGCCCGATACTATACCCCCGCCGTGTGTTACAGCGCATTGGCGCTGGCAGTGCTGCCGCCGTTGATCCGCCTGTTGGCAGGTCATCCGGCCATGTGGGTCGAGTGGATCACAAGAGCACTGACCTTTTTGGTCATCAGTTGCCCCTGCGCGCTGGTGATCTCTATTCCGCTGAGCTTCTTCGGCGGTATCGGCTGCGCTTCTAAAAACGGTATTTTGGTGAAAGGCTCCAACTACTTGGAAGCTCTGGCAGACACCAAATATATTGTATGTGACAAAACCGGTACCCTGACCAAAGGGGTGTTTCAGGTGACCGGTGTGTACCCGGCACCGGGGGTGGATAAAAAGGTGCTGCTGGGTTTGGCGGCCTATGCGGAGAGTGGATCGCATCACCCCATCAGTCAAAGCTTGAAAGATGCTTACGGTCAGCCTCTGAAAGAGGAGCGGGTCAGCGCCATTCAGGAGATCGCCGGTCACGGCGTGCAGGCGTTGGTGGACGGCCATCCGGTAGCTGTCGGTAACGCCAAGCTGATGGAAAAGATCGGCGCTGCCCTGCCCGATGCGCGTACGGACGGCACAACCGTGTATGTAGCGGCAGATGGCAAGTATATCGGCTGCATTGTCATTTCTGATGTGGTGAAGCCCACCGCCAAGGCAGCAATGGCTGCGCTCAAGGAGAATGGCGTAAAAATGACCGTCATGCTCACCGGCGACGCCAAGGCGGCGGCAGATCGGGTGGCTGCGGAGATCGGTATGGATCGGGTGGAAAGCGAGCTGTTGCCCGGTGATAAGGTGGCGCAGGTGGAAAAGCTGCTGGCAGAGAAAGGCCCCAAGGAGAACCTGGCCTTTGTAGGCGACGGCATCAACGACGCGCCGGTACTGTCCCGCGCAGATGTGGGGATCGCTATGGGTGCCCTTGGCTCGGACGCTGCTATTGAAGCGGCAGATGTGGTGCTGATGGACGATGATCCGTCTAAGATTGCGCTGGCCATGAAGATCTCGCGCCACACCTTACAGATCGTATGGCAAAATATTGTGTTCGCCCTGGCGGTGAAGGCGGTTTGCCTGGTGCTGGGCGCTTTGGGTATTGCCGGTATGTGGCTGGCGATTTTTGCCGATGTGGGCGTGATGGTGTTGGCAGTGCTCAACGCCACTCGCGCACTGAAAATCAAATGATAACTGAAAAACAGCGGTTGCAGGTATAAACTTGCAACCGCTGTTTTGTTTTTATGTTATGCTTCTTTTGCTCTCTCTTTTTCGTTGCCGTAGTGTAGCCAGTGACCTTTCCAGGTGTACAGTGCCATCAGCACTACGCCGATTACCCAGGAGATGGGGTAGAGGATAAACACACCGTCGATGTTGTCATAATGGGGCACTGCCAGCTGGATCCAAATGATGCGGAAGATGCACATGGAAAACAGCAGAATGAGCATGGGCGGTATGCTTTTGCCGGTGCCACGCACAGTGCCCGCCAGCACATTCAGCGCACCCAGCAGCACATAGTAGGGGCAAAAGTATTTCATCGCCAATACACCGTAATGAATGGCGGCGCTGTCTGATGTGAACAGCCGCATCACCGGGTGGGAGAACGCCAGCAGTAGCGCGCCGGTCAGTATGGTATAAACGGTGCTCATCAGCAGGGCGGTCCACATTCCGCTTTTGACCCGCTTTAGATTTCCTGCACCGTAGTTTTGGCCCACAAAGGTGGTCACTGCCATGCTGATACTCAGCACCGGCAATATGTTAAAGCCGTCCACCTTTAAGTAGGCGGTGAATCCGGCCATGGCCATAGCGCCGTAGTGGTTAACACTGGTTTGCACCAGCACATTGGAGAAGCTGATGACCATATTTTGTATGCCGGTGGGCAGCCCCACGCGGACAATGCGCCTGGCCATATCGCCGTCCAGGCACAGGCTTTTCACGCGGATTCTATAATCGGACTTTACCCGCAGCAGGTAGCTTACTGCCAGCAGGCAGGAGATCAGCTGGCTCACATCGGTAGCCACAGCGGCACCGGCTACGCCCATTTTGCACCCCTCAATAAGTACCAAGTCCAGTACAATGTTGGTTACGGAGGCGGCGCCCAGGTACAGCAGCGGGCGGCGGGAATTGCCGGCAGCGTTGAGAATACCGGTGGCCATATTGTACACCACATTAAAGAGAAAACCGCCGGCGTAAATGCGCAGGTACAGCACCGAGTCGTTCAGTACAGCGGTTGGGGTGTCCATGGCCACCAGCAGCACCCGGCTTAGGGCGATGCCGGCCCCGGTGAGCATTACGCCTAGCAATAAGGCGATGGTGGCTGCCGTGTGGACTGCCCGGTGCACCCGCTTGGTGTCGCCTGCACCTAAGAACTGGGAGATCACCACGCCGGCGCCCACGGACGCCCCTTGGGCAAAGGCAATCAGCAGGTTAATGAGTGCATTGCTGGAGCCAACGGCGGCCAGCGCATTGCTGCCTACGTAGTTGCCTACAATAATGGAGTCCACTGCGTTGTACATCTGTTGCAGCAGATTGCCCAGAATCAACGGCACGGCAAACACCAATAGCTGTTTCCAGATTTTGCCCTCGGTCATCAACATGGTGGCGCTGTTTTGTTTTTGATCCGATTTTACTCTTGTATCTTTCATAGTTGCCTCACTTCATCCGGCACTATTATACACCCGCATTTCTCATAGGTAAACCCTAGGGCAGGGGATAAAAACAGAGAGAGTGAAAAATTCGCTCTCTCTTTTCTTTATTATTTGTGCAGTTTTTCAGCTTGCTTGCTGCCTTTGTTTACATTTTTTACCAGTGCCTTTGCCGGGGGATAGGGCACCGGCCCGCCGCTTTTCGCAAGCAGTACGGCTGCACCCCGGCGCAGTACCGGCGAATTCACGCGGACTGATTTTATTGGCCAAACAGTAGGGACCGGGCTTAATTCCAAACTGTACAGCACATTTATTGCCTGATGGGCGACAGTGTCGTATAATAAAAGAGCAGATTGTCGGCGGCTCGACGGTCTGCTGTTTTTTTGCCCATTATCCCGGCGATTTGCGGATTTTGCATTGAAAAGTGCCGCCGTTTCCGTTATACTGTTATTGACCGCAGTTTGCCCTTTGGCCTGTGGCGGGGATTCTAAACATAAGGAGTAACAGTATGAACAAAGATATACCTATCTGGCAAGATATAGACACATTCAGTGTCAACACCGAGCGGCGCAGTGCCGCCGGATTCCCAAAGGATGTTCGCACCGGGGAAGAAAAGCGCCGGCTGCTGAATGGCATTTGGAAGTTTAAATTCCTGCCTGGCAGCGATCAGACGATAGAGGGCTATCAGAACCCGGAATTCGACCCCTTTAGCTTTGACGATTTAGAGGTGCCCTCCGAGTGGCAGATCAAGGGTTATGGCACCCCCATTTATACCAATATCAATTACCCCACGCCGATCTCAAAGATTAACATTCCCCATATTGACGACAAGAAGAACCCGCAGGGTCTGTATATTCGGGATTTTGATTTGACTGAAGAAGAGCTGGCGGATAATGTGTTCGTGCACTTTGGTGGGATTAACTCCTGTGGCGAGGTGTATATGAATGGCACCTTTGTGGGCTATTCCCAAGATACTTTTGACGAGACGGAGTACGATGTAACCCGCTTTGTGCACCCGGGCAAGAACCGCTTGGCGGTGACCGTGCATCAGTTTTGCGATGGCAGCTACCTGGAGGATCAGGATATGTGGCGGCTGTCCGGTATCTTCCGGGATGTGAACCTGGTGTTCAAGCCCAAGACCTATATTCAGGATACTTATTTTTACAGCGAATTTGCAGAGGACTACAAGACGGCTCACTTTCGTATGCAGGTAGCTGTGGAGTGCCGGGGAACGGACTGCACAGACGCCGCTTACCGGGTGCGTATTTTAGACGCAGACGGCAAAGCCGTAGGCCAAATGGAGGCTCGCTGCCCGGTGCTGGAGGATGGCTGCCGGGTTATGGTAGATACGGACTGCACCGTGGAGACGCCCCATCTGTGGAGCCACGAAGATCCGTACCTATACACGGTAGAGACCACATTGCTGGTGGCCGGGGAGCCGGTGGACCTGCGCACCCATAAGTACGGCTTTAGAGAGGTGAAGATCGTCGGTTATAATCCGGACACCAAGCGTGGACCGTTCATTCTCCTGAACGGCGTGCCGCTGAAGATCTGCGGCGTGAACCGCCATGATTTCCACCCGGATTACGGCCACGCCGTGCCGGAGAGGATTATTCGCTCCGACCTGGAGCTGCTTAAGCGCAGCAATATCACCAATGTGCGCACCTGCCATTATCCCAATTCCCGCCGGTTCTATGAGCTGTGCGACGAGATCGGCATTTTGGTTATGAGCGAGAACAACCTGGAGACCCACGGTCTGGCCCAGCAGATTCCTGCCAGCAATCCCCAGTGGAGCGCCCAGTGCTGCTATCGAATGACCAATATGGTCAATTCCTTTAAGAACCACAGCTGTATTCTCTTCTGGTCCTTGGGCAATGAAAGCGGCAACGGCAAGGCGTTCCCGGATATGAAGCGAGCTGCCCAGCAGATTGACCGCACCCGGCCCTTCCACTATGAGCCGGACGCCCATTTGGAAACCAGCGATCTGTTCAGCGAGATGTATACCGTGCAGACGGAGATGAAAGAAATCGGCGAGAACAGGCCCCATATCCACAGTCGCGCGCTTTGGAACGGCGGTATGGGCTATCGCCTGACTCCGGAGATGTACCGGGATAAGCCCTTTATTGAGTGCGAGTATGCCCACGCCATGGGCAACTCCATGGGTAACTTCTCCGATTATTGGAATGATTTTAAGAAGTACGACCGGCTGGCCGGCGGCTATATTTGGGACTTTGCGGACCAGGCCATTCGTACCAAGACCAAGGATGGCAAGGACAAGTGGAACTACGGCGGCGACTTTGGCGACAAGCCCAACGACGGCAACTTTGCCTTTAACGGTGTGTTCCGCGGCGACCGTTCACCCAACCCTCATTATTATGAGGTGGTTAAGTGCTACCAGCAGGCGGACTTTACCCGGGTGGGTAACACCTTGCAGATTGTCAATCGGTTTATGTTTACGCCCTTGAGCGCCTTTGCGCTGCGGCTGACCTTGTCCGATGAGAGCGGTGTGCTGCAAGAGAAGACCATGGACCTGCCGGCAGCGGGCCATTTGGAGAAGGTGACGATTGATATTCCCTTTGACCTAAATACCAAGAGCGAGCAGCTGCTGGACGCTTATTTAATTCTGAAGGCGGACGCCATGCGCCTGCCTGCCGGTCACCTGATGGCCAGAGAGCAGTTTGTGCTGGGACAGTACGATTTCTCTGTGAAGAAGGAGACGCCCGCAGCAATCAGCCTGTGCAAGCGGGCAGACGCCTATGTGGTCAGCGGCGCTCATTTCAGTCTGGCTGTATCTAAGAAAACCGGCGAGCTGAGCTCTTATGAACTGGACGGTCGGGAGTGCCTGCGCAGCGGCGTACGCCCCTGCTTTGGCCGTGCCAATATTGACAATGAGCGCATTGCCCAAATTCCCTTTGACTTTGTGCGCACCCTGATCGGGCTGAATGCCTTTAAGAACGCCGGCAAGGCTATGATCCCGCTGGAGGTAACAGCCACGCAAGGCAAAGATGCGGTGAAGATCACCGTGTGCTGGCTGTGCCGCTACCTGGATCAGGTAGAGACCACCTATGTGGTGCTGCCGTCCGGCCGGGTACTGGTGACCCAGACCTGTCGCAATATTGTACCCATGGATCTGCCCCGTTACGGCATTACCTTCCAGCTGATGTCCGGGGAGGACGGCGTGACCTATTACGGTAAAGGCCCCCACGAGAATTATTGCGACCGCAAAACCGGCGCGTACCTGGGCGTATATCACTTTAAGAGCGCCGAGGACTTTATCCACGACTACCTGTATCCGCAGGAGAACGGCAACCGCTGCGATGTGCGCTGGCTGGAAGTGGGCAGCGATGTGAAGCTGCGGGTAGACGCTGTGGGTCGTGCTTTTGAGGCCGGCGTGCACCCCTACACCCTGGAGGAACTGGACGCAGCCAAGCATTCCTGCGACCTGCCTCGCCATGATTACCTGACGGTGAATATTGATGGCGGCCAGCAGGGCGTTGGCGGCGATGTGCCTGCTGTGGCTACCTTAAAGCCTCAGTATAAACTGCCGAAAATGCAGACTTTGACCCTGCGCTGCGCACTGCAATTCAAAAAATAATGATTGGAGAGAACCGCCCCATGACCTTTTCCTACCACATTGATTATAAGCTGGGCAGCACCGTAAAGACGGCCACCGGCAGTAACGAGGATCTGCTTTTGCAGGTGCGGGAGAGCGACCACCGCTTGCAAGTGACTTTGCACCCCACCGCGCCCATACAGGTGCGCAGTTTTATTCTGGAGCTGCCGTTCCTGTTTACCCCGGCCAGTCGCTTTATGGCCAACGGCTTTCAGTCCTGGACGGACAGCCGGGAATTTGGCCCCACGGAGCGCATGCCCGGGCTGGGCACCGTTGGCAAATCGCCCATCGGCCGCCGCTTGGGTATGCAGTATACCGGCGATTATACCTTTGTACCGGAGGAAAAGCAGGCGGGCGTGTTCCATTCTCACGGCTTTGCCTATGTGCGCACCGGCGACATGCTGGACTTTATCGGCTCCCTGACGGACCGCACCGGTTTTACCGTCATTACGGCGGATATGAACCGCAATGTGTTGGCTGTGTCTAAGGATCTGGAGGGGCTGATGCTCACGGAGGATTATCCGGTGCTGGATCTCTATATGCAGCAGGGGCATTATGACGCAGTATTTGACGGCTACTTTGCCGCCTTGGGCGTACACCCCCGCCAAACGGAAAAGCTGCGGGGCTATACCTCCTGGTACAACTATTACAGCAATATCAATCACAATATCATCATGCACGACCTGCGGGCCATTGCCCCCTGCGCCGGGGTCAATACCTTCCAGGTGGACGACGGCTACCAGACCGCCGTGGGGGACTGGCTGTCTGTGGACAGCAAGAAGTTTCCCTTCGGTATGCGCCGGGTGGCCGATGCGGTTCATCAGCGCGGACTGAAAGCCGGGCTGTGGCTGGCGCCTTTTGCGGTGCAAAAGAATGCCTATTTGGCAAAGAAGCACCCGGGTTGGCTGGTGGCAGACAAAAAAGGCAGCCCCTTGATGGTGGGTGCCAACTGGGGCGGCTTTTATGCCCTGGATATTTATCATAAGGAAGCCCGGGCGTATATTAAGCAGGTGTTTCAAACGGTGCTGCATACCTGGGGCTTTGATATGGTGAAGTTGGACTTTTTGTACGCTGCTTCCGTTAAGCCCTTGTACGGCAAGACCCGCGGCCAGGTGGCGTATGACGCCATGGAGCTGCTGCGGGAGTGCGTGGGCGAGGATAAGCTGCTGCTGGCTTGCGGCGCACCAATGCTGCCCAGCTTTGGCGTGGCGGACTATATGCGTATCGGTGCGGATATGGCCCTCAGCTGGCCTCATTCTGCCCGGCGTCGCCAAATGCACCGGGAGGATGTGTCTACACCCAATGCGATGCTCAACAGCGTGTATCGCCGTGGGCTGAACGGTCGGGCATTTTTGAACGACCCGGATGTGTTCCTGCTACGGCGCAACAATATCAGCTTTACCCCGGAGCAGCAGGCGCTGCTGGCTAAGTTTATTCAGCTGTTTGGTGGCGTGCTCTTCACCTCGGACGATGTGAGCACCTATAAGCCGGAGCAGGCCAGTCTGTTTGCCGATACCTTGGCCGATACCGCCACTTTAACGGATGTGAGCCAGGAGGACGATGTGCTCACTGTGCGGTATACCCAGAGCGACCGCCCCTGTACCATGCAGTTCAATGTGTACACCGGCCAGATCTTCGCCTTCGGCGCAGACGGAAAGTGATTACAGTTTCATACAAAAAACACGGCTCTCCTTGCAAAAAGGGGAGCCGCTATTTTTACCACTTTGCCTCCCTTGTAAAGGGAGGGGGACCGCTGTAGGCGGTGGAGGGATTGGTAAGTAGGGGCCGATGCCTACATAGGCTCGCAATTTTTTCGAATTTTGGGTAAAAAAATGCCCCCTTGCTTATGCAAGGGGGCGCTGGTTTAAGTATAGATATTATTTTGTGGCTGCGTCGTTCTTCTTTTTGGCAAACAGAGCGTACAGGGCAAAGAGCAAGCCGGAGGCGGCCAGACCGGAGCCGCCCACTGCCAGGCTCCAATGGGTGCCGGTGGCAGGGGACTTAACAGCTGCGGTCGCGGTGTTCTTGGGATTGGTGTTCTTCGTACCGCTGTTGTTTGTGTTCTTGCCGGCGCTAAAGGGTACAATGTTTTGCTTCTCGTCCGTATTGACAAACTGGCCGTTCCCGGTGGCGGCTTTTACTGTCTGCACAGACTGCTTTTTCTTCGGGTTGGTGATCAGTCCGGCCAAGAATTTGGTGGCTTGGCTGTCGTACCAGAAGTTCACATGGGCCACGCCCTTAAAGAACCAGGTGTTGTTGGGGAGCAAACAGGTGGCGGCGTCCACAATACGGTCCGGCGACACATGGGCGCCGGTGCGCTTCAAGGTCTTGCCGTAGTCCGCCGTGGTGGCTCCCACGGAAGCGTATTTGGTGTCGATGAGAATATCTGTCTGATTGGCATACGCAGAGTTGATGGGAATATTGGGCAGGCCGTAGTTGGCTACGATCACCACATCGGTGCCGGCCTTTTGCATGGCTTTCAGATTGCCGGGCAGGCGCTTTTGCACCTTATGATAGCGGGTGATCTTCTTATACAGGCCGCTGCTTTGGTCTAAAAAGCCAATGGCGGTCATGGCATCCACGCTGTCGTCAAAATCATCATAGGGGATAAACTCCCACAGCATGGGAATGCAGCCGAACACCGGGTAAAAGATCTCATTATACACACGCTCCACCAGTGCAGGGTCCTCAGCTACTTGGGTCAAAAAGTCGCACAGGTAGCCCACATTCAGGCTGTTTGCCAGCTGGTTCAGCTGGCTAAAGTCAAAGTCCGGGTTGTGGTAAGAGGTGGTCACCCGGTCCAAATATTTCTTGACCACATCCGCATCAAACAGCAGATCCTGGCAAAACAGCTTGGTGACGGACACGCCGGTGAGCGCCCCGTTGATCATCACCAGACGGCGGATGTCACCCCGATCGCCGTACTGATCTATGTAGGCGCTGAGGATCACCGTGCCCTCTGAACTGCCGACCAGGGTCACTTGCTTTTTACCGGTTTTGGCTTTGACCTGATTCACAAAGTCTGCCAGCTTGGCAGCCGTTTCGCAGGCGTCCAGTCGCCAATCGTAGTTAAAGGCATACACTTTGTCTGCGCCGATATTCTGCGCCACTTGGCGGCAAATGGCCGGCTCGTTGCTGGTGCCGGACAGGTAGCCCGGGTGGTTTTTCAGACTGTCGGTCCAGTAGTTGGCGATGCCTACATTGTAAATACTGTTGCCGTCCTCATCGCAGGCGATGTTGCGGTAGTCGTTCATCAGATCGGCAATTTGGTCAATGACGGTATCCGGGTCCGTTTGCTTGCCGCCGACGGCAGCCAGCACATTTTGGATGAGTCCGCCGCGGCTGAGCAGACTTTTGGCGTCAAACACGCCCACTTGCTGCTCATCCTCCGTGCCCGGGTTTAGGTACAGGCCGGAGCCGCCCATGCCGTGCACAGAGATTACCGGTGTGGCGCCGTTGTCCTTGGCGAAGGCCGCGCCGGCGCAGGAACACACCAGCACCAGCGCCAGCAGACCGCACAATAGGCTGCGTAAATTCTTCTTCATATCCAGTTGCCCCTTCCGTTGCAAAAATGCGTAAAATTACCCTTATCTTAATTATAAGTTGTCGATCCGGTGAAGTCAATTCACATATTGCATAAAAAAACGCCCTCGCCCTTGTGCAATCCGCAATAAGAGCAGGCCGTCGGAAACAGGCAATAAAGAAAACCGAGTGCAAACTGCACTCGGTTCTTTTGGTTGCTTGGGATTACGCGTTTTTCTTTAAGGCTCTTTCCAGCCAAACGGCACCCAGATCCAGCGCGTTGAACAGGCCGGTCTTTTCGCTCTTTTTGGCCACCTGCTCTTTGGGCGAGATCTGCTCGTCCGTATTCAGCAGCTGAATGATCACTTTGTCGGCAATGGTTTGGTCACCCTGCTTCTTCTCACTCTGTACCTTCAGGCACACAACGAACGGGTCGGCCATACTGCCGTAGTAAATGGTGTTGCCGCAGCGTACCAGCGGTCTGCCTTTGTATTCCAAGAATTCGCCTTTCTTCGCCAAGGGAATGCCTCCTTCGTTTTAATCTAAGTAGGACTTTACCATAGCGGCCAACAACTCGTCCCGGTCGATCCGGCGGATCAGGCTGCGGGCATTGTTGTGGGTGGTGATGTAGGTGGGATCCTCAGACAGCAGATAGCCTACGATCTGGTTAATGGGATTGTACCCCTTTTCCCGCAGGGCGTCAAACACCTGGGTTAAGGTATCCTTCATAACATCCTCTTTTTCATCACCGATTCTAAATGTCATGGTCTTATCTGTCACGGTAAAGTCACCTCCGTACACATCATTATATACATTTTTTGAAATAATTACAATATTAAAATGCAAAAATTCCAATATTCCGGTCAAATTACCGGGCAGTTGTCCGTTTTTTCGGTCAACTCCGCAGGCTGATGCCCATTTTATCCAGGGCTTTGACCACCCGCTTCATGGCAGCATCGGCTTCATCATCGGTAAGGGTGCGGTCATGTGCGCGCATACGAATGTTAAACGCCACGCTCTTTTTGCCCTTTTCAATCTGCTCGCCCTGATACACATCAAAGAGCTTAACACTCTCCAGGGTCTTGCCTACGGCCTCGCCGATGGCACGCTGCAACTTCAGCACCGGGATCTCCTTGTCGCATACAAAGGCCAGGTCCCGGTTGCTGGCCGGGTACTTGGGCAGGGGCTTGTGGGTGCGGGTGCCGCTTTCGTTCTCATAAGCGGTGTTCACATCCAGCTCCGCCAAATAAACCCGGGTGCCAATGGCGTAGTTCTCTGCCACGGTAGGGTGCACCTCGCCCAGGGTAGCCAGCACCTTGCCGTCCATAGTGAAGGCGGCGGTACGGCCCGGGTGGAAGGTGGGGTTATCTTTTACCGGCTCCACATCGTAGTGATCCACATGCAGGCAGTCCAGCAGCTTCTCCACAATGCCTTTCAGCGCAAAGAAGTCTGCGCCGTTGCCGTACATACCGATGGTGACCTTTTGACTCTCGATGGGCAGTTTGTCCGGGGTGGTGGGAGTGTAAACGGTGCCCATCTCGTACATACAAGCGGCCTCTGTCTTGTGGTTGTAGTTGAAGGACAGCACATCCAGCATAGAGGGCAGAATGGTGGTGCGCATAATGCTGGTGTCCTCGCCCAGGGGGTTCAGGATTACAATGGAGTTGCGCAGTTCGCTGTCCGGGGGCAGGCAGATCTTGTCATAAGCCTTAGGGCTGATGAAGCTAAAAGTGGATACCTCGGTGCAGCCGCAGGCCAGCAGCGTGTTGCCCAGCTTGCGTTCAAAGGACTGGCGGTGGGTCAGCTTGCCGTTGGCAGCGCCTTGCAGCATGTGGTTGGGAATGTTGTGGAAGCCGTAGAACCGGGCCACTTCTTCCGCCAGGTCTGCCAGGTGCTCAATATCGTTGCGAAATGTGGGAGCATAGACCTTGCCGTCGCGCACATCAAAGTCGATCTTCTTCAAAATATCGATCATCTGCTGCTCGCTGAGATCAAAGCCGATGAACCGATTGATCCACTGGTAGTCCCAGTCCACGGTGACCTGCTCTTTGACTTTCTTGTAGCAGTCCACCACACCGTCTACCACATCGCCGGCGTCCAGCAACTGTACCAGTTGAAGGGCACGCTTTAAGGCGCGCATGGTTTGGTTGGGATCCAGCTCTTTCTCGTACCGGGCAGAGGCCTCGGTGCGCATACCCAGCGCCTTGGCGGTGCGGCGCACGCAGGTGCCGTTAAAGCAGGCGGACTCAAACACGATGGTGGTGGTGTCGTCCATAATACCGCTGTATTCGCCGCCCATTACGCCGGCAACGGCCACAGGCTTTTCCGTATCGGCAATCACCAGCATATTCTCCGTCAGCTCCCGGGTCTCGCCGTCCAGGGTGGTGATGGTCTCGCCGGTCTTGGCGTTACGCACATTCACTGTGTTGCCCACCAGGTAACGCAGGTCAAAGGCATGCATGGGCTGGCCGTACTCCAGCATCACATAGTTGGTAATATCTACAATATTGCTGATGGGGCGCACGCCGCAGGCACGCAGTCGCTCCCGCAGCCAGCGGGGTGACTCCTTAACCCGCACATTCTCTACTACGGCGCCGGTGTAACGGTAGCACTTTTCGCCGTCTTCAATATGCACTTGCAGCAGGTCGTTTACATTGCCGTGGCCGGGTTTCACTTCCGGCTCCGGCAAGGTGAAAGGCCGGTCAAAGGTGGCCGCTGCCTCACGGGCCAAACCGGTTACGGACAGGCAGTCGCACCGGTTGGAGGTGATCTCAAACTCAACGCAGGTGTCGTCATAGCCGATGGCATCGTGAATATCCATGCCCAGGGTCTTGTCGCAGTCGTCCCCCAGTACAAAAATGCCGTCGGCGCAGGCGTAAGGAAAGTCGTTTTGGGTCAGACCCAGTTCGTCAAAGGAGCACAGCATACCGGCAGAAGCAACTCCCCGCAGCTTGCCCTTTTTGATTTTTTCTAACTTATGGTCTTTGCGGTTGATCACCGTAGCACCCACCAGTGCCACCGGCACAATGTCCATGGGCTTTAAGTTCTGGGCGCCGGTGACGATTTGCAGCGGCTGATCGTCGCCTACGGACACTTGGCACACCCACAGGTGGTCGGAGTCCGGGTGTTTCTCCATAGAAAGCACCTGGCCCACAACTACATTTTCAATGTCGCTGCCTTCCACTTCATACCCCTCCACCTTGGAGCCGGACAGGGTCATTTCGTCGCAAAAGGTCTTGTTGTCAATATCGGTTAGGTCCACATAATCGTTGGCCCATTTTCTGGATAAAATCATATTTGCACCTCCTTAAAACTGGGACAGAAAACGCATATCGTTCTCATACAGCAAACGCATATCGTCAATATTAAAGCGGAACAGCACCAGCCGCTCCAGGCCTACGCCAAAGGCAAAGCCGCTGTATACATCCGGGTCTACGCCGCCGTTTTTCAACACCTTGGGGTGCACCATGCCGCCGCCGAGGATCTCTACCCAGCCTTCGCCCTTGCAGAAGGGACAGCCCTTGCCGCCGCACTTAAAGCAGCTTACATCAATTTCGCAGCTGGGCTCCGTAAAGGGGAAGTGGTGGGGACGCAGGCGGATTTTTGTATCCTCGCCGTACAGCCGCTTGGCAAAGGTCTCCAGCGTGCCTTTCAGGTCTGCCATGGTAATGCCCTTGTCTACCACTAAGCCCTCGATCTGGTGAAACAGGGGAGAGTGGGTGGCGTCTACCGCGTCGGAGCGGAATACACGGCCCGGAGCAATGATTCGAATGGGGGGCTGCGTTTTTTCCATTACACGGATCTGTACCGGAGAAGTTTGGGTTCGCAGTACGATGTTGTCATTGATATAAAAGGTGTCCTGGGTGTCTCTGGCCGGGTGGTCTTTGGGGATGTTCAGTGCCTCAAAGTTGTAGTAGTCGTACTCTACCTCCGGGCCCTCGGCAATGTCAAAGCCCATGCCCATAAAGATGTCCTTGATTTCGTCCAGGACGATGGACAGCGGGTGTTTGTAGCCGATCTGCGGCAGGGTGCCGGGCATGGTCACATCCAGTGTTTCCTCAGCCAGCCGCTTTTCCTGGGCTGCCTTCTTGATCTCTGCGGACTTGTTGGCGATGGTGTCCTCAATGTCCTTGCGAATTTCGTTTGCCAGTTGGCCGATCACCGGGCGCTCCTCAGCAGACAGCTTACCCATCTGCTTCAAAATAGCGGTCAGCTCGCCTTTTTTGCCCAAGTACTGAATACGGGCTTTTTCCAGCTGTTCGGCGCTGTCAAAGGAGGCCAGTGCTTCTTTGGCGGCCCGGCGGATTTGTTCCAGTTGTGCTTTCATCTTCGTATCCTTTCTTTCATTCTGTATTGCTCGCGGCAGTGTGCAAATAAAAAATGACTTGCCCCGTTCGTATAGGGACAAGTCGGAATTACCTGCGGTACCACCCTGTTTTTTGCAAGTTGGCAAGTGCCAATCGGAGCAAACACTCTTTGAGCCTGATAACGGTGCTCACACCGTTCTTGCCTACTGTGGTTCAGCAAAACCGCTCGGAAGGGAACTTCACGCAGGCTGCTGTGCTGCGGCTTTCAGCCGGGACCGCGACTCTCTAAACAGCAGGGGGAGCGCTACTTTTCTTCGTCATAGCGTTTGAATTTGCCTATATTATACAATAGACCGTCGCATTTTGCAACCCTGTTTTTTGCACAGAAAAAGCGCCCGGACTTGCCGAGCGCCTTTGGGTTTCATTTTGTTTTTATTTCTCGTCCTTGTCGTCCTTTTTCTTTTTGGAAAAGGCTTTGTTCAGCCCATAGGTGACAAGAATGATCACGCCGATCACGATAAAGATGCCGATCATACCGAAGAGCATATCCGGCAGGGTGGTTTTCCAGGACTGGGCGTGAATGGCCATGGTAACCACAGCCAGCAGAGAAGCAAATAAAGTCTGCATATCATATCCTCCTTACGATACCAGGGTCAGGATCAGGCCGCCGGCAATAACGGAGGCGATCTGGCCGGAAACATTGACGCTGATGGAGTACATCAACAGGAAGTTCTGCGGGTCCTCTTTCAGGCCCATTTGGTTGACCACACGCCCGCTCATGGGGAATGCGGAGATACCGGCTGCACCGATCATGGGATTGATTTTCTTCTCCTTGGGCAGGAACAGATTGATGAACTTGGCAAACACTACGCCGCCTACGGTATCAAAGATGAAGGCAACCAGACCCAGACCCAGGATCATCAGGGTCTGCCAAGATACAAAGTCCTGATAGTGCATTTTGGCAGCAACGGTCAGACCCAGCAGAATTGTAATAATGTTGGCAAAGGCGTTCTGCGCCGTCTCAGACAGCTGGTTGAGCACGCCGCACTCGCGGATCAGGTTACCGAACATCAGGAAGCCTACCAGTGCAACGGATTTAGGCGCCACCAAACCGGCAACGGCCGTTACCACGATGGGAAACACAATCTTGGTGGTCTTGCTTACATCGCCTGCATGGTATTTCATACGGATCAGGCGCTCTTTCTTGGAAGTTACAGCCTTGATCACCGGCGGCTGGATAATGGGCACCAGCGCCATATAAGAGTACGCAGCCACCATAATGGCGCCCAGATACTTGGAATGCAGTGTATTGGCCACAAAGATGGAAGTGGGGCCGTCGGCAGCGCCGATAATGGCGATGGACGCGGCGTCGTTAATATCAAAGAAGAAGCCGGCCACAAAGAAAGTGAAGAAAATACCGAACTGGGCGGCTGCACCGAAGAGCATCAGCCACGGGTTCTTCAGCAGCGGGCCAAAGTCGATCATGGCGCCGATACCGATAAACAGCAGCAGCGGGAACAGCTCATTGGCAATGCCTGCATCAAACAGTACGGATATGGGGCCTTCCTCCGCCCCGGCTTGGGTAATGGCGCCGCTGAGGGGCAGATTCACCAAAATGGTGCCGAAGCCCATGGGCAGCAGCAGGGTGGGTTCCATTTCCTTCTTAATGGCAAGGTAGACCAGCACGCCGCCAACCACCCACATCACGATCATACGGGGATCAATGTTGCCGAAGTTGGAGAACAGCGCTGCAAATTCATGCAATGGATTCATGTACAGTACCTCCGTGTTTTTTGGACTTTGACTATTATAATGTATTAGGCGACAGCTTGTCAATGATTTGTATCGATTTTGTAAACAAATTGTGTTCTTTGCTTTGTCGGCGCGCACCACTATCCGGTGGGGTGGCGCTTTTGCAGTGCACCATAGCTTGTGTCAAGCGCTTTTTTCGTAAATTTTGTTGCAAAAAATATGCAGAGAGCGGTTGACAAGGCGGCTCGGTTTTAGTATAATACCCCTTGCTGTAAAGAACTTTCACTTTACAGCGCAAGAGGCTTAAGAAAGGGGAGGGCGTCCTTGGCCAAGAATTTGGAAGTTTCTTTTTTGCTGGATTTTTACGGCGAAATGTTGACCCAAAAGCAGCACGATTTTTTGGTGTATTACTATGACGAGGACCTTTCGCTTTCTGAGATCGCAGAGAATGAGGGCATTACCCGCCAGGGCGTGCGCGACGCCATCAAGCGGGCGGAGAACCAGCTGTTTGAGATGGAGAGTCGCTTGGGCCTGGCTAAGAAGTTCGAGACCCTGAAGAAGGGACTGGAAGAAATCGAGCAGTGCGCCGAGGCCATTAATGCGTACAATCTGTCGCACACACTGTCCCGGGAGATCAACGACAATGTGGCCCGGATCAAGGCCCTAACCGCTTATCTTTGCGAATGATAAAAAGAACGGAAGTGTAGAACTTGGCATTTGAAGGGCTCAGCGAACGGCTGGAAAATTCATTTAAAAAGCTGCGTGCCAAGGGCAAGCTTACAGAGTCCGATGTAAAGGAAGCTATGCGCGAGGTGCGTATGGCGCTCCTGGAGGCGGATGTCAACTATAAGGTGGCCAAGGAGTTCACCGCCAAGGTGACCCAGCGTGCCATCGGTGCGGATGTGATGGAGTCCCTGACCCCCGGCCAAATGGTCATCAAGATCGTCAACGAGGAGTTAACGGAGTTGATGGGCGGCACGGAGTCCCGGTTGGCCATTGCCAATCACCCGCCGACGGTTGTGATGATGTGCGGCTTGCAGGGCAGCGGTAAAACCACCCATTCTGCCAAACTGGCAAAGAAGTTGAAGAAAGAAGGGCACCGACCTTTGCTGGTGGCCTGCGATGTGTATCGACCCGCAGCCATTAAGCAGTTACAGGTGGTAGGCGCCCAGGTGGATGTGCCTGTGTTTGAAATGGGCACGGAGAACCCGGTGACCATTGCCGGCGAGGCAGTAAAGTACGCGCGGGATCACGGCAACGACTATGTGCTGCTGGATACCGCCGGTCGTTTGCATGTGGACGAGGCGCTGATGGCGGAGCTGCAAAACATTCGCTCCACTGTTCACCCGCACGAGATTTTGCTGGTGATCGACGCCATGACCGGTCAGGACGCTGTGAATGTGGCCAAGAGCTTTAACGAGGCATTAGGCATTGACGGCGTGATTCTGACAAAGCTGGACGGTGACACCCGCGGCGGTGCGGCGCTGTCTGTGCGTGCCGTGACCGGCAAGCCGATTAAATTTATCGGCACCGGCGAAAAGCTGGACCAGCTGGAGACTTTCCACCCCAGTCGTATGGCCTCCCGTATTTTGGGTATGGGCGATGTGCTCTCCCTCATTGAACGGGCAGAGATGAGCCTGGACGAGAAAAAGGCGGCAGAGCTGGAGCGCAAGCTGGCGAAGAATAAATTTGATCTGAACGATCTTTTGGATCAGTTCGACCAGATCGAGCGCATGGGCTCCCTGCGTGACACCATTAAGATGCTGCCCGGTATCGGCTCCAAGATTAAGGACGAAGACATTGACGAGGGCGCATTTAACCGCTTCCGCTCCATTATCTACTCTATGACCGTGGAGGAGCGCACCAAACCGGAGATCATCAATCCTTCCAGAAAGCGGCGTATCGCCGCCGGCTGCGGTATGCAGGTGGAGGATGTGAACCGGCTGCTGTCCCAGTTTAAGCAGATGCAAAAGATGGTCAAGCAGTTCGGCGGCGGCAAAGGCGGCCCCAAGATGAGTAAGAAAATGCGCCGCATGATGAGCCAAAACCCGGAGATGGCCCAGCGTATGATGGGCAAAAACGGCGGCTCTAACCCCTTTGGGTTCTAACTTTATCTATTGCCAAAAGCATTTTGGTTATATAAATTCATTATCATTTATTTTTACGGAGGTAACAAAAATGGCAGTAAAAATCAGACTGCGCCGCATGGGCGCAAAGAAGGCACCGTTCTATCGTGTAGTTGTGGCAGATTCCAGATATCCCCGCAACGGTCGCTTCATTGAGGAGATCGGCACTTACAACACCATGGTGGATCCCGCTGAGGTGAAGATCGACGGCGAGAAGGCAAAGAAGTGGATCGCTAACGGCGCACAGCCCACTGACACTGTGAAGGCTATTCTGAAGAAGGAAGGCATTTTATAATTAGTTCTTTGCCCATTTGCAAGAACTAATATGGAGGTGTTTTCTTGGAAGAACTATTGGTAGCCATCACCCGTGGTTTGGTGGATCAGCCGGACGCTGTCACGGTAGAGGTGGATCAGCCGGACGATGAGGGCGTGATCGTGTATCACCTGCATGTTGCAGAGAGTGATATGGGTCGGGTCATCGGCAAGCAGGGCCGTATTGCAAAGGCCATCCGCGTGGTTATGCGCGCTGCCGCCACCCGCTGCGACGAGAAAATTGCGGTGGAGATCGACTGATCAAAAGCGTAAACAAAAAGGACCTGTGCATCGGCACGGGTCCTTTTTTTATGCTGTGAATTCTATACTGTAAAGTGTCTTTTTTGCCGTTCCGGACGATAAAGTCGGCAATGTATTCCGGGAGTTGGCCGGCGCTGCTTTGCGCCCGGTCCCGAATCACCGCCAAGGCGCAGTAGGTCACAAAAGTGTAGCGGTAATTGCGCTTTTTTCTCGTTGCGACGCCGGGCGCTGTATTTCTGCTTTGACTTTACAGGTAGGCTTAGGTATAATGGAATAGCAAAACTTGACCTATAGGGGGAATATCGATGTATAAAACATTAACCGGGGACTGGCGTTTTCGCCGGGCGGATCAGGGCGACTGGATGCCGGCCAAGGTGCCGGGCTGCAATTTCTTAGACCTGATGGCAGCCGGCAAGATCCCGGACCCGTTTGTGGGTATGAACGAAAAAGAAGTAGGCTGGGTGGGCCACGCCGACTGGGTATACGAAAAGCAGTTTACCGTAACGGCGGAAGAATTACAAGCGGACGCAGTGTACCTGCGCTGCGATATGCTGGACACCATCTGTGATGTGATGCTTAACGGTCACCGGGTGCTGCAAGGCAAAAACTGCTTTGTGCCTTACCGGGTGCCGGTCAAAGAGCACTTGCAGGTAGGGGAGAATACCCTGACCATTCGCTTTTATTCACCGGTGGAGTATGTGAGCGCGGCATACAAAAAGTGTATGACCCCTGTGAACTCCAACGGGCAGAACGGCATTGTTCATATTCGTAAGCCCCAGTGCCACTTTGGCTGGGATTGGGGTCCGGTGCTGCCGGTGAGCGGTATTACCGAGGAAATCGGGCTGGATTTTGTGGATACGGCACGGGTGGTACAGTTTTCCGTGCGCCAGCAACTGCAGGGAGATGGGGCGGTGATTACCGCCAAAGCCCAAGTGGAGCAGTACGGTGACTGTACCTGCACCTTGCAGGTGACCTGCCCGGACGGCACAGTGCTGACGGAAAAAGGCACCGATGCTGTGTTCGAAATTGAGAAGCCGGAGCTGTGGTGGACCCGGGAGCTGTCCGGCAAGGACCGCCAGCCCCTGTACACGGTATCGGCGGTGCTGACGGCGAAAGAGAAAGAACTGGACCGGGCGGAAAAGCGCTTGGGTCTGCGCACCATTGAGCTGAACCGGGAGCGGGATCCATACGGTATGAACTTCCAGTTCCGGTTAAACGGCGTGCCCCTGTTTATCAAAGGCTCCAATTTGATCCCGCCGGACAGCTTTATTACCCGCTTCGATGACAAAAAGTTAGAGGCACTGCTGGATGCTGCACAGTTTGCCAACCTGAATATGCTGCGGGTGTGGGGCGGCGGTTACTATGCATCCGACGCGTTTTATGACGCCTGCGACCGGCGAGGGCTTCTGGTGTGGCAAGACTTTGGCTTTGCCTGCCAGGCGTACCCCTTCTTCCTGCCGGAATTCCTGGAAAATGTAAAGACCGAGGTGCACGCCCAGGTGCAGCGGCTGTGCCACCACCCCAGCTTGGCGGTGTGGTGCGGCAATAACGAGATCGAGGATATGCACATGGCCTGGGTGCACATGCAAAAGTATGTGCAGTGGACGGAAAAATTCTTTTATGAGATCCTGGAGCCGGAAATTCGGGTGGAGGATCCGGACACGCCCTACACCCCCGGTTCGCCGGTGGGCATTGCCCATAATGAGGGCGTTTACAGCGACAATGTAGGCGACACCCACCTGTGGGGCGTGTGGCACGGCTTGCAGCCTATGCAGTATTACCGCAAACGAATGACCCGCTTTTGCAGCGAATTCGGCTTTGAGAGCCTGCCGGATGCCAAGGCCATTCGCCAGTACGCAAAGCCCGGGGATTACGCCCTGAACAGCCCGGTATTTAACCTGCACCAAAAGTGCGCCAGCGGCAACGACAAGATGGTGTACTATATTGCTTCTCGTTTCCATTTGCCCCGGCGGTTTTGGGATTATATCTATCTGTCCCAGGTGACCCAGGATACCTGCATTGCAGACGCTACCGAGCACTGGCGCCGCCACAAGGGGCAGTGCAACGGGGCTATGTACTGGCAGTTTAACGACTGTTGGGGTGTGTGCTCCTGGTCCAGTTTGGACTACTACGGCAATTACAAGGCACTGCAATACGGCGCACGGCGGTTTAACGCGCCTTTGTCCGTGTCGGTAGAGGACAGCAAGGAACGGTTCGATGTGTATGTGCTCAACGACCTGAACGCCCGCCAGACGGTGACGGTGGAGTACGAACTGTTCGACTTTGTTACCGGCACGCTGGAGAAAGAAAAAAAGAAACTGTTGTTGCCGCCGGTGGAGAATGCGGTGGCCTTTTCCCGGGAAATGGCGCCCCTGCGCAAAAAGTATGATCTGCGCCGCACCGGTTTGGCGGTGCGGCTGGTGCGAAACGGCGCCTGTCTGCAACAAAAGACGGTACTTTTCGACCAGGAAAAGCGCTTGCAGCTGCCCGGCGCCAAGCTGCACACCAAGGTGGAGATCCAAAAAGACCAACTGTGCCTGACGGTGACCACCGACCGGTTTGCCCGGCTGGTGCATTTGGAGAGCAGCCGCACTTCGTTACCCTTTAGCGACAACTATTTTGATCTGTTGCCCGGTCAAAGCCATACGGTGACTCTGGCGGCAGACCCGGACTGCACCCTGCGCGAACTGGCGGAGAGTATTCGGGTCAAGAGCCTGAGCGACGTGCCCTTTGATCGGGATCCGCTGCACGCAGCGGCCAAGCGGATCAAGGTGTATCTGTCGCCTGTCAACATTGGCAATGCCATTCACCACGGCAAGTTGAGCAAGGATATCCAACTGTAAAGAAGCCGGCTGTCCGGAAAAACAGCAGAAGAAAAGCCAAAAAAAGAGAAGTGCAAACAAAATAAGCAAAAGCGGTGCCCCGGTGGCGCCGCTTTTTGCGCCGGTTTGACAATCGGCGGCCATTTGCATATAATAAATGCAGCAAAAAAAAGAAACGGAGCCGCTATGAAACAGTATTTGGAAGTTGGACTGCTAAACAATACCCACGGTGTCCGCGGGGAGATGAAGCTCACCCTGTGGTGTGACGATCTGGACTACTTGCGCCGCTTTCAGGTGCTGTATTTGGATCCGGAGGGGCAGCACCCGCTGCATGTAACATCCCTGCGCCCCCAAAAGCAGGGGGCCATTATCCGTTTTGCGGAGATCACCTCTATTGAACAGGCAGAGACCATCAAGGGCAAGGTGCTGTACGGCGACCGAGCAGACGGCAAGCTGCCGGAGGGGCGCACCTATATTCAGGATCTGTTGGGGTGTCTGGTGATCGATGCAGACAGCGGCGCCGCGTATGGCACGATCGCCGATGTGCAGAACTACGGCTCCTGCGATATTTACGATGTGCAGAAGGGCAAGGCACACACACTGGTGCCGGCCATTGACGATGTGGTGGTGGAGAAAGATGTAGCCGCCGGGGTGGTAAAGATTCGCCCCATGAAAGGACTTTTTGATGCGGATTGATATTATGACCCTGTTCCCGGACATGTGCCGCGCCGTGCTGGACGAGAGCATTGTGGGCCGGGCACGCAAGGCCGGGAAAGTGGAGATCGAAGCCACGGATATTCGGGCCTATACAGAGAATAAGTACAGAAATGTGGACGATACACCCTACGGCGGCGGTATGGGTATGGTAATGCAGACCCAGCCGGTATATGACTGCTACCAAGCGATTTGCCAGCGGGCGGGGGATGTGCCCCACCATTTGATTTATCTGACCCCCCAGGGCAAGACCCTGACCCAGCAGCGGGTCAAAGAACTGGCAGGTATGGAGCACCTGGTGCTGCTGTGCGGCCATTATGAGGGCATTGACGAGCGGGTGATCCAGGAGTTGCAGCCGGAGGAGATCAGCGTAGGGGACTATGTGCTCACCGGCGGTGAGCTGCCGGCGCTGGTGCTGGCGGACAGTGTGACCCGCCTGCTGCCCGGCGTGCTGTCTGACGCAGCCTGCTTTGAGGAGGAGAGCCATTATAACAACCTGCTGGAGTATCCCCAGTACACCCGACCGCCGGTATGGCGGGGCCGAGAGGTGCCGGAGGTGCTGCTTTCCGGCCACCATGCCAACATTGCCAAGTGGCGGCGGCAGCAGTCCTTGCAGCGCACCTTGGAGCGGCGGCCGGATCTCTTGGAACGAGCGGATTTGACAAAAGCGGACAAGAAGATTTTGGAAACGCTGAAAGCAAATAAAATTCTGTGAATTTTGCACAAATGGAGTGAAAAAATTTTGTGCCTAATTAACAATACAGACGAAGTTTGCCCCAAGGCGTTGACCGAACGGACTTTAATGGTATAATATATAAAGTACTGGGGTCGAGACGGTTTTCGACCCGAATCCATAAAATGTGTATTTGAGTTAAGCGAGGTAATCACTATGTTCGTGAAAGATGTTAAGGTGGAAAATCAGGTTGGCCTGCATGCACGTCCCGCCACTTTCTTTATTCAGAAGGCAAATGAGTACAAGTCCTCTATTTGGGTAGAGAAGGAAGAGCGCCGCGTGAACGCAAAGAGCCTGTTGGGCGTGCTTTCTCTCGGTATTATGGGCGGCACGGATATCCGCATCATCGCCGACGGTTCCGATGAGGAAGAAGCTGTGGAGGGTCTGGTAGCCCTGGTCAAGAGCGGCTTTACCGAGTAACGGCCACACAATACGAACAGCGTATGCGGAGAATTCTTTTCTCCGCATTTTTTTATGGTGATCTGCATTGACTGAGAAAGAACTGCGTAGAAAAGCAATGGCACTGCCCACCACTCCGGGCGTGTACATTATGAAGGATAAGAACAAAAAGATCATTTATATCGGCAAGGCCAAGGCATTAAAAAACCGGGTGTCTTCCTACTTTGGCTCCCACACCAACCACACCTTAAAGGTGATCCGCATGGTGGAGCACGCCGATGATTTTGATTATATCCTGTGTGACAGCGAGTTTGAGGCGCTGGTGCTGGAGTGCTCGCTGATCAAGCAGCACCAGCCCAAGTACAATATCCTTTTGAAGGACGATAAGGGGTATAATTATATCAAGATCACCCCACCGCCGTTCTCTAAGATCAGCGAGTGCAAGCAGATGACGGAGGACGGCAGCAGCTACTTAGGGCCGTACACCTCCGGCTATTCCGTGAAGCAGGCGGTGGAGGAGACCTTAAAGATTTACAAATTGCCCCGGTGCAATAAGCAATTTCCCCGAGATTACGGCAAGTCTCGCCCCTGCCTGAACGGCTTTATGGGTATTTGCTCCGCGCCTTGTGCCGGTCGGATCAGCAAGTCTGACTTTGCCGCCAATATTGCAGATGCAGTGGATTTTTTAAAGGGCGGCAGCGCCAAGGCAGTGAAGGAATTGACTGCCCGTATGCAGGCGTGCAGTGCGGCCATGGAATTTGAAGATGCTGCCAAGCTGCGGGACCAGATCAAGGCCATTCGTAATTTGGACGAACGGCAAAAAGTCGTGTCCATCAATGTGCCGGAGGAGGACGTGTTTGCTCTGGTGATCGCCGGGAAAAAGGCTTGCTTTGAGGTGATCCGCTTTGAAAACGGTCGCCTGACAGACAGCGAGCACTGGCTGCTGGATCCGCCGGAGGATCTGCCTGCCGCCCGCAGTGCACTGATCGAACGGTACTACTCTATGCGGGACCGGGTGCCTGCCCGGATCGCTTTGGACGGAGAGCTGGAGGACGAGAAATTGCTGCTTGCCTGGCTGGAGGATAAGCGAGGCAAAAAAGTCAGCCTGATCCACCCGCAAAAAGGGGAGCACTTGTCCATTGTGCAGTTGTGTATCAAGAACGCCAACGAGCATTTGGCGCAGAACGCCGGGCGCTTAGGGCGAGAGTTCGCCGCCCTGGAGGAGTTGGCGCAGCTGCTGGGATTGCCCCAGGCACCGGAATATATTGAGTCCTATGATATTTCTCACACCTTTGGAGCGGATAATGTGGCGGGTATGGTGGTGTTTCACAACGGCCGCCCCATGAAGAAAGCTTATAAAAAATTTGCCATTAAAGGCTTTGACGGCCAAAATGATGTGGGGTCAATGCAGGAGGTACTGCAGCGGCGTTTTACCCATTACCGGGAGGACCCGGAGGACAGTACCTTTAAGATCCTGCCGGATCTGATTTTGCTGGACGGCGGCGACGCCCAGGTGCACGCGGTGTTGCCGGTGCTGGCCGGTATGCATATTGATGTGCCGGTGTTCGGTATGGTCAAGGATAGCAAGCACCGCACCCGGGCCATTTCTACCGGCGGTGGTGAAATTCAAATCAACGCTAACCGTCAGTCCTTCACTTTAGTGTCTTCCATTCAGGAGGAGGTGCACCGTTTTGCGGTCAGCTACCACCACCAAAAGCATAAAAAATCCGCATTCAATTCCACTTTATTGCAGATCGAGGGCATCGGCCCCGCCAAGGCCAAGGCATTGCTGAAGACGCTGAAAACCGTGACCGCCGTGCGGGAGGCTACCCAAGAGCAGCTGGCTGCAGTGCCCGGCATTTCCCGGGAAAATGCCAAGGCCGTTTATGCCTATTACCACGGTGAGACAGCGGCGAAATAAGCACTGCCATTTATTACAAATCGTAAAAATCCCGCCGGGCGACTTGACGAACGGTGCGGATGACTGTATAATGATAGTCGTATAAAATTAAGGAATGTTGCACAATGATGCGAGTAATTACCGGTTCCGCACGGGGCAGACGGTTAGAGACCCTGCCCGGTGAAGATGTGACCAGACCTACAACAGAATCCGTCAAAGAGGCGTTGTTCTCTATGATCCAATTTGATATTGAGGGTCGCCGTGTGCTGGATCTGTTTGCCGGTTCTGGCCAGCTGGGGATCGAGGCGCTGTCTCGCGGTGCCCGCAGTTGTACTTTTGTGGAGAACAACCGTGCCGCCAAGCAGGTAGTGGAGCGGAATTTGGCCCACTGCCGGCTGGAGGAGCAGGCGAATGTTGTCTTTTCCGACGCTCTGTCGTTCTTAAATCGCAGCGGAACCTATGATCTGGTGCTGCTGGATCCGCCTTACGGCAAGGGTATTTTGCAGCGGGTGCTGCCCGCATTGGTACCCCGGCTGTCTGATGACGCCATGGTGGTGTGCGAGTCCGGGCGGGATGAGGAACTGCCGGCCCAGGTAGGCTCTTTTGTACTGGATCGGGAGCGTCGCCACGGCAAAACCAAGATCGCCCTGTATCTTCGCGGAAAGGACTTGGCAGAATGAAAACAGCCATTTGCCCGGGCAGCTTTGACCCGGTGACCCTGGGGCATTTAGATATTATTGAACGCGCCGCCGGCCTGTTTGATCAGGTGACGGTGCTGGTGATGCAAAACAGTGCCAAGCAGGACGGCCTCTTTACCGTAGAGGAGCGTTGCCGGCTGATTCGCCGTTGCCTGCACGCAGGAAACATTCAAATTGATACTTATGACGGCCTGCTGGTGGATTATGCCAAGCAAACCGGTGCGGCCGCTGTGGTAAAAGGGCTGCGCGCTCTGTCTGATTTTGAGTACGAATTTCAGCAGGCGCTCACCAACAAAAGCCTGTGTCCGCAACTGGAAACGGTGTTTCTCACCGCCAAGGGGGAAAATATGTTTTTATCCTCCAGTATGGTGAAGGAAGTGTGCCGTCTGGACGGGGATATTTCCGCCTTTGTGCCCAAAGAAATTTTAGATGACATTATTGCAAGATGTAAAGGAGAGCGTTAGATATGACCAATACGGATATTTTGCTGGAAGACCTGGAGGATGTGCTGGACGATGCCACCTCTATGCCCATGACCAAAAAATCTTTGGTGGATGTGGACAAGATCAAGACCATTATTGAGGATATTCGACTGAATACTCCCCAAGAGACCAAGCAGGCTAAGGCCATTGTGGACTCCAGAAACAATATTTTGGACGAGGCCAAGAAAGAGGCGGCCAAGATCATCAGCGAGGCGCAGGCCCAGGCACGGGAACTGGTGGCTCGCGATCAGATCACCCAGAACGCCCAGAAAGAGGCGACGGAGATCATTGCCAAGGCCCACAGCGAGGGCGAGGCTTATGTAAAACAGGCGCAGAACCAGGCTTCCGAGTTGCTGGGCAAAGCCACTACCCAGGCCAACGAGATGGTGACCACGGCACAGAACAAGAGCCGTGAGATGCTCACCGCCGTAAACAATTATGCAGACGACACCCTGCTGGAGATCGACGACTCTCTGTACAAAGCCCTGAGTGATGTGCGCCGTATTCGTCAGAACATTATGAACAGTCAGCACAGAAATACCTCTGCAAACGACAATCCGTAAAAAACGGCAACGGAGCACTCCCATCTATGTGGGTGCTCCGCTTTTTTTTATTCATAAGTAAAGGAGTGCTTCTTTTGACCGCCATGACCACGATTTTATGGCTGACGGCCGTTGTTATTTTGAGCTGCGTTTTGTTTCAGCGCCTATCCGGCAAGGTGGGCGTTCCGGCGCTGCTCTTTTTTATTTTATTGGGTATGTTCTTTGGTACAGATGGCGTGGTGAAGATCCCCTTTGACAATTTTGAGCTGGCACAAAATATATGCTCCGTGGCACTGCTGTTTATTATGTTTTACGGCGGCTTTGGTACCAATGTGCGCTCGGCGCGCCCGGTGGCCGCGCAGGCGGTGCTGCTGTCCTCTGTGGGCACGGTACTCACTGCCGGACTGGTGGGCGTGTTTTGCCACTTTGTGCTGGGGGTTGCCCTGTGGGAGAGCTTTTTGATCGGTGCGGTCATCAGCTCCACCGACGCGGCTTCCGTGTTTTCCGTGCTGCGCAGTCGGCACTTGAATTTGAAATATCATACCGCATCGCTGTTAGAGGTGGAGAGCGGCAGTAACGATCCGTTTTCGTACATGCTCACCACCATTGTACTGTCTGTGATGCACGGTGGCAGCAGCGGCGGTCAATTCGCGGCCATGCTGGCGGCGCAGATTGGCTATGGTGTGCTGTTTGGCGTGGTGTTGGCACTGGCCGCTCGATGGGTGCTGGGTCGCTTTCGCTTCTCTGCCGGGTTTGACGCGGTGTTTGCCGTGGCGGTGGCGCTGCTGTCCTATGTGCTGCCGGAAATGCTGGGCGGTAACGGCTATCTCAGCGTATATCTGACCGGTATGATTCTGGGCAACAGCCGGATCCCCAACAAGTCCGGGTTGGTGCACTTTTTTGACGCTGCCACGGCGCTGATGCAAATGGTACTGTTCTTCCTGCTGGGGCTGCTGGCATTTCCGTCCCAGCTGCCGCGCATTGCGCCCCGGGCGCTGCTGATTGCCTTATTTCTGACCTTTGTGGCCCGCCCGGCAGTGGTGGCGCTGCTGCTTACGCCGTTTCGTGCGCCTCTTCGCCAGCAGCTGCTGGTGAGTTGGTCCGGTCTGCGTGGTGCGGCGTCCATCGTATTCGCCATTATGGCAACTATGCACCCGGCGGTGATGCAAAACGATGTGTTCCATATTGTGTTCTTTATTGTTCTGTTCTCCGTGTTGCTTCAGGGTACCTGTTTGCCTCGAGTGGCGGCAAAGCTGGGCATGACCGACGACGGCGCCGATGTAATGAAAACCTTTACCGACTATGTGGATGAGGTACCGGTGCAGTTCATCCGCTTTTCTCTGCCGGAGGGGCACCCTTGGGCAGGGCAAGCTGTGCGTCAGGTGGTGCTGCCGCCGGAGTCCATTTTAGCATTGGTTCTTCGTGGAGATCGGCGGATCGTGCCGGATGGCAGCGTGCAGCTGCAGGCAGGAGATACTTTAATCCTGAGCGGCACGGCTGCGGGAGCGGTAGAGGGCGTGCATTTGTATGAAAAAACGCTGGATGCGGACAGCAGCTGGCTGGATCAGCCCTTATGCCGGATCCACACCGGCGATCGGCTGGTAATCCTGGTGCGCCGGGGTGGGCAGATTTTAATCCCGGACGGCGACACGGTGCTGCGTTTGGGGGATCGGTTGGTGATTAACGACCCGCAATCTAAATCATAAGCAGAAAAAGAAAGACGGTACAGTCGTGTGACTGTACCGTCTTTTTATGTTTTCTAGATTTATTCACCGTCTGTGCGCTTGCGCTCTCGATCCACGATGTAGGCGTGTACCTTGTCAGCCAAGTCGCCGTACAGCTTGAACTTGCGCACAAAGACGATCAGCGCCAGCAGCACCAGAATGGGCGGCACGCCAAAGGCGATAAAGCCGATGGCCGTCTTGGTGGCGTCGTTAATGTGCGCAGTGACGATCTGCTGGTTGTAGTGCATCAGACCCAGACCGCCAAACAGAATGATGGTCTGAATGGTGTAGGCCATTTTCTGCAAAAAGCCTTTCATAGAGAAGGTGATGCTCTCGTTGCGCTCACCGTTCTTGTATTCGCCGTAGTCCACAATATCTGCCAGGAAGATGGTTTGCGCCACAAACATGGAGCTGATCCCCACGGAGGAGATGATGTAACTGATGTCCAGAGCAATGGTGAGCTTCAGTATCGGGCCGAAGATATACATCAGTATGTAGCCAAAGATGGTCATACACAGAGAGATGATGTAAATGGTGCGCTTGGTAAATTTCTTAGACAACAGCGGAATGACCAACAGACCCACGGCAGAGCCGACGGCGCCGATGGTAGAGAACATGGACTGCGCCGTGGGCTTTTCCAACACATCGGTAAAGTAGTACACGGCGGTGCCGCTGGTCAGGTACCAGCCGGCGTTGGAGAGCATGGCGAAGATCATAAAGATGACCAGTTGATCGTTATGCGCCACCACTTGGAACATTTTCTTAAAACTGAATTTCTCTTTATTTGCCTTGTAGATTACATGACGCTCTTTGGTGCTCAGCACGCAGATCAGGGAGAAGCATACCAGTGCCACGGCACAGATCAGTGCCCAGCGAGAAAAGCCGGAGGCGCTGTACCCCTTGTCGGTGGTGATACCGTCGGACAGCTTGGGCAGGATCAGCGGGGTCAGAATGGTAATCAGTCCCTGTCCGATACCGCTAAAGGTGCGCGCTACGGTGGCTACCAGGTTCCGATCCTTCGGGTCAGAAGTGAAAGAAGGTACCATGGACCAGTAGGGAATATCTGCCATGGTGTTGGTCATGCCCCACAGAATGTACATAAAGGCAATATACACATAGAGCCGGGTACCGCTCATGCCGAAGCTGGTGAACAGTAGGGTCAGCACAACGGCATTGGACAGCGCGCCGATGATGATCCAAGGGCGGTATTTGCCCATTTTGGTTTTGGTGTTATCCACAATGGTGCCCATCATCGGGTCGTTAATGCCGTCCCAAATGCGCGCCAGCGGGGTGAGCAGCAGCAAAAAGCCCTCTTTCAGTCCCAGTACGCTTGACAGGTAGTAGGACAGGTACGAGTAGAACATACCGTAGCTTAGGTCCAGTCCCACTGCACCGATGCCGTAACCCAGCTTTTCACGCCAGGTGGTCTTGTATTCATCCATAAGCAGTCTCCTGTTTTGACTCAAAGTTCCCTTTGAGCATTATTTTTTACAATTATAGCATATATAGTGCACCCAGCGCAACAAATTTTAAAAAACGCACCAAACCTTGTGGAAAAAGTGGAGTAGTTACAAAAGAGTTACAAATCATTTAAGGGTTGACATATCCTTGGCTGCCCATTATAATAAGTACGAGTGGTGAGAGTTCCACTGAATTCCATCGTTTTTCATCACTGTCCCTAACCAAACCTGAGATTTGGGCGGGATTTTCCATAAATGCATTCTGTTTATCTTAGCTGAAAGGAGGCGCCGCTTGTGAATTTAGGTATCTTTGTGGGTACATATATGGACCAGAAGCTGGACAGCAAAGGGCGCCTTTCTGTTCCGGCCAAGTGGCGGGAACGCCTGGGAACGGAATTTTTTATGGTTTGTATGAACCTGCGGGGCAGCACCTGTATCAAATTGTATCCCCAGGATGAGTTTATGCACTGCGTGGAGGCGCTGGATGACGGTACCGCTAACGAAGTGTATGAGAAAAACAAAATTTTCTTCTCCAACGCAGAGGAGTGTACGCTGGATGCACAGGGCCGCTTTACGCTGAATGCCCGGCTGAAAGACTATGCCGGTATGGAAAACGGCTCTACCGTGATTATGCAAGGTCACAAGCGCACCATTGAGATCTGGACCAATGAGGGCTTCAACACCATGTTCAACGGTCTGCGGACGGATACCAACTTCCTGGATCTGATGGATGCCGGTAAAAAAGGAAAGCCGGCTTCGGAAGAGCAGACGGCAGGTGTATAAGATGGAATTTGTGCACAAGAGTGTGCTGTTTGCAGAGACGGTGGCAGCCATGCAGGCCACCCCGGGTAAATGGCTGGTAGACGGTACGGCAGGGGGCGGCGGTCACGCGCGCGCTATTGCAGAAAGCGGCTGCCACTTGCTGGCAGTGGATCAGGACCCGGACGCCATTGCGGTGTTGCACCGACGGCTGGACGATCTGCCTAATGTGACCATTGTACACGACAATTTTGCGAATATTAAAAACATATTGATCGACAGGGGCCTGAGCGGCATAGATGGTATGCTGCTGGATCTGGGAGTCAGCTCTTTTCAGCTGGATACGGCGGAGCGGGGCTTCTCCTTCCATCAAGACGCGCCGCTGGATATGCGTATGAGTAAGACCGGCCGCAGCGCTGCGGATGTGGTCAATACTTATGACGAGGCTGCGCTGGCGGATATTCTCTACCGCTATGGGGAGGAAAAATTCAGCCGCCGCATTGCCGCCAATATTGTAAAAGCCCGGCAGGAAAAGCCCATTGAGACTACATTCCAGCTGGTGGATATTATTAAAGCCAGTATGCCCCAGCGAGCCATGCGTGACGGCCACCCGGCTCGACGCTCCTTTCAGGCGATTCGCATTGAGGTGAACGGTGAACTGGATGTGCTGCAGCAGGCGTTGCACGACGCCTTTGATTGTCTGAACCCCGGTGGTCGGCTGGTAATCATTACCTTTCATTCCTTAGAGGATCGAATGGTGAAGAACGCTTTTGCCCAGTGGAGCAAGGGATGCACCTGCCCCAAGGAATTCCCGGTGTGCGTGTGCGGTAATAAGCCCAAGGGCAAGGCGCTGAAGTCTGTTGCCCCCTCGGCGGCGGAGCTGGAGGAAAACCCTCGCGCCCGTTCCGCGCGGCTGCGGGTGTTTGAAAAATACTAAAGAAGATTGTAAAAATAAAAGATGTGGAAAGGTCGGTGAGCCGAAATGACAAACAGCAGCGATTTCAGACGGTATGCGTATTCTGCGGACGCTTCCTATGCGCTGGAGGCGTTTAACGCCCACAGAACTGCGGCGGCACCTGCCTATCAGCCGCCTCGGCGGCAAAGAAAGCGGGAACTGCGGGTACACGAGAACACCCGCCTAAAAAGCGAGCAGCAACTGCACACCGAAGGGCGTATGGCTGCCAAGCAGGCGGCAATCCTGGTGGTCAGCGTGCTGGTGACCCTGGGTATGCTGGGCGGCGTGCTCTTTACCTTTGCACAGAAGAATAAACTCAATCATGAAGTGGCAAGCATCAATCGCCAGATCAGCGAAGCGCAGAGCGAGAGCACACGGCTGAACAGTCAGCTGGACGCCTTGGTCTCTGTGGAGATGATTGACCAATACGCCGTAGAAAAACTGGGTATGAGCAAAATGCAATCCGGTCAAATGCGCTATGTGGATGTGGACGCCTATATGCAGGCTCGCGCCAAGGCGCAAAAGACCCAGCCGTCCCCCGGCGCTTATGCCCATGTGGTGCGGGAATAAGGAAAGAAGCATAAACGTATGATTGAGAGTTGGCAGCATTGGCTTCAACTCTCATAAGTATTTTATTCGGCCTGTCGAATGGGCATAAATCTGCGCTTATTGTGCAGAAAGGAGCATAAAACTGTGGCCATTTTCGGAAGAAAAGTGATGAACAATCGCATTACGATCTTGGGGATCGTTGTGCTGTTTTTGCTTTCTCTCGATGTGGCCCGTATTTTTTATCTGCAAGTGCTAAAGGGCGACGAATACGCCGCCAAGGCGGAGAGTCAGCAGCTGTCTGATACGGAGATACCGGCCATGCGCGGTACCATTTATGACAGCGACGGTAATATTTTGGCCCAGTCCGCTACGGTATGGACCGTGTATCTGGATCCGCTGAACATTAAGGACAAACAGCGTCCGGTACTGATTGCGGAGCTGACCAAGCTCTTTGACTTGGACGAAGAAGAAGCCAAGGCGCTGGAAGAAAAAACCCGACAAAAAAATCACTATGTGATTGTGCGGGAGCAGGTGGAGAATAATATTAAAAAGCAGCTGGCGGATTTTATTGACAAGCAGGCAATGGCCAACTGCATTGGGATGGAGCAGTCCACCAAGCGATATTATCCGTACGGCTCGCTGGCCTCCAGTGTGATCGGCTTTACCGGCGCAGACGATCAGGGCTTGTCCGGTTTGGAGCAGAACTACAATGATTTGCTCACCGGTACGCCGGGACGGCTGATCACGGCTAAGGACGCCAAATCCAATAGTATTTCCGACGATTATTCCACCTCTATTGCTGCGCAGGACGGCGACTCTCTGATATTGACCATTAACCAGACCATTCAGTATTACCTGGAAAAGGGGCTGCGGGAGACCATGGAGCAGTACCGGAGCAAGGGCGCCTACGGTGTGGTGATGGACTGCAACACCGGCGCGGTGCTGGCAATGAGCTCTATGCCGGATTATGACTGCAACGAGCCGTACAAACTCACTTACGATAAGAACAAAAAAGCCATTAAAAAAATTAAGGATAAGACCAAAAAGAGTGAGGCAGAGAGCGCTGCCGTACAAAATCAGTGGCGCAATTTTACCGTGTCTGACACCTATGTGCCCGGCTCCGTGTTCAAAACCTTTATTGCCAGCGCTGCGCTGGAGGAAAAAGTGGTGAATTTGAACACCAGCTACACCTGTACCGGCTCCATTCAGGTAGAAGATTACAAAATGAACTGCCACTACCACGCCGGTCACGGCACACAGAATCTGACCCAAGGACTGGAGAACTCCTGCAATCCGTTCTTTATCACCATTGGCCAGCGGCTGGGCGTGCACAATTATTTCAAATATTTCCAGGGCTTCGGCTTTACGGATATTACCGGCATCGACCTGCCCGGCGAGGCCAGCCCCCAGTATTATAAAGAGAAGCAGTATGGCATTGTGGAATTGTCTTCCGCTTCCTTTGGCCAGACCAACAGCCTGACCCCCATTCAGGTGTGCACCGGATTGTGTGCCATTGCCAACGGCGGCACGCTGCTGAAGCCTTATGTGGTGTCTGAGGTGCGGGACGCAGACGGTAAAGTGGTACAAAAGAACAGCCGTACCGCTGTGCGCCAGGTGATCAGTGAGGATACCTCCAAAAAGGTCTGTAAGATGATGAAGGCCGTAGTGGATGAGGGCACCGGCAAGAACGGCTATGTGGCCGGTTACCGTGTAGGCGGCAAAACCGGTACTTCCACCAAGCTGGGCGAGTCCGCCGCAGGGGAGAAGGACAAATATATTGTCTCCTTTGCTGCCATCGCCCCCTCCGATGACCCGCAAATTGCCATGCTGATTATTGTAGATGAGCCGAATGAGGATCTGGGCGGCGGCGCACTGTGCGCGCCTATCGCTTCTCAGGTAGTGGAACAGGCCATGACGGAACTGGGCGTAGAACCGGTTTATACCGACAGCGAACTGTCTGCATTGTCTACCGCCGTACCGTCCGTTACGGGCAAAACGGTGGAGAAAGCAAAGTCCACTCTTTCTGAGCAAAAGTACAAGTACAAGGTGGTGGGCAGCGGCAAAACCGTGGTGGCGCAAAGCCCCTCCGGCAATGATGTGATTCCCGCCGGCGGCACGGTGTGGCTATACACGGAGAGCGGTAAGGAAAAGAAGGTAAAGGTGCCTAACTTTACAGGCTGCTCCGTGAGTGAGGCCAAGGCATTGGCGCAGGCTCACAATCTGAATATAGAGATCACCGGCAACGATTTGTCCTCCGGCAATGTAAAAGCCTATCGTCAAAGCGAGAAGCAAGGCTCTATGGTTGCCCAGGGGAAAGTGGTCGTTGTATCGTTCAAAAATACAGAGTCCGTTTTAGACTGACAGAAGGGAAGATCGCAATGAAAGTATCCGAATTGCTGCAGGGGATCCCCTGCACCGGCACCTACAATGATGTGGAGGTGCTGGATGTGACCCAGGACTCTCGGCTGGTGGAGCCGGGGTATCTGTTTGTGTGCATCAAGGGCGCCAGCTTTGACGGCCACGCCGTGGCGGCAGAAATGCTGGAAAAGGGCGCCGTTGCCGTGGTTTGCGACCACGACATGGGGCTGCCCAGCCAGGTGATTACCCCCAATACCCGGGATGCCTATGCAACCATTTGTGCCAATTATTACGGCAACCCGGCAGAGAAGTTGCAGCTGATCGGCCTTACCGGCACCAACGGCAAAACCACCACCACATTCCTCATTAAGCAAATTTTGGAGAATGCAGGCAAAAAGGTGGGACTCATTGGCACGGTGCAGAATATGGTGGGCAGCGAGGTTTACCCGGCCAAGTACACCACACCGGAGGCACACGAGCTGCAAAAGCTGTTTTCTTTGATGGTACAGGCCGGTTGTCAGTATTGTGTGATGGAGGTGTCCTCCCAAGCGCTGGCACAGGGTCGTGTAAAGGGGCTTCACTTTGCACTTGCCGCCTTCAGCAATCTGACCCAGGATCATTTGGACTATCATAAGACTTGGGAAAATTACTTTAATTCCAAGCGTATTTTGTTTGAGAATTGCGACAAAGCCGTCACAAATGCAGACGACAAAAACGGCTTGAAGATTGTGGAGGGTCTGCCCTGTCAGGTGACCACTTATGCGGTGGATACCAACAGCGCCGACTATGTGGCTAAGAACCTGAACTTTAAGCCCAGCGGTGTGGAATATGAGTTGGTGGCGCCGGAAAATATCGGTCGCTGTCATTGCCCCATTCCCGGTCGGTTTTCCGTTTATAATTCGCTGTGCGCCGCTACTTGTGCGCTGGAACTGGGCGTGCCGTTTGGCGATGTGCTCACCTCCATCAGCAAATCAAAAGGGGTAAAGGGCCGCATTGAAGTGGTACCTACCGACACGGACTTTACGGTGATCATCGACTACGCCCACTCACCGGACGGACTGGAGAATATCATTTCTTCTCTGCGGGAGATCGCAACCGGTCGCATTATGACCCTGTTTGGCTGCGGCGGTGATCGGGATAAGACCAAGCGTCCCAAGATGGGACGGATTGCGGCAGAGTTGTCCGATTTTTGTGTGGTGACTTCGGATAATCCTCGTAGCGAGAATCCCCACGCCATTATTGAAGATATTTTAGTGGGTATGCAAGGCATTTCCACGCCCTATGTGGTTGTAGAAAACCGCAAGGAGGCCATTGCTTGGGCACTGCATCACGCGGAGCCGGGAGACATTGTGCTGTTGGCGGGCAAAGGCCATGAAACCTACCAAATTCTGCCTACGGGCACCATTCATTTTGATGAAAGAGAAGTCGTGGCAGAGATCCTCGGCGCCGAGAAAGAATGAAAGCATTTACTTTACAGGAAGCGGCGGCAGCCTTAGGCTTGCCCCAAATGCAAGCCCAGGCCACCTTGGCCGATGTTTGCACGGATACAAGAAAAATACAGCCCGGCAGCCTGTTTGTCTGTCTGCGGGGGGAACGGTTTGACGGTCATTCCTTTGCATCTCAGGCGGCAAAGTTAGGTGCGGCGGCGCTCCTGGTGGATCACCCGGTAGACGCGGATGTGCCCCAGTTGGTGGTAACGGATACCGGCAAGGCGCTGCTCCAGTTGGCCGGTTGGTATCGTCGGCGGTTTCAGTTGCCGGTGGTGGGTCTGACCGGCTCCGTGGGCAAAACCACCACCAAGGAGTTTATCGCTTTGGTGTTGGGTGCCAAGTATAATACCTTAAAGACACAGGGCAACCTGAACAACGAGATTGGCGTGCCTCAAATGCTGTTCCGCTTGGAGGACAGCCACACGGCGGCGGTCATTGAAATGGGCATGAACCATTTTGGCGAGATCAGCCGTCTGACCCGTGCAGTGGCGCCCACTGTGGGACTGATCACCAATATTGGCGTGTCCCACATTGAGAACCTGGGTTCCCGTTCGGGAATTTTGCAGGCAAAACTGGAAATACTGGAGGGGATGGCACCGGACGCGCCCCTGATTGTGAATATGGATAATGATATGCTGCGCACGGTCAAGCTTGGGGACCGTCCGCTTTTGACCTTTGCCATTGACGATCAAAGCGCAGATTTTACTGCCACGGATATTGCAGAGCAGGGGAGCACCACCACTTTTACAGTGCACCACAGCACCTTTACCCAGCCGGTAACCATTCCCACTGTGGGTATACATAATGTTTATAACGCTCTGGCGGCTATGGCTGTGGGCTATGTGACCGGGGTGGACCCTGCTGCCGCTGCGTCAGCCCTGGCGAACTATGTGCCTGCCGGTATGCGCCAAAATTTGGTGCAGGTGGGTGGCGTGCAGGTGATTGAGGACTGCTATAATGCCAGCCCGGACTCCATGCGCGCGGCATTGCAAACCTTGGGCAAGCTGCCGGTGCACCGCCGCTATGCGGTGCTGGGAGCCATGCTGGAGCTGGGAGATTACGCCAAAGAGGCACACACCCAAGTGGGCAAGATGGCGGCAGAGAATGGCATAGACGGCGTGCTGGCCTATGGGGCAGACGCTGCCTATATTGTAGAAGCGGCCAAGCAGGCGGGGCTGGAAAACGCCAGACTGTTTGACACAAAAGAGTCGCTGGCGCAGTCGCTGGCGCAGCAGGTACAACCCGGTGACGGTGTGCTCTTTAAGGGCAGCCGTGGGATGCACCTGGAGGATGTAATGCACACGGTGTATGAAAGGTGGGAGAAGGCGTAATGTCTATTGTATCTGTTCTGATCAGTTTGGTGGTGGCCTTTGCCGTCACTGCAGGGCTGGGGTTTGTGATCATTCCCTGGTTGCGCAAGCTGCACTTTGGTCAAACCATTTTGGACATTGGCCCCGTGTGGCATAAGAAAAAGCAGGGCACGCCCAATATGGGCGGGTTGATGTTTATTATCGGGATCATTGTGGCCTTTATTGTAGGCGCCTTGACCCTACACTTTTCCGGCGCGTCGCTGGAGAGCGCCTACTCCGAACTGCTCCCCGGGCGGGAGATCATTCTGCTGGTGGCGGGTCTGTGCCTGGCCCTCGGTAACGGGATTGTAGGCTTTACCGACGATTTTATCAAAATCAAGCTGAAGCGCAACGAGGGCCTGTCTGCTAAGCAGAAGTCTCTGGGTCAGCTGATTGTGGCAGTGGGATATGTGGCGACCCTGTGGTTCTCCCACAACACGGTGTGGTACTTGCCTTTTGCCGGTTCCGTGAACTTTGAGCGCAATTTCGGCACCGGACTGCTGTTTTGGGTGCTGTCCATCTTTATCATTTACGGCACGGTAAATTCCGTGAATTTGACCGACGGCATCGACGGCCTTTGTTCCTCAGTGACCGCCACCGTAGCCATTGCCTTTATCTATTTTGGTATGTACTGCGGCTACACGGGTATGTCCATTTTGGCTGCAGCTATTTTAGGCGGCGTGTTGGGCTTCCTGTGCTGGAACTGGAACCCGGCCAAGACCTTTATGGGCGACACCGGCAGCCTGTTCCTGGGCGGCCTGGTGGCAGCTTTAGGCTACTGTATCAAGTGCCCGATTTTGCTGCTGCTTTTCGGTATCGTTTATGTGTGCGAGACCATGAGCGATATTATTCAGATTGGTTACTTTAAGATCACCCACGGCAAGCGTATTTTCAAAATGGCGCCCATTCACCATCACTTTGAGATGTGCGGCTGGAAAGAAAAGAAGATCTGCGTTGTGTTTTCACTGGTAAATGCCGCCGGATGTATTCTCGCTTTGGTGCTGCTGATTAAGGGCACCTTCGGAAAATAAGATTTGAAGAAAGAACAGAAAGGAGCATTCTGTGGCTTACCACGCAGATAACGCATTGCCTTCCCACAGCGAAGGGGAACGGGTGCTGCCCATGCAAAAAGGCGGCAAACAGCGACTGAAAAAAAGTGATATTTGGGTCACCGGCTCCTTTGATGTGCCTTTTTTGGCGCTGTCTTTGCTGCTGCTCACCATTGGGCTTGTGATGCTTTTTTCCGCCTCCTATGCCTATGCTTTTTATAATGATGATGGCAACAGCTATGCTTATATCAGCCGCCAGCTGATTTTTGCAGTTGTGGGCCTGGTGGCGATGTTTATTCTATCCAAATTGAATTATAAGGTGATCCAGGCGGCTACTGTGCCGCTGCTGCTGGTCACATTGGCGCTGCTGTGTTTGGTGCTGGTGTACCACACAAATCTGCGGGGCTTTCGCCGTTGGATCCCCCTTGGTCCTATTACTTTTCAGCCGTCGGATCTGGCTAAGTTCACCATCTCGGTGGTGCTGGCCAATTATATCAGTCGGTACTACCACCAAATGCGCAAGTTTAAGTACGGCTTTGTGTATCCCATTTTGGTCATAGCTGTGTTTTGCGGGCTGATCTACTTAGAGCATCACATGTCCTGCACCATTTTGATCTTTCTCATCGGTGCGTCGCTGATGTGGGCCGGGGGCAGCAACTGGAAGTTGTTTGCCATCGGCGTTGGTATTGTGGCAGCTGTGGCAGTGCTGGTGGTGGTCAATCCGGAGTTGCTGGAGAATTACGCCGGCGAGCGCATACGCGCCTGGCTGGATAAAAGCTACTCGCCGGATGATCTGCGCTGGCAGACCAACAACTCCCTGTATGCCATTGGCTCCGGCGGTCTGTTTGGCACCGGGCTGGGCAATTCCAAGCAGAAGTACCTGTATGTGTCTGAGCCGCAAAACGACTTTATCTTTTCTATTGTATGTGAGGAACTTGGCTTTGTAGGCGCTGCGTTTATTATTCTTCTGTTTGGGCTTTTGGTGTGGCGCGGTGTTGATATTGCCAAAAAGTGCCCCAATCGGTTCGGCTCCCTGCTGGTGCTGGGTATTATGGCTCAGATCGGGTTTCAGGTGGTGCTGAACATTATGGTGGTCACAGATACCATTCCCAACACGGGTATTGCTCTGCCGTTCTTCAGTTACGGCGGCACAGCACTGATCCTGTTGCTGGGCGAAATCGGCGTGGTGCTCTCCGTATCACGCAAAAACAATCAAAGAGTGGAGGTAAGCGAATGAAGCTCCTGTTTGCCACCGGCGGTACAGCCGGTCATATTAACCCGGCTTTGGCTGTGGCTTCCTACCTAAGAGAAAAATATCCCGAGGCAGAATTTTTGTTTGTTGGCACGGCGGACCATATGGAAAGCCGTCTGGTGCCTGCTGCCGGGTTTGATTTTAAGACCATTCAGATCAGCGGCTTTCGCCGTTCCTTTTCACCGGCGGCCATTGCCCACAATGTGCGCACGGTGGCCTGGCTGATGAAAAGCGAAAAGAAATGTAAACAGATCCTCACCGACTTTCAGCCGGATGTGGTGGTGGGCTTTGGCGGTTATGTCAGCGGTCCGGTGCTGCAACAGGCGGTGAAGCTGGGTATTCCCACTTGTATTCACGAGCAAAACGCCTACCCTGGCATTACCAATAAGACCTTGGCCAAAACGGTGGATCGGGTTATGCTGACGGTAGAGGATGCTGCCAAGCACTTAACGCCGAAGAATCCGCCGGTGGTTACCGGTCTGCCGGTGCGCGGTCAACTCCTGTGTGCCGATCGGGCGGCTGCCCGGGCAGGACTGGGCATACCGGACGGTCAAATGTTGGTACTGTCCTTTGGCGGCTCTCTGGGTGCTAAGCCCCTGAATGAGGCCATGCTGCCCATTCTTCTGCGCCATGCAGAGGACGGCAGCTGTTACCATATTCATTCTGTGGGCACCAACGGCGGCGAATATTTAGAGAAGTTTGCGCAGGCGGGCTTTACCGATGGCCGCAAAGGCACGGTGGAAGTGCGCCAGTATATTGACAATATGGATGTATGTATGGCGGCGGCAGATTTGGTGATCGGCCGTGCCGGCGCCTCCTCTCTGTCTGAGATTGAGGCCATGGGCAAGGCATCCATTTTAATCCCCTCGCCCTATGTGGCAGAGAATCACCAGTTCCACAACGCGATGGCGCTGGTAAATCGTAATGCCGCCCGTATTTTGGAGGAGAAGGACTTGTCCGCAGATACCTTGTCTGCCATGATGGACGAGTTGCTTTCCGATAAAGAAAAGCTGTTTGAAATTGAGCGTAATGCCAAGGCTATGTCTGTGGCTGACGCTCGCAGCCGCATTGCCGATGTAATCCTGGACCTGGCCAAGGCAAAATAACCCGATACACCCAAAGTCCCCTCCTTGCATAGTATGGCAAGTACGAGGGTGATGGAATGGAACAGTATGTAATCGAGGGTCAGACCAAACTCCGGGGCGTACTGCCGGTACACGGCGCCAAAAACGCAGCGCTGCCTATTTTGGCCGGCACGCTGCTGGTACCCGGGGTGTGTGAAATACATAATTGCCCGGCGCTGTCCGATGTGGCGGCGGCCGCTGCCATTTTGCAGTCTCTGGGCTGCCGGGTGCAGCAGGAGCCGGGCGTAGTGACCGTAGACGCTACGACGATGAGCGGCACCTGTATTTCCGAAGAAATGATGCGTACCATGCGCTCCAGCATGCTGTTTTTACCGGCGATTCTCAGTCGGGCAGGCAGCGCCACCGTGTGTTATCCCGGTGGGTGCGATATTGGACTGCGACCCATTGATCTGCACCTGTCCGCTCTGCGGCTGCTGGGTGCTCGGGTCACAGAGGACGGCTGCTGTATGCACTGCACGGCGCCCGGTGGCCTGGTGGGTTGTCCCATACATTTGCCGTTCCCCAGCGTCGGTGCCACAGAGTGCGTGATGCTGGCGGCCTGTACCGCCAAGGGTGTGACTACCTTAATGAACGCAGCGCGGGAGCCGGAGATCGGTGATCTGGCAGACTTCTTAAATGCAGTGGGTGGCAAGGTGCTGGTAGATGGCAACGGCACGGTGACCGTTGAGGGTGTATCGTCGCTCCACGGCACGGCGCATACCGTGATCCCGGATCGGATCGTGGCGTCAACATATATGAGCGCTGCGGCCATTACCGGGGGTAAACTGTTGCTGCGGCAGGTGCGCACGGCGCATTTGGCACCGGTACTGCCGGTGTTTCAGGAGATGGGATGTGACCTGCGCCTGGACGGCACAGATCTATTGATCACAGCGCCGGAGCGGCTGCGCGCCTTTAAGCGGCTGACCACCATGCCGTATCCGGGATTTCCCACAGACAGCCAGGCAGTGCTTGCCGCCGCTGCTGCCACTGCTCGGGGCACATCTGTGATTTGTGAGAATATATTTGAAAATCGATTTCGTTATACCTGCCAGTTGCAGCGCTTTGGCTGTGACATTGCTGTTAGCGGCAAAACGGAGGTAATTCGCGGTGTGCCTACGCTCCACGGGGCAAAGGCAGAGGCTACGGACTTGCGTGGCGGTGCCGCCTTGGTGGTTGCTGCATTGGCTGCTGCCGGTACTTCCACCATCAGCGAAATTCATCATATTACCCGCGGGTATGAGGACTTGCCGACCGTACTCACTGGGGTAGGGGCAAATATCAAGAGGACGAACCATGAAACAAAGGACACCAGAACCGCCTGAACAACGGCGCAGCGCTTACTTGGATAATGGGCTGGAGCCGCCGAAGCTGTATCGTCGGGAGCAGCAGCAAGCCGCTTCCCGACAGCAGCGCCAGGCGCCGCCGATGACCCGTCAGGAACGGCGCAAAAAACAGAATAAACGCCGCCGGTTAAAGCGCAGCGTGCGCCGGGCTTTGGCCGTGATCGGTTTGGTACTGCTGGCGGTAGCGATTGTGGCGGTGCTGTGTCTGACCGTGTTCTTTAAGATCGAGAGTATTACCGTTACCGGCAGTAAGGTATATGACACGGAAAAGGTGCTCTCCGTTTGTACCATTGAAACAGGGGAGAACCTGTTTTTGGCAGATACGGACAAGGCAGCCCAGCAGTTGCAGCAGGCACTGCCGTATGTGTACAGCGCCAAGATTAAGCGCAAGCTGCCCGGCACCGTTCAGATTCAGGTGACAGACGCCGTACCGGCCTATGCGGTGAAGAATAAGGACAAGACCTATACCTTGATGGACGATCGGTTCAAGGTGCTGGAAGTGGCGCAGAAGAAGCCGAAAGAGAGTATTCTTATTCAAAAGGCCAATTTAAAAAGTGCCAAGGTGGGACAGACCGCCCAATTTGCCAACAAGAATGTAGCAGCGTGCTTGACCCAGTTGGCACAGGCCATTCGTGATTATCAGTTCACAGAGGCAACGGCGATTTGCAGCGAGGGACTGAACAGCAACTCTATTGTATATGACGGTCGGATCGTCTTTAAGCTGGGCACCTGTGAGAAGCTGGAAAAGAAGATCCATCAGGGCTTAGCTGCCTGTGCACAGTTGGATCAGGATAACCCTTCTGTGAAAGGAACTCTTCGTTTAACAGGTGAAAAGCAATATTACTTTACAGAAGATTAGCTGTAAAGAAAATAAATATACATATTTTAGACAAGTTTCGCACACTTGTGGAAACTGCACAAAGGCCCGCCGGTTGAAAATCGGAAATATTGTCAAAAACTTTGAGAAATATTCAAAAAAAGTGTTGCAAAAGGATTACAATATTGTTACAATATGATTTGTAAAGTTGTCTGCTGACAAACTGATGGATTTACAAAATAAATGAAGGAGATACATAATCTATGGCTCGTTATGAAATTGATACGGATGACAACAAGGTTGTTCAGATTAAAGTAATCGGTGTTGGCGGCGGCGGCGGTAACGCCGTGAACCGCATGGTAAAATGTAATATTCAGGATGTGGAGTTCGTTGCGATCAACACGGATCGTCCGGCTCTGGCTAAGTCTGCCGCTTCTCATAAGATTGAGATCGGCGAAAAAGCCACCAAGGGTCGCGGCGCCGGCGCTAAGCCGGAGGTTGGCACTCGTGCCGCCGAGGAGAGCCGCGAGGCTATTACTGACGCTGTGACCGGCGCAGAGATGGTATTTATCACTGCCGGTATGGGCGGTGGTACCGGTACCGGCGCTGCTCCCGTTGTAGCGAAGATTGCCAAGGATATGGGTATACTTACCGTTGGCGTTGTGACCACTCCCTTTGCTTTTGAGGGCAAGCGTCGTATGAATCAGGCAAAAGAGGGTATCGAGGATCTGGCCCAGTATGTGGACTCCCTGATGGTCATTCCCAATGAAAACCTGAAGTATGTGACTGATGAGAAGATCACGCTACTCAACGCTTTTGAGATTGCGAATGATGTACTGCGCCAGGGCGTGCAGTCCATTTCTGACCTGGTAAATGCTACCGGTCTGGTAAACTCTGACTTTGCCGATGTGACCGAGATCATGAAGGATGCCGGTTATGCGCACATGGGTGTTGGCCGCGCCAAGGGCAAGGACAAGGCCGAGGTGGCTGCAAAGCAGGCCATCACTTCTCCGCTGCTGAATACCTCTATTGAGGGCGCACGGGGCGTACTGCTGAACATTACCGCTTCTACGGACATCGGTCTGGAAGAGATTGATGCAGCTTCTACCATCGTGACCAATGCGGTTCACCCGGATTGTGAGATCATTTGGGGTGCCAACTTCGATGAGGAGCTGGAGGACGAGATGATTATCACCGTCATCGCCACTCGTTTTGGTGACGAAGGCCCCAATCATCAGATCAAGTCCACCACCGCTAATCTGGAGGTTGCACCGCCGGTAACCGAGCCTGTGGCACCTACCACTGCTGCCCCCTCTGCGTTTACCAACAGCGACGATGACGCCTTTGACCAGATTGTGGATTTCTTTAAGAAATAAACAAGTTTAATAAAAAAAGCGCTCCTGTTTTTCAGGAGCGCTTTGTATTTATACAGATCGTTCAAAAGTGGGCAGGATGTATATTTATCGTCTCTGTGGTATAGAAATGTGGAAAATAATGAGAAAGCAAGTGAAAGCCTTTACATTTTGCACATTTTCCACCGAGTTTTTCGCAAATATCGTTCACAAACCAATGGAGACTTCCACAGTTTGAACATAGATTTCCACATCGATTTTCACTTTGTGATTTTGTAAAGGCGTTGTGCCTTACAAAGAGAAAGGACCGATATGCAGAATTTGCATACCGGTCCTTTTGATATTTATGCACCGTTACCATTCACTTTTTGTATAAGAGCGAATGATGTTAGTAATGGGGTTGTCCCTTTTCCAGCCTTTGCCCTTACCGCCCTTGGCCTGGTCCTGGATCTTGCCTGCACGAATGGTGACAAAGTCCGCCTTGTCAATCAGTTTTTCCATTGGCGGAATATCGTCAAAGTCGTAGTCGCCGCTGATAGTGTCCAGCAGGGGGGTAGCCAGGGTGGTGTTGGCGTATTTCTTCACCGCTGTCATGGCCATAATGATCAGTCGATTGTCCTCCGGCAGGGTCAGGGTCTTGGCACCGCGAATGTCCAGTTCATACAGGTAGAACCAGGCTTTTTTGGCGGCAATGTTGCCCTCCGGATGATGGCAGTGTGTGAATTCAAGGGCAATGTCCGCATCCTTAATGCGGGCGGTCTGCTTCAGTCCCGCCATATCCCACAGAAATGGCTGCTCTGCCATACTGTGAATGGTCAGGGTCTTGGTGCGCCGATCGGTGGCGAATTCCGCCTGCCGGTCACCAGCGGTGCTGGCTGCCAGAAAGTACAGCTTGGTGCAGCCTTTGGGCAGCTCCAAAGTCTCGCCGCGAGCCACAAGCAGGTCGTTGCCGTCGCTGACCTGCGGAAGCTTAAATGTAATGCCCTTATAAGTGGGTACCTGCGGTAGCAACTCTGCCGGCAGCGAGAACCCGGCGCCTTGCAGAATGCAGTTACGCATATCCTCGTCGGTGGTTAAGCCCTTGGTGTTCACCGGAAGCTCTATTTTTTTAAATTTCTCTCGGGGCAGCTTTTCTGTCTCAAAGGTGAGTAAAAAGGTTTTCACTTCAAAGGGCTTCAAATCAAAGGTCAGTTGACCGTTCTTGATTTCTATCGCTTGAATCGGTCGCTCGTCTGCGGTGCACAGGGTGGCACCGGCGATGGCCCGATAGACGGAGAAGGTTACAGCCTTTTGCGCTTGGCCTGCAGCTTCGCCAATGCGGACGATATAACCGCTGCCATCCTCGCTTTTCTTAAAGGCGCGGAGTAAGGCGTTCTCCGTATTTAATGCAGCCGCGGAAAATGCGCTACCCAGCTTGCCGTCCTTGCGGGCGGAGGTTTGAAATGCGACCAGCGGTTTGCTAAAGGCTTCTGCCGCTGTTTGCGTGCCGGTCTGCCAGCCGCCCTTGTGGCTGTAAATGCCAAAGCCGAAGCGGTTGCGCCCAAGGTCCATCAAATCCTGGCGCGCCTCTTTGATAAAAGCGCCGGCGGGCGTGTGCAGGCAGGTGAGCCGCAGGGTGTGATCGTCCGGCTTATCCCAGCCGTATTTGCTGTCGGAAAAGACGGACACGCCAAAGTCGCCGTCGCTACCTGTCAGATCCGCCCACTTTTGGGCCGGCACTTCATACAGTTTTTCGTTATTATTTCCTCTGTGGATTACACCCAGTCCCAGGTCGTAGTCCGCGCCGTTTGCTGCGGCAACAAAGGGAAATTCAGCCTTGAGCATAGAACGGCGGCTGCGCCAATCCACAGCGTTCTCCACCCGGATACAGCTGCTGCCGGCATCCAGGCTGATTACCTGTTCCACTTTAGACACGCCCAGTTGACGGCTGACTTTAATAGCCGCCTTGGCGGGGCCGCTCTCCAGCAGCTCAAACTTTGGTGTGTTGGCATAGAGATAAGGCGCTTTATCAATATCGGCCTTGCGCATTTCCCACGCCGGGTAGTTTAGTTCGCCGGTATCGTGGAGCACAGCCAACTTAATGGGCCTTTCCAAAATCTGGCGCCCCAGCTCTTTATCATACAAAAAGGCGATATCGCCGTTTTTGTTCAGCAGCAGACGGTACTTGCGGTTCTCCAGCATGTGCTCGCCGCAACGCAGGTCGGTCTTTACCGGGCAGGGGGCGTTTGCCGCCGTCACATCCAATACCAGGTAGCCCATAGGAGGCACGGTGGCCAGCACCGCCATGTGAAATGCCTTGCCTTCTTTGCGGATTACCTGGCTGGGCAGCTCATTACCGTCTTGATCCAGCACCCGCAGGTACTTGCCGTTGTGATTCAGTCGTACATGGGCTTCTACCGATTCTGTTCTGGCAAAGGGCAGGGGATTGTGCACGATCAGGGCGCAGTCCGTTACCCATTGGGTATCCAGTTGGTTGGCAATGGCACCCACTGCACCGGTGTATTCCCCTTGCAGCTGCACCAGCGAGGTGTGGTAGTCGTTCCACCCGGTGTTGTAAACGTCCATATTGGAGGTGCCGGGCAGATCGTCGTGGAACTGGTGCTGGATCAGCCGTTCCCAGGCCTTGGTCACCGTTTCCTGCGGGTAGGTATAGACCCCCAGCAGCTCCGCGGTGGAGAGGGTGCTCTCTGCCACATCGGCCAGCACCTCACATTGGCGGTTCAGTCGCTTGCCCATCGCCCGGGCAGTGTAACCGCCGGCACCGTGGCTGGTCATCAGCAGCTCGTTGTTCCACACGGGCAGACGGTCCTTGTCGCTGTCCGGCAGGGCATCAATGTCCTTGAAAATTTGGTCGGACTGCGCACTGATCACATCAAAGTCTTTTTGCCCATTTTCTGCCGCGCTGGCGCACACGCTTTGCACGCTCTCCTCTGTGGGAGCGCCGCCAACGTCGCCGGTGCCGTACAGGTGCTGGGCATAGGGGAGACCGCCTTCAAAGGCGTTCTTTGCCACATCGTCAATGACGGACACTTCGCCGCGCAGGTCGCCGCTGAATTTGGAACGGTAAGACCGGGCGTTGGGGCACGCCAGCACACGGCTGCCGTCCACGCCTTGCCAATAACCCAGGGTAAAGGGCACGCCGTAAGCACTGCCCCAGCTGAGCTTTTGGGTAGTAAAGCCCAGCAGCCCGGCATACTTCATCACAGACGGCAGCGCCTGGCCGAAGCCAAAGCAGTCTGGCAGAAAAATGTCCTTAGACTGCACGCCGAACTTTTCCTGAAAATACCGATTGCCAAGGAGAATATTGCGAAAAAGTGCCTCCGGAGAGGGAATATTCACATCGCCGTTCTCATAGCAGGCACCGGCGGGATACCAATTGCCGCGCTTTACTAAATTTTGAATTTCCGCAAAGGCCAAAGGATAATATTCCTCAATCAGCTGATAGCGAAAGGCACCTTCAAAATTGAAGCAGTAGTCGGGGTAACGCTCGATCAGATCAAAGTTCTTTTGCAAGGTATCCGGCAGGTATTCCTCAATGGTTTTGCGCAGATCCCAGCGCCACACCGTGTCCAGATGGGCGGTGGATACTGCATAAGCTTTCTTCTTTTGCATACTTATTTCTCAATAATCTCGTAGGTAAATTCGTACTGCTCTTGCAGAGCCTTTACCTTGTCCTCATTGTCCTCAATAAAGGTGGGGGTGTACACGCTCTTGCCATCCTTGGAGTAGTCGGCTACAATTTGATTCAATGCCTGCCAGGCCTCGTCCTCTTTCTCATAACCGTCGGCAAATTTGATCAAAAACTCTCTGTGTTTGGGAAGTCTGACTTTCATACTGTTCTCCTGTTCCGGGCATAGCCCATAAAATATATTTCATTATAATATTAAAAACATATTATTGCAAGAGCAGATCGGCTTTTTCTGCCAGCAGGGCGGCAGCGTGGGCAATGGCAGCCCGGGGCGGGGTGTTCTTGTCTGTTAAGGTAATCACCTTGTCACCCACCAGGGTGCCGTCCCCATCGCCGCTGATAACCACACAGCGTTTGCCCAGCTTTTTGGCGCGTTGCGCCACCTGATAAGGCAGCTTGCCCATCAAGGTTTGACGATCCGTGCGCCCCTCGCCGGTAATCACCAGGTCGGCCCCGGCAATGGCACTGTCCAGATCGGCCAGCGCCGCCAGCAGATCAAAACCGCTTTGGGTGCTACCGCCCAGTACGCCGTACAGGCCGCCGCACAGTCCGCCGGCTGCACCGGCACCGGGCAAAGCACGGACAGCATTCGGCAACAGCGCCGCCAGGTGCGCCATACCGTTGTTCAGCAGTTGTACTTGCGCCGGAGTGGCGCCTTTTTGGGGACCGAACACCGCAGCGGCACCGTTTTCGCCTGTATAAGGATTGGTCACATCGCAGGCGTATGTAAAGTGCATACCCTTTACGAGATTTTGAAAATCCGACGGGATCTGTAACCGCTCGATCCGTTGAAGATCGCCGCCGGTCGGGTGGGGGATAGCAGTCCCGTTTCGGTCATAAAATGCCACGCCAAGCGCTGCCAACGCACCGGCGCCGCCATCGCACATACCGCTGCCGCCAAGGCCGATGATAAAATGGTGAAAACCAAGGTCTATGGCGCTTTTTAGCTGCATACCCACGCCGTAGGAGGAGGCGGCCATAATGTCCTTTTTCGTCTGTAAAGCGCAGGTTGCGGCGCACTCGATCAGCGCCGTATCGCCCCAGGTGTACAGGGGTGCTTGTATTGTATTGCCATATAGGTCAACGGCATTTGTGTAAAGGATATCACCCTTACAGGCGTCAACGCAGCAGGTGCCAAATCCCTCGCCTCCGTCGGACAGAGGCAGGGTGGCTACCGTCACCCCCGGGTGGGCCAGCAACGCCTGCGCCAATATATCGCACACCTGCCGGGCGGTCAGAGAGCCTTTGTAGCTATCCGGTGCAATGAGAATGTGCATCTTCAATCAACCTCCTGAGTGCCGCTTGAAAGTCTTTGTCCTGTTCGGCCGTGCGCTTGGACGGCCCTTTCAGCCGGTAGCCGCCTCGCCGGGCTTTCTTGGCTGCGTGGCGGGTGAGCAGCAGCGTGTCAATATTGGCATCGGTGAGCCGCTTGCCGTTTTGGGTAATGGGATAGCCCCGCTTGGCCAGCACCATGGCTGCCAGTCCGTAATCCTGGGTCACCACTATGTCTCCCGGCTTCACCTGGCGGATTAAGGCAAAGTCTGCGCTGTCGCTGCCTTTATCCACCGTGACGACCCGGGCGTTTTTCTCTTTAAATTCGTGACTGGTGTCGCAAAAGAGTATGGCTTCCAGCCCATGTTCGGCTGCTGCTTGCAGAGTCAGATCCACCACCGGGCAGCCGTCAGCGTCAATTAAAATCTTCATAGCCATATTGTATCACATTTGAATTTTGGTTGCAATTCTGTTATACTGGCGTAAGAAAGGCGGCGACGATATGCGAATTTTAATTGTGCGCCATGGCGATCCGGACTATGAGAAGGACTCTTTGACCCCCAAGGGGTTCCGGGAGGCAGAGCTGTTGGCGGAGCGACTGTGTAAATTGGATGTAAAGGCATTTTACTGTTCACCTTTGGGTCGAGCGCAGGACACGGCACGACCCACTTTGCAGCGGTTGGGGCGCAGCGCGGAGACTCTGGATTGGCTGCAAGAATTCCGCGGCAAGGTGCGCCGGGGGCTGAAAGTGGAGGGCTGTTGGGATCGGCTGCCTTCTTACTGGTGCAGGGAGGACAATTACTATTCGGCCGATGCGTGGTTGAACACGCGGCTGATGCAAAGCAAAAATGTGGAGAAAGAGTATCGCTATGTATGCCGCCATTTGGACACCCTGCTGGCGCGGCACGGCTATCGGCACAACGGTCGAGTGTTTGATGTGGTAGACGGAAATCATGATACCATTGTTCTGTTTTGTCACTTTGGCGTAGGGGCGGTGCTGCTCAGCCACCTGCTCTCTGTATCGCCGATGCCCCTTTGGCACAATTTTGTGGCGCTGCCCACCTCGGTCACCACAGTGGTGACCGAGGAGCGGGAGCAAGGCATTGCCACTTTCCGTGTGCAGCAGTTTGGCGATTTGTCCCACCTGTATGCGGCGGGGGAGCCGCCGGCGTTTGCCGCGCGGTTTTGCGAATGCTTTGAAGATGATACCCGCCATTAAAAAGAATATAAAAAATGCACCTTGCCCGGGGTCCATCCCGGTAGGGTGCATTATTTTTGTTCTCGATGCGCGCGCAGTAGGCGGATGGGCACCGCCACCAGCACAGCGCCAAGCCCCATACCCGTGGCGATCTGTAAGGTTTGTGCAGCATAAGCAACGGCTTGATTCGGCTGGCCCCACAACAGGTATTGCATGGCGTAGTAGATGGCGCTGCCGGGCAGCAGGGGCACGGTAGAGGGGTAGAGCAGTACGGTGGACGGGGTCTTCAGCACCCGCGCCAGCAGTTCTGCGTACAGGGCAACGGCCAGCATGCCCCATAGGGTGGCGCCGAAAGCCCCCATGCCATTTCCTTCGGCAAACCGATATACAGTGCCGGAAAGCAGACCACCAAAAGTTGTAAAGAACAGCAGCCGCCGCGGCACCTGCATTAAAACAGAAAAAGCGAAAGTGCCAAGGGCACCGGAGAGGATCTCTCTCACCGCCCCACGCTCCCCGGCAGCCAAAGGGCAAAGGCACAGCCCAGGGCGATAGCCAGGGCACACAGCACTGCCTCTGCCAGTTGCAGCAGTCCGGCCAGCAGATCACCGTCAATCATATCTCGTAGCGCGTTGCCCACTGTCAGCCCGGGCACCAGCAACATAATGGTGCCAATGAGTATGTTGGCGCCCCGTAGGGGCAGTCCCAGTGCCTGCGGCGTAAACGCCAGTAGCCCGGCTACCGTGGCGTCCAGCAGCACGGCAGTAAAGCCGGATTGCAGTGCCGGTCGATAGCCGGACACTAAAATGCCAAATCCGCCGCACAGCACCGCTTCTGCCCAAGTGCCGCCAAAGTAAATGCAAAAGGCGGCAGTGGCCAAAAAGGTGCATAGCAGTCGGGTGCGCCTGCTGTATATCCGGCGTTTGGTGACTGTCCAGTCTACCGTCTCGCCCCTGCACAGGCGGCGGGACAGGGTATTGAGTCGATCCAGCTCTGCCAGGTCAATTTCCTCCGGTCCCAAGCGCTTGGTGCCGGTGTGGGTGGTGTTGTCCGCCAGGATCACCGTGGCGGTGAGTATGCCCGGCACAGCCCACACCTGGGCATCTGTGGCACCGGCGGCATAATTGATCCGGGTGACTGTATCTTCTGTGCGGCGCACTTCGCCACCGCTTTCCATCATAGCCGCACCGATCTCCAGGGATAGACGCAGCGCTTGCATTTTTTGCGATTCCATATTCTTAGTGTGCGCAAAGCGGGAAAAAATATAAAAACCCTCTTGGTGCATTTACATCAAGAGGGTTCTTTTTCTGTTGTCTGTTTTTTTACGGACTTCGGTATTTTTGCTTGCGTTATTTTTTGGACCAGGTGGAGGGGGAGAGTGCAAACCAAAGCGGGAAGATTTCCAACCGCCCCAGCAGCATAGCCATGGACAGAACAAATTTGGACAAGTTCGAGTATCCGGTATAGCTTTGCACCGGACCCACCAGCCCCAGGCCGGGACCGATGTTGTTAAAGCAGGACACAGTGGCGGACAGGTTGCTCTCTATATTAAAGTTCGGCTCCAACGAAAGGATTAGAAAGATCCCGGCGATGAAGGCAAAATAAATGGGAAAGTAGGCACTGACGCCGTTTAAGGTAGCGTTGTCTACCCGCTTGCCTTCTAATTTGACCACGCCTACGGAGCGGGGGTGCAGCATGTGACGCAGTTCCCGGCGTATGAGTTTAAACAGCAGCATGACGCGGGAGACCTTCAGTCCGCCGGCAGTAGAACCGGCACAGCCGCCCACAAACATCAGCAGGAATAAAATGGAACGGGACAGATCCGGCCACAGGTCGAAGTCTGCCGTAGAGAAGCCGGTGGTGGTCAGGATAGACGCCACTTGAAAGGTGGATAGCTGCAATGCCTTGCCCACGCTGTGGTACAGATTGTAAATATTGGCGGTGATCAGCGCTGTAGCCACACCGAAGATGCCCAGGTAGCACCACAATTCCTGACTTTTGAATAGGGAGCGGAAGTTGCGCAACAGCGCCAGAAAATACAGGTTAAAGTTGACGCCGAACACCAGCATAAATATGGTAATGACCACCTGACAATAGGTGGAGTAGCTGCCGATACTGTCTGCCTTAATGCCAAAGCCGCCGGTGCCTGCGGTGCCAAAGGAATGCACCAGTGCGTCAAACAGGGGCATTTTGCCGCATACCAGGAAGATGACTTCCGCTGCGGTGAGAAAAACATAAATCAAATAGAGAATCCGCGCGGTCTGCTTGGCGCGGGGTACCAGTTTGCCCACAATGGGACCGGGCATTTCCGCGCGCAGGATGTGAATGGAGCGGTCCGTAACCGAGGGGATGATGGCCATAATAAAGACCAGCACACCCATGCCACCTACCCAGTGGGTAAAGCTGCGCCACATCAGCACCCCGTGAGGCATGGATTCCACATCGGCCATTACCGAGGCACCGGTGGTGGTGAAGCCGCTGACTGTCTCAAAAAAAGCGTCAAAGAAGTTGGGCAGCGCGCCGCTGAGCACAAAGGGAATACAACCGATCAGGGACAGGGCAATCCAGGCAAAGGCCACGATTACAAAGCCCTCTTTGGCGTAGATCACCCGGTCTTTCGGCTTAAAGATCAGCGACAGAGCGATACCCAGTACCAGGGCTATGCCGATGGTAATGAGAAAGGGCAGCGGCGTTTCTTTATAGAGGAGCGCCACCACCAGCGGCAACAGCAGCATGGCTGCCTCCGCCTGAACGATCTTACCGATCATGTAAAATACCATTTTACGGTTCATGGTTTCTGTTCCTCTAATCTTTATTTAATAATATCCGTCAGGTCGTGCAAGCGGCGATTGGCAGCCAGCACCACGACTTTGTCTCCGGGCATAATCTTGTCCTCGCCGGTGGGAATAATGGTTTTTCTGCCTCGAATGATCCCGGCGATCAGGGTGTTTGGCTTTAATGCCAGGTCTTTCAGCGCCGTTTGGGTTATGGCAGAGCTGCCGCAGACTTTGAACTCCAGCGCCTCCGCCTTGCCGTCCATAATTTTATACATCGTTTCCATGTTACTGTCCTGGGAATTGCGCAGGGCACGGGCATAGCGAACCACCACATCGGAGGTGATGTCTTTCGGCGACACCAGGCAATCCAGCCCCAGCTTTTCCGCCATATCGCCCAGTTCGTTGCGATTGAACTTGGAGATCACCTTGGGTACATTCTGGGACGCAGCAAACAAAGACATTAAGATGTTTTCCTCATCAATGCCGGTGAGCGCTACAAAGGCGTCCATAGAACGCAGCCCCTCCTCCAACAGCAGCTCCTGCTGGGAGCCGTCGCCGTTAATGATCACAGCGTTTGGCAGGGCCTCACACAGATTCCGGCAGCGTGCCCGATTTTGGTCGATGATCTTAACATTGTTGCCGGTGTTGGAAAGCATTTTGGCCAAGTAAAAGGCGGTGCGGCTGCCACCCAGGATCATTACATCTCTGGCCTGCTTGCGCAGCACGCCCAGGCGTTTGAGCAGCTTTTGAATTTCAGCCGGAGAGGCGGTCAAGCTGATTTTGTCGCCCCCGTGGAGAATAAAGTTACCGTCAGGGATAAACGCCTGTTCTCCCCGGCGCACGGCGCAGATCAGCACCCGGGTATGGTACTTCTTTTGCAGGTCGATCAGGCGAATGCCGTCCAGTATAGAGTCCTCTCGCAGGCGCAACTCTGCCATTTCAAAATTTCGCCCGGAGAAGTATTCAATCTTCACCGCAGAGGGCACTTTGAGAATATTAAACAGCTCCTGTGCGGTAAGCAGCTCCGGGTTGATGGACATAGAAAGGTTCAGCTGCTGGCGCATAAAGCCAAGGGAACGGTCGTTGTACTCCGGGTTACGCACCCTGGCGATGGTGTGCTTGGCACCCATTTTGCGGGCAAAAAAGCAGCACAGCATATTCATCTCGTCCGAGCCGGTGGCAGCCACCACCAGTTCCGCCTTGTCTACCGCTGCTTCCTCCAGGATCTCACAGTCGGTGCCGTTGCCGCAGACACCCATCACATCATACATATTGGTGATCTGTTCCAGAACGTGGGCGTCCTTTTCCAGCGCCACCACATCGTGTCCCTCGGCGGACAGGCTCTCCACCAGGGTGGAGCCGATCTTACCACAGCCAACAACAATAATATTCATTCTTTTTCCTCATTTAATTAGATTTAGTAGAATTACAAACCTATACTGCCCCAAATCATACCACTTTCATACGGGATTTGCAATATACCTTTGTTAAAAAATGAAATGAAAAACCGTCTGCCCCAGGCAGACGGTTCTTGCTTATTGGTTTAAGGTGTTGCGGATCTCTTTGCGGGCGGCCCGTTCCAGGGTGCGGGCGTCTGTAATGACGGTTTTGTCGTAGCAGTAGCTGATGGATTGGGTCAGCCCCAGCAGCAGGAACAAAAAGATCATCTGCTTGGGGGAGTTGAAGATAAAGTCCGACAGCCCAAAACCCAGGTACAGCACCAGGGAGGTGAACACGCAAAACACAAGGGTCAGCTTTCTGGAATTGTTGGTGTTGATTTCCAGCAGTTTGCCGGCGCTCCAGATCAGGAGAATGCCCAGCAGAATAATACCGACCACCCCAAGCTCTACCCAAAATTCAATAACAAAATTGTGGGCGTGGGGTTTGTCCAGATTATACATATACTTGAGAATGTTGCCGGTTTCCTCACATCCGAAGCCGGTGCCGATGAAAAATGCCCGGGTGTGGGAGAGCACATAATCAATCAGGCTTTCCCAAATATTAAAGTGCGCCACAGAGGACTTTTTGGCCTCGCCGTTGCCCCCGGAGGAGAAGATAATGCCGTACCGGGTGAGAATGGAGGGCACGATCACTGCAATGGTGGGCAGGAAGATGGTGAGCATCTGCTTCCAGTACCGGCGGCACAGTACAATGAACATAAAGACCCAGCCGGCCAAAGCAATCACGCAGCCGGCGCGGGTTAGGGTGGAACTGAGCCCGGCACTGATGAGCACATTGGCAAGAAAGCACAGCACTTTCTGCTTTTTTGTCTTGGCGTTTAAGAACAGGTAAATGGAAATGGGATAGGCGATCACCATATGTGTGGCCAGCAGATTGGGATTGGAAAAAGTGCCGCTGGCTCGGGAGTCAAAGGTTTTGGTGCTGATGGCAAAGGGCAGGTGGGTGTAAATAAATTTGTCCAGTCCCTTGTACAGCGGGGTTACCAGCACGGCGCCGTCCGGAATACAGTCGTAGCGGTTCAGGGTGTAGCCGCAGATCTGCAAGGTGCCGATCACGCCGTTGACGCAGGCGCTGGCGGTGCAGGTTTGCAGCAGCGCATCAATCTTGTCCCGGCTGCGGGCCAAGTTGTAGATCATCACCTGGAGCAGAAACATACCCCACCACAGCGCAGCGGTGGAAAAAGTGGAAAATGACGTGGGGGACCACAGGGTGCTGAGAAGGGCATAGCCCATAAACAGCATCATCATTTTGCCGATGGTGCCCACCTTGGCCTTTCGCCTCTCCCGGCTCCATTGCACCTTAAAGACGATAAAGCCCGCAAACAGAATAAAGGGACTTACATACTCCGGCAGCAGGGGAAAGAGAAACAGGATGGCAAGGAGCCAACACCAGCCCGGGTTGGTGCGATATTCGATTTTTAGCGCGGCAAGTTTTTCTTTCATATACACTCTCCGTGCAGGGGGGCTGCACTTTTCTTGGCGTTTTCTGCCCCTATATTACTACAAGACAGCGAATTTTGCAAGGGTGGGGGATTTACAGATTGTTTACACCTTCATCGGCAAAGAAAGGTTGCAACCGCAGTCTAAGTATAGTATAATTGATAAGACATTGAAACAAAGGAGCATTGTTTTATGGACGACGAGAAAAAATGGTCCGGTGATGAGCCGCAGAAGGATACGGCACCGCCGGAAGCAACCAAGCCCTCTGTGCGTTATGAGGAAAATGATAATTGGGAATTTGAGGCTCAGGCGCCTACTTTGGATGACAATTTCCTGGCCGATGATCAGTATGAGATTCAGATGCCGGCGGAGAAACCTCGTCCGGCAGAGTCTGTACCTGCTGCGCCTGCGGCAAACAGCGGCGAAAAGCAGGTTACTGTGCGTACGGCACCTTTGAAGATCGCTCTGTTTTGTCTGCTGTTTGCAGCCGTGGTGGCTGTATTGGCAGTGTTAGGTGTACGTTACTACACCGTGCCTAACGGCAAAGAGGGCGAAATGCTCAATCCCGGCGGCACGGCCCTGACGGTGGGTGAGACAAAAGTGTCCCTGGGCGCATACAACTACTATTATTCCCGTATCGTTCAGAACTACCTGAACTACGCCAACTACGGCTACTATGACTTGGACTCAACCAAGGATTACAGCAAGCAGTATGTGACCAATTCTGATGGGGAGAAGATTACATGGCTGCAAATGTTCAAGGACAAGACCGTGGACCAGATTCAGTATGTGACCTCGTATTATGAGGCCGGGCAGGCAGCGGGTATTACCCTGACGGCGGATCAGAAGAAGAGCATCAAGGAGCAGATGGACAGCTTAAAGTCCAGCGCCTCCGAGGCGAATCAGTCCCTGGACGATTATATTGAGAAAGAATTCGGCGATTACTGCACCGCTGCCACGCTGGAGACCGTGCAGGAGCAGGCATATATTGCTGAGAACTATTATCGCCACACGCTGACCCGTTCCAACATCAGCGATGCGGAATACAATGCGTTCTATAAGGCGCACAGCAAGGATTATTACAACTGCGCCTTTGCCTTTATTGAGATGACTTATGACACCACCAGCGCAGAGACCAAGGCAGCGTCGGTGAAAAAGGCAAAGGAGTACTTGACCAAGATCCATTCCGTAAAGGATATGAAAAAGATGATCCCCACCGTGTGCGCGGATCTGATCAAGCGGTATGTAGCCGGCGGCTACTTTGAGAATGAGGCCAAGGCTGTGGATGGGCTCAGTGAGTATGTGGAGAACACCATGACCGCCAAGGATACCTCCTATGGCAAGGAGACCACGCAGTGGCTGTTTAACGACAGCACCAAGGTGGGCGACACCACTTATTACTGCGACGAGGAAAACGGATTTATCTATCTGTTTATCAAGACCGGCACACCTAAGTTGGATGAGACCAGCGTGTACTCCGTGCGGCACCTGCTGGTGACCCCCGGGGAGGACAGCAAGAACAGCAGCAGCACCTCCTCCACCGAGAAGAAGTACACCAAAAAAGAGTGGGCAGCTGCCAAGGAAAAGGCTGAAAAGCTGCTGGCACAGTACAACAAGACGGATAAGACCGAGTATGATTTTGCCATGCTGGCGGAGGAAAACAGCGCCGATACCAATTCCACCTCCGCAGGCGGTCAGGGTGTTTTCGGTGGTATGATTGAGGGCACCAAAAAGGGTGCCATGGTGCCCGAATTTGAGAAATGGGCTATGGACGACAGTCGCAAGTACGGCGATGTGGCCATTGTAAAGTCCAAGTACGGCTACCACATTATGTATTTCATTGACAAATGCCCCCAGTACCAGTACAACTGTAAAAAGGACATTCTCTCCAACCGGGAGACCCAGATGGTCGACGGCTGTGCCGTAAAGGAGCACAAGACGGCGATGAAGAAGGCCACCCAGGCTAAGCCGGAGGAGAGCACCACCGCCGGCAGCTCTGCTACCGCTGGCAGCCCTGCTACCGCCGGCACCACCGGCGAATAATTCCAAAACCCAAAGGGAACAGGCGCTCTCTCCGGAGAACGCCTGCTTTTTTGTATATTTTATTGAAAAAAAACAAAAAACCCTTGTAATATTTTAGCAAGTAGTGTAAAATATCTTTGCATTGTTTTTAGTAAATTCTAACGAATTAAGGATGATTGACAAATGGCAAAAGACAAAAAAGAACTGGACGACGATCTTTTGACCGGCGGCAAGACCCTTTCTTCCGACGCCGACAACAAAAAGGCAGAGAAGAAAAAGCAGGCCGCTGCGAAAAAGGCAGAAAAGAACGCAGCTAAGTTGGCTGCCAAGAAGGAAAAGCTCTTAAAGGAAATCGAGGCTGTCAAGGCCGCCGTTGCCGCAGAGAGCGACACCGAGAAGAAAGAAAAAGAGCAGCAAAAGCTCAAGGCACTGCAAAGCCAGCTGGCTGCACTGGGCAGCAAAAAGGCCGCCTTGCAGATGGCTAAGCGCACCAAGAAGATCGCAACCTCTGTGATTGCGGTGGTGGTTGTGGTGGCGCTGCTGGTGACCTATGTGGCCACCGGTACCGTGCGAAAGGGCTTTATCAGCTACCTGGGCTGGCCGGCCCAGACGGTGACGGCGTTGACCGTTACCGACGGCAAGGACCAAAAGGCCAATATTAAAGTAAGTACATACAACTACTACTTTGCTACGACTTACAACAATATGCAGAGCCAGCAGAGCCAGTACCAGAAGTACGGCCTGGATTTGAGCAAGTACCACCTGGATGTGGACTTTGACAAGCCCCTGTCTAAGCAAACCACCAAGAATGACGACAATAAGGAAGTCACTTGGCTGGAGTACCTGCACGACGAAGTGCTGGAGACCATCAAGTCCAATTATATGTACTACCTGGAGGCTGTAAAGGCCAACGACGGCAAAGAACCGAAGATCACCGATGAGCAGCAGAGCGACATTGATGATACCATGAAGCAGTACAAGGAGCAGGCGCATAAGTACGGTTATACCTTAAGCGCATATCTTGTAAAGGCCATGGGCCGCGGCGTAACGGAAAAGACTTTCCGCCAGGAGGCCAAGATCGCCTACATTGCCCAGAATTATAAAAATGACCTGTCTGAGAAAAAGGCCAGCAAGACCTACTCCGAGGACGATTATAACAAGTATCTCAAAGAAAATCGGGACGACTTGGTGAGCGTAAGCATTCGTGCTTTTGAGTGCGACACCGAGGATGATGCCAAGGCTTTTGCCAAGGCGTTGAAGAGCGACGGCTCCAACTTCACTGCTTTGTGCAGCGCTTATGCCTCCTCCGATTTCTACAAGAAAGCCTATAAGGCTGCCGGTTACTCCACCCAGCTGGATGTGACCAAGACCACCTTGAAGAACCAGCAGATGGCCATTGCCACTGCGGACAGCAAGGACAGCACCAAGTATCCCGGCTTGGACTGGTTGTACAGCAAGGACCGCAAGGCCGGTGATGTAAAGCAGTACAGCACCTCTGTGGTGTATGTTCTGCGCCCGGTGGCCCTGTCTGAGACCAAGACCGTTAATGTACGCCATATTCTCATTAAGCCGGAGACGAATAGTAAAAACACTTCCGCCGCTCAGGCGACCACCAAGCAGTGGAATGACGCCAAGAAAAAGGCCGAGAAGATTTTGGCCCAGTATAACAGCGGCAAGAAGACCGAGGACGCCTTTGCCCAGCTGGCGAAGGACAATTCTGCGGACAACAACGCCAAAGACGGCGGCCTGTACGAGAATGTATATCCCGGTCAGATGGTGAATTCCTTTGGCAACTGGTGCTTTGACAGCAGCCGTAAGAGCGGCGATGTGGCCATGGTACAGACGGACTACGGCTATCATATCATGTACTTCGTGAAGCAGACAAATATGCCCGCATGGAAGTACACTGCCCAGCAGGCCATGGCTTCTTCTGACGGTGACGCAGATACCAAGGCGCTGGAGAAATCCTACTCCATTAAGGAGCATTGGTTCGGCTCTCGCTACTTTGAGATCGACACCGATATTGATATGTAACAGATCATTGCAGGAGGCGTTTTTCGCCTCCTGTTTGTCCCTAAAGAGAGGGGGAGTGTCCGGTGCAAACGGATTTAGAGCGCCTGCAAGCGGAGATCTCTCGCTTGATGGCTGCGCTGGAAGATGTGAATTTTGAATGCCAGCGACTGGAGATCGTCAATAAAAATCTGGACTTTCAACTAAAAGAGGCCAATCGGGAGCTGCGGCAGAATATAGCCGTGCTGGAAGCACTGGAAAGCGAAAATCGCGCGCTGCGCGCCCGGTTGCAGGAGCAAGAGTAATGGAATATAAATTGAATTGCGCCCAGCTGCGCCAAATGGCCCCGCGGCTACATGCCGGGGATCGGGTGCTGCTGTCCGGGCGTGTTTATACCTCCAGAGATGCGGCGCACAAGCGCATTGTGGCTGCCATGGACGCCGGGAAGCCGCTGCCCTATGATCTGCAAGACGCAGTGATCTACTACGCCGGGCCTACGCCTGCGCCGGAGGGCTTGGCTGTGGGTGCCTGCGGCCCCACCACCAGCAGCCGTATGGACCCGTATGCCCCCCGCCTGTTGGACGCCGGCGTGGTGGCTATGGTAGGCAAGGGCGAGCGCAACACCGCCGTGTGTGACGCGATTGTGCGCAACAAGGCTGTGTATCTGTGTGCCATTGGCGGCGCCGGTGCGCTGGCTTCCAAGTGCATTACGACCTGCAAAGTGATCGCCTATGAAGATCTGGGTTGCGAGTCGGTAAAGGAACTGGAATTTGCCGATTTCCCCTTAACGGTGGCTATTGCCTGTGACGGTAGCAATTTATTTGATCGTTGATCGGCTGCGTTGCTTTTTGCCGTTTTCTTCCGGCTGGACCGCCCGTCGAATGGCGGTGAGTACGCTCTTTTCAATGCGACTTACATAAGAACGACTGATATTTAACCGCTGCGCAACTTCTCGTTGGGTCAGCGGTTTTTGATTGTCCAGACCGTAGCGCAGCACCAGAATTTCCCGCTCCCGCCCCTCCGGCATGGCTTCAATGTAGCGGCGCACCTTTTCCCATCGAATTTTTTGCTCCAGCTCCTGCTCCATATCCCGTTCATCGCGGATCACATCTTGCAGGGTCAGTGGATTGCCGTCTTTATCTATCTCAATGGCATCGCCCAGGTGCACCTCACCGCTGGTCTTGCGCTGGGCGCGGAAGTACATCAGGATCTCGTTCTCTATACACCGGCTGGCGTAAGTGGCCAAGCGGGTGCCCTTGGATGGGTCAAAACTGTCTATGGCCTTGATGAGCCCAATGGTGCCGATGCTTACCAAATCCTCCGTATCGTTGGTGCGGGAGTAGTATTTTTTCACAATATGGCTTACCAGCCGCAGATTGCGCTCAATGAGCGTGGCTCGCGCCGCCGGGTCACCGTCTTGCAGTCGCTCCAGTACCGCCCGCTCCTCCTTGGCGGATAAAGGTTTTGGAAAACTGCTGCTGCCATCAATATGTAGAATAAACAGCAGCACATTGGCGCTTAAAAAAGAGAGTAGCGCAGAGAACATAAGTATCACCCCTTCCAGTCTATGCGCTTATTGTGCCAGGGGTGACAATTTTTAGACAAAAGTAAAGAAGTGCCCGACGCTTAATCGGGCACTTCTTGATTTTTTTTTATAACCGTACATAAGGACGCAGGGCGCGAGCCATAGCAGCGGCAGATTTGTATCGTTTGGAGATTTGCGTATCCGTGGCCTTTTGCACAATGTGGCGAATGGGTCCGCGGGGAATATCCACTGCCGGGTGCACGCCGGTGATCATGGTGTTCAGCAGTACCCCCAAGGCGTACAGGTCCGTGGCGCGGTTGCTTTGTGCCACGCCGTACTGCTCCGGCGCCGCATAGCCTACGGTGCCAAGACTGCGGGTGTCCTGCTGGTCGCTGCTGATTTCCCGGGCAATGCTCAGATCCAGCAAAACCGCTCGGTTCTCCGGCGTGATCATCACATTGGCGGGCTTAATATCCCGATGGACAATGCCCAGGCTGTGCAGTTCTTCCAGCGCATGACACAGGTCAATGGTATAGGCTGCTGCCTGCGCCGAAGTCAGTTGGCCGCTGTCCAGAATTTTGTCCAGGGTGCGCCCTTCTATATATTCTTCCAACACCAGCAGGTGCGCCTCTTCAGAGCACACTTCCAGAACCATAGGCAAATTACACAGCTGCTTGCCTCGCAGAGCGCGGTACACTCCGTCGTTGCGGTTGCCGGAGCGGCGCAGCAGCACTTTTTGGCCGCTGTCTTTGTGGATGTACAAAGACACAAAGCTGTCTTCCCGATCCTTAAATGTAATAACCTGCGTGTAGTGCTCTGCCAGGGACTTCTCCATATAGCGGCGCAGGTCGCTGATCTCCGTCTTCTCTGTTTTGCTCATCGGAGCGTATCCTCCCCATGGGCAGAAAGCAGCTGGTTGGTTTCATCCACGGTGTAGCGGTTCTCAATCCCGTAGATCAGCAGTGCATCCCGCTGCACCTTGGGATACAGGGCGGAGCGGCCGCTGATACGCAGCGCCTCCTGGCAGTCATCGGTGGTCAGGCGCATACTGAGAATCAGGCGGATCACCTTGTCTCGGGACGCGATCTTGCGCCCATTGACAATATCGTAAAAATAGCAGTAGTTAAAGTCTGCCTTGTTGATGATATTGCACTTGGACATTCCGCTGCGTTCAATGGCTGCCTCCCAAAAATCCTTGGCTGCCAAAATGATCATATCCTCCCGGTTCTCTTCCAGGTAGTCGTCAATGGAGCAGTTGCTGTCTGCCAGCTGATCCAGCAGATCGTTGGTGTTTTTTGCCATACGGTTCTCCTTAATATACGATCACCTTGCCGGTGAATGTGGTGCGGATATAATCCACGTGGGGGCTGCCTTTTTGTACTTTAATGGTCTCCAAATTTGGGAATACCGTGCCGCGGCAAATGTATTTCAGCGTGCTGTCATATACCGTTGCACTCTTGGGAATCACCAAGGTCTTTAAGTGTTTGTTCTTGACGAATCCCATATCGAAGACCGTATTTTCCGGTATGGTATAGGTGACGGCTGGTTTGTCGGCCGGATAACAAAACAGGCGGTTGGGGTTGTTGGTGTTCGGTCCATAGTAGAGCACACCGTCTTTGCTAAAATACTGCTTATTATCCTCTGCCACATAGATGGCCTGCAAGCTCTCCGGCAGTTTGTAACCGGGGGGACAACTCACATAGGAATTCAGCCGCAGCTGGTGAATATGGGCATTGTTTTTTAAGGATTCTTCACAGTTGATGCCCGTACAGTATTCCGCCACATTCCAGCGAGTGGCTGTGTAGCCCTCGCAGTAGTATTGAGCAGCCCAGCTATTTGTGTTGTAGTAGTACAGCACGCCGTCCTGCATTTTATATTGCCAGTTGTCAATTTCAATTTTGCTCAAAGCGGTACAGCCCAAGGCAAAGTTGGGAAGAATGCCCAGGTCTGCGTGATTGGGAAATACCACCTTTTTCAGCTTTTTGCAGTCTTTGAAAACTGCGTTTTGTACCCACAAGGTGTGGTAGACCTCAAAATCCTCAAAAACGGCCAGTTCTATATCCTTATCTGTAAAGGTGCCGGTACAGTAGTATTTCACCTGGTGTCCGTCAATGGCGGCAGGGAGTACCACAACTTTGGCGTTGCCGGTGTACTTGGTGATCTTGGCGTAGTCGCCGTCCAAGGTGTACTCGTATTTGTTATATTCCGGCTTGGGCAGGTCTGTGTTTTCCGGCTGGGTTGTCGGTTGCGTGGTGGTCGTTGTGGTGGTGCTGCCGGGCTTGGTGGTGCCGTTTGTGGACGGGGCCGTAGTGCCGGTGGTGCGGTGCCCGTTGCCGGTGCTTGCACCGCCGTTCCCCGGATAGTTTGTGTTGCCGGTATTGCCCCGGTTGCCGGTGGAGCGGTTGTCTCTTCCCGCCTGTTGGGCGGCCTGCTCCGCGGCCTCGTTGGCCATGGCCTGCTTTTCCTCCGCCGTGGGGGCAATGCCCACCGCCTCTTTCATCTTGCCGGTGGCGCTCTGTATCTTTTGCTCCGCTTTTTTCGCGGCTTTTTTCACTTTGCCCAGCAGTGTCTTTGGCTGCGCTTCTGCCTCCGTCTCCGCCGCCTGTACGGTGCCGGTGAGGGCACCCTGTGCGGTGACGGTATTTTGCTGCAGGAGCGGTGCCGCCATCACGCTGGGAATCAGTACCACCAGCAGAATCATCGCTGCCAGCACAGCGGATATCTGCTTGCGGTTGATACGCTTTTGGCTATGTTCTGCGCAGGATTTCAAATAGGCGGTACTGGGCTGCGCCGGGGTACAGGGGGTCATGCACTGCAAACAGTAGTGCGCCTCCTCCGGCATGGCCGCCCCGCAATGAGGACAGTTCTTCTCTATCATTATATCTATTATTCTTTCCCTTTCCGTACGGTTCGCCACCGTTCGCATATACTTTATATTGTAGTGTGGATTGGTGCTTTTGTCAATCCGATACAACAAAAAGATTTGAGTTAGGATATACGCAAATTGCGTACACTTGCGGTAAAAAAAGCAACGAAAAAACCGCACCCCTTGTGAGGTGCGGTCTGTGTTTAGAGCGGTTTATTTGCGCTTTTTGGCCAGCAGCAGGCAAGCGCCGGCAGCGGTAATGGCCATCACGCCGGCGGCAGCGGCATTGTTACCGGTGGCCGGGGATTTTTTGGAAGTGCTCTTCTTGGTGGTTTCCTTGGTGCTCTTGTTTGCAGTGGTCTTCTCGGCGTTTTTCTTGGTGGTCGGCTCTGTCGGATCATCAGGATCGATCACAATGCGGCCGATCAGGTGGTCGGTGTAGTAGCCCAGTGCAGTCAGAGCGTCCTTGGTTGCCAGCGCGTTTTCCTCGCCGTCGTAAGTGAACACACCGGTCGTCTTGGACTCGAATTTGCAAAGCAGGTCGTAGGCCTTGTCCGCCTTTTCCTGATCGTCCAAGGCGCTGTAAGCCATCAGTGCCATAGCGGTGGAGTCTGCATTGGCAGAACCCCAGCTGGTGTAACCTGCGTCGGACACATTTTTCTCCAGCAGCTCCACAGCGTCGTCAATGTAGGTTTTGTAATCGTCAGCATAGGGGGCCAAAGCGGTCAGGAACGCGCCCAGGTCGTCGGCAGATGCGCCGTAACCGCCCCAAAAGTCCGGACCCTCGCCCATCTTGTACAGATCGGTCAGGTTCTTGATCACAGACTGCACAAAGTTCTGGGGCGCGTCCACAATGGCGCAGGCCTCTGTCACCAGGCGGTACAGGTAGTAGTTGGTGCCGTAAACAGCGGTGCCGCAGTTTTGCATCAGCTTGCTCAAGTCATAGCCGGCCACATCGGTGTAGTCCTCGCCCAAGGCGTCATACACGCAGATGACGGCAGCATACAGCTCCAGCTCCTCTGTGTTGTTGGTGCCGATTTGTGCATAGTTGTCATCATATACCGGCACCGGGTAATACAGCTTGCCGCCGTTCGCCTTCAGCTCTTTCTCCACAGCAGCCTTAAAGCCCTCCACCTGGGCATCGCTGGCATCGTAGTTGCGCACAGCAGCCAGCATGTCTACTGCGTCGGCCACGCCGAAGTCCTTATCCTTGTACAGGTAGTTGGTAGCGCCCTCGGTCTGGCTCGCCACCTTTTCCAGGCGTTGGCCAATCTTGTCGTTGTCGGTTGCAGCAAAAGCGCTGTAAGCCGGCAGCAGCATACACAGAGCCAGCAAAAGCGCAGTGCAGGTGCTCATCAGTTTTTTCATTGTTTTGTCCTCCGTTTTATTTTTTATTTGAACAGGTGAAACCTGCAAATATCATTTTAGCGATCGGCTCCGGTGCATACATAATAGAATACCAAATTGTCGCCGCTGTCCATTTTATATTTGCCGCAGGAGGTCATAGGTGCGGTGCCGTTGACCTTGTACATCCAGCCGCTGGCGCTGCCGCAGTCCTTTTCATCCAGGTTGTTGATCCCCACCACATAGACACCGTAGGAAGTGCTCTTGGCAGTCAGGCGTATGCCGTGGGCGTTGCAAGCCAGCTTCAGCACATCGTAGGCAGTGCTGCCCCGATCCACCGTGTGGCTCTCTGCGTGGATAATGTAGCCGTCGTTCGGTACAAAGCGCTCGTGGCCGCTTTTCAGCTGGCTCATGTGCTTGTGAATATTCTTGCATTCCACCGTAATGGTACAGGTCACGGTTTTGGACTGGGTAGCCGTGTGCCGCTTGGTGGTGTGCTTCTGCGTGGTTTGTTTGCGGGTGGTACCGCCGGTGGGAATCAGGCCGGCGGAGCCGCCCTGCCACTTGGCGCTGTTTGCGGCGCGGGTGGTGGTTGCGTTTTTGCCGCTGCTGCCCTTTGCTTTGGCAGCCGTGCTGCCGGTCTGGGTGCCGTTTTTTGCACCATCGGTTTTGGCGGTGGTGCCGGTTGCCGCTGTGCCTTTGGCTGTGGTGCCGGTGACCGTATTGGAACTACCCTTGGCGGCGGTTGTGTCTGCTTTGCCGGCTGCCGTAACGGTTTGACTCTGAGGAGAGGTACCGGTCTGTTCGTTGGCTCCGGCCGTGCAGCCGGTAAAGAACAGCGCCAGTGCCAACATCAGCAGTGCAATGCTTTTTCGTGTTCTTTGCAAAATAAAAAGTCCCTTGCCGTGGGCAGGGGACAGAAAAGGGCGCAGTTATACCAGCGCTGCCTCCACATCTTTCCCTTAAGCCCAAAAGTGTGTTTGCGATTCAAAGCCTGCGGCGGGTGTCCCGACTTACGATATACTCACTCTGCGCCTTCTCGCTTGCGCAATGGCCTGTGCAAAGCAAAACTCGATCACGGTAATGGCGGTTGTGACGGCGTTGCACCGTGCTTCCGATTTGATCCCTTCCGGGAACCGCGGCTCTTTTGTTTTTTTACAGTATAACACCTTTTTTTCTTTGGGTCAACACAGTTGCATAAAATCCAGCTATCTGTTATACTGAAATAGATATATTTTGTTTTAAGATAACGGAGCTTTCGCAAGTATGTACGACAGCATTGAACAGATCATTGCCGAAAAGGGCATTTATACCGGGCTGACCCGTGGAACCTCTATGTGGCCGCTGATTCATCAAGGGCGGGACAATATTATTATCGTGCGTCCCCGGGGGCGGCTAAAGAAGTACGATGTGCCGGTGTATCGCACCCCCGGCGGCAAGTACATTATGCATCGTATTGTGCGGGTGCGCGCAGAGGATTATGTAATTATCGGCGACAATCGGCTTCAAAAGGAATATGTTACGGACGACAGCATTTGCGGCGTGCTGGCCGGGTTCTATAAGGACGGAAAGCGATATGTGGACTGCCAAAACAGTCGCCGCTACCGGCTGTACAGCCGGGTGTGGGTGGCACTGTACCCGGTGCGCCCGCTGATCATGTTTGTCCATAAAGGCTGCGGCTGGATCCGTCGCCATATTTTTAAAAGAGGTGAACGATCCTGAACCGGACCAAACGAAAGCCCTCTCGCTCCGATTGGGCTGCCATTCGCTGGATGACTGCCATCGGCAAGAGCCAGCTGCCCAAAGCGGCGGTACTGCTGTTTACCAACGCGCTGGGCGCGGCGCTGTCTGTGTGCTTTGCCAATTTTTCCAAGCATATCATTAACGGCGCTACCGAATACAAGGACTGGGGTTATGTGGTGCGCTATGCCGTTTATCTGCTGATCCTGATCATGGTGCAGATGGCACTGAATCTAATCGGCAGCAGCTTTTCCGAGCGATGCAAGGCGCGCCTGGATATGATCTTCAAAAAGCATATGCTCCAGGTGCTCATTAAAAAGGACTACGCCAGTGTGTCCAAGTACCATACCGGCGAGCTGAATAATCTGCTGTTTAACGATGTGCAGGTGATTACAGACGGCTATACCACCTTGTTGCCCAATGTGGTGTTTTTTATCGTCAAGCTGCTTAGTGCCTTTATTTACCTGGTGATTATTGACAAGGTGTTTGCCCTTGCCTTTTTGGTGGGCGGGGTGTTTGTGTTCCTGTCTACCCGTATGTTTCGCAAGACCTTAAAGCGTTTGCACAAGCAGGTCCAGCAAACGGAGGGCAAGACCCGCTCCTTTATGCAAGAGACCATCAGCAACCTGCTGGTGATCAAGACTTTTGTGGCGGAGGACAAGATCAACCAGCAGACGGACGCGCTGCAACAGGAGAATTATGTGGCGCGTATGAAGCGGCGCTTCTTTGGCATTGCCGCCAACGCCGGGCTGTCTACTACCTTTAATATCGGCTATGTGTTTGCCCTGGCCTTTGGCGCTTATCGACTGCTGAACGGGCTGGACTACGGTACAGTTACCGCCATGCTCCAGCTGGTGAACCAAATTCAGGGGCCGTTTGCTTCTTTGTCCGGTATTATGCCCAAGTATTTTGCCATCATTGCTTCTGCGGAGCGACTGATGGAGATCGAGAATCTGCCGGAGGAGGAGAGCAGCAACGCAGACGATGTGGATGTACCGTCCGCTTACCGGGATCTGCGGGCGTTGCAGTTTGATCATATCGACTTCCGCTATGACCGGGATGTGATCCTGGATCATACCTCACTAACCATTAACAAAGGGGATTTTGTGGCCATCACCGGCATCTCCGGTATCGGCAAAAGCACGCTGCTGAAGTTGCTGCTGGGCGTGTTCCCTACCCAGGACGGCTCTATTTACTTGGAGATGGCGGACGGCAGCCATATCCCGGCAGACAAGCACACCCGCCGGCTGTTTGCCTATGTGCCCCAAGGGAATATGCTTCTGTCCGGCACGATACTGGATAATTTGAAGTTCATTAACAGTAACGCTACGGACGAGGAGGTGCAGCGGGCCGTTGAGATCGCTTGCGCAGACACCTTTATCAACGAATTGCCCCAGGGCTTGATGACCGTGATCGGCGAGCGGGGTATGGGTCTGTCCGAGGGGCAGGTGCAGCGGCTGGCGATTGCCCGCAGTTTGCTGTCCAAATCCCCGGTGCTGCTGCTGGACGAGGCCACCTCCGCGCTGGACGAGGAAACAGAACATCGCTTTTTGAAAAATCTGAAAGCGCTGCAAAATGTGACTTGCATTATTGTGTCTCATAAAAAGGCAGCGCTGCGGATCTGTAATAAACATGTACGCATTGAGGACTGCAAAATTGTAAGTGAGGAGAGAACTTATGATGCTGACTGAATGGGGGAAGCAGTTGGACAAAAGTTGTCCGCTGTCTGAGTATCCGCGTCCGCAATTTGTGCGGGATTCGTACCTGAGCTTAAACGGTATGTGGCAGTGTGCCTTTACCAGGGACAGCACCGTGCCGGTCCAGATGGACACGGCCATTTGCGTGCCCTTCTCGCCGGAGACGCCGCTTTCCGGGGTGGAGCGCACCTTAAAGCCCGGCGAGTACCTGCATTATCGGCGCACCTTTACTTTGCCGGAGAACTTTAACCGGGGGCGGGTGTTCCTGCACTTTGGCGCGGTGGACCAAATGTGCACCGTGTACTTAAACGGTGTGCAGGTGGGCGGCCATCAGGGGGGCTACACACCCTTTACTTTGGAGCTGACAGAGGCCCTGCAACCGGGGGAGAACAAGCTGGAAGTATCTGTGCAGGACTTTACGGACGAAAACCAGTATTCCCGGGGAAAACAAAAGACCAAGCGTGGCGGTATTTGGTATTCGCCCCAAAGCGGCATTTGGCAGAGCGTTTGGCTGGAGTCCACGCCGGTGGAGTTCCTGGAGAAAGTGCGGATCACGCCGAATTATGACGGCGCCGCCGTGCACTTTGAATTCTTTGGCACCGACCATGTACGCACCCGCATTTATGACGGCGAGACTTTGGTGGCCGACACGACGGACACAGATGTGCCGTTGCCGGACTTTAAGTCCTGGAGCCCGGAGTCGCCGTTTCTCTATCAGGTGGAATTTGAGGCCTGCGGCGAGGTGATTCGTTCCTATTTCGGTATGCGCAAGTTCTCTGTCGGTCGGGACTTGGACGGTTTGCCCCGTCTGTTTTTGAACAATAAGCCTTATTTCCATAACGGTTTGCTGGACCAGGGGTATTACCCGGACGGCTTTTTGACCCCACCGGCCAATGCAGCTATGGCGTACGATGTGGCCCATGTAAAGCGCTGTGGTTTTAATATGCTGCGTAAGCACATTAAAATGGAGCCGCTTCTTTGGTATCATTACTGCGATGTGCAGGGCATTTTGGTGTGGCAGGATATGATCAACGGCGGCGGGCACTACGGGCTGGAGATTTCCGCGATTCCCTTTGTGGGTATTACCCTGGATGACCGGAAGTATAAGACCTTTAAGCGCACGGACGCGGCCGCTCGTGAGCTGTACTATCAGGAACTGTGGGAGATGGTGGACGCTCTGTATAACTGCCCCTGTATTGCCATGTGGGTGCCCTTTAATGAGGGCTGGGGTCAGTTTGATTCTACGGTGGCCTACAATCTGCTGAAAGAATGGGATCCCACCCGCACGGTGGACGCCGCCAGCGGCTGGCACCCCTGCGGCGACAGTGATGTGATCAGCAAGCACATTTATTTTACCCCCATTCGGGTGCACGCCGGCGACAAGCCCTGGCTGTTGACAGAGTTCGGCGGCTATGCGCTGAAAACGCCCGGTCACACCTGGAACGAACGCACTTTTGGCTACCGCGTTTATCCCAGCAAGGAAAAGCTGACGGCGGCGTACCAAAAACTGTTTAACAAGGTGATCATTCCCCAGATCAAAACCGGCCTGGCTGCCACCGTTTATACACAGGTGACGGATGTGGAGGACGAGATCAACGGTCTGATGACCTATGACCGCCAGGTGGCGAAGATCGACCCGGCGGTGCTACAAAAAATCAACGAGAAAGTGAAGTATTAAGATGAATCAGTTAGAAAAGAAAGACGGCAAAAAAGCTGTAATCAAAACCAACCGCGGCGATATGACCTTTGTGCTGCTGGACGAAGCGGCGCCCAAGGCGGTGGAGAATTTTATCACCCACGCCAAGAACGGCTATTATGACGGCCTGATCTTCCACCGGGTGATTCAGGATTTTATGATCCAGGGCGGCGATCCTACCGGTACCGGCTGCGGCGGCGCGTCCATTTGGGGCAAACCTTTTGAGGATGAGTTCGCGCTGGACGCCCGCAACTACTATGGCGCTCTGTCTATGGCAAACAGCGGCCCCGGCACCAACGGCAGCCAGTTCTTTGTGGTCCAGGCTAAGTCTGTGCCCGCCAATTTGATTGACCAAATGGAGGCGCTGTCTGACCAGGGCTATCCTACGGAAGTGGTAGAGCAGTACAAGCAGGTGGGTGGCACCCCCTGGCTGGACTTCCACCACACGGTATTCGGTCAGCTGATTGACGGTGCCGATGTGCTGGACGCCATCGCTGCCGTACCCTGCGGCCCCGGGGATAAACCGGTCAATGATGTGGTGATCGACACCATCGAAGTGCAGGAATAACGCATATATAATGATAAAAAATAAGACCACCTACGCAGGTTTTGCTTGCGCAGGTGGTCTTTTTGTTGTGGATTACAGGTCGATGTCCAGCTCAATGGGGCAGTGGTCGCTGCCAAAAATATCCGTGTGGATCTTGGCGTCCCGCAATTTAGGTTGCAGCCGGTCAGAGGTGATAAAGTAGTCAATACGCCAACCGGCGTTCTTCTCTCTGGCGTGGAACATATAGCTCCACCAGCTGTATATGCCGGTGGCATCCGGGTAAAAGTAGCGAAAAGTATCGGTAAATCCGCTACCCAGCAGCGCGGTCATTTTGCCTCGCTCTTCATCGGTAAAACCGGCGTTTTTGTGGTTGGTCTTTGGATTCTTCAGATCGATCTCCCGGTGGGCCACATTCAGGTCGCCGCAGAAGATCACCGGTTTGTTTTGATCCAGGGTTTGCAGATAAGCAAGAAAGTCTTCCTCCCACTGCATACGGTAGTCCAGCCGGGTTAACTCTCGCTGAGAATTGGGCACATATACGGTGGCAAAGTAGAACGCAGGAAATTCCAGGGTGATCAGCCGCCCTTCCCGGTCGTGCTCCTCCTTGCCCATGCCGTACTGCACCCGCAGCGGCTCCCGCTTAGAGAAAATGGCGGTGCCGGAGTAGCCCTTTTTCTCCGCATAGTTCCAGTAGGTGTGGTAGCCCGGGGGCGCGAAGTCGATTTGTCCCGCCTGCAGCTTGGTCTCTTGCAGGCAAAACAGGTCCGCGTTTGCCGCAGCAAAAAAGTCGGCAAAGCCCTTGCCCATACAGGCTCGCAGGCCGTTTACATTCCAGCTGATACATTTCATTGGGTCGGCTCCTCTTTTTGCAGCAAAATGCGGTCGGTGTCAAACTCTTTGATCTCTTTTTCCCGATATAGTGCCAGCAGGTCCGATACGGTCATATGGGCCTTTTGCTCCTTGTCCAGGTCAATGATGATTCGGCCGCTGTCCATCATAATGGTGCGGTCACCGGTGGCCAGTGCAGAGGACATATTGTGGGTGATCATCATGGTGGTGATGTTGTTTTCTGCCACGATCTCGTTGGTAATGTCCATCACCTTTTTGGCGGTGACCGGATCCAGTGCGGCGGTGTGTTCGTCTAAGAGCAGCAGCTTGGGGGTGCAGATGGTGCACATCAGCAAGGTGACCACTTGCCGCTGTCCGCCGGACAGCAGACCGATCTTGGTTTTCATTCGGTCCTCCAGCCCCATATTAAAGCGAGACACCTGCTCCCGGAAGAAGTTGCTCTTTTTCTTAGACAGAGCCAGCGCCAGCCCGCTGGAGTGGGCGCGGGTGTAAGCCAGCGCCAGGTTTTCCTCAATGGTCATATTCGGTGCGGTGCCCTTCATCGGGTCCTGGAACACCCGGCCGATCAACTTGGCACGCTTGTGTTCCGGCAGAAAGGAAATGTCCTGCCCGTCCAGGGTAACGGTGCCGCTGTCCTGCATAAAGGTGCCGCAGATCAGGTTAAACAGGGTGGATTTGCCGGCGCCGTTGGAGCCAACAATGGTGAGAAATTCGCCCCGATCCAGGTGCAAATTGATCTTCTCCAGGGCAATGTGTTCATTGACGGTGCCCTTGGCAAAGGTCTTGGAAACATTCTTTACATCAAGCATTGCGGCGGGCCTCCTTCTTTACTTTGCGGTTCCGGGCGGTGCGCTTGGCAGCCGGGATAATAAAGGTGGCAGCCACGATCACGGCGCACATCAGCTTCATCAAATTGGCGCTGTTGGTGCCAAACAGCTCAATATCCACCACAAAGGTGACGATCAGTTTGTAGATCACGGAGCCGCACACGGCGGAGATCAGCCCCACGGTGACGCCCCGCTTGCCAAACAGCGCCTCGCCGATAATGACGGCGGCCAGGCCGTAGATCAGAGTGCCGTTGCTGGTGGAGGTGTCGCTGTAACCTACATAATGGGTCACCAGTGCGCCTGCCAGACCGATCAGCCCGTTGCTGATGCACAGCCCCAGGATCAGAGTGGCGTCCACATTGATGGAGGAAGCGCGCACCATATCCTGATTGTCGCCGGTAGCGCGGATACACAGACCCACATGGGTCTTAAAGAACACAATCAGCAGCAGGGTCACTACCAGGCAGATCGCCAGCGCCAGCAGCGCACCGGCCACCTTGCGCTGATCGCCTGTCAAGTGCAGCGCCTTATAGAACTGCTTAAAGAGATTGGCGGCGCCGATGGACAGGTTGGGGCCGCCCCGAACAATCAAGTTAACAGAGTACAGTCCGCTCATCGTGATGATACCGGCCAGTACCGGGTGTACTTGCAGCTTGGTTTGCAGCAGCCCGGTGATTAGTCCGGCGGCCATGCCGCCTAAAAAGGCAATGGGCAGGGACAGATAGGTGTGGCCCCCGGCAGCCAAAACGGCGGCCAGTGCAGAGCCAAAACCGAAGCTGCCCTCGGTGGTCAGGTCGGGAATGTCCAGCACCCGCAGGCTGATGTAAACGCCCAGCGCCAACAGTCCGTACAGTAAGCCCTCTTGCAGGGCAGTGAGATAAAGCATAAGTTCTTGTTCCTTTGGGTATGAAAAAATTGCAGCAGGCGCACCTTGCAGCGCGCCCGCCGGTTTGTGATTTTTGTTGTTTATTTTGCTGCTTCCAGCACCTTGACCTCATAGCCAACGGTATCCTTGGTGGGGGTAGCCAAACCGCCGGCAGCCAGCGCTGTCTTGTTTACGGAGCAGTAGTCGATACCGCACACCTGGGCGGGGATCTCCGCTACCTTTTTGCCGTCAAAATACTGAATCGCCATTTCTGCGGTCTTTTCGCCGATGCCCTTGTCGTCAATGGCCAGGGTGGCGGTGCAGCCGGAGGCAACCGTAGTGGCAGAGGAGCAGTAGGTGGGAATCTTCTTCTCCTGGCACAGCTCTGTCAGGGCAGACACACCGTCCTGTACCACAGAGTCGTTGGGTACGAAGATTACATCACAGCCGCCGTCAATCAGGGACTGGGTGACGGACTTCACATCGGCGGAGTTTTCCACGGTCTTTTCCGCATAAGCGATTTTCTTGCTGTCCAGGTACTTCTCGGCCGCCTTCACGGTGGAGGTGGCGTTCACCTGGCTGGTGGAGTAAATAAAGCCCCATTTTTTTACATCCGGGGTCAGCTTGTAGCCCATGTCAATGATCTCAGATACCGGAATGGCGTTGGAAGTACCGGTAGCGTTTTTGTCCGGGGTGTCCAGCGCGGTCATCACTTTGGCAGCTACCGGGTCGGACACGGCGCAGAAGAAGCAAGGGGTTTCAGACTCCAGGTTCACAAACGCCTGCGTGGCCGGGGTGGCGATGGTGAATACTGCGTCATAATCGCCGTTGTCAAAGTCAGACACAATGGTGCTCAGACTGGCGGCGTCACCGGCAGCGTTCTTGTACACGCAGGTCACATTGTCGCCGTACTTCTCTTTCAGCTTAGACTCGATCCCGGCACGCATATCGGTAAAGGCGCCGTTCTCAGACAGTACGGCAATGCCTACTTTCTTGCTGTCTGCTTTGGCATTGTTATCTGTGCTGCCGGAGCAGGCGGCGAACAGGCCGGCAACCAGTGCCAGGCACAGCAGGGTGGCAAAAAACTTTTTCATCATTCATTCTCCTTAAACGCTTGGTGTTGATTATAATAATCGAGGTCTGCAAAGGCTTTATGCAGCATTTCCTCGGTTATGGTGTAGGGGTTGTGGGCAATGTCCGGCATTTTGGCTACCAGGGGCACCAGCTTTTCCACATCGGCACCGGTCATCTCCACTTGGGAGAGGGCGGTGGGGAGTCCCACGCTTCTGTTGAAAGCGTACATCTGGCGGAAGCCGTCCAAATTGCCGTCGGTCAGCAGCAGAATGAGCACGCCAAAGCCCACCACTTCACCGTGCAGGTGGCGCGCCTCAATATGGGGCCAGGCGGTGAGTGCGTAAAACACGGCGTGCGCCAGGCCGGAATTGTAATCCACTATATGCTCTGCCGTCAACAAAATAGAGGCAATGCCGGTGGTGACGATGATCGCCAGAATCACTTGCTCCACTGCATAGGTGCAGCGCTCGGCATCTATATCTGCCATGGCCTGTGCACCGTAGGTGAGCAGCGGGTCCAAGCACATTCGGCTCACATTTACACCCAGGGCATGGTAGTGCACCAGCGCTTCACCTCGGGAACTCATTTCCGCCTCAAAATACTTGGCGTAAGTGTCGCCCATACCGGCCCAAATGTAGCGCCGTGGGGCGGCTGCAATCACCGAGGGCAGAATAAAGGCGTGCACCGGCGGCGCTTTGTGAAAATCCGGCGCCAAAAAGGTGCCGTCTGCGTGGTACAGAATCGATACTGCCGTGGTGGCCGCGCAGGTGGAGGCAATGGTGGGAAAGGTGAATACCGGCTTGCCACTTTCTTCCCCATAGGCTTTGCCGGTGTCCAGTGCCTTGCCGCCGCCAACAGCAAAGATCATATCTGCTGCTGCCACTGCCGGGTTCTCTGCCAAGGCAGCAATGTTCTCCCGGCTGGCCTCGCCGCCGTACCACACAAAATCCGTAATGGTCACGGCGCTGCCTTGGATCGCGGCCAGCAGGCGCTCCCGCACCGCTGCCATGGCCTTGTGTCCGCCGATCACCACCGCTGTGGTGCCAAAGGGCGCGCACACCGTTGGAATTTGCTTGTAAACCTGCTCGCCGATGGAATAGGAGGGCAGGGTAATGGAATAATCCGTCATAGGATTTAGGTCCTTCCTGGCTAACTTATAATCCTCTTATAGGACTGTGTGAAAATTATAGCACTGCAGGCGGGCTTTGTCAACGAAATTCTTTAGCAAGTTAAAGCGATAAATTGCAGTTATACAATGCGTCCGCCGCCCAGTACCGTGTCGCCGTCATAAATAACGGCAGCCTGACCGGGGGTCACCGCTCGTTGCGGCGCGTCAAAGGTCAGCTGCACATCGCCGCCGGGCAGCACCTCTACGGTGCAGGGCGCCTGGTGCATATTGTAGCGGATCTTGGCAGCAGCATGCAGCGGTTCGGCAGGCGCTGCAATGCTCAGCCAGTTGAACTCGGTCACCCGCACCACCGTACTGTTCAGTTGGTCGTTGGGGCACAGGGTCACCGTGTTGCTTTCCGGATCCTTCTTGCACACATACAGCGGCGCCGGCAGCGCAAGACCCAGCCCTCGGCGCTGGCCGATGGTGTAGCGAATAATGCCCTTGTGGCGGCCCAGCACATTCCCCTGTGTGTCTACAAAATCCCCGGGGGGATAGTGACGGCCGGTATAGCTTTCAATAAAGGCGGCGTAGTCCCCGTCCGGCACAAAGCAAATGTCCTGGCTTTCTCTTTTGTGGGCGTTGATAAAGCCGTTTTCCTCTGCAATGGCGCGCACCTGGTCCTTATGCAGTTCACCTAAGGGAAACAGGGTATGGGCCAGCTGCTCCTGGGATAGATTATAGAGCACATAGCTTTGGTCCTTTTTGTCGTCCAGCGCCTTGCGCAGCCGATAGCGGCCGTCCACGCAGTCAATGCGGGCGTAGTGGCCGGTGACCACATAGTCGTAGCCCAGGGTGATGGCGCGGCGACACAGGGTGTCAAATTTTAAGCACTTGTTGCAGTCAATGCAGGGGTTGGGGGTGCCGCCTGCCTCATAGGTGGCAATAAATTTATCAATGACCTTTTCCTTAAAGTCACCTTTAAAATTGAACACTTGATAGGGCATACCCAGTCGGCGGGCCACGCTGCGGGCGTCCTCCACATCGGACAGGGAGCAGCAGGTCTTTTCCCGCTGGGCCATCAAAATATCGTCGCTGTCAAACAGCTTCATGGTGGCGCCCATACAGTCGTACCCGGCGTCCAACATCAGCTTGGCGGCCACGGAACTGTCCACGCCGCCGCTCATGGCGATCAATGCTTTTTTCAAAAAAACGCACCTGCTTTCTTGACACTTTCAGTCTACTATACTAATATATACAGGAATAGAAGTAAAGAGGGAGTTTTTAGTTTTTATGCAAAAAATGCGTTTTTTTCGCCGGTGTCTTCCGCTGTTTTTGGCCTTTTGGCTGTTACTGGCAGTGGCGGGCGCGCCCTTTGCTGCTTATGCAGGGGAGAGCGTGACTGTGCGGGACAGCAGCGGGCAGGTGCGCTACGCTGCGCCCATGGATCCGGAGAACGCTTGCCCGGCGCTGCAATCGGCGCTGGACACGGTGCGCAGCGGTGCCTACGGCACCTGCACGGTTACCGTAACCCCCGGGGAATATCGAATGACAAAGAGCGCTGTGCTGGCGTCTGATATGACCCTGAACCTGACAGGGGTGACCCTGCTCAATGCCAATGCAGGCAAGGGCAACATCTTTATCTCACCCAATCGAGACCGTACCGGCAAGGACTATACCGGATATTCTGCGTTGGAGAACTGCACGCTGCGGGGTGGCACGCTGGATTATGCGCCGGGCAATACCAACGGCTCCTGCCTGCTGCGCCTGGCGCATTGCAAGAATGTGACCGTGGACGGCATGGCATTTCTCAACAACACAGACTCCCACCACGCAGAATTGGCCGCCGGGTACAATGTGCGGTTTGTAAACTGCCTGTTCTCCGGTCAGACCAATCAAACGGAGAGCAGTGCGGAGGCGCTGCAAATTGATATTTTAGAGAAAAATCGGCACTTCGCCAACTTTCCGGCCTATGACGGCACGATGAACCAAAAGATCACCGTAGAGGACTGCACATTTCAAAATCTGATCTGCGGGGTAGGCACCCGCAACGCCTTTGCCGGGCGGTATCAGAAGGGCGTTACCATTCGTGGCAACACCTTTCGGCGCCTGCAAGGCACGGCTATTGTGTGCACCAATTATGTGGACACGGTGATTGAGAAGAACACCATCACCGACTGCGGTCGGGGCGTGGCATATTATATGTGCAAAAACAGCGGCGTGACCGATGTGTTCACCGACGGCAGCGGCAAGGTGCTGGGTAAGCGCAATACGGACTGCGGCAGCCGCATTACCGACAATACCATCTCCGTTTGTCAAACAGCGGAGATGGACAAGCCCAGGGGTATGTTTCTGTACGGCGGCAAGGCCACCGGCAAAATGCCTGCCGGAAATTATGCCGTCTATAACCTGACGGTCAGTGGTAACACCATTACCACCACCGGCGGCGGGATCACCGGCACCGATCTGCAAAACTGCACGCTTGCAGGCAACCGCATTACCCATACCGGTGCGGCGACGGAGACCACTGTGGGAATTCTCCTTCACGGCAGCAGTGGTAATTTGATCGAGAAAAATACTTGCACCGCCCTACACAACGGGCTGAAGTGTATGGACGCCTCCCACAGCAACGAGCTGCGGAGCAACACGGTAACGAACAGCCGCTCCAGCGCCGTTTGCATTGTGGATAGCAACGGGGTAGAGGTGACGGAAAACACCATTCGCACCGGGGCCACCAACGGCATTTTTGTGCAGCGAAGCAAAAAGGCGCGCCTGTTGCGCAATACCATTCAGACAATGGGTCATAACGGCATTTGCCTGGCGGAGAAGAGCACTGCCGCCACCGGCAGCAATCGGATCAGCGGCTGCCGTCGCTATGGGATGAGTTCCCAGCCGGGAACTGCCCTGACCACCGTGGGCGATCGGCTTACCAGCAACACCAAGGGGCAGGGGATCGCTCAGGGCAGCAAGAATATGAAGTTCTCAACCATAGGCAGTACCCGCCTGGTAGGCGGCCGGATCCGCCGCGGCAAAAATAAGGGCAAGATCGCCCTGCAGTGGAAAGCGGTACCCGGCGCCAAGCAATATGTGCTGTACCGTAGAGACGGCAGCCCCCGCGGCAAATACCGCCGGGTGGTAACGCTTACCGGCACCCGCTATATCGACACAGCCCCCAAGCGGGGCAAAACCGCCGTCTATCGCCTGGTGGCGCAAACCAAAACAAACGGCGTGACTGCGGAAAGTCCCGTGGCGCGCGCCGCAGTGAGGATCAAAGGATGACTTTACAGGAAATTGTAGATCGTTCTCGGCGTATCGTCTTTTTTGGCGGCGCCGGGGTGTCTACCGAGAGCGGTATTCCGGACTTTCGCAGTGTGGACGGCTTGTATCATCAGCAATACGACTATCTGCCGGAGCAGATCCTTTCTCGCAGCTTTTTTGACGAGAATCCGGCGGAATTTTACCGCTTTTACCGCAGCAAAATGTTGTGCCCGCATGCCAAGCCCAACGCTGCCCATTACAAATTGGCAGAGCTGGAGCAAGCAGGCAAGTGCACCGCTGTGGTGACCCAGAATATTGACGGCCTGCACCAGGCAGCGGGCAGCCGCACGGTATATGAGCTCCACGGCTCCGTGCTGCGCAATCATTGTATGCGCTGCGGCAGAGCCTACGGTGTGGAGGCGGTGGCAGAGGCTGCCGGTATACCCCGGTGCGCTTGCGGCGGGATCATCAAGCCGGATGTGGTGCTGTATGAGGAAGGACTTGACCAACAGACCGTTGAGGGCGCCGTACATGCCATTGCCCGGGCGGACTGCCTGATCGTGGCGGGTACATCTCTTTCTGTGTACCCGGCGGCGGGCTTTATTCGCTACTTTCAGGGGGAGCACTTTGTGCTCATTAACCGGGATCCTACCCCGGCGGACAAGCTGGCAGACCTGGTGCTGCACCAAAAGGTGGGGCAGGTGCTGTCCCAAATTCAAGTACGCTAACGGAGGCGCTTATGCCCATTTCAGTGATGCTCAAGCCGGCTTCCGGCAACTGCAATCTGCGGTGTAAATACTGCTTTTATCACGACCTGGCCGCTACCCGGCAGACGGAGAACAAGGGCTATATGACTCGGGACACCGCCTTGCAGGTGATGGACAAGGCCCTGGCTTTTGCCGGGGACGGACCGGTATATTTTACCTTTCAGGGCGGGGAACCGCTGCTGGCGGGGAAAGACTTTTTTCGCTTTTTCTTCTCCTCTTGCAAGGAACGGCAGCGCCCCGGCGTGACTGTCCAGTTCTGCGTGCAGACCAACGGTACTTTGCTGGACGACGAATGGTGCGACCTGTTTTTGAAATACGGCTGCTTGGTGGGCGTGTCTCTGGACGGCGACCGGGAGGGCAACCGTTACCGGGTGTACCCGGACGGACGCAGCTCCTTTGATGATGTGTTTCGCGGTGTGCAGCTGCTGACCCGGCGCAGGGTGCCTTTTAATATTCTCTCGGTGCTCACCGCTTACGGCGCTACCCATGTGCGATCGTCCTATCGCTTCTTTAAGCAGCAGGGGCTGTGCCACTTGCAGTACATACCCTGCCTGCGCCCCTTTGCCATGGATGCGCCGGAGGATCTGTTTATGACCGATGACGACTACGCCGCCTTTTTGCAGCAGGGGTTCAAACTGTATGCCAACGATGCCCTGCGAGGTAATCCGGTGTCTGTGCGTATGTTTGACAATTACTTGCTGCTGGCTCGGGGGCAGAATGCAGAGCAGTGCGGTATGAACGGCACCTGCGCTACCCAGTTTGTGGTGGAGGCGGACGGCAGTACCTACCCCTGTGACTTTTACTGTACTGATGATTGGTACCTGGGCAATATCTGTGCCGGGGATTTTGACGGCTTTTTCCATAGTGAAAAGATGGTGGAATTCTTAAAGAATTCTTTTCAGTTGCCCCCGGAGTGCAAGACCTGCCGCTGGTTCACGCTTTGTCGGGGCGGCGGCTGCAAGCGCAACCGAGTGGGCACGGATTATTGCCGGGCTTACCAAACTTTTTTTGCAAATACGGAGCATTTGTTTGCTCAACTGCGTTGAGGTGTTTTATGAAAAAGACGATTTCTGTACTGCTGGCACTGGTACTGACGGTGGGACTGTTCTCTGCCTGCTCAAAGGATGGCAAGGAGGAGACGACCACGGCTGCGCCTGCCGCCTACACCCTGGCCTATACGTATGACAGCCATTATAAGCAGACGGACCCCAGTGCCGTGCGGGCGTATGAGAAGATCGCCAAAGCCATTGCAGAGGGCGGTGTGGCTGTGCGGGTGAATACGGATATGATGGACGATGTGAACCGGCTGCTGTACACCGGCTTTCCGCTGATGGCGCTGGTAGATACTGTTTCTGTGAACAGCGACAATTCCGGCGTGACCATCAAATATAAAAACGATGCGGATACGCACCGCCGGCTGGTGGGCGCCTTTTCCCAAAAGGTCGATACCATTCTGAAAGCCTGCGGCAAGGGCACGGTGAGCAATCATGTGTATCTTCTTAATGTGTACCACTATGTGGCAACTCACACGACTTATAACGACAGTGTGACCGACACTTACACTGCCATTTTGCAAGGCAAGGGCATGAGTGCTGCCATCAGCGGTATGTTTGAGTTCCTGCTGCAACAGGGCGGGGTGGACGCCGGGCATATCGTCGGCAAGGACGCCGCCGGTAACCCCTGGTACTTTACCCGTTGTACCCTGGGCGACACGGTGTATAATTTTGATGTGGCAACGGAGCTGTCTGTGCGCAAAGGGGAGGGGCTGACCTGCTTTGCCATGACGGACAAGGAACTGCAAACCGGCGGACTGCAAAAGGGTTTTACCTACTCGGATAATGAAAAGGCGCCGGTAGTGAAGATGAAAAAGAACCCCTATGCCGCCCTGCGCTCCTGTGCGTACTTTACGCTGGAGGGCAACACCCTAACTGCCGTCTTGTACAGCGGTAAGACCGCCGCCTTTACTCTGTAAAGGAACAAATAACAACCAAGTGAAAGTGATGCGTAACCCGACACCGCCGCTTTGGAACCGCCGAAAAACTTTCGGCGGTTTTTTTGTATCATTTGTCTATGAATTCTGCACATTTTTGAAAATAATAGACAAAAACAGAGAAAACCGTCTAAAAATATTTTGGGCTTTACAAGTTGCACAGAAAATTTCTGCGGACAAATTTCTTTTTTGGTTGTAATTGATAAACCGATTTGTTATAATATTGCAGAAATATGACACAGGGGGAGATCCAATGGCAGAACAAACCGGCCTGAAAGCAAAAGCCACAGGCCTCATCGACAACATTAAGTACTACTGGACAGAACCGCCGAAAGGCAAGTATATGTCTTTCAAAGAGGTGGCTGCTTATTCCGTAGGCGGTATCGGCGCATACTTCTTGATTTCTATGGGCGCTGCGCTAGTCGTCTCTACCACAAATATGATCGTAGGCGGCGCAATCGGCGTTGCACCTATGGATATGTATGTGCTTTACCTGATTTCTACCTTGGCAAACATTCCGCTGACGGCGGTGCGTGCCAACATGGTAGATAATACACGCGGTAAGGGCGGTAAATATCGTCCCTACCTGATTTCTATGGGTATTCCTACCGCCGTGATTTCTTTGGCGTATGTGTGGTTCCCGTATGATTCTATGTATTCCTTATTCTCCGGTAAGATTATGGGGTACGAGGGCGGCTACATAGCTAAGTGCGTCATGGTATTGATCTTTAACTTGTTGCTGCAGTTCTTCTTTAACTTCTTCCAGGATGCATATACCAACTTGATTCACGTGCTTTCTCCCAATACGCAGGAGAGAACGGATGTTTTGGCAATCAAGAGCGTTGTGTATTCCTTAGCACCGTCTATCATCAATATCGTGCTGCCGTTGGTTGCGCAGTTTGCCACCAACAACGACCTGTATGATATTCGTGTGTATCGGATTTCTTACCCGGTGTTTGCTGTTCTCGGTATGGTGCTGACCATTATGGTTTATGCCAACACACAGGAAAAAATCGTGCAGGCTAAGACCCATACCATTCAGATTAGCTTTATTGACTCCTTTAAGGCAGTTGCCAAGAATAAGTATTTCTGGATTATTGCTTTGGCCGGATGGATTGGCTTCCTGGAGAGTGCATACGGCAATATTTTGACCTGGTCTTATAACTATGGTCATACCTGCAGTGGCGGTACATTCGCCTTGATTCAAACCTTGACCGGTAACGCTTCTTTGTGGGGTATGTTATTGGCCCCCATTTGTATTCGCAAGTGGGGCAAGAAGAAGGTACTGATTGCCGTAAACTTTGCAAACATTGTTTGTATTCTTTCTATGATTATCAATATGCGCAGCATTTGGTGGCTGTTTATCTGCGTGTACTTTAACTGGTTGGTTGGTGCATTTGAACAGATTACCACACCTGCCATTCAGGCAGATATTCGTGACTATCAGCAGTATCGTTCCGGTGAGCGTATTGACGGTATGTTTGCAACCGTGCTGACCATTGGTAATATCGTAACGTTGCTGACCTCTGCCGTTCTGCCTGCTGTGTATCAGAGATACGGCGTGTATGAGGGCAACGGCTACAAAAACTCCTTTGATATTTTGGATGTAAACAACGGCGACCCGGACTTGCTGTACAAGCTGATGAGCGTGCTGATTATTATGGCTGCCGTGGGTGCATTCCTGAATATGGCGCCTTACTTCTTCTATGATTTTAATGAGAAGAAGCAAAAGAGCGTAATCCGCGTGTTGCAGGTGCGTTCTCTGTTTGAGGACTTTGGCAACAAGGCGCTGAATAATCACCAGATTGTTGAAGCCATTGATATGGTAAACAACGCCCGTGAAATGGCTGTTGCTACACCTAAGACCGTAGATAAGAGCAGCTATCGCAATATCAGCGATAAGGCAGAGCGTAAGGCTGCCAAAAAGCAGTATCGTGCTGATTTGGAATACAATGAGGAAATTGAGATTTCTCAGTTCGTCTGCAAAGAGCTGGATAAGTTCGGCCTGCCTGTAACGCAGCATCAGGTTGCGGAGTATTCTAAGGTATATGCGCTGGGTCTGGACGGCATTAAGTCTGCTGATTTGGCAGAGCTGCGTCGGGAGCTGGCTGCTGCGAAGGCTATGCCGAAGGATACGGAAGATGAGAAAGAAATCCGTAGTTTCTCTATTGAAATTGCTAAGAAAAAGATTTCTGCCAAGAAGGCACACGATAAGTATTACGGCACCGTAAAAGAATTCGTTTCTCCGGATATGGAGGCACTGACCGAGCTGTTCAATCGTGAGGACGACCTGGACGCGCGTATTGCTGAATTGGTTGAGGCCAAGGAAGTTGCCCGCAAGGCGAGGGACTTGGATAAGGTTCGTGAGTTGCGTGCTGAAATTAAGAATGTACAGGCACAGCGTAAGTCTGTATTGGCAAAATCTAAGGCTTTGCAGGACGAGTTTGCACGCTTTAACCGTGCGGCGAAGCCCTACAATGACGCACAGAAGCTGCTGGTACAGGAAGAGAATTACAAGCACTTTGACGAAATTGCCGCTTTGTATGATGAAGCAAAGGCTGCCGCTGCTGAGGAAGACAAGCAGAAGGAAGCTCGCTTAGCTGAGAAGCGTGCAGAGGAAGAGGCAGAACTGGCTCGCCGCAAGGCCGAGAAGGCTGCCAAGAAGCGTAAGTAATCAAAAAGTAAACCCTACATAACGAAAACCCCATTTCCGCATAGGATAAACTATGACAGGAAATGGGGTTTTTATGATGATATATGAGATCAAGGTTGGTTCTGTGACCAACGCACAAAGGGGGGCCAAGCTGCTGAAAAATGCGGGTTACCGTGTGTTTGTACACAAGCAGCTGCGCCCCAGCCCGGCGGACGGATGCGGGTATCTGTTACGGCTGGAGGACGGCGATGGGGAGGCGCTGGAACTGCTACGGCAGCATGGGGTGCGGATCACCGGGGTGGAGCAGCTATGATTTATTTAGACAATGCGGCCACCACCTATCCCAAGCCGTTTTCCGTGCTGGAGACGGTGTACCGGGCCAATCGTAAGTATGCGTATAACAGTGGGCGTGGCGGCTATCGGGAGTCTGTGCAGACGGCAGAAAAGATTTTTGCTGTGCGGGACTGCCTGGGCCGCTTTTTTCATTGCCCGGAGCAGAATATTGTGTTTACCAACAATTGCACGACTGCAGTGAATACGGCACTGAAAGGACTGCTGAAGCCCGGGGATCATGTGCTGATCTCCGCCTTGGAGCATAATGCGGTGTTTCGACCCATCTACAAGCTGGCCCGGGAGGGGCGTATCACCTACGACCTGGTGCCGTATCACCCGGACCCGGACCGCTTTTTACAGAATATCCGGGCACTGGAGCAGCCCAATACGGCGATGGTGGCCATGCTCCATGCTTCTAATGTGTTTGGGGTGGTGCACCCGCTGGGGCTTGTCGGCGACTACTGTCGCCGAAAGGGCTGGCTCTTTGTGGTAGACGCTGCTCAAAGTGCAGGCATTCTGCCTATTGACATGCAGGCAATGCATATTTCTGCGCTGTGCGCCCCAGGGCATAAAAGTCTGTTCGGCACCATGGGCACCGGTGTGCTGGCGCTGGCTGACGGCATTTCACCGGACAGCCTGACCGAAGGGGGGACCGGCAGCCACTCCTTTGACCCGCAAATGCCGCCGGATCTGCCGGATCGGCTGGAGGCAGGAACGCTGAACAACCCGGGTATTCTCTCTCTGGGTGCCGGTGTGCGGTTTATTGAAAAGACCGGTCGGGCAGAAATACACGAGTACGAAATGCGCCTGACCCGATGGTTGTATGAGGAGTTGGCCGCCTGTCCGGGGATAAAGCTGTACACGCCCCCGGAGCATATTGGCGTGCCGGTGCTCAGCTTTAATGTGGACGACCGCACCTCGGAGGAGACGGCAGCTTATTTGGCTGCCCGGCAGATCGCCGTACGCGGCGGGTATCACTGCGCCCCTTGCGCCCATCGGTTTTTTGGTACGGCTAAGCGGGGCACTGTGCGGGTCAGTCCCGGTGTGTTTACCGGGATGAACGAATGTGAATATTTCCTGAATTCTGTAAAATTCCGGGAATAACCCTTTATTTGACTTTCAAAGTATGTTACAATCAGTATAAGGAATTGTATAAGTGAGGATGTGAATGTATGAGTGCCATCGGCGACTTCTTTAATAAGATACTCAGCGTGTTTTCCACCTTTGGCATTAGCGACGCACTGGATATTCTGTTTGTGGCCGTAATCATTTACGGCTGTATTCGCATTATTCGTGAAACGCGGGCGATGCAGTTGGCTAAGGGCATCTTGCTGCTGCTGGTGATGTATGGCATTGTTAATTTGCTGCACATGGAGGCTTCCAGCTTTATCTTTAAGAGCATTTTTTCCAATATTTTGCTGCTGGCGGCTATTTTATTCAGTCCGGAGCTGCGGAATATTTTGGAGCAGGTGGGTAAAGGCGCCACCGGTAAGAGCCTAAAGACGATCATTCACCCGGGAGTTGCCATTGATGTGGCGGAGATCGGCGACTGTATTGAGGCCACTTGTAAGGCTTGCTCGGATATGAGCGACCAGCATGTGGGCGCCCTCATCGTGTTTGAGAACGAGACTATGCTGGGCGATATTATTGCCAGCGGCACGGAACTGCACGCCAAGGCCTCTCGCCAGTTGATTGAGAATGTGTTTTTTCCCAAATCACCGCTCCATGACGGCGCGCTTGTGATTCGAGACGGGCGGCTGTACGCAGCCGGTTGTATTCTGCCTTTGACCAAAAAGAGTGTGTCCTCCGCCCTGGGCACCCGCCACCGTGCGGGTATCGGTCTGACCGAGCAGTCCGACGCTGTGGTGGTGATCGTCAGCGAGGAAACCGGTGCCATTTCCGTTGCTATAGGCGGTGTGCTGAACCACGATGTGTCTGACGGCGATCTGCGCGATATTTTAACAACGGAATTTCTGCCCAGCGGTTCCTCCTCTGACGATAAAATTATCTCCCGTCTGGTAAGGAGGATGAAAAAATGAGCGAACAGCAAAAGCCAAAAAAGTGCTTTTCTTTGCGCAAGCTGATCTATAATGACAAGAACTTAATTATTATTTCTCTGCTGGCGGCGGTGTGCATTTGGATTGCCACCTCGATGAATTTGTCACCGGAGACCACCAAGAATATTTCTGTTCCGCTGAAGATCGACTTTTCCGACACAGTGACGGAGGAGTTGGGATTTAAGTGCTACGGCGAGAGCAGTATGACGGTGAATGTGACCGTACGAGCCAAGAAGTACCTGGCTAAGGATATTTCTGCCGACGATTTGGATGTGAAGCTGCAAACCAGTTCGGTGACCACCACCGGCATCCACGAGGTGCCCATCAGTGTCAGCGCCGGGGACAGCGGCGATTTTACCGTTGAGAGCTATTATCCGACTGTGTATACCGGATACTTTGATGTACCGGAGGAGCAGGAGATGGAAATAAAGCTGAATTACAACACCAAGGACTATGTGGCAGACGGCTTTGTGGCAGGGGAGAGCCTGCTCAACGAGCCAAACGTGGTGGTTAGCGGCCCCAAGACCTATGTTGCACGGGTCAGCAAGGTGGTAGCCGATGTGAATCTAAACGACAAGCTGTCGGAGACTGCCACCATCAATATTGAGCCAAAGGCCGTGGATGTGTACGGTAACAAGGTGGACTACATTTCCCTGAATTACGGCGCAGAGAAGTTGACCTTGACCATACCGGTACTCAAGGTGAAGCAGTTGAGTACCCATGTGACCTTAACAGACGCGCCGGAGTCGGTGGATCTGTCTAAGATCAAGATTTATTACAGTACAGACAGTATTCGCGCCGGCGTACTGGCCGGAACGGATATTAAGGCGGCCGAACTGGGCGAGGTGCACTTTACCGACCTGCGGGTAGGGGAAAACACCTTTACCTTTAACGCCACCCAGCTGGAGGGAATCACCGTATTGGACGATACAGAGAAAGTCACCGTACGGGTGGTGGTGCCCTCGGATTACACCAGCAAGGACATTGATGTGTCTGCCGCCGGGGTTAAGCTGAACAATGTGCCGGCGGGCTACACTGCCAAGGTAACAGCGCTGAACAGCGACTCGGTGACCATCATCGGACCAAAAAGCGCCATTCGCGGACTAAAGGCCAAGAATGTGATGCTCTCTTGCGATCTGACCGCTAAGAAGGGCGAGAGCATTAAGACCGGCACCCGCCAACTGCCGGTGACCGTCAGCATTGCAAAGGCGGACGGCACCTGGGCCTACGGCACTTACCGGGCCACCGTGGAGCTGAGCAAAAAGTAAAACCAAATACCAAATATAAAAAAGAGCGGCAGCCGTAAGGCTGCCGCTTTGGCATACGCGCCATAGGGGGTATGGCGTGTATGAAGGGGGCGGATTATTTCCACTGCTTGAGCACTTCTGCATTGGCAAAGATCTCGTCCAGCTTGCGCATAAAGGGGATGATATCGCTGTAATCCAGCGCACGATGATCCATGGCGATGGTGATGGGCAGGATTTGGCGCACCGCAATGGTGTCGTTGCCCTGGGCGTCTGTGATTACGCGAGGACGCTTTTGGATGGAGTCAATGGCAAAGGCCGTGGTTTGGGGCGGAATGATCTCCAAGAGGGCACAACTGCCCTTGTGCTCTCTGTAAATAGAGCCTATATTGGAGATGGTTGTGGTGCCCTGCTCAATATCTTTCTTGGTCAGGCGATCCGTGGTGGGGATGGAATAATATTTTTTTCTCTCCGCACCGTGGAGCGTGGTGACCTTGTGGGCGCCGGTCTTGGAGCCGATCAGCCGCATCACCGTCTGTGCCACCTTGCCTTGTTTCAGTCGCTGCAAGGTGTTGTCCAGCGATACCTCGTACATGACCTCGTCCATGTTGGAATTGCGCGCCCGGCGCTCGGTGTCCACAATGGCGGCGGTCATTTCGCTGAGGGTCTTATTGCCCATATCGCGCATGTTGACGGTCATCATCTGTCCGTCCGGCAGCAGCATGGGCATGGACACATCAATGTGGTCAAAATATTTCAGGCACCCGCGCACCAGGCGGCGATTAAACAGCAGGTGTGTGTTCATGGACGGCGCTGCCTTCAATCCCTCGCAGATGATCTTCATCATCACGGTATTCAGAGTGATCTTTTCCTCCCGGCTTTTGCAGTTGGCGTTCAACGCTTTGACTACCGGCAAAATATCTGTTACATCTGCCTCGTACATCACGATGGCGTGGGGGATCTCTCGCCAGCTCTCTGTGGTCATGTTGGATACGATTTTGCGTGCAATGCCAAAGTGTTCTTCTTTTATCAGTGCCATTGGTTCTCCTTTTGCTTGGATATTGTATGGTTAGCCGCCGATGATGGAAACGGCGGTTTTGTATACTTCTTCTCGTACTTCTTTGATGTAGTCGCCGATCTCCTCCCGGGGGAATGGGTCCTCCTTGAACCTGTGACGGTATTCCAACGCCAGCTTGGGTCGGAATTTTGGGTGGCAAATTTTGATCAGTGCCCGCGCCCGTTCCTTGAGTGTCTTGCCTTTTAATTGTGCCACGCCGTACTCGGTGACCACATAGTTCACATCGTTACGCGGGGTGGTGATGGCGCTGCCCTCGGTGATAATGGGCACAATGCGGGAAAGGTGACCCCGCTTGGCGGTTGAGGGCATGGCAATAATGGAGCGGCCGCCACGACTCATGGTAGCGCCTCGCACAAAGTCCACCTGACCGCCTACGGCGCTAAATTGGTTCAGCCCCACGGTGTCTGCGACCACCTGTCCCAGCAAGTCCACTTGCAGGCAGGAGTTAATGGAGACCACATTGTCGTTCTTGGCGATCACCGCCGGATTGTTTACATAATTGATGGGGTGCATCTCTACGGATGGATTGTTGTTGATATAAGCGTTCAGCTTGTTCGTACCTAAGGCGGCGCCAATGACGGTGCGGCCTCGGTGAATTTGCTTTTTCGCATTGTTGATGACACCTGCCTCCAGCAGGTCCACCACGCCGTCGCCTACCAGTTCACTGTGCAGGCCTAAATCCTTTTTGTTCCACAGTTGGGCGCACACGGCGTTGGGAATACCGCCGATACCCAGTTGCAGGCAGTCGCCGTCGTGGATCAGGTCGGCGCAGTTTTTGCCGATCTGCAGCTCCACCTGGCTGATCTCTGCGGAGGGCACCTGGGGCAGAGGCTCGTTGATTTCTACAAAGGCGTCAAATTCCCGTACATGGCGAATGCTGTTGCCAAAGGTGCGGGGCATATAGCTGTTGACCTGGGCAATTACGGTTTTGGCCACGCCGCACACACCCTTGGTGTAGTCCACGGTGGTGCCAAAGGATACATAGCCGTGCTCGTCCGGCGGCGATACCATCACCACCGCCACATCCGGGCACACATAATTCTCCAGCAGGTCCGGAATCTCATAAAAATGGCAGGTGGTAAAGTCGCAAGTGCCGTTGGCAATGGCGTTCCGGTTACCGGCAGAGGCAAACAGACAGTTCAGGTGAAAGTGCCCGGCCATTTCCGGCGCCGTCCAGGGGCAATCCCCTAAGGTGAGCATGGAGATGATCTCCACATCCTGAAAGTTCCGGTACTGCTCCACCAGCGTCCGTTCAATGCCCAGCGGCTCGCCGCAGGCAAAGCCGGTGACTACCTTGTCTCCGTTATGGATCAGGGCAATGGCTTCGTTTACGGTCATTCGCTTTGACTGATATATGCTTTTCCAGTCCATAGGCTCTCCAAAATCCTGTGCACAGCACAGTAATAGACAAAATCACAAAAATGACGAATAAGCGCCAATTCTTTAGGATTTAGTATAGTATTAGGCGCGCTGTTTGTCAATGAATTCTTGCATTTGCGTGCCGTTTTTTGTATGATAAAGGTAATCTGTACTATTTGTGAGGTTCATTATGATCTATGAAGTGACGCAGTTTGGCCTGCCTAAGAATATTGCCGCCGGGGTGACGGAAGCCCTGCGCCAAATGCAGCCGGGGGACACCCTGCACTTTCCCAAGGGGGAGTACCATTTTTACAAAGACTATTGCCAAAGTTTGTTGGTACACACCAGCAATACAGACAGCTTTCAGCGGCCGAAAAAGACCTTTGGCATTTTGTTACAGGATAAAGAGCAGCTGACCCTGGATGGGGACGGCTCCGTTTTTGTGTTCCACGGCAACATTAGCGCTTTGGGCGTACTGCGGTGTCGGCAGATCACGCTGCGGAATTTTACCATTCGGTACGCCTGTCCCACCAATGTGGAGCTGGAGGTGACCGCCAAACAAGGCCACACGGTCAGCTATCGAGTACCGGAGAATCAGCCCTTTTATATGGACGGCGGCAGCGTGGTCTTTTTTGAACAAAGTCCCTTTACCAAGAAGAATTACTGGCAAATGCGCAACAACGAGAACAGCAGCTGCGCCGTGCGTCACCGGGGGGAGACGGTGTTCCGTGAGGTGGACCAGCCGTTTTTTGGACTGCACCGCACCCGCCGCACCGGGGCGCGCACCTTCGATGTGTGGTCCCTGCGGAAAAAGAAATATCAGATCGGGGAGACGGTCGCTCTCTCTATGAACAACTGCCGAGAGACGGCAGGCGCCTTTTTCTCCGAGAGCAGCGACCTTGCCGTGGCACAGGTGACGGTGAATTACCTGCACGGCTTTGGTTGGCTGACCCAAATGTGCCGGGATGTGTCCTTTACCGGGGTGCACTTTCACCCGGATTCGCAGCATCATGTGTCGTCTTTTGCGGACTGTATCCATGTGTGCGGCTGCAAGGGCACGGTTACCATAAAGGACTGTTCCTTTACCCAGGCCCATGACGACGCCATCAACATTCACGGTGCGTTCCTGCGCTTTGTGCGCCGCGTTGACGACCATACGGCGGTATTTAAGTTCGTGCATCGACAGCAGGGTGGCTACCGGGCGTTCTTCCCCGGCGATACGGTGCGCTTTTATTATCGCAGCTCTTTGCAGCCCTGTGGAGAAGAAAATACCGTGGCTGCGGCGGAGGACGATATAGATGCCAAAACCTGCACCTTGACCTTTGATCGGCCTTTGCCGGAGGATATAGACGCCAAGTTCCGAGGACAGCAGAATGTAGTGATTGAGAATGCCAGCTACTGCCCGAATGTGGAAATCAGCGGTTGTTCCATTCACGGCATTCCCACCCGGGGCATTCTCTGTACCTCCGGCGGTCATGTAGATATTCATCACAACACCTTTGCGCATGTGTTTATGGCCAATGTGTTTGTCAGCAATGACGCCAACGACTGGTATGAGTCCGGCCCGGTGCGGGATATGCAAATTCATCACAATGTATTCCACCTGCCAACCCTGCGGCAAAAGCGATCTTGGCCCACGCTGGCGGCGGTGCTGGTGGAGCCGATCACGCTGGGCGGCAAGATCACCGCGCCCGTTCACAGCGGCATTCGTATTTTTGAGAATGAGATCACCCTTACCGACGGCTACGCGCTTTGGAGCAAAGGCGGCGGGAATATTAAGATCGACGACAAGGATCACCCGGTACATATCGAACCGCTGGACAAATAAAAAGATATAAAAAGCAGCCTTTCCGTTCATTGTCGGAAAGGCTGTTCCTTTATGCTATGATTCTGCGTTGGCTTCTTTGTCTTTCATGATCTTGACCATCATTTGATTGACCTTATACACATCGCCGCAGCCCAGGGTCAGTACCAGATCGCCCGGCTCCACATGGTCGGTCACATACTTGGCAATCTCCGGGAAAGTATCCAGCTGCACGGCACCGGGGATCTTATCTGCTAAGTCCTTAGCGTGAATACCGATGGTGTTTACCTCCCGGCTGCCCATAATGGCAGAGATCACGCACTTGTCCGGAATTTGCAGCACCCGGGCAAAGTCGTCCAGCAACTCGCTGGTGCGGCTGAAGGTAAAGGGCTGGTGCACCGCCCATACCCGCTTGTAGCCCATTTGCATAGCCGCGCGCAGGGTGGCCTGCAACTCGGTGGGGTGGTGACCGTAATCGTCAGCAAAGGTTACGCCGCAGTAGGTGCCGGTGAGCTCAAACCGCCGGTGCGCGCCGTGAAAGTCCTTTAGCCCTCGGCAAATATCCTCCGGCTTGGCGCCGCTTTCATAGGCAGCGGCAAAGGCAGCCAGAGAATTGAGAATATTGTGCGCGCCGGGCACGCAAATCTCTGCGTGGCAAAGGAACTGCCCATTGTGGTACACATCGTAATCGGAGTGGAACCCGCCGGGCACATGAATGTTCTTGGCCTGCCAGTCACAGTGGTCGCCGGTGCCAAAGGTGATCATCTTTTTGCCGGTCACCTGGGCCATGGCCTCTACGGTATTGGCGTCGTCGCCGTTATAGATTACCGTGCGCGTGGCCTTGTTGGCAAATTTGATAAATGCCTCTTGAATGTGCTCCAGATCGCCAAAGAAATCCAGGTGATCCCGGTCAATGTTCAGCACCACTGCAATGTCCGGATTCATATGCAAAAAGGTGTTGTTGTATTCGCAACTTTCGCATACAAAGTTTTGGCTGTGGCCGTAGCGGCCGTAGGCGTTAATGGCAGGCAGCTTGCCGCCGATGACGGCGCTGGGGTCCAGCCCTGCCTCCAGCAGCACCTGGGTGGTCATAGAGGAGGTAGTGGTCTTGCCGTGGGTGCCGCTGATGCCGATGCAGTTGGAGAAAATGCGGCTCATGGCGCCCAGCAGCTCCGCCCGCTCAAAGCAGGGGTAATGCGTCTTAGCCCATTCCAGCTCCTCATTGCCCTTTAAGATGGCGTTGGTGTAAATCACCAGCTGAATATCCGGGGTCAGGTTGGCCTTGGTCTGGCCTAAATAGACTTTGGCGCCCTCTTTTTCAATCCGGCGAAAAGTCTCGGTGTCGTTATTGTCCGAGCCGGACAGCTGATAGCCCAGGGACAGCAGGATTTCGGCCAGGGGACACATGCCGGAGCCGCCGATGCCGATAAAGTGGATGCGCTTGACTTCCTTTAGTAAAGTATCTATATCTTTCATGAGAGAACCTCCCAATTCTTTTTTCATATTATACTACCAAAAGGCGGAAAAATAAATACATATTCCGCAGGAACTGAAAAAATTTTCTGTCATAGAATATGGAGTAGAAAGGAATAGGCACAAAATGCCTTTGTGGGGTGTAGAGATGAAACTGGATACATTTGCCGTGCCGTATACCGCCGATCGGCGTATGGCGTATGCGGCGGCTTACCTGGAGCAGTGCTCCTATCGGCAGGTGGAGGAGGTGCAGGCGGCGGACTTTGTGCTGCTGCCGGTGCCGGCAAAAGATTATATGCTGGAGGGACTGGACGGCAAGACCGTTTTTTTAGGAGGCGGCAGCTATCCCGGCACGCTGGACTACTGCAAAAATGAGAATTTTGCGGAGAAAAACGGCATACTCACCGCCGAGGGTGCCCTGTGGTTGGCGCAAAATCATCTGGAGCGGGCACTCTACCGCAGCCGGGTGTTGGTGTGTGGCTATGGGCGAATTGGTCGGGTACTCTCCGGGCTGCTGCTGGCCCACGGCGCCGATGTGACCGTGTGTTCCCGCAGTGCCCTGAGCAAGACCCAGGCGCTGTTTGCCGGTGCCCGGCATACGGACTTTTCCGGCCTGGTGCAGCCGGGGAATTATGATTTGGTCTATAATACGGTGCCCCACATGATTTTTACCAAGCGAGAGCTACAGGCGCTGCGGCGAGACACGGTACTGGTGGACCTGGCGTCCTTCCCCGGCGGGGTGGATACGCTGATGGCCCACACCCTGGGAATCACGGTGGTGGACGGGCGCAATCTGCCCGGCCGCACCGCACCGGTGACTGCCGGTGCGCTGATCGGCGAGACTGTGGCTGAAATGATTGAGGAGGGACTGGAATGAAGATCGGATATTGCCTGACCGGCTCCTTTTGCACCTTTGCTAAGTCCTTGGAGGCACTGGAGGCGCTGGTGCGGGCCGGTCATACCATAACGCCCATTATGAGCCAAGCAGCTTACACCACGGACACCCGCTTTGGGGACGCGGTGGATATTCAAAATCGGCTGATCGCCATTACCGGCAACAGTATTATCCACACCATTGCCCAGGCGGAGCCGGTGGGACCAAAGAAGATGTTTGATGTGCTGGCCATTGTGCCCTGCACCGGCAACACGCTGGCAAAGCTGGCAGCGGGCATTACGGACACGGCGGTTACGATGGCTGCCAAGAGCCACCTGCGCAATGACGCCCCGGTGGTCATTGGCGTGTCCACCAATGACGCTTTGGGCGGCGCTGCCAAGAATATCGGCCAGCTGCTCAACTACAAGCACTTTTATTTTGTGCCCTTTGGCATGGATAACTGCTATATGAAGCCCAAGTCCATGGTGTGCGATTTTGCCCGGGTGCCCCAAGCCATTGAACTGGCGGCGCAGGGACAGCAAATCGCGGAAAAAATTTTCTGATTTTTTCGTTTCGTATTGACAATCGATGCAAAAATGCCTATATTAGTCTTATTGCTTAAAACGAAATTTAAGTATAGGCGAAAGCTAAAAAATCGGGCGGAGAGCGGCGGCTTTCTGACAAAAGAGGAAGTGCATAATTGGAAAAGATCATTGACCTGCGGAACATCACGGTCAGCTACGGCGACAATGTGATTTTAGACAAACTGAATCTGTATATAAATGAAAAAGAGTTTATAACGCTGCTGGGACCCTCCGGCTGCGGCAAGACCACAACGCTGCGCTGTATTGCCGGCTTTGTGCAGCCGGACAGTGGGGAAGTGGTCTTTGAAGGCAAAGTCATCAATGATGTGCCCCCGCACAAACGCCGGGTGAACACCATTTTTCAGCGTTATGCTCTTTTTCCGCATTTAAATGTGTATGAGAACATCGCTTTTGGCCCGGAACTGCAAAAGAAGAGCCGCAGCGAGGTGCGCCAAACGGTGGCGGAAATGCTGGAGCTGGTAAACCTGAAAGGGTTTGAAAAGCGGAGTATCTCCTCTCTGTCCGGCGGACAGCAGCAGCGAGTGGCCATTGCCCGCGCTTTGGCCAATCACCCCCATGTGCTTTTGCTGGACGAGCCGCTGGGCGCGCTGGATTTAAAGCTGCGAAAGGATATGCAAAAGGAGCTGAAAGCCATTCAAAAGCGGCTGGGCATTACCTTTATCTATGTGACCCACGACCAGGAGGAAGCGCTGTCTATGAGCGACACGGTGGTGGTGATGGACAAGGGCAAAATTCAGCAGATCGGCACCCCGGAGGATATTTATAACGAGCCGGTAAACGCCTTTGTAGCGGATTTTATCGGAGAGTCCAATATAGTGGACGCTGTGATGGTGCGGGATTATGTGGTGCGCTTTGGGGGCGTGACCTTTGACTGTCTGGACAGCGGCTTTGCTCCCAATGAATTTGTAGAGGCCGTGGTGCGCCCGGAGGATATTCAACTGTGTGACCCGGGGCATAAGGCAGCCCTGACCGGCACCATTACAGATGTGGTGTTCAAGGGTGTGTTCTTTGAGATCTTTGTGGATGTGGGTGGCTTTATCTGGATGGTGCAGACCACGCATTACCACGCGGCGGGCAATACCGTGGGTATGTATATTGAGCCGGACGCCATTCATATTATGAAGCGCAGCGAGTACAGCGGCGAATTTGGCGACTATTCCACCTTCTCGGACGAGATGGACCATATCTCGGACGCCGATTATAACTGGGAGGAGGAGAGCAATGAGCAATCTGGGTCGTAAACTGCTGGACAAGCCCTATGCCCTTTGGGCGGTGCTGTTTGTACTGGCGCCCCTTTGCATGGTGGTCTACTATGCGTTTACGGATACCGGCGGCGCCTTTTCTCTCCACTCGGTGAGCCAAATCCCGTCCTATCTGTCTACCATTTTGTTGTCGGTGCTCTATGGCTTGGCTGCCACGGTGATCTGTCTGCTTTTGGGCTACCCCTTTGCCTATTTGATCTCTAAGCACGCGGCGCGCCGCCAGCGAACGGTGGTGCTCTTGGTGATGCTGCCCATGTGGATGAACTTTCTTATTCGTACTTACAGCTGGATGACGATTTTAGGTGACTCCGGCGTGATCAACAGCGTTTTGACCGCCGTGGGGCTGGAGCCGGCCAAGCTGATCAACACCGGCGGTGCTGTAATATTGGGTATGGTTTATAATTTCCTACCCTATATGATTCTGCCTATTTATTCCGTACTGTCCAAGTTGGACGGCTCGCTGATCGAGGCGGCGGAGGATTTGGGCAGCAGTCGGCATCAGGTGTTTCGGCGGGTGGTGTTGCCTATGTCTTTGCCCGGTGTACTCTCCGGCATTACCATGGTGTTTGTGCCCTGCGTATCTACCTTTTATATTACCCAAAAGCTGGGCGGCGGCCAGGTGGTACTGGTTGGCGATGTGATTGAGACCCAGTTCCAAAGCGCCAATAACTACAACCTGGGGGCTGCGCTGTCCCTGGTGCTGATGGTGCTGATTTTGATCTGTCTTGGCGTGATGAACCGCTTTGGCGCGGACGACAGCAGTGACGGAGGTGTGATCGTATGAGCAAGAAAACCTCTGCCATCGGCAAGATTTATCAGGCACTGATTTATGTGTTTTTGTATGCGCCGATTTTGGTGATCGGGCTGTTCTCCTTTAACGGCAGCGCCAACACCTATTTGCTGCAAGGCTTCTCGACGCATTGGTACAAGGAGCTGTTCAGCAACGCAGCGGCTATGCACGCCCTGCAAAACACCGTGGTGCTGGCACTGTGCACCGCTGCGGCGTCTACGCTCTTGGGCGTAATGGCGGCGGTGGGTATCTTTAACAGTCGACACAAGCTCTATAAGCGCTCGCTGATGCTGCTGACCAATGTGCCCATGATGAACCCGGAGATCGTTACCGGTATCTCTATGATGCTGCTGTTCGTCTTTGCCGGGGGACTGGTGCATCGCAGCAATGTGCTGGGCTTTTGGACCCTGCTGATTGCCCATGTGACCTTTAGTCTGCCCTATGTGATTTTGAATGTGATTCCCAAGCTGCACCAGTTTGATATGAATATTTACGAGGCGGCGGTGGACCTGGGCTGCAAGCCGGTGCGGGCGTTTTTTAAGACCGTATTTCCGGAGATCCTCAGTGGTATCATCACCGGCTGTGTGATGAGCTTTACGCTGTCGCTGGATGATTTTATCATCAGCTACTTTACCAACGGACCCAGCTTCCAGACCCTGCCCATCTACATTTTCTCTATGACCAAAAAGCGGGTGAAGCCGGATATGTACGCCTTGTCATTTCTGATGTTCTTGACCATTTTGGTTTTGCTGATCCTGTCCAACTGGATGCAGGCCAGAGCGGAGAAGCGGGAAAAGGGGGAGCGCCAATGAAAAAGTGTTTTTCTTTTCTGCTGACCCTGCTGGTGCTGCTGGCAATGCCCGTCAGCGCCTTTGCGGCGGATGATGTTTTCACGCCGGCGCAAAAGGCCTATTACAAGAACCTGGGGTTGCAAGGCACTACGGTGAATGTGTATAATTGGGGTGAGTATATCTCCGAGGGGCAGGAGGACGCTATGAATACCGTTAAGGAATTTGAGCGGCTCACCGGTGCCAAGGTGAATTATACCAATTTTGAATCAAACGAAAATATGTATTCCAAGCTGTCCGGCGGCGGTGTGTCCTATGATGTGATCATTCCTTCGGACTATATGATCCAGCGCCTGCTGGAGGAGGATATGCTGCTGCCTTTGGACTACGGCAATATTCCCAATTATGACAAGTATATTGCCCCGGACTGCAAGGGGCTGTATTTTGACCCCCAGCAGAAGTACACCGTGTGCTACAACATTGGCACCACGGTGCTGATCTATAACAAAAAGCTGGTGAAAGAAGCGCCTAAAAGCTGGTCTGTGCTGTGGGACGAACAGTACCGGGACAAGGTGCTGATGTTTAACAATTCCAGAGATGCTTTTGCCCTGGCTCAGTTTATGCTGGGACAGGATTTGAACACCACCTCGGAGGAGGATTGGAACGCGGCGGCGGAGCTGCTCGCCAAGCAAAAGGATGCGGTGCGCCCGGTGTATGTGATGGATGAGGTGTTCAACCTGATGGAAAGCGGGGAGTATGCCTTTGCCACCTATTATGCCGGCGATTATATCCTGATGCAAGACAACAATCCGGATCTGGGTTGCTGCTTTCCGGAGGAAGGTGTCAATCTGTTTTATGACGCCATGTGCGTGCCCAAGTGCACACAAAACAAAAAGGGTGCCGAGGCGTTTATCAACTTTATGCAAGAGCCGCAAGTAGCTCTTGCCAATCAGGAGTATATCTACTACGCTTCACCCAATTTGGCGGTGCGGCAGGATGAGAACAATTCCCTGTACGGCAATCCGGTGGTGTACCCTAAGGTATGGCCTAAGGGACAGTATTTTTACAATTTGCCCCAGAATATTCTGGAGCTGCAAAACGACTTGTGGGCTCGGGTTAAAAGCGGCCAGCTGTCAGCAGACGGCAAGGCCCAGGACCGGCGCATTTACTGGGCGTCCGGTGCGGTGGGTGCTGCGGCAGTGGTGGCGGTGGCGGCGCGGCTGATCCATAAGGCTCGCAAGAATAAAGAACAGGATTTGAGGGATCTGTATTGAATACGCAGTTTAAGTGCGCCATCTTTGATTTGGACGGCACGCTGGTGAATACGATTGATGACCTGGGACTGGCTACGGACTATGTGCTGGAGCAGTACGGCCGCACGCCCAAGTGGACCCAGGCAGATTATAAGAAATTGGTAGGCAACGGCGCCAAAAAGCTGGTAGAGCGCGCTTTTGAGCACAAGCTCTCACCGGAACAGCTGGAAGAAGCTTACGCTATGTTTAAGGTGAAGTATAACGCTGTTAAAATGGATCACGCCCATGCCTATCCCGGGATTCAGGCGGCGCTGGATGACTTAAAGACCAGGGGCATTCGCCTGGGCGTTGTCACCAACAAACCGGCGGAAGCTGCCCGGGGTATGGTGGAGCAGATCTTTGGCAAAGACTATTTTGATGTGGTAATCGGCGCCACAGACGACCTGCCCAAGAAACCGGACCCTACCACTGTGCGTATGGCGCTGGAGGCGCTGGGGTGCACCGCCAAGGAGGCGATGTACTTTGGCGACAGTGATGTGGACATGATCACCGGGCGCAATGCGGGGATAGAGACCATCGGTGTGTCCTGGGGCTTTCGCTCCTTTGGGGAACTGTTTGCCCAGCACCCGGCGGCCATTATTGATGACCCCAGTCATATCCCCAGCCTTTTTTGAAAATGTAGGCAAAGCCCTTGACAATATCTGCCGTATTTGCTATAATTCTATGCGTTGAGCGAGAGTGGCGGAATCGGCAGACGCGCACGTTTGAGGGGCGTGTGGGGTGACTCGTACGGGTTCAAGTCCCGTCTCTCGCACCAAGAAAAGACCTTGACGGATGTATGTCCGCAGGGTCTTTTCTTTTTTTTTGCTTGGCAGAATCGTTTGCTTGTGCTTGACTTCGCAAAGATTAATATCTATAATGACAGGTGTAATGTTGTTGTGAGAGAGTGGTGCTTTTTGAGTCAGAGAATCCTTTTTGTTTCTGAAAATAGAGGATTTAGAAACTATTCATTAGACGCATTAAAACTGGTTGCGTCCTTTTTTGTTGTGTTCATTCATGTAAGCTTTGGAGGTGCTTTTGGTGAAGTGATAAAGGCACTTGCCGGATTTGCTGTTCCGATTTTCTTTTTAACCTCCGGTTATTTTTCTTATAATGTTATCCAACACTCCGATTTTAACAAGATTGCAAAACGAATAAAATCTGTTTTATTGATTTTCGTCATGGCGTTCGTGCTATATTCGATCCTGTATATTGCACTGAACGGCATAAATTCGTTCTTATCTTTTTTTGCGATACGAGATACATATATTAAGTTCGTTTTTTTTAATAACTTTGAAAATACTTTTTTTACGCCTTTATGGTTTTTACCAGCTTTGATATACTGCTATCTTGCTGTTTTGCTTTTGATGCGTTTAAAGTTAACGAGAATTTTACCCATTGGAATGATCCTTTTTGTTGTGCAGGTAATTTTGTCCGGAGTTGTTATGAAACGATATCAGCTGTCGGATGTTTTTGCTCGTAATTTTTTAATTGCGGGATTGCCATATTTTTCGGCTGGTTATTCCATTCGGTTGCACAAAGACTTCTTATGTAAAGTTGGCAAGAAGCCTGTGCTTTACACACTTATTGGAAGTTTGGCTTTGTTTTTTGCACTGTACTTTACAATTGGCTGTGAGAAGATTGCTGTTATCGGCGTGGCTATATCCTTGTTCGTTTTGTCTGTTCAAGGAAGCTTGTGCGTTAAGCAAGAGGGTTGGCAACTGGTTTTGCAAAAAGCCTCTTTATATATCTATATTTTGCATTGGCCGATTTGGATTTTAATAACACATTTTCATTTGAATTGTTTTGGTTGGCTAAATCCTATAATTGCTTTAGCGGTAACCTTTTTGCTGTCGTTGCCGGTTGTTTTTTTGAATCAAAGATTTAAAAGAGCAAAAAAGGCTCAAGCGCTTGGTGTATAAGTCGAGTGTGCCTCAATCGATTTTTTGTCGAAGCTTGCGTTTTATGTTAGACAAAACACCCTGCCCGGGTTGTGAACTGCCGGGTGGGGTGTTTTGCTGCTTGACTTTCGATAGGGCTATCCCGTATAATGATAGTCCGACTGTAAGAATGGGGGATTTTTTTATATGTCTAAGTCAAAGAATGCAAAGCGCTTCGGCACCCGTTGGGGCTTTATTTTAGCGTCCGTGGGTTCGGCCGTGGGTATGGCCAATGTGTGGGGCTTTCCCAACAAAATGGGCCAGAACGGCGGCGGGGCGTTTTTGCTGATCTATTTATTGTTTGTCGTGCTGTTCGGCTGTATTGCGCTGCCGGCGGAATTTGCTGTGGGTCGCTGGGCCGGCACCGGCACCCTGGGCTCTTATGCCCGCGCCTGGCGCTCACGCAGTCCCAAGGCGGAGAAGGCCGGGGGTGCCCTTGGGTGGCTGCCGCTGGCCGGGTCTATGTGCATTGCCATCGGCTATGCGGTAATCGTCAGCTACGTGCTCAAGGCGCTGGTGGATTCGGTCACCGGCACGCTAATGACTGTGGATACCGCCAGCTGGTTTCAGGCTTTCTCTACAAAGGATTTTTCTGTGGTACCGTATCATATAATCGTGGTGGTGGGCACGCTGCTGACCCTGCTGCTGGGTGCCAACAGCATTGAAAAGACCAATAAAGTGATGATGCCGCTGTTTTTTATTATCTTCCTGGTGCTGGCGGTGCGTGTGGCGCTGCTGCCCGGCGCTGCCGAGGGCTATCGGTTTATGCTTACACCCCATTGGGACGCTTTAAAGGATCCTAAGGTTTGGATCAGCGCCATGGGACAGGCTTTCTTTTCCTTGTCCGTCACCGGCAGCGGTATGATTGCCTACGGCGCCTATTTGTCCAAAGAGGAGGATGTGGTAGGTGTTGCTCGCCATACGGCACTGTTTGATACCATTGCGGCGCTGGTGGCGTCCTTGGTGATTATTCCCGCGTGCTTCTCTTACGGGCTGGATGTGGGGGCAGGCCCCGGTCTGCTGTTTGTGACTCTGCCGGAGATCTTGCAGGACATTCCCATGGGACGTTTGTTTGCGGTGATTCTTTATGTGGCAATGATCTTTGCCGGGGTCAGCTCCCTGCAAAATATGTTTGAGGCGGTGGCAGAGTCCCTGCTTCATCGATTCCCCAAGCTGAGCCGCAAGGTGGTGCTGGTACTGCTGGCGGTGGTGTGCCTGGGCGCCGGGATCGGGATGGAGACCATCTCTAAGTGGGGACCGTGGATGGATCTGGTGTCGATTTATATTATCCCCATCGGTGCCACCCTGGGCGCTGTGTCCTGGTTCTTTATTATGAAGAAGGACGATCTGCTGGCGGCGGTGAATACCGGCAGCGGTAAGCGCCATGGTGCGCTTTGGTATAATGTGGGCCGTTTTGTCTATGTTCCCCTGGCAGCGCTGCTGTGCGGGGTGGCACTGATCGCGCATGTGGCGTTTTAATGTTGCATAAAGTGGACGAAAAATCGGAGAATTTGCATTTTTAGTCTTTACTATCACGCATTAGTGTGCTAAAATAATTGCAGATTTCAATTTGGAGGCCATTATGGGACTGAATTTGCATAATAAGAATTTGGACTTTTTGTTTAAGGCTGTGCTGGCGCTGGAGAATGTAGAGGAGTGTTACGATTTCTTTGAGGATCTGTGCACCGTGCAGGAGCTCAACGCCATCAGCCAGCGCATTGTGGTGGCAAAGATGCTGTCCGAAAAATGCGTATATACGGATATTGTCAACGAGACCGGTGCGTCTACCGCTACCATCAGCCGGGTGAACCGCTCTTTGCAGTACGGCTGCGATGGGTATGACAAGATCTTTGAGCGGATCGACCGGCAAGAGCAGGGCAATGATGAATCCGTATGATGCCTGGGCGCAGGTCTATGACCGCCTGACGGAAAATGTGGAGTATGAAGCCAGAAGTGCGTACATTTCCGGCTTCTTTTTGCAATATGGGATAGAACCGGGGGCACAGGTGCTGGATCTGGCCTGCGGCACCGGCAGTATCAGCCGCTGCCTTCTGGAGCGGGGCTACCGGGTTACCGGGGTGGATCTGTCTGCGGATATGCTTACCATCGCCCAAAGCAAGTGCCCGGAAGGCGCATTTTATCGGGCGTCCATGACGGAATATTCTGCCCCGGCACAGTTTGATGCCTGCGTGTGTTTGCTGGACAGTATCAATCACTTAACGGCTTTGTCCGATGTGGAAGATTGCTTTTGCCGTGTGGCGGAGAATTTACGCCCCGGCGGGCTGTTTCTGTTTGATGTGAATACGGTTTATAAGCACCGGCAGGTGCTGGCAGGACAGACCTTTGTGTTTGATGAAGAAGATTATTATTTGGTGTGGGACAATGAGGCACTGGACGATACGGCAGTGCGGGTGCTCATCGACCTGTTTTGCTATAACGGCGAGAGTTATGACCGCTTAAGCGACAGCTTTATCGAGCGGGCCTATACCCATCGGCAGCTAACGGCGGCACTCTCGGCATTTGAGATTTTGGGTCGCTATGCGGAGCTGACCACAGACGCCCCCGGGCCGGAGACCCAGCGGGTGTTTTATGTTTGCAAGAGAAAGGAATAATGCCATGGGCAAGATCGTAAGATTTATCACAGAGGACGGCAGCGCCTTTATTTTGGCGGCGGATACCACGGATATTGCCGCTCGGGCGGAGCAGATTCACCACACCTCTGCCGTGACCACAGCGGCTTTAGGCCGCCTGCTGACGGCAGCGTCTATGATGGGCGATATGCTCAAGGGCGCGGACGACAGCGTGACCCTGCGCCTGAACGGCGGTGGACCGGCAGGCTCGCTGATCGCTGTGTCGGACAGCAAGGGCAATCCACGGGGCTATGTGCAAAACCCGGTGGTGGAGCTGCCGCTGAACGATAAGGGTAAGCTGGATGTGCGGGGCGCCGTAGGTACGGACGGCTATCTGTATGTAATGAAAGATGTGGGGCTAAAGGAGCCGTATGTGGGTCAGACCGCCATTGTCAGCGGCGAGATCGCAGAGGATATTACCAATTATTTTGCCGTGTCCGAGCAGACCCCTTCTGTGTGCGCCTTGGGTGTGCTGGTGAACCCGGACCTGACCGTGCAGTGCGCCGGCGGCTTTTTGATCCAGTTGTTGCCCGGCTGCCCGGAGGAGACCATCTCCGCGATTGAGACGGCCATCGACTCTATCCCGCCGGTGACCACCATGCTGGCACAGGGGCTGACGGTAGACGAGATTGCCGCCAAGGCTATGGGCACCTTGAAAATCGACAAACTGGACGAATATCCCATTGCCTATCGCTGCAACTGCACCCGGGAGCGGGTGGAGACGGCGCTGCTCACTGCAGGGGAAGAAGAACTGCACCAGATGATTGACGCAGGGGAGGATATTCAGGTGGAATGCCACTTCTGCGACAAGACTTACAGCTTCACACCGGAGCAGTTAAACGACCTGCTAAAAAAATCCAAATAAAATTGAAAAAAGGTGTTGACTTTTCGGGAAAGTTATTGTATTATATAACCCGTCGCTGATGGCGACACCTTGTGGAAGTTTAGCTCAGCTGGGAGAGCATCTGCCTTACAAGCAGAGGGTCACAGGTTCGAGCCCTGTAACTTCCACTTTTTTTATGCAAAAAAGTATCCCTCCTGCGAAATGCGGTGAGGGTCTTTTTATTGCGAACAGCGAGGAAAAATACAGAAAGAGGAACGGGGGAAATTCTATGCAGTCAAATTGCGAAACCTGTATGTATTTTGGATATGACGAGGAATTTGAGGAATATTTCTGCGAAGTGAATCTGGATGAGGATGAAATGGAAAAATTTCTCACGGACAGCTTTCAAGGAGGCTGTCCCTATTACCGTTTGGAGGATGAATACCGGACGGTGCGTAAGCAGATGTAAAGAAAGGGTCGAAACAATCAAAATTGTTTCGACCCTTTTTTCGGTATAACGTGAAAAAGTAGGGAAATGCAGCTACGAATCAGCGGATGGATTGATAATTCTGTAAAATCCGGATATACTAACAACAATTTACGAAGCTTACGAAACGGAGGGATGACTTTGATTTATACGGTAACGGTGAATCCTTCGGTGGATTATGTGGTGCAACTGGGCGAATTTCACCTAGGGATGGTAAACCGTGCGCTGAATGAGGCGGTTTTTTCGGGCGGCAAGGGTATCAACGTCGCTATGATTTTGCAGAATCTAGGTGTAAGTAATCGTGCGCTGGGATTTCTGGCAGGCTTTACGGGTGATTTTATTGAGAAGGATTTGCGACGGCGCGGCTGTCGGACGGATTTTGTCCGTTTGGAAAAGGGTTTCAGCCGTATCAATGTGAAGCTGAAGGGGCAGGAAGGCAGCGAAATCAACGGCAGTGGCCCTGCGGTAGATCAGGCGGCGGTGCAGGCGCTTTTTGAGAAGATAAGCACCCTGCAGAAAGGAGATATTCTGATTATTTCGGGCAGCGTACCGCTCTCGCTGCCACAGGATTTTTATGAAAGAATCCTGGATTTATTGAAGGGGCGTGAGATTGATACGGTTGTGGATGCGACGGGGGAGGCGCTGCTGAAAACTCTGCGGTATGAGCCGTTTCTTATTAAGCCGAACCTTCAGGAATTGGAGGAGCTGGCGGAAAGACGTTTATTCACGCGCGAGGAAATCATTGCACAGGGAAAACGCCTGCAGGAGATGGGGGCGAAAAATGTGCTGATTTCTCTGGCGGCGGAGGGGGCAATCCTTCTGACGGCGGAGGGGGAGATTTTATTCGGCGAAGCCCCGAGAGGAAAGCTAGTCAATGCTGTTGGAGCGGGGGACTCTATGGTGGGCGGCTTTGTGGCAGGATGGGTGAAAACGGGCAACTACTGTGAGGCGCTACAATGGGGTGTTGCGGCAGGCAGTGCGAGTGCATTCTGTGAAACCTTGGCAACGGGGGAAGAAATTCGGAGATTATATGACGAAACCATCAATATCATTCGTGAGGAATGTTAAGAAAGGATGTATTTTCGATGAGAATTTCGGAGTTGTTGCAAAAAGAAAGCATTGCTCTTGGCAGAAAGCCACAGGATAAGGCGGATGCCATCGGGCAGATGGTGGAGCTGCTGGCGAAAAGCGGCAGTTTAGAGGATAAAAAGAAATTCAAGCAGGCAATTTTAGAGAGAGAACGCCTTTCTACCACAGGCATCGGTGAGGGCATTGCCATTCCACATGGCAAAAGCAGTGCGGTGAAACGGGCGGCGTTGGCGGCGATGGTTGTGCCACAGGGCGTGGATTTCGCGAGTGCGGACAGTGCGCCGGTGCATTTATTATTTATGATTGCGGTGCCTGAGGAGGGGGCGGAACTGCATCTGGAGGTATTGGAACGGCTTGCCGCCATGCTGATGGATGAGGATTTTCGCAAAAGGCTGACTGCGGCAAAGGATGCGGCAGAATTTCTGCATATTTTAAGCATAGAGGAGGAAAAACGCTTTGCGGAGACTGCGGAAAAGCAGGAATATGATTATGACGTTCTGGCGGTGACTGCCTGCCCGACGGGGATTGCGCATACCTTCATGGCGGCGGAAAGTCTGGAAAACAAGGCGCGCGAGATGGGCATTACCATTAAGGTGGAAACCAACGGGAGCGGCGGTGCGAAAAATGTGCTGACGGCGAAGGAAATCCGAGCGGCGAAGGGAATTATTGTTGCGGCGGATAAAAATGTGGAGATGCAGCGGTTTTATGGGAAAAGGGTCTTGCAGGTGCCTGTTGCGGACGGGATTCGCAAGCCGGAGGTGCTGTTAGGAAAAATCTTGCAGGGCGAAGCACCTGTTTACGGCGAGGGTAAGGATGTGGAAATGGCGGACGGCAGAGAGGAAGTCCGCGGCAGAGGGAAGAAGGTCTATCGTGATCTGATGAACGGCGTTTCGCACATGCTTCCGTTTGTCATCGGCGGCGGTATTCTGATTGCGGTTGCGTTCCTTTTGGATGATTACAGCCTGAATCCTGCCAATTTCGGCTCCAACCTGCCGCAGGCTGCTTTTTTCAAGGCAATCGGGGATGCGGCGTTTGGCTTTATGCTCCCGATTCTGGCAGGCTATATCGCGATGGGGATTGCAGACCGACCTGCGCTTGCACCCGGCTTTGTGGGCGGCTTTCTGGCGAAGGAGGGCGGCAGTGGCTTTTTGGGGGCGCTCCTGGCAGGCTTTGCGGCAGGGTATCTGATTCTGCTGCTGAAGAAGCTCTTTGATAAGCTGCCGCGTTCTCTGGAGGGAATCAAGTCCATTCTGCTCTACCCCGTTTTCGGGATTCTCCTGATGGGGTTATTGATTCAGCTGATTATCAATCCGCCTGTGGCATGGCTGAATGAAGCGCTTTACGGGCTTCTGGCGCGGCTTGGCACCGGTAGCCGTGTACTGCTTGGGGTTCTTCTGGGTGGTATGATGAGCGTGGATATGGGCGGTCCGATCAATAAGGCGGCGTATGTATTCGGTACGGCATCTCTTGCGAGTAATGAATTTCAGATTATGGCGGCGGTTATGGCAGGCGGCATGGTGCCGCCGTTGGCGTTGGCGCTGGCAGTATTCGCCTTCCGGGATAAATTCAGCGAAAAGGAACGGCAGTCCGGCGTGGCAAATCTGATTATGGGGGCATGCTTTATTACGGAGGGGGCGATTCCCTTTGCGGCAGCTGACCCTTTGCGCGTTCTGCCTGCCTGTATTATCGGCTCTGCGGTGGCAGGGGGATTGAGCATGTTTTTTGGCTGCGGACTGCGCGCACCGCATGGCGGCATTTTCGTTCTGCCCGTCATCAGTCATCCCTTCGGCTTTCTGGCAGCGGTTATTCTGGGGGCGCTGGTCGGGATGCTCCTGCTTGGCGTTTTGCGAAAAAGAATTGAGCCGAGCGAGTCATAACCGTAATTTTCCATCGGAAAGTCCCTTGCGTCTTTCGGCTGAATCTTTTATACTAATATAGAGAATTTTGGCGAATTTGTTTCAATCTGGGGGAAGCCCCAATCGTTTCCCTGCCCTTGGGCGGGGGTTACATAAAACAGCTTCGCCGCCGAAGGTTGTGAAGGAATGAACGTGCATTTACAAGAATGGGGAAAAGCCATCCTGCAGGCGGCTGTGATTATTGTGATTCTGTTTTTCTTCTGCTGGCCTATGCGGATTTCGGGCAGCTCCATGGAATCGACCATGAAGGATGGGGAAATCGTGCTGATGAGCCGCTTTGCGACGATGCAGGAAAAATATGAAACGGGCGATATTGTGATGTTCCATTATTATGATGCGGACGGGGGAAAAACGGTGGTAAAACGCATCATTGCCACAGAGGGCGACCACATCCGGATTCTGGCGGATGGCGGTGTGGAGGTGAACGGAGCAAGATTGCAGGAGGAATATGTCCACGACAGAACGGACGGCCTGGTGGATATGACTGTGCCGAGGGGAACGGTATTTGTGATGGGGGATAACCGTGGGGAAAGCTTTGACAGCCGCAACATGGGTGCAATTCCCTGTGAGGACTTGAAGGGGAAGGTGTTTTTCCGCCTGTTCCCTTTGGGAAGGATTCGGTAAACATAACATAAAAAGCATTGTCGGAGAAATGCTCCGGCAATGCTTTTTTGCACAGAAAAATTTTTAGCGATGGGGGAGATATTCCAGAAACCGTCTGACGGCAAGCGGAGCAGTTTTTCTGTCGCGCAGGGCAAGGACGATATCTCGATGGAAGGAGGGAACGGTTTCTCTTACCGCCACCTGATAGGGAATCCGCTTCAAAATCAGACGGGGCAGAAGGCTGACTCCAAGACCGCTTTCCACAATGGAGAGAATGGCGTAATCATCCCAAGTAATAAAACGGACATTGGGCGAAAGACCTTCTCTGCGGAAAAAATCGGCAATTTCGGCATTTTTGTCCTTCTCCAGCATCAGAAACGGCTCTTTGCAGAGGGCATCAAGAAAGATGCGCTCCGCCTGCGCTAAGGGGTGTGCTGTAGGGAGGGTAGCAAGAAAATCATCCCGTTCCAGAAAAATCGTATCCAAATCGGGACGGACGGGCAGGCAGAGAAAGCCGCAGTCTACCCGCCCTTCCTGAATCCATGCTTCAATTTCGCGATAATCCCCCAGAAGAAATTCATATTCGATATTGGGATAATCCTTCTGAAATTCCCTGATGATACTGGGGAGCCAATGTGTTGCAACACTGGAAAAGGTTCCGATGCGAATCAGCCCTGCGGTAAGCTCCTTTACATCCCCTGCCTGCTGCAAAAGAGACTGATAGGCATTGCAGAGCGTTGCGGTTTTGGGCTATCTGGAGACGTTTTCGGCTGTGGTGCTTTCGGCAGTGCTGCTGCGGGAGGGGATGAGTCTCCTGCGGCTTCTGGGCGTGGGATGCATCTTAGGCGGCGCTATGCTTGCGGAGATGAGTGGGAAAAAGACAAGGTCCTCCTTTTCAGAATAAAAGAAGCGGTGAAACACTCCCTCGTTTCACCGCTTCTTTTTGTACAAGCCCCGTTTTCGACTTAAGCTACAAGTTCTTCCGCCATTTTTACAAGTTCATCTCCGCTCAGTTTGCCGTTAATCTGCAATAACTGATACTGCATGCCGTCCTTTACGAAGGTAGCACTCTGTATCTCGTTCAGTTCCACTTCCGCAGAGCCATAGCTGAATACCAGATCGCCGTTTGCTTTGGCAGCTTTATCTGCATCCGTCAGTTCATAATCGGCAGGAACAACCTTATTTGTGTAGCTGTAGTAGTAAATATCGGTATCTCCGACAGTTTTTGCGACACTGCCCTGCAATTCCGCCTGAGAATTGTATTTATCCTGTGCAAAGATAACAATGTCGCCGTCCTTTTCATAGTCAAAGGAAACGGATTTGAATTTTTCGATGGAATTGCCGTTTTCATCCGTCAGATTATTGTTGATGATGTTTCCATCCTGGAAGGCATAGCCGTTTGCAAAGTTGTCAATCAGAATGGGGGTATAGCCGATATCCTTCTTCACCTGCTGTGCTGTTGGCAGGGTTTTATAATCCGCGAAGGAAGAAGAGGAGCTGAACCAGTTGGATACCAGTCCGTTTGCGGCAAACGCCGTTACACTGAGCGCCAGTGTTGCAGCAAGGGCGATACATGCTGTTTTCTTTTTGGATTTCATAATGACAGTCTTCCTTTCTGTATATGCGGAATCGAGTGTCCGGTTGACATTCCGTTTGATTGCCTGTATATCAACGGCAAACGGACTGCAAACATCCCTGTTCTTTGGATTGATATTTAATTCTTCAAACAAGTCGTTTTTTTGCTTCATAACAGTCCCTCCGCATGTAATAAAATTTCTTTCAGTTTTCGTTTTCCTCTGGAAAGCTTGGTTTTTACGGTAGATGGGTTTACGCCGGTCGCCTTTGCGATTTCTCGGATTTTTTCACCGAATTTATAATACCGCACAAAGATTTCATTATCCGGTTCCCCTAAGCTCATAACGGCATCCCAGACAACACTGTCTGCTGTGTTCTCCTCCAAAACTGCGGCTTCGTCGGGAAGCTCAATTTCGTCAAGGCTGGTGTAGTCTCTCTGCTTATTTAATTTCTTTAATGCGAAGTTTCGGGCAACCGCGGCGAGGTAGGCACGCAGCGTACCCTTTTCCAAATCAATGGTATCTGCGTTTTTCCAGAGCGTTACAAACACATCTGATAGGATTTCCTCGATATCCTCCTTCGGCAGTCGGTTCCCGAGCATATTATAAAGAACCGTGCTGAGATAGGGGGTATAGACCTCGATTGCTTCGTCGATTGCATTTCTTTTTCTATTTTTGAGCCGCATGAGCAGCTTTTCTTCCTCTGCCATTTCAAACCTACTTTCTTTTGTAAGTGTAAAAGGATTTGTAAAGCGCCTTACACTCTTATATATCCCGAAAAGTCGAAAAAGGTTTCATTTCTGAAAAAATAGTTTTTTATACCATAAGGCAAAAGAACGCTTTTCTGCAAGAAAAAAGGCCTGCTGCCTGCAAAATACAGACAACAAGCCCGATTTTTTTAATGAATCTGTTTGATGATGAGTAGCTTCTGCCCAGGATAAATGAGATCGGGGTTTTCGATTTCATTGACCGCGAGAATATTCTCCACTGTTGTGCGGTAGCGCTTGGCAATTTTCCAGAGCGTATCCCCCGGCTGTACCATATAAATCACCGCACCTGCCATGGGGGAGGGGGCTGCTTCCTCCTCCGGCGTGATATCCTTCACGATTTCCGCCGTTTCGTCTCGCAGGACAACGGCTTCCATGGTGACGGCGGCACGCAGCTCGCCCTCCTGCTCGGAAAGCATCTGAAAATCCAGATCATCCAGACGCAGCTGCACCGCGGCAGCATCGCCCTCAGCCACGCCACGCAGCTCCATCATTTGCCCGAAGGGAATCCCGCGTTCCAGCATACAGAGCGGTGTTTCGTCATTCTCGCAGTGATACAGCAGGCTGACGGTCAGAACGCCATCGGCTTCTACGGCATCTGTGGCGGTGCGTGCTTCGGAAAGGCGCACCTCGCCCCAAATCTCCTCTGCGCGGAGCAGGGGCTTTTCGCTTTCCTCTAAGTGAATCCGTTCCTTCAGAGAGAATTGGTTTTTCCCGCTGCCGACGGTGACGGGGTAGGTGACGGTTTCCTTTTCGAGTGTGACTGTGCCTGCCGGGGCATAGGCATCCTGCAGGATTTCCCGTTCAACGGTTTCTCTGCCCTGCAAGGCGGCGCTGACAGCGACATCGACTGCAAGCTGTCTTGCCTCGCCGTCTTCATCTACGGTAGGGGTCAGCTTTGCATCCTCAATCTGCAAAGTGCCGGTCAATTCGGTTTTCGGCTCGATGCCTTCCCCCTCCAGATAGCCGCTAAAAGGGATTTTTTCGCAGAAGTTGCCGAGATTGCCCTCGGTATCGCAATACAGCATACAAATGCGCAGATTGCCACGCACCATCACCTTACCATCCATGGCGCGAATATCCTGCTCTGTGAGGTCGATGGTCTGCCAGAGGACATCTGCAATTTCGGGCTTGGCGGAGGGCAGGGTGATTTCCTCCTTGACGGTGAAGCGGTCTTTCAGGGGAGCGGTGTTCTGCTCCATCCGCAGTATGCCTTGCAAACATTCAATGCCCTCACCGCTGATACCGCTCAGAATTTCTGTATGATTCTGACGCTCGCCTGTTGCGGTCACGCCAAGGACAGCCTTCACGCCGATTTTTCTATCATTGATAATCTGGCAGTCCAGATGCTCCGGGGCAGCGTCGAGGGAGGTTTCCATATCCTTTTCCAGACCGTCGATATGTAAAAAATCCTCAAGGGGCAGGCTTGCCTGCATGGCATACAGCGGACGCTCGCCGTTTTTTGCCCGATAGAGCACAGAGATTTCCAGATCGCCCGAAAAGGAAATGCGGTCATCGGTGACGCGTTTTTCTCTGATTTTCACGTTTCCCTGACAGCGCAGGATTTCCTGCAGATCCGGCTTACTGTCGGGGACGATCATATCTCCTTCCAGAAGAATTTGAGAGGAACCGCTTGCGGCAGTATCCTTCCAGTTCATATCCATTGTTTCCTTTGCCAATGTCAACGGCATAAAAACCCTCCTATTCTGAATCAAGTATCCTTCTTTTGCAAAAATGCCAAACAAATCTACACTTTGTCTCTATGCAAATATATGAAGGGGAGGGGATTTTATGAATGATATTTGAGGGGAAGGGATAAAACGTCCGCGACCTTTGGGAAATCTTCTCTGAAAAGGGGAAATGTCCGCTATTCTTGAGAAATCTTTTTCAAAAAAAGCAAACGCTACGCATTTTAAATATTTTGAAAAAGAATTCTCTGCGAGCGGACGAGAAGTTAAATAGTCCGCTGACCTCGGAAAATCTTCCCCCGAAAAAGAAAAACACTTCGTATTTTAAATATTTCGGGAAAGAATTTCCTTCGTGCGGATATAATGCAACCTTCGGGAAATCTTCTCTGAAATAGGAAATGCGTTGCATTTAAAATATTTCATCGAAGAATTCCCTGTGGGCGGACGATTATTTAATTTCCTGTTCCAGTGTATTAAACTCTGGGGTATCGAAAAATTCTGCAAGGGTAATATCCAGACCATCGCAGAGCATTTTCAGTGTGAGGATTTTTGGGTTATTGCTATTTCCGTAGAGGATACTTTTCAGAGAAGAAGGGGAAACGGCAGAAATCGTTGCCAGTTTATTGATGGTAAGGTTACGTTCCTCGCAAAGCTGCAAGATGCGGTTTCTGATTGCGGTAATGGTATTCATGTGGGTATCCTCCTATTTGTTTTTTTCAGAATACCCAGAATTTATAGACAAAATAGGCGATACATGATACCATATAGGCGATACATAGCCTATTTTCCGCTTTGAGGTGATTTTATGTCGGACTTTGCAAAGAATTTAAGAAGATATAGAAAACGAAAGAATTATTCTCAGGAAAAATTAGCAAAAGAATTACATTACGGATATACTGCGATTGCAAATTATGAAAGCGGAAGGAACGAACCTTCGATTGACGATTTGATTCGTTTGGCGAAAGCATTAAATGTAACAGTAGATGAACTGATTGGAATGAAATTCACATCAAAAGAGGAAGAACTGGTTGCGTGCTTTTTAAAATTAAATGAAGAGAACCAAAATAGAATTATGGATTTGATACAAGCCCTTCAGCCAGAGAATTGACAGAGTGGATTATCCTGTAGTATTGTTTAGTTAGAGGTGAGGAAAGATGAGACCACTGAAACAGAAGGTCAGCGTTACGCTGGATGAAGACATTGTAAAAAGAGTGAAGGAATTATCGGAGGAGCAACAGCGTTCTTTTTCGCAATATATCAATTTAGTTTTAACAGAGCATTTGAAGCATTTAGAGCAAACGGAAAAATAGAATATCGTATTTTTTACAAGCCCTTCAACTTGATTGAAGGGCTGATTTTTCGTCGTAAATTTTGCCGCCGCAGCAGGAATTTCCATGCAATTTCTTTGCGTCCTTATGATGGATATGCTATAATATACAATTAGCAAGCGTATACCCATTTTTCGGGTTCGCGCCTGCGGCGGACAAGGGTTTTTATGATTTTTACGCAGAGGTGTATGATGAAAGGCTATTTTATTTCCGTGGAGGGCGGCGATGGCAGCGGCAAATCCACACAGATGCAGAGAATAGAGGCATATCTGACAGAGATGGGGCAGGAAGTCCTTCTGACCAGAGAGCCGGGCGGTACGCCGATGGCAGAAAAAATCCGAGAGATGATTCTTGACCCTGCCAACAGGGACTTGACGGGGCGTGCGGAAATGCTGCTGTATGCGGCGGCGCGCGCACAGCACGTTGAGGAAAAAATTCTTCCTGCACTCAGGGCAGGAAAGACGGTGCTTTCTGACCGTTTCACCGATTCCAGCATTGCCTATCAGGGCTTCGGCAGAGGTCTTGGGGATATGGTGGCAGAGGTAAACCGCATTGCGACAGGCGGCGTGGAGCCGGATCTGACGATTTTTCTGAACATCACCCCTGCGGCGGGGATGGCGCGGAAAAACCGACAGGACGGGCATGTGCTTGACCGTCTGGAGCAGGAAAAGGCGGCATTTCATGAAGCGGTGTATGCAGGCTATTTGCAGCTTGCGAAGGAAAACAGCACAAGAATTGCGGATATTGATGCGGACAGACCTGTCGAGGCTGTCTTTGCGGATATCCGAAAAGCGTTAGACAGAGTATTTGGCTTTGCGCCACAAAAATAAGGAGGGGTTTTTATGAAACTCATCATTGCGATTATTCAGGACGAGGATGCGAGCGAAGTAATCTCTCATCTGAACGAAGCAAAATTTCAGGTAACGAGACTTTCCACAAAGGGTGGCTTCCTGCGCGCAGGCAACACCACCATTATGACAGGTGTGGAGGATGAAAAGGTAGAAGGCGCGCTGAAAATCATCGAGGAAAACAGCAAGGCGCGTACCCAGTATGCGACACTGCCCTCCTCCTGCGGTGCGATGCATGGGCTGATTCTGGCACCCATTGAGGTAAAGGTCGGCGGTGCAACGGTATTTGTACTGGATGTGGAGCAGTTCCACAAATATTGATTCCGAAAAAATCCAAGGAAAGGAGCGGCGGATTTGTATACATTTGAGGAAATCCGAGGGAATACCCCTTTGGTGGAGCAGCTTAGGCGTTCTGCCGCGAGCGGAAGAAGCTCCCATGCCTATCTTTTCCTGGGCGGCGCAGGGGCAGGCAAGCGGTTGATTGCAAATACCTTTGCGAAGGCGCTGCAATGCGAAGGCGAAAAACGCCCCTGCGACAGCTGCAAAAGCTGCCATGCCTTCAATCATGGCAACCACCCTGATGTGATTTATTTTCAGCCGTTGAAAAACGGGAAAACCTACACGATTGAGGATGTGCGCGAGCAGCTTCTGGAAACGGTGGATTTAAAGCCGTTTCAGTATGAAAAGAAAATTTATATCATCGAAAAGGCGGATACCTTGAATATCCAGAGCCAGAATGCGCTTCTAAAAACGCTTGAGGAGCCGCCTGCCCATGCGGTATTTTTGCTTCTGGCGGAGCGTGCCGAGGCATTCCTGCCGACGATTCTTTCCCGTGTGGTGGTGATGAAAATTCGTCCGCTTTCGGCGGAAACGATTGCAGATTACCTCATGCAGGCAGGTCATTTGGCAGAGGAAAGCCATATCCTTTCGGCATATGCCCAAGGGCGAATCGGGCAGGCGCTGGAGCTTGTCGAGGATGAAGGCTTTCGGGAAATGCGGCAGGATATTCTGGGCAAATTAGAAGTACTGCCCTCCATGAGCGAGGGGGATGCCTATCTGCTTGCGAAGGATTTGGAGGGCTATAAAAACGATTTGCGTTTTCTGGATATTATGGAATTATGGTATCGCGACCTGCTGACGGCAAAAAGCCTGCGGGAGGAAGGATACCTCATACAAAGAGATAAAAAGGATGCCATCTTTCGGGCGGCGAAGGAGCCTGCGGCACTTCTGGCGAAGAAGGCAGCCGCAGTCAGAACCGCACGAATGCGTCTGGCACAGAATGCAAATTTTCGGCTGACGATGGAAGTCATGCTGATGGATTTAAAGGAGACTGGTAAATGATAGAAGTAGTTGGAATTCGGTTCAAGAAGGCAGGGAAGATGTATTATTTTGACCCTGCCGGCATCAAACTGGAAAAGGAAGACGGCGCTATCGTGGAAACGGCGAGAGGAATTGAATATGGCACAGTCATCAAGGGCAACAGCTTTGTGCCGGAGGAGGCCATTGTTCCGCCGCTGAAGCAGGTGATGCGCAGAGCAACAGAGGAGGATACAAAATCCGTAGAGCAGAACCATAAGAAGGAAACAGAGGCTTTTGGGATTTGTCTGGAAAAAATCTCCCGTCTGGGTCTGGATATGAAGCTGGTGGATGTGGAGATGACGTTTGACAGAAATAAGCTGATTTTCTATTTCACCTCTGACGGGCGTGTGGATTTCCGTGAGCTGGTAAAGGAACTGGCGGCGGTATTCCGCATGCGTATCGAGCTGCGCCAGATTGGCGTAAGGGATGAAGCAAAAATGCTCAACGGCATCGGCATCTGTGGCAGACCGCTTTGCTGTGCAAGCTTTCTGGGAGATTTTCAGCCTGTATCCATTAAGATGGCGAAGGAGCAGAATCTTTCCCTCAATCCCACAAAAATCAGCGGTATCTGCGGCAGATTGATGTGTTGTCTGAAATATGAAGAGGATGTTTATGAGGAACTCAATAAAAAGCTGCCCCGCGTGGGGGATATTATTTCCACGCCCGACGGTACAGGTGAAATTCTCACCACAAATGTGCTGATGCAGCAGGTAAAGGCGGCAGTCAGAAAGGCGGAGAATGATCCCCCAACCATCGGGTTCTATCATGTGGATGAAATCAAGCTGATTCGCTCCAAGAAGAAGCGCAAGCAGAATCCGGAGGGCGAAAAGCATCATGAGGAATGATATTACCATCCATCCCCATGAGAGAGTGGATGATTTGCATCGGGACGGGCATCTGATTATTCAGGACCCAAAGCGCTTCTGCTTTGGCGTGGATGCAGTCATTCTCAGCGGCTTTGCGAAGGTAAAAAAGGGCGAGAATGTACTGGATTTAGGCACAGGCACAGGCATTATTCCGATTCTTCTGGCGGCAAAAACAGAAGGAAAGCATTTCACCGGTCTGGAAATCCAGACGGAGAGTGCGGAAATGGCAAACCGCAGTGTGCTTTTGAATGAGCTGGAGGAACGGGTTTCCATCAAAGAGGGGGATATCAAGGAAGCGGTGCAGCTGTTCGGGGCATCCTCGTTTGATGTGGTGACATCCAATCCGCCCTATATGAATGAGGGTGGCGGTCTGGTGAATCCCTTTGCGGCAAAAGCAATCGCAAGGCATGAGATTTTATGCTCCTTGGAGGATGTGGTTGCGGCGGCGGCACGACTGCTCCGACCCTTGGGGCGGTTTTATATGATTCACAGACCGCACCGCCTGACGGATATCATGGTGCTTCTGCGACAGTATAAGCTGGAGCCGAAGCGGATTCGTTTCGTGCAGCCCTACGCCGATAAGGAGCCGACCATGGTTCTGGTGGAGGCGGCAAGGGGCGGCAAGCCCATGGTGAAGGTGGATGCACCTCTGGTGATTTATCAGGCACCGCAGGAATATACCGAGGAAATTGTAGAGATTTATTACGGAAAGGGACAGGCGTAAGGCGTTTGTTTATGGCAGGCTATGGCAGGAACATTGTATCTTTGTGCCACGCCCATCGGCAATCTGGAGGATATTACCCTGCGGGTGCTCAAGCTGATGGAACGCGTGGATGTGATTGCGGCGGAGGATACGCGCAATACCTTAAAATTACTGAATCATTTCGAGATTAAAACACCCATGACAAGCTACCATGAGCATAATAAGGTCACAAAGGGGCCTGTTCTGGTGGAGCGGCTTCTGGCAGGGGAAAGCATCGCACTGGTGACGGATGCGGGCATGCCCGGCATTTCCGATCCGGGGGCGGATTTGGTCAAGCTTTGCTATGCGGCAGGTGTGCCTGTGACGGTTGCGCCCGGTGCATCGGCGGCTGTGGTGGCATTGGTGCTTTCCGGTCTGGATACCAGACGCTTTGTGTTCGAGGGCTTTTTGCCGCCTGATAAAAAGGAGCGGAGAGCCATTCTGAAAACGCTGGAGCGGGAGCATCGCACGATGATTTTCTATGAGGCACCGCATCGCCTGACGGATACACTTGCGGAATTGGCGGAGCTGTTCGGCGAAAGCAGAGAAGTGGCGGCTGTCCGAGAACTGACGAAGAAATTTGAGGAGGTACGCAGGGCAACGATTGGCGAGCATCTGCGGTATTTTTCCGAAAATCCTCCGAAGGGCGAATTCGTTCTGGTTTGTGAGGGCTTTTCTTTAGAGGCACAGCGGCAGGCGGAGCGGGAAGGCTGGGAAAGCATTTCTGTAGAAGAACATGTCGCAAAATACGTTGCCGAGGGCATGAGCGAGAAGGATGCCATGAAGCAGGCGGCGAAGGACAGAGGGGTGTCTAAACGAGAGATTTATCAGATTCTGAAAAAATAAACGATTGCTGCCGCTTTGGCGGACAACGGAAAGGAGGTTTTTCAGATGGAAAGATTGCTGGCAGGCTTTTCTGCTTTAGGCTGGAGAGAGTATTTATTTGCGGCAGGGATGGCATATGTCCTGACCTATATTTACCGCGTTTTTCAGCGCCGCAAGGAAAGCGGGAAAAACAAAGAAAAAACCTATGTGATTCAGACCTTTGATAAGCGCGCGATTGACCGTTGTAAGGAGCTGTTTCCGATCGATGTGCTTTCGTTCAAGGGCAAGGAATTCAAAAGAGGGATGCAGATTCGGATTACAACAATACAGCAGAATGTGATTGTTGGGGAATTTATCGGGCTGAATCGTGTGAATTTGGTTTGCATTAAGACAGGCAATAAGATTATCGCACATCAGCTGGAAAAAATCGCAGAGGTCACAAAAGCAGAATAAAGGAATAAAAAGAAAGGGTAGTTGCAGAGGATTCTGTGACTGCCCTTTTTGGGTTGGCGGCGATGGGGCGCAGCCGCGCCAAGATGTTAGCAGTGCTTTGCACTGAATGGGCTCATTCGAGCCAAGAATCCGTTTGGTGAAGATAAGAGGTTCACCCGTTTGGAACTCTTTTGGCGAAATAAAGAATTTCGTTCTTACTTTTTATGCTAAAAAGTAACAAAAAACCCGGGACCCCTCCTCAATGGGTC